>ENA-UOWO01000527-UOWO01000527.1-activated-sludge-metagenome-genome-assembly--contig:-NODE-527-length-55114-cov-8.890953_pt1 | contig 55114 bp, 35 predicted proteins | sample MGYA00238148_ERZ761564 | MGnify/ENA primary metagenome ERZ761564 (study PRJEB28885, sample SAMN05720194) | activated sludge metagenome | isolation source: Anaerobic digester | place: USA...
AAAGACAATCTTGGGTTTGCCGGGGGAGTGAATTTTGGGATTCAGCAAGCAAAAGGTCAATATGTGGTAATTCTGAATAATGATACGCTGCCCACAAGCGGCTGGTTGGACGAAATGATTAATGTCTTTGAGAACAATCCAACAGTTGGGATTGTCAGTCCGGTTACAAATTATGTTGGCGAAGGTCCGCAGTTAGAGTTAGAAGCCAAAGACATTGATCCGAAAGAAATAGACACATATGCCTCCAAGTTAAAAGGACGTGGTGTCTATCACGAACCTGGTCGACTTGTGTTCTTCTGTGTAATGATCCGCAAAAACGTGATTGAACAGATTGGGCTCTTGGATGAAGGATATATCAAGGGAAATTTTGAGGATGACGATTACTGTCTGAGGTCAATTCTTTCAGGCTACAAATTAGCCATTGCACAAAGCGCTTTCGTATTTCATCACGGCTCCATAACATTCAAGAATAACAAAATTGTTCATAGCGATCACATGGAATTGAATCGAGAACGATTCTTCCTAAAAGCTGGAAATTTAGCAACTTCAATGCGGACACCTTTAAAACTTACTGATGATCCACAAATCAGTGTCATTGTGCGTACATTAAACCGAAAACACCTATTGAGGAAAGCGCTGACCAGCCTGGCAAACCAGAACTTCCGGGATTTTGCTGTGGTTCTGGTGAATGATGGTGGAGATAGTGTCCAGGACCTTGTAGATGAATTCTCTCGTCACTATCCTGTTGCTTACATAAATCATGAAAAATCAAAAGGCCGCACGGCAGCTTTAAATGCAGGTTTGGCTAACACGATAACAAAATGGGTAGCTTTTTTGGATGATGACGATATTGTTTACCCATGGCATCTTGCCACCCTTTATAACCAAACCCTGCTCAACCCAGATGGTAAGATGTTCTATAGTAACTATAACAGGACGCTTTATCAGACGACATATCAAACCTCTCCAATGTTGCTTAAAGGGGTTGAGCCCTGGGCTTATGACAAAGAGCACCTGTGGGTGTCTAATCGTATACCAATGCATTCGTGGTTAATCGCCAAGGAATGTTTTGAGAAGGTGGGATTGTTTGATGAGCACCAGTCCATGTTGGAAGATTTCGAATTTCTTGTCAGGCTGAGCAAGGACTATCCTTTTATTCATGTTGATCGGGTGACATGCGAATACCGATTTTATCTGGACGGTATGAACTCGATGATAAATCAAAGGGGGAGAACTCTTGAAGCCCTGGAGTATATTTTTTCAACACATCCCGCTTACAACGATGAGATCGAAAGAAATCGAAATATTGAGTTAGCAGCGTTACAAAATCAAATAGAGAAGATCGATTCACTCAAACAGAAAATGAATGGCAATGTGGAAAACGATACCCAAGTTATACGCCAGATAACAAAGTTGATACTTGGTTTTTAGTCATTATGGAAACTTTTTAATTTAGTTCTCCTTTAATTTTACTGGTCAAAATATACCTGAATACTTGATAAGCTGAGGTGATGAAAAGAAAGCCATCAAGGATGGACGATATATGTTTCAGTATGGCAGTGGGTCTAATGAATCTGTCCGACTTAAAGGGCAGCTTGCCAAATTTTAATTAGTAAAGGGTCAGTAAAGAGGAGTAAGAGGTCTCTACGAGTGACAAAACAGAATATCTGACCAGCAAGCAGGAATTGGATCGTATGAGAGAATGCAAGTCAGCCAAATAATATTATTGAACTCATTGACAAAATGAGAAGTCCTAAAACCAGAACTGGAAATGGTGAAACTTATTCTGAATTGTTAATATTCTTTGTTGCTGGAAGGACTAAGCTGAGAAATATCCAATTCTGGCTCCCGGGAAAACGTTTACGTATAAAATTGAGTTCTGAAGGAAAGTAAAATCAAAAAGCGATACCAGGTTATTTGTGCAAGTGCTTGACGCCAAAAAACTCGTATATTGTCATTACCTGGAACAAATTATCTCCTTGCAGTAACATGGGAGACTTATCAAAACAAATGGTTGCTAATATTTTGATCCAAATAGAGACTAATTAAACATGCAAATTAATTATTAGACTCCGTTACGTCTCCATATCTTTCATTGTCTAATATATATGAAAGCAGCGTTTGTAAAAGATCGTTTTCAATAACCTTCTGATTGTCGTCTTTAAAATCGAACAACGGTAGAACAACTGTTTTTGAAGCGTGTAAATCTTTATTTTCTGTGTTAGAAAAAAAGAGAGTTCTTGAATTGTCTTCAAATTGAATTAAATCATCTACGTCATTACTAATAACTAATATTGAATCCTTGCTTGAAAATTGATGATTCACCAGATCTTCTCTGTTGCTGATTACAAGCGTATCAATTTTATTTTCAAATTTCAAATTGTAAATTGGAGAATAAATGTATAAGGTGCCTTTTCTTAATGAAGCACTGTTTTGAAATGAGATAATCTTGTGCAATTCCTCATCATCAGTATTGATAAAGAAATTTATGGCTCTTGTTATAAAATTCTCCTCCCTGTTTTGCAGCGATAAAATTGGTGACAGATTTTTGTTATTTGTAAATTTCTTTATTGAGAGACTAACTAAATCCCTTATCGTATAAACTATTTTTGCTAAAATAGGTAAAAGAATTGCCATTACAAGCGATAAGACCATGAATTTGATCACGAATTCAACTCTAAAGAGGTGAGAGCCATCAGTAAAAGAAAGATTGATTACATCATTACTGTCTCTAATATATAAAAACGAATAGATGGCAAAATTAATGAAAAAGGAATAAACAAGACCGTTGGTCAAGTAAGTAAATACTTGAGTGTGTCTTGATTTTTGAATAGAGTTGTGCAACATTGCAGCAATCAACCCAGGAACGAGAAACATTAAGATAAGTAAAATTGCCACCAAACCTCCAAAAATATATCTTTTAGTTTGAAGAGTATAATAGGTCCACTCCATTAACATACTTAGAGTTTCTGGCCAGTCTCCAATTAAAATTGTTTGTCACTTTTTCTGCTTCTAACGCGCAGTCCTTATCGAATTTGATCTCTACGATTATCTTTCTGTCTTCAGTATAATTGGATGCAACATAATTTGGCGAAATTTTGAGGTAATTGATACCCGAATCGATCGTTAATCTGATCCTTTTGTCTGCCGTCAGGAAATATCTCCGTTGATAATTATTGATAATGACAGGATTCTGAGATACAAGATTCTTTAAATGCATTATGCTTTCTACATTATCGATGTCCGACGTATAATTATTAATTTCATGCGCGTAATCAAACCAAGAAAAATCATTTGTTAATTCAAATGATGGACATCGTTCTGAAATTTTATCTCCCACAAGTCCAAACTTGCGTTTTATCTCCAAAATGGGCAAACTAATTGAACCAAATGTATCACCATACCATCGAATTCGATATTTTTCCCGCGTGCCAGTTCCGTTTGTATTCTCCCAGTAATGCTTGAAGTTGATTGTGTCAAAATAAATATTGTTAATTTGTCTCTGATAAAATATTTCAGAAAAAAATGCAGGATGATTTTTTATTGTGTGAAGCAAATAATCATACATGTCATCAGAAAAAGCAAATTTGAGCTCATACCTTACCATGATATTTCCTCCCCAGAGATTAACTTATCAAGTATTAAACTCTCCTTTTTCTTTGAGCGAGGAACGATTTCTTTTTCATCTAAAAACAGGGTAGAACCTTCTTGAATTAAATAATCCAATCCAATCGAACCGAAAACCCTTGTATTAGATAAAACCATATTAGCAGGACCAAACTCAGGCTTTTTCTGATACAAAGCCATGCCTATTTTTACGTCCGAGATGTTGATAGAATCCCCTGTTATTATTGAAAAATCCTTGCTTGTTAGGCCAATAACAGCTCCCTTAACGGTTATATTCCTGATAGTCAAGTTTGAGTTTTCCCCGACACTTATTCCTTTGTCTCCAATTTCAGAAAAGATAATGTTTTCTGCTAAAACTTGGGATGTAGAGAAATCTAACCCGTCATTCCCTGTGTTACTGAACGACGAATCGTAGATATGTCCTGTACTAAAGTCCGAATCAAATGCGTCGGCAAACGTATTTAAAAAACTACAATTATTAACAACGAAATCTGAGCGCATAATATGTAATGCATCTTCACTTCGATTGTTCTGGAAAAATGAGTGAGAAATCTCTACATCTGTCTCGTAAAAAGTAACGGCGCCCGTTAAATACCATACACCGCTAACTGGATTAGATAGATTATCAAAAATTACATGAGAAAGATGAGATGTGAATTTCGGTTTGATGACTACCAGACCCAAGCCGGTACCATCAGAGGAAATAAATGTTATAGGCCTGTCTTCTGTCCCTATGGCGTTTATGGGTGAATAAGATAAAATAAACGCCCCATTTGAGAGGTCAAAAGTTTGCCCTTCTTGAATGACCACTTCTTTATCGGGAGGTATTATGAGTGGCTCGTTGATATGAAACACGTCCCCTTCAAAAGTTACTTTATTGCCAGCTGTGCTAATAAAGGGAAAACTTTTTGTAGTGTCCGATTCTCTTATAATGGTGCCGCTAAAAATCGCGTCATTTCTACGCATAAATGGATATACAGGAATTGTATGGATTTCCTCGTCGTCTTGATATCGATAGGTGATCATTAAGGATTGGAGATCTATCACAAAGCCCTGGTCTACATCATCAAGAGTGTAGCTTTTATAATCAACGACATTATTCTCCATAGGGGAAATTGTGTTTTTGGAGAATAATACAACTTCGTTTTTAGGGTTGGTAATTGAAATTAGCTCAACTGCTAATGGACCAATATTTCCGACGGAAATGGTGAGTTTCTTGTTTTCGTAACTGTCAAGGTAACCAATGATCCCGGAAATCTCGTGAGGGTCTCCTAATTTGTCTGTCTGGTAAACCCGGGTAAATTCTTTTTTTGAATATTCTTTGAGGATAGAGTTGTCATCAAATGTTTTTATGAAATTTAAGTAACTTATGTAATAGTCGCTACCAATAACTGGAGTTATTACCACTCTTGTAAATTGATTGTTTATTACAGAGAGAGGCAATTCCTGGACAATTCTTGAGGATTGCGAAGTCTCAATTAACAATTCATCTATGAGGTTATTTCGATTAAAAAAGGCGAATTTATATAAACTGTAGGGAGATAGTACTGTTTCAATATATTTACTCTCAGGAGCAGATTCAAGATCAACTACGAATCCAATTTTTTCAGGAACAGGAAGAAACAGTTTTCTCTCGTAGTAAGGATCAAAAGATTGGATAGTATTGAGATCAATTCGGCGATACTTTGCTAAAGAATTCTCATTATGCGATTCTTTCGCTAACATAAAGGTCAACAAAAAAATTGGTATGGCGGCCAATATGAATGCCCAATAGACAGGACTTTTGTCAATCAACCGAAAGAGTTTAATACTGAAAGTGCGATCGTTCATTTTTACCTGATTATCAATTCCCTAAGGGAGTGTACTTTTCTAAACGGTCACTCGCATAAGGGTTGCTGTTATTTAATCCAACTAACTCAAAATGAACATCATTCTGAGTAACATAAACCACAATAAGGTTATCCCGCTTATTACCACCCACGCCACTGCTAATAAATGTGTAGTTATCTGTTTGAGTGAAAGAATATTCACTTCCATTTGCAAATGCTCCGACATCACCCGCGATAAAGTAGGTGCGGTTTTCATATTCTTCGAATAAAGGCGCAACCTCAGTCCAAAAATTACTGCGATTCTCTTTTCCGTAAAGGCTATTAGGTTTAACACCTTCAAAGCGAGTGTCATCTTCCTCCCACCAGGTTAATTGATGGGTAAAAACGAATATATTGGATATATCTTGATGTTTATCAAGTTCCTGTTTAATGAAATCTATCTGCTCTGATGGTATGCTCCAACTCAGATCATCAGGATCTAAGAAAAACAACAAACTCCCATCAATAAATTTTGAAGAGTATTTTTCCCCAAAATGTAACTCGAAAAGCTCATTTCCTGCTCCAGCCTCATCATGATTTCCTGGTGTGGCAAAAACCGGTTTTTCGAAGATTTGAATTTGATCAAAAAACTCAGCATAAGAGTCTTCAGAGGGAATCCATAAAAAATCACCTGTAAAAACCCCAAATTCAATTAATTCATTTTTATTCAACTCTTCGAATTTTGCTAATAAGGGGAGATGAATGCCGTCATCCTCACCTGGTGTGCCATACGCGTGACCAGCCACAAAAAACGAAAATTGGATTTTCTCGCATTCTGTTTGATAAGAAAGACCATTGGATAAAAGACGATAATTCAATGCAAGTTTATCGGAAGAATTGAGATCTCTTTTACTGGAAAATTCTATGACTTCCAAAGATTCCTGAATGTTTCGATAATCTAATAGATGTGGAAAACTATTTATTATTGAGATCGAGGTATTTCGTGAATTAATTTCATCGATAATTGTTGGGGTTTGGTTGTAATTTTTTATGTATAGATTATAGCCAGTCCCCCCATTTTCCTGCCAGTAACATCTAAGCCCTTGGTCGGAGTATAGTTCCTGTATTGAATTGTTTCTCATGACAAGCTTATCAATATCGAAAACAAACTGATTGTCATCTCGCTTAATTGTGTATTCGAATTGTTTGATTGCTTTAGAATGACTTTCGATGAACTGATTTAAATTGCCTGACAACTCGCTCATTTTTTGGAAATATAGATCCAGGAAGAGCTGGTTTGTCATAATTTGATTGACAATCTCCGTATTTTTTTGGAAGAGAAATAAAGGATTTCCGCCTGTACCAGACGAGAATGCCGTGTCGTCAAAGGTTATTGGTTCCAACTTCCCTGTGAATGGATTTACATAAAAACGAAAATTGTGCCAAACAGAACCGTGTGATGAAGCAAAGACATCCACGATAGCAGCAAACTTTGCGGTCATTTCGAGATCAAACACATCGCTAATATCTATTTCATTATTTATCACGCGGTCTAACAGGTCTATTCCATAACTGGCATAACCTGAAAGTCCCGGCGAATTTGTGGTTTTCTTTAAGCTAAAAGGTTCGATATTAACCCAATAGGCAATGCGTGGAATTGAATTGTAATAAGCCCATCTTTCCCAAAGAAAATCTTCATTAAATTTAATGACTGGGCTCTCTCGCTGCAAAGAATGTTCCACCACCAGTTTGGAGAATCCTTCTTCAAGGGCGTAAACACCTTTGTATTGTCCATTTATTACTACATCCACAAACAAATATCTTAATGAAATGCCCCCTTGCTCCCGATATAACTGATGAATCAGATAGGCCCAAATTCCAGCTCTCGTTTCTTGACGCTGAAGCGAGAACTCCTGCATCCCCATAATTGCTTCCCCCCCTTTAATGTCAAAGCGCAAGGACCACTTGTCTGTGGATATATGGTCAGTCCAATCGCCTTTGAGCCTGACCTCAGATTTGTAGTTATCCCCATTATATTTAATTTTTGCTGGAACAAAGTCCGCATTTTCTGCTATTAAAATACCCAAGGATAAGGCCTCTTTTCTCTTATCTTCGAGTTGTTGATAATCCTCATCTGCAATTTCAAGTTCTATTTTTGGTATTTCAAAATCCACAATCTGATAATCCAAATACGCCTGACCGGATTGAAAATCTGGTGATTGTGTTAGCATAAAATTAGCAAAACTATAATTGCCATCCCCGTTTATTGGATAAATTATAATTTTTCTATACCCTGATTCAGCAATATATTCAGGAATTAAGTGCAGGAAATTTTGATATTTTTGATCCTCAATAACACCAATACCCGTATTTATATATAAGCATTCAGACCCTTTATCGTTGATAAAATCAATTCTATAGGTATCTTTTACGCTAAACTGTACGTCGAAATAGTTATCGTATACTGTCTTCCCTAAATTGATTTCTACTCCCCGAATGTTTGGCCAATCAATAACAATTTCTCCCCTGTCCTTTAAATTGTGATATGCGTAGCGAGCGAGATCATTAGGATCAAACTTAAAAATTAATAACGGAGTAAGTAATACAATTGCCAGCAAAAAAAGCATGCCAACAACAATTCGTTCACGATTCCGTGTAGTAGGTATTTTCATGATTAATGATCGTCAGATATTTAACTAACAGTTGCGTCAGGAATAAAACTAATCCTAACGTGTTCATCAACCTCTTTCAATTTTGAGACTGCCATTTCTAACTTTTGGAGATTTTCAAATTCAACCTGCAGACAAATGTTTGTCGAGTTTTCGTCTGAGCTAAATCTTTTCAGATAAAAAGATTCACAGAAAGGTTTTATGTGTGTAGTTGCCTCATCCAGGCTCAATGTTGAACTAACGAGGTCAAAATTATAGGTTTCGGAAATACTGATTTTTTTCTTATATACAATTCCACGAATCACCAGGATGACTAAAATGAAAACGCTTACGGCTAAAGTCAATAGTCTTTGGTTTGCTCCAAACCCTAAACCAATGGCTATGCACAAGAACAAATAGACCAATTCTTCAGGCTCTTTGATTGCTGTGCGAAAGCGAACAATTGAAAGAGCACCAACAAGACCTAAAGACAAGGCAATAGAGGATTGGATAAGCGAAATTATTAATGTAGTACAAACAGTGATCAGCAGGAAAATATTTCCAAACAGCTTTCTATTTGAAATTGTATGTGCATACTGCACAAAGACAAACTTCACAAAGAAAGCTAAAATCGCTGACAAAGAAATATTGAATAAGACATCAACGGTGTTCAACGTTGTTTGAGTGTTTACGAAAAAATCTATGAAGTTTTCCATATGCCAACCAATTCATCTCCCAATTTATCTGTAATGTTAATTATCCGGTTATTCTACCATAAAAATCGCAGGGTTATTTTTGGGAAATTAGTGGTTCAGTAACAAAAGGACATAAAGAAAAATCATAGATAGAAGGGATGAGTTTCTGTGATAATGCAGGCTCTGATAAAGCTTGTTCAAGAAGGAGATGCTTTTCGTCAGAAATCCCAAACAGACCGGCATTTGTCCAGAAGGATTTCCCCATTTCTCTTCAAGAATGAACCCCCGATATATATGACTTCACGATTATCTCATTTATTAACTTCCTCCATGGCATTTAATTCAAGTAGACCAAAGTGCTAAGTGTTGTCGATGGATGTATGGTAAAATTTTTTTGAATTATTCGGGCAGTGTAAATAATGGATAATACCCAGAAAACAAAAATATACCCAATAGCATTTATCAGTTTGTTCTTCATTCTCTTACTTTTCCTGGGCCTGTTTAGATTTGAAAGCGTTGCTAATCTGTCAGCAGAAAAGTTCCATCTCCGCACAAAATTAATTTCCTGGGCAATGAATTTTAAGTTTTTGGTGATCAGAGATAATTTTTTTAATAACATGTATACTGCTGATAATCTTTGGTTGAATTACACAGGTGAGCTAAGCATTGATGATGCTCAAAATGCGATTCCTTTTAATAATGAGCAGCTTGGGATTATCCATGAAAAATTAGTCAATATTCAAAAAACTTTGAATGAAAGCGGCATAAAATTTTACCTGGTTATCCCACCAAACAAGAATACAATCTACCCTGACGATGTGACCAGGATCGCCCCAAAAATTCAACCCATGTCCAGGCTGGATCAGCTTATAGAGTACGAACTCGATCATGAAGAGATTAATGTGATTGATATTCGCACAGAACTTTTCGATGAAAAGACAACCAATCAGGTTTTTTATTCAACTGATACACATTGGAACGATTATGGGAGTTGGGTGGGCTATTACAAGATTATGAATGAGATTTCGAAGGATTTTCCCAGCATTGTGGTCAACTCTCTGGAGGAATTTGACATAGGTTACAAAACGTACTCTGGTGATCTTTCAATAAAGAGCGGTAGTCTCAAAATCGAAGAGACCACTCAAACCTTATCATTAAAAAATCCTCGAACAGTCAAACACGACAAGACTGAACTGAATAACGGACTTAGTGTAATCCGATCCCAAATCGATGCCCCAGAATTACCTCGAGCTCTTGTTTTTAGGGATTCTTTTTACACTCAATTGCACGGCAAAATGAGCCAGCACTTTAGCACATCAATATGTGTCTGGAGCTTTGTTTTTGATTATAGTATTGTGGATGAGGTCAAACCTGATTTAGTGATTTATGAGATAACTGAACGATATATAAATCAACTATTGAGGCTTCCCTAGATGGAGAACGAAAATAATAAACTCAGCGATAACAACAGCAACATTGGTTATTTATGCACAGGTAAGCAATGTGCGATGGCTTTGGGAAAAAAGAATGCTATCCGAATAATAGCGACCAACGGGGTCGAAAATTCTATCTTGACGTATGAGCAACTAGACGCCTTAAGCGATATAGATGCAAATGTTTTTGAACACATGGGACTCCTCCCTGGGAATCAGGTTTTTATTTACCTGCCCAGGCTCTTGGATTATTATCCTCTTTTCCTTGGTGCCTTGAAGGCGAACTTGGTAGTTTGTCCGCTTTTCTCGAACTTTGGTCCCGATGCGCTAATTGACCGCCTCAGCGGTTCAACTCCAAAAGTTATTGTTACAAAAGGAAGCTTATCCGGCCGAATTGAAAAGATTTTATCGAAAGTAAGTAATTTACATGCTGTAATTGTTATTGACGAAAATATTTCAGGTAATCCGATTATACGATCGCTCGAGGAGTTACGGTCTCGCGTACCAAAAACTTATGCTATTCGTTCTACCAAGCCAGACACTCCATCAATTCTACATTTCACTTCTGGTTCAACTGGTAAGCCAAAAGGTGTTCAGCATATCCATGGAGCAGCCCAAGGGATTTTGCAGAGTTTTCAAGAAGTAATGCAACCTTTACCAGATGATCTGTTTTGGTGCACGGCTGATCCGGGTTGGGTGACAGGCACTTCCTATGGGATCATTGCCCCATTGCTATCCGGACTGACCCTTCTACAGTTTGAAGGCAGCTTTGACCCTGAGGCTTGGTTTAAGATAATCGAGAATAACTCAGTTAACCTGCTTTACACAGCGCCCACTGTCTTACGCATGATGATGCAAAACTATGAAATCGACTACAAAAAATTCGATTTGAGATCACTACGCAACATTTTTAGCGTTGGAGAGCCTCTAAATCCGGAAATTTACCATTGGGGATTACAGAAACTTGGTCGTGAAATCTATGACACTTGGTTTCAAACTGAAACTGGCTCCATAATGATCGCTAATCGACCCGGGCTGGAAATTAAGCCGGGCTCGATGGGAAAGCCGCGTAATGGCGTCCAACCAGAGATATTTGATGATAACGATAAACCGACAAACACAGAAGAGGTTGGAAAGTTGGTACTGAAAGTTCCCTGGAATTCGATGTTTATCGATTATGTGGGAGCGACAGAAGCATACCGATCAAAGTTTCGCCAGGGGTATTATGTAACCGGTGATCTTGCCAAAAAAGACGCAGATGGGTACTTTTGGTTTGTGGGGCGAGATGACGATGTTATTAACACTTCTGGTCACTTGGTTAGCCCATTTGAGGTTGAGAGTTGTTTGTTGGAATTGGCTGAGATAGTTGATGTTGGTGTAATTGCCGCACCTGACAACTTGCTATGGGAAAAAGTAGTGGCGTTCATCAAGCTCGCAAATAATACAGAATGGACCAACCGCTTAGGACTAAAATTTAAGCTTCACGTTTCAAACAGACTGTCGTCTGTGGCCATTCCGGCTGAATTTGTGGTAGTTGATACCATACCGAAGAATCGTAGCGGCAAAATATTGAGACGAGTATTACGCGCACAATATAACGGCGAAGATCCTGGCGATCTTTCAACAATGGAGGAGTGAATGGATATTGGTGTATTAAATGACGTTTTCAAGGAGGTGTTCGATGACACTTCGCTTACTATTACCAGGGAGACAACCGCTGATAATGTTGATGGTTGGGACTCGATGACCCATATCCTTCTGATCAGTAGTATTGAAGAAAAATTTGGGATTGAGTTTTCACAAAAAGAAGTGATCAAATTTAAAACGGTTGGCGATCTTTTGGATTCGATTAATTTGAAATTACCTTAAATGCCTTTTACAGATCTGCGTTTTCTACTTCTGTTTTTGCCATTAACTGTTGGGGTTTACCAGTTATTGCCCAAGCGGATAAGGCTTTGGTTTGTAGTTTTGGCAAGTTTAATTTACTTTTGGCTTAACCAACCTTTTTATCTTTGTTTTTTTGTTGTTTTTATTCTTGTTAACTTTGGGCTGGGCTTGCTGCTTCAACACGTTCTTCAGAAAAAATATTTTTCACAATACATATTTTGGGCAGCATTATTGTTCAACCTTGTTCTGCTTTTTGGTTTGAAGTTCCTTGTTGAAAATTCATCAGAAATCCCAAATTTACTTGTGGTTAACCTTGTCAAGAGTGAAACGTTGCCTGCCATATGGATCTTCCCACTGGGTATTTCTTACTTGGTTTTCCAGGTAATTGCCTATCTCCTGGATATCAAGAATGAAATTACCTCAGCAGAGAAGAATCTGCTGAAATTTGCCGGGCTTTTGCTGTTCTTCCCAAAATCGATTGCAGGGCCCATTCAACGATACCGTGATAGCGTCGATGAGCTTGATTTTGCTTCAGGAACAATTGATAGAACAGCTGAGGGCATTCGCCGTTTCATTCGTGGATTGGCAAAAAAGGTGTTGATTGCTGATGTCATAGCTCAGTTTATCAATCCGGTCTTTAATCAAACCGAGCTATCCGTAACAACCCCACAAGCTTGGTTAGTCCTGATTGGATATGCAATTCAGCTATATTACGATTTTTCTGGGTACACGGACATGGCTATCGGCTTGGGTGAGACATTTGGTTTAAGAATGGTCGAGAACTTCAATTGGCCTTACATTTCGAAGAATGTCACGGAATTTTGGCGGCGATGGCACATCTCTCTTTCAAGTTGGTTCCGGGATTATATTTTTATACCGCTCCAATTTCGTTTCCGTAAACAAAAGAAGTATCCAATTCAAGTCTCTATATTGCTGATTTTCTTACTAACGGGGATTTGGCATGGCCTTGACTGGCATTACATAGCATGGGGGTTAATGCTTGGAATAATCATTGGTTTTGAAGCCACTAAACTTGGAAAGAGCCTGCAAAAAGTGTGGCAGCCTCTGCAACATCTTTGGACGATCTTCTGGATATTACTTAGTTGGGTCCTGTTCAGGTCGCCAGGCATGACCTTTGCGGCGAATTATTACAAAGCCCTGTTCGGCTTGCAAGGGGAAGTAATCCCTCTACCCTTTTCGCAAACTATACCTTTCCCAGTCGCCGAAAACTCAGTCATCATTGCATACGTGGCAGGCATTATGTTTGCAGTTCCTTTAATTCCGTGGCTTAAATCCCATATCAATTCAGAAAAGATTTCTCCTCTTGGCATTAGAATTCTAAGAGATATTGGTTTGGGATTGATTTTGATCTATTGTTTAGGTCTGATTGCCGCCAGCGGACCTATGCCCGGTATTTACGGTCAGTTTTAATGAGTTTTTCAAACCCCATATGGTGTTCATTCAACAGTTCATAATCCTGCTTATCGTTTTTAAACAGGGTTAGGAGGCAAAACACATCTTTAATTATCTTCAGTTTAGAACAGGATAATCCTGGATTTGAAACGGCCTCAGAATATCTTACTGAATTTATAAAAGAGTTTTCTGTTATAGATCCTGAACGAAGTTTATGCCTAATGAAACACAAAGGGGGCGATATTAGAAACAAACCCATTAAATTGCTTGCTCGGTTCCTATTAAATAATCATGCAAGAAGTCGTCTCAATTCCTGAGCGAGAATATTCGGGTTCCTAGGGTAGTTGGAAAATTTATTCTTGAAACCAGCAGAACTCTCAAGAGGGCTAAATCCTGCCTGTTATACTAACTATGAGATAATTGGTAAAAATAATACAAGTGATGGTTAATAACTAATTGACTGAGACCATTTACCCAGGAACAAATAGAGGGCTTTGAATGGAAGATAAATTGAACGTTTGTTTATTTACGAAATTTTCCGGTGAAGCATGCGAGTACATACGTGTAACCGCGCCCTGCAATGTAATGGGCGCTCAGCTTAACGTATTCCATGGGGAAGATGAAATATCAGAACAAACAATTGCAGATTCAGATCTGGTTATTATCCAAAGAACCTATCCGAGTTTCAATGAAAATTACCAGAAAGTTGTTAAATTTGCCCGGGAATATGAGAAACCGATAGTTTTCGAAATCGATGACTACTTATTTGATTTACCAGAAGACCATCCTGATAGAAAATCGGGAGCATACGTGGTTGACTTGTTGACCATGCTTTATGCAATTGCAGACGCTGATTTTGTGACTGTTCCAACAGAGCTATTAAAAGAGAAACTCCTGCCTTTTAATCGAAACACCATTGTAGTTCCTAACTATATTGATGACCACCTCTGGCAATACACCGATGAGGATGACAAGGATGAATCTGATGATGTGGTGACAATCGGGTATATGGGTAGCTATACGCATCAATCGGACTTGGAACTGATCACACCGGTACTTCGAAGAATTGCAGAAGAATTCGGAGATAAGGTCAAATTCAAGGTGTGGGGTGTGCCGCTTCCTTCTGAATTATCAGCATGTGCTAATTTTGAGTACTTACCGGCTATATCTTCTGTTTATACTGAGTTTGTAGACCAGTTTAAACGTGAAAAAGTTGACATATTTATTGCTCCATTAGTTAATAATGAATTCAATCGCGCTAAAAGTCATCTCAAATTCCTGGAATACAGTGCAATGCAAGTGCCAGGAGTTTTTTCCGATCTCGAACCTTATTCTGCAGTTATCAACGATGGAATAAATGGCTTTTTGGCCTCAACTCAAGACGAATGGTATAGAAAGATATCAAAGCTAATTAACGATCCATTCCTTCGCATCGAGGTTGGAACCAATGCGTTTGAAGGTGTGATAGAAAACTGGTCCCTTTCAGAAAATGCCAATTATTTGTCAAAAACATATGATGCGCTGAAGGTAAAAAACAAAGATCTTAATGATAATAAGTCCCCGGTCATTCAAGCGGTAGCGATGCAGGTTTCCAGCTTTGCTAAGAAAAGGTTCGATCTTGAGAAGCGTTGTGACGAATTAAACAATATTGTTAACGAGAAAAACTGGGAAATCAATCAGATTCGATCGAGTAATACCTGGAAACTTGCGACGCTTCTAAAAGGAGTTAAAACAAAATTTGCGCCCCCAGATTCTCTTCAAGCCAAATTGATAAGAAAGACATATTTTTTTGCGGTTGGCCAAAAGCGCAAACTCGTTAATAAGAAGCAGCTGGCATATTTTAAAGAGATTAGCATAATTAAACACAATATTTCTCATACAGACCCGCTACCTCAACACAAGGACCCAATTGATGTGATTGTTTGTGTACACAACGCAATAGAAGATGTAGAGCGTTGCCTCAATTCAGTATTGGCTTATACAACCCAACCTCATAAGATTTTTATCGTCGATGATGGCAGTGATGCAGCTACAGAAAACTATTTGCAGCAGTTTGCAGAGGATCATAATGACGCCGTACTAATCAGAAACGACAGCGCAAAGGGATATACACTTGCCGCTAATATTGGTATGCGTGCAGCGAGCGCTCCCTTCCTTATATTATTGAACAGCGACACCCTGGTCTCTCCAGGCTGGATAGATCGTCTTTATCGCGCCATAAACCTTAATAAGTCAATTGCCGTGGTTGGTCCGTTAGCAAATACAGCCTCATGGCAGTCTATTCCTCAATTGACTGATGATGGAGATTGGGCAGATAATCCCCTTCCTCAAGGTGTAAGTGTTGAAAAAATGTCAGAGTTGGTTGCAGAATACTCAGGTTATCTATTTCCTGAAGTTCCTCTACTGAACGGTTTTTGTCTGATGATCCGTCGCGGTGCTCTGGATAAAGTCGGACTCTTCGATGAAGAAGCATTCGGGCAAGGCTACGGTGAGGAGGATGATTTTAATTTGCGTGTTGGCAATGCAGGATTTAAAAAGATTGTTGCGGACGATACATACATCTTTCATGCACAATCCAAGAGTTATTCATCAGAAAAGAGGCTTCGTCTTTCAACGATAAGCGGGGAAAAACTAAAGAAGAAGCACGGGTCGAATACCATCGAAGCAGCAGTGAGTATTATGCATCCAAGCCGATTATTTGAGGGCATCCGTTCCAGAGCCGGCGTTATGGTTGCGCGGAATGAACTAATCGACCAAGGGAAATCGGCTTTTCGAGGCAAAAAAGTGTTATTCGTTTTGCCAGTTATGGATGCTGGAGGAGGCGCAAACGTCATTCTGGATGAAGCCCAATGCATGCAAAGAATGGGTGTTGATGTCCATGTTTTCAATCTGGCTGAGTACAAAAGCGGTTTTCTGCAAAGTTATAAGCATAGTACTATCCCGTTTGTTTTTGGGGATCCTGAAAATCTTGTTGACCTTGCAACAAGCTATGATGCTGTAATCGCTTCTGCGCACAATTCTGTTCCCTGGTTAAAACAACTTGAGCATTTACAGCCAAAACTAAAATTAGGTTACTACATCCAGGGTTTTGAAGCACTAATGTATCCTGAGGGCTCTCCTGAAGCACAGGTGGCAATTAATTCCTATACGTTAGTGAAGGGGATGATTGGTTTTACCAAAACTAAGTGGACTAAAGAGCAAATTAAGCGGTATGCTTTTGCTAGTCCAGAAATCATTGGTATTAGTGTCAACATTGATTTATTCAGACCAAGAATTAATCGTCCACTTGGGATGAAGCCAGTCCATATCGCGGCTATGATCCGTCCTGCCTCTCCATACCGCAGTCCTGAATTCACTGCAAGCGTATTGAAGGAAACAAAGAAGAAATTCGGGTCGAATGTGGAGATCACTTTATTTGGTGCAAATGATATCACGGAGATTGTGCCGCCTCACCTTTTAGATTTCGAATATCGACAATTAGGAAAACTCACACAAATTCAGGTTGCAGACCTGATGTCGAATCTTGATATATTTGCAGATTTATCTTCTCATCAAGCCATGGGGTTGTCGGCTCTTGAAGCAATGGCATCAGGTTCCACCGTAATTGTTCCAAAGAATGGCGGCGCAATCGAATTCGTAAAGCATCAGAAGAACGGTTTGGTAGTTGACACGACAAATTTCGATGCATGCGTTCAGGCACTCCAAGATCTCGTAGAGAATGATGAATTACGTACTACTTTGCAATTGAATAGTATCACTGACAGTTCCAAATTGTTTCCTGAGCGTTGCGCGTTTAATATATTGGATGTGATGTTTGCAAGGAAGAGATAAACCAGGATCAACACCTTGGTTAAGATATAATGTTATACCTATTGATAGTAAGCATAGAAACAAAAGATAAATGGTAAAGAAATTTTTCAACCGATGGCTTGGCAACAAGAATAAAGTATATCTATCCCTGATGGTTATGCTAATTATCGTAGTCATAAGCCTGGAGTTGTTTGTTCACAACTCGACTTTTGTCCAATTTATTACCTCAGGCGTCAAAGAAGTGGCTTATACGATCGAAGAGTCCCAAACGACTGGATATGACATCCAAGGGAAGACGCTGACTTCATCTTCAACAGATGCATTGATAACCTTTTCTGAGGTAAACCAGCCAGTCATGCGCATTCAGATAAATTGTCTGAATGAAATAACTGATAGCGATGCAATAAGCAGTCTGACTTATTCAACGATCAACGCTCCTTCAACTTTTGTGAAAATGACATTTAGTATCATTGCGGATGACGCAATGGTTACATTGGGAACCGCTGTGACACTGTCAGAAATTCAGCTTTCACTAACCAATAAACTTAATGATTCTGTAGTTTGTGAAAATATTGTGCTGAATCCTGCTCCACAATTTCGCCTGAGTATGGCTCGAACACCTTTTTATGTTTTGATAGTTCTGCTATCCTCAATGGCCTTGTCAATGCTGCCTGAGAAGGTATTTACCAGGTTGGGAAACTTTCTGGGAAAATATGCTCACTGGTTATTTGTTATAGCCCTGGTTGTTATTGACTTTATTTATCCAATAATTGTTACATGGGATTCAGGTCACTATCTTTGGTTGGCGGATATGTTCAAAACCAACTCACTGAACACCTGGGATCCGATCAGAAACGCGGTGTATCCTTTCCTGCTTTATTTAATTGAAACGTTGTTCGGAGAAAATCAAAAGGCGTTTTTGATACCGATGATATTGGCTCATAGCGCATTCTACTTACTATGTTGTGAGATTGCCTTCAGAGCAATTAAAGCTGGCAGTTTAAAGCGGTTATGGATTTCATTCACAATATTTGTTCTTATTGCACTTGATCCGACCGTTGTGGGTTATTACCACACCCTTCTTACTGAACACGTAGCTTCGTTGGTTGCGGTCCTGTCCTGTCTGATAGCTTTTGAATTCTATAGATCAGAGATCAAATCCCCGAAATTTTACTGGTCAATAGCATATTTTTGTGTGTTCGTTCCACTTATGTGGCACGTTAAACAGCCCTATATAGGAGCTGCCCTTTTTCCATTCCTGGTTGCCAGTGTGCTGAAGGTAATAAAGTTCCACAAAAAAACACTTACGTGGATAGTCTTAGGCACTTATCTAGCCGTTGCCTTGTTGACAATTTTGTCGCAGATTGCCTGGACAAGTCTTCTAAAAAATGCCGGCAACCCCTTGAATGAGAGCAGACAGTTATCGACCTGGAGCGAAAGATCATTTCAAAGACAGTCTGAATTAATTAACGAATCTCCCCTAAAATTCTTTGAACAAAGATTTTCCTTCTATCTTGGTGGCGCTAACTATTCAAAAACCGAAAATTACCCCAATGCGTTTCAGAATTCTATAATTGGAATGAAAATATTTCAGTTGGTTGGTACCAATAACAATTTATTTTACGCACCTCCCTATAAAGAGTATTTTTCATTCCTGGGCTTTGAAGGAAAAACATTTGAGGTTAGCGACAATTATTTTAATGGTCGTTCTTACATAAGCATGTTTTTGTTTACTGCCGGATTTTTAGCGCTACCTTTTTATCTCTTAATTTCTTTAGTAGTTTGGTTTAAGAAAAAGGATCAGCTCAGGGCAATTATTTTAATTCTCTTGTCCACTGCATTTCTCAATGCATTAGCTCACACCATGTTTAGTCATCTGGATAGATATTTCTTCTTTGTGTATCCATTGATCTTGCTTGCTTTTACAATTGACATTTTTGGGTTGTTTCAGTACCTGAAAAACAAATTTGGATTACCTAACAGGGATCAGTCTTAAATTTATTGATGGAAAAGGGTATACTCAACCCAATCCGGTAAGCGATTTTTCTTCTCCAAAATATCCTGGCTTATCTATAAAAGTGTAAATTAGACAGTCTTTTTTTGTATTAATCCTCAATATAGTAGAATCTCCCAGAAGACGACCTCTATCCTTGTCGAAAAATTGCCTGGATTATATGCAAAATTTTCAGAACAGGGGCGCGTCAGATGTAATGAATATTGAAAGAAAAAATGAAAAAACCAAACCTTAGAAAAAGAATATTGCTTTTATTAATAACATTGAGTTTGCTTATTATCACAAGTTGTAATTATCCGGGAAAAAACAAAGGGGATGACCCCAATATTCCTGCGTCTACACCCATCTTACTTGAAACCAATAGCTTTACAGAAAATTCTGTTCAGACAAGTCGAATTGAAACGTTTACACTTACAATACCCCAGCTTGAAAATCGACAAAGGAAGATACAAGTTTATCTACCACCCAACTATGATCTCAGTGATTTAAGCTATCCGGTGATTTACTTTTTTGATGGTGATTCATTATTTAATCCTCCTCCAAATGCAGTGGGAGATTGGCTGGTTGATGAAACATTAGATGAACTTTATGATAAGCATCTGACAGAAGGCATTATTGTTGTCGCTATTGCTTATGACCCAGCTTACCGATGGAGTGAGTACATGCCATGGATCAACCCCAACATGCACGATTGGGTTAAGACCAAAAATTCCAATCCGACTGAAGGGGGTGAGGGGGCTGCGTTCCTGAATTTTATTGTGAGCACCTTAAAACCAGAAGTGGACTCGCGCTATCGCACACTTTCTGATAAAGGCAATACCATGATCGGGGGTCCTTGTAGGATGGGAATGATTCCTTTATACGCTGGTCTCAGTCGGCCAGATGTATTTTCTAAAGTGATGGTGATGTCTCCAGCAGTTTGGTTGGCTGAAGCCGGGGGTGCCTGGCTCTCAAATAATCAACTTATTGATTTTATTGAGGAAGCTAAAGTGCCTGCTGATTTGAGGATTTACATTGATATTGGCACAGAAGAATCGAGCGGTGATCGACCAAAGGTATATGATCAGGATGGAAAGCGCATCACTTACCCGCAGGCGTATCTTGAAGGCGCCGAGCAATTGTATCTAACTTTGTTGTCGCAAGGAATCCCTGAGGACAACCTCCAATTTGAAATAATCGGAGGAGCAGCTGGCACCAGGGATGAATGGGCAAAGAGGTTTGACGAAGCCATTCTTTGGATGATGGAAGAGGATTACAAATAATCCAATAGTTTGAAAATTCGTTAAAGTTGGATAATTATGGATGTCATTTTGGTCCCCCACCATATTTTTGCCGGGATTATAATAAAGTTGCCAGTGAAGAGGTGGATGGGTTTTACTATGCATAATTCCAAAAGTTTTTTTGATAAAAAGTTCGGTAAGACTGCATTCACATGGCTGATATCGGTTGTGTTCATTTTTAGTAATTTTGCGACAGTCTTTGCCAACTCTGTTTCACCACTTGAGTTACGTGATGAAACCAATCCTGGCGCTCAAGAGTCTTTTCAAGAAAACATCGAAGATTTTCCAACAACAGACATTGAGAGCACCTCCGCTTATGAAGATGGTCTAAACTTGAGTGGAACTTTTATCAACAAAGATCAACTTCACCTTTTTTCACTGGCAATGCCGCAGCTGGAAAACCGGGAACGTAATGTAATTGTATATTTACCATCTGACTATCATAATGGAGAAATTTCATATCCAGTCATTTACGTGCTGGATGCTCGGAGTTTGTTTATTCAACCCAGCTTTTCACCCGAAGATCGAATTCTGAATGAAGCACTATACCAATTTTACACACGAGAACATGGTCGTGAAGTAATTATTGTTGGAATAGAATCCGATCCGATTCATATATGGGATGAATACGGACCTTGGGTAAATCAGAATATGTACCTTTGGATGGACCCTTATGAGGCCAACCAGGTCGAGGGTGGTAAAGGCGATGCCTTCCTGGATTTCATGGAACAGACACTTAAACCTGCCATTGATGAGCGCTACAGAACGCTGAGCGATCGAGAGAACACTTCCATAGCTGGGTATAAGATGGGCGGGTTATTGTCAGTTTATGCCGGTTTGACCAGAGCGGAGACTTACGCAGAGGTGATGGCAATGTCACCCGCAGTTTGGTTTGCTGAATCTGGGCAAGAGTGGTTATCGGGCAATCATTTGCTCATCATGATTGATCGAGATGGTGTTCCCGAAAACGTATTTTTCTCCCTCGATGTGGACCCAAAAGATCGCGTCACGGATCTTATAGACAGACCCGCCATTCTGGATTCTCAGGGGTCAAAGATTTCTTTCCCCCAAGCGCATGTTGAAGGAACACAGGCGTTAGTAGAAGGGTTGCTAAGGAGAGGCTATTCTGCTTTGGAGGTAATTGGTGGGATAGACACTCCCACTGAGTGGACTCAAACGATGATAGATAGTTCTCATGAGCTTTTGGAAGGGAATTTTCTCAATTACCTACCGTTGATATTGAAACCCGCACTAATTTCACCTCAAATAACCAGTGCTTCCTCCGCAACCTTTTCAAAATCAAGTGCGAGCAGCTTTACCATCACCACCAGCGGATATCCAGTTCCGACAATCTCAATTTCAGGTACATTGCCAGCGGGTATCACCTTTACAGACAACCATAACGGTACTGCCAAACTCGCCGGGACGCCAACTGGGACGGGCACCTACACACTGACCATCACGGCGCAGAATGGTGTGGCTCCCGACGCAACTCAAACTTTTACACTAAATGTTATCGCGTCTCCCCTGATCACCAGTGCCTCTTCTGTGACCTTTACGAAGTCGGCAGTGAGCAGCTTTACCATCACCACCAGCGGATATCCGGTTCCGACGATTTCGATTTCAGGTACATTGCCAGCGGGAATCACCTTTACAGACAACCACAACGGTACTGCTAAACTCGCTGGAACACCGACCGCAACCGGCACCTACACGCTGACCATCACAGCGCAGAATGGCGTTGCTCCCAACGCAACCCAAACTTTCACACTAAAGGTGGTGACGCCACCTTTGATCACCAGCGCTTCATCTGCGACCTTTACGAAATCGACAGTGAGCAGCTTTACTATTACCACCAGCGGATATCCGGTTCCGACGATCTCGATTTCAGGTACATTGCCAGCGGGTATCACCTTTACAGACAACCATAACGGTACTGCCAATCTCGCCGGGACGCCAACCGCAACCGGCACCTACACGTTGACCATCACCGCGCAGAATGGCGTTGCTCCCAATGCAACCCAAACTTTCACACTTAAGGTTATCGCGTCTCCTCTGATCACCAGTGCCTCTTCTGTAACCTTTACGAAGTCGAGCGTGAGCAGCTTTACCATCACCACCAGCGGATATCCAGTTCCGACAATCTCAGTTTCGGGCAGCATGCCTGCGGGTATCAGCTTTAAAGATGACGGGAATGGCACAGCCAGAATTTATGGGACACCGACCGCGTTAGGCACCTACACGCTGACCATCACGGCGCAGAATGGCGTAACCCCAAATGCAACTCAAACCTTCACACTTAAGGTAATTGAAGGCTGCCCGGGTCCTGGCAGTTGTCTGATAACGTTTTCAATGAATATGAGCCCATACTTAAATAGAACAAGAAATGTTGCGGTCTATCTTCCACCCAACTACAATTCTGGTAATTATTACCCGGTAATTTACCTTATGGATGCGCAGCATATGTTTGGAGCCCAAATTGGAGCACCTGTTGAGGACAATGTAGACTGGAAAATGGATGAAACATTGGACAGTCATTATAGCAGTTATGGTAGGGGAGTCATTGCTGTGGGAATTTGGATTGACACACATTATCCCTGGAGTGAATATACTATCACGCCTAACCCAAACATGGATCATTGGTGGAGCGGGGAAAGCTTTGCGGCCCCTGATGGTGGGGGGATGATCAACTTTATTCGATATGTTTTAAAACCAGAAATTGACTCGAGATTTCACACATTAACTGACAGAGACCATACGGCAATTGGTGGAGGAAGCCGATGTGCACTGCTTGCACTCTATGCGGGTCTACTTGCGAAAGAAACTTTTTCCAGGGTGATGGCTATGTCTCCCGCTGTCTGGATTGCAGAAAGCAAATATGAAGCCCATGTTGATATACCTGGACTGACAACTTGGCGAACATGTTCTGGTGTAACGTATTGTAATGGACTGGAATGGTGGATTAAGCATAATGATGCACCAACTAACGTAAGATATTTCCTGTACATCGGTACAAGTGAACAAAGCGGCTATGTCTATCCTTATGTTCAATTATCCACCAATCCAGATCATCAAATTAGAATAGAGTATGCATATGTAGATGGTGCGCGCATGGTAAAAAATGCCCTAATTTCTGATGGCGTTCAGTCTATTAGTTATATAGAAAATGATGGCGGCACACACGAGCCAAAGGTCTGGAGAAATTTCATAATTCCAAATGTCTTACCTTTCTTTGAATGGTAGACGACTTCTCTCCAGTATTTTCTTAATGATCCATCTCCCGTGAAATTCCAAAGGTATTTGATTATTCAGCTATAATAACTTTTCAGGATTTATAAGGGAAGCGTCGACCCGAAAGGATATTAATGCCATTTTCTAGCATCACTTTTATTTTTGTTTTTCTACCAATACTCTTGGTTTTGTTCTATATCATCCCCAAGCGCGGTTGGAAAAACCTTGTCATCGTTGGTGCTTCTCTGGCTTTCTTTGGCTGGTCTGATCCAACTCATTTTCATATCTTGCTTCTGTCGGTACTTGTCAATTATTACGCGGGGTTGTTGCTTGGCAAGGCAATCGACAAACAATCAACAAAATCAGCCAGAACATATATGTGGATAGGGGTTCTAATTAATTTATCCTTCCTGGTCTTTTACAAGTACACTGGATTTTTCCTCACAAGTTTACAAGCTCTAATTCCAATCAAAATAACCTATCAAAGCCAGGCTCTGCCTCTCGGAATCTCCTTTTTCACTTTTTCGGGCATTTCGTACATTCTCGATACATACAACGAAGTAACACCCCCTGAAAAGAACCTGATCCGTTTTAGCGCTTACCTCGTCATGTTCCCCAAGTTGCTTCAGGGACCAATCACCCGGTTTATCCAGGTAAAGGATAGCCTGACAAATCCCAAATTTGACTCCCTGCTGATTATGCAAGGTGTAAGGAGATTTATTGGGGGTCTGGCTAAAAAAGTCTTGCTGGCTGATAGCTTGAATATGGCGACCACCAAGATTTTTGAGGGAAACTTCAGCGATATGGGGGCGGGTTTGGCGTGGTTTGGACTGATTGCTTATACGCTTCAGATTTACCTTGATTTTTCCGGGTACACGGATATGGCGATTGGCATTGGAAACATGCTCGGATTTAAACTTCCGGAGAACTTCAATTTCCCCTACATCAGTAAAAGCATATCCGATTTTTGGCGCAGGTGGCACATAACGCTGGGAGCCTGGTTCAGAACTTACCTGTTCATTCCGCTGGAATTTGCCCGTAAAAAACAGAAAACTCTGCGCCAGGAAACAAATTTGATCATTGTGTTTCTCCTTACCGGGCTTTGGCATGGTGCGAACTGGAACTTTATCATTTGGGGTCTGTACTTTGGCGTAATTCTTGCCATAGAAGCCAGCTTTCTCGGGAAAAGACTCAAGAAAGCGCCAGCCTTCATTCAACATTTTTATTCCATTGCTCTAATCATGCTGGGTTGGATCTTTTTTAGAATTACGAATATTCAAAATTGGGGGCCTTTCTTTAGTTCGCTGTTGGGCTTGAATGGATGGACAAGTCTGATCACATTTCGCTCTCTCAACATTCTTTTCTACATTCCCTTTTTACTACCCGCGGTTCTATTTTCCCTGCCAGTTTTCTCCAGGATTGGTGAGAAGATTAAGGAAAAGGGGGGTGGAAAATTACTCGTATTAGATATTGTCTACCTGGGTTTATTCCTCTTCACCCTTACTTACATACTTTCAAAGGGTTTTACCTCTTTCATGTATGCCCAGTTCTAATAAAGCACGGCAATGAATAGAATCTCGAAGTTCCTTTTGATATGGTTTTTTCTGATTATCCTTTCGGTTCCAGTTTATTGGTTAACCAGGGGTCAAACGAATCCTCAGGTGTCTCTCATCGAAGGAAGAGTTTTGGAACTTCCAGAAAAATCTTATCCGACACTCAAGGTGGCACTGGATTTTATCAAACAAGGTCACCCGGAAAAAGCCGCAGCACTCGTGTGGGACTTATTCACAGGCGGGTCGTTGCAAAAGAAATTTGACAGCGCGGCAACCGACCAATTTCCGGTTCGAATGCCTTTGATCCAGTTTTCAAAAGCCGTCGATCGGAAGATCATCGGTTTTTCTTATAGCTTCTCAGAGGGCGCGGTAGTCCCTGCGGATATGATCTCCGATATATACTACGATCGCGATCATGAAGCTTTGTTTTACCCACCGGAAACCTTAGATGAATCTGGTTATGTAAAAATTGATCAGAGGATTGCAAATTACTCAGAGATTGCGAATCTATACCCAGAACTAAATATTTATTTACTTTTCCATGAAACCTTATCATATTCCCAGGCAAATCCCTTGAATGAGTATTTCCCAAATAGTGATCGGGGACAATCCTATACATACTTCAAAGAGAACCTGGGGAATCAGACGAACCTCGGCGAGATGCTTTTGCCCTCCATGGATACGCAGCTGGCGGATTATTATCGGACCGACCATCATTGGAAAACTGAGGGCATCTTAAAGGCATACGATGTTGCCTACGACTTGATCTCAGAAAACTTCACGGATATTTCGGAGAAACTAGTCATCTCCGATCCAGTAGCCTTGCCTAACGTCGAATTTTTGGGCACTCTGGCGCGCAAATCTCTGTATCCTGTGCGTGGCGATGAATTCACTATCTTCGATGCGGATTTCCCTGAGTGTAAGGTTTTTGATAATGGAGTGGAAGGTGAATATGATTACCGCAATGATTATCTTGCGGGTAACTATGCCTTAGATCCCTACACAGATTATTACGGAGATTTTTTTGGTACCCAAAAGGGTTTGTTAGAATATTTCTGTGAGAACGATGCAAATCGAAACATTCTCATAATCGGAGATTCGTACGCCCGTCCAATGGTAGCGTTGCTCGCCAGCCATTACTCACACACCTATTTCGTTGATATGAGGCAAAATCCGAAATTTTCAATGTCGAATTTTTTGTCCAACCATTCGATCAGCGACCTTTTGATAATAGGTGATAATGAAGTGGCTTTTCTGGATACGGATCAGTGGTACATAAAGCCCTGACCAACGAAAATGAACATTGAGCAGGTACATCTTGCATTCTTGTCAGGCACAGGTTTGATAAGGAAGCTAAACTTAGAAATAGGATATTTGGTTTGAAAAGTAAATCCTCGTTTGTATTGGTAATATTCTTTGTTTTTCTCTTAGCCATTCCCCTATCATTGCCTTTTGATTCCAATGCCGCCGTGGAAACTGCAGTTTTAGAAAGAGGGGAAGTTGAACGTACGCCGGAACAATCCGCGCCAAATCTGACGTACGCGTTAAAACTCATACAACAGGGAAAGATTACTGATGGCTTAGACATTCTCTTAAGCTTGTTTACCAGCAGAGAATTTGTTCAGAAGTTTGAAAATCTGATAAATGAAAAGATCCCTTTTCATGTTGACGCAATCCGAATTTCCAAGGCAGTTGACAGATCGATAATCAAACTTGCTTATGGATTTACGGATGACAGGGTAATTCCTGCTGACATGACCTTAGCTTTTTATTATGATACTGAATTTGAACAATTGCTGTTCACACCCACAATGTTTGACAGCCACGCTAAACAGATCATTGATGACCGAATTCAAAACTACCAGGAACTTATTCAACTGTACCCTGACACGAATTTTTACTTGTATTATCACCAAACCTTACACAACTCCGAATTCCATCCTCTCAACCCCGTATTCCCTGAAGCTGACAGCGGGCGTTCCCTGGCATATTTTGAACAGAATCTCCCGGATGGATTGACGTTTGGAAAATTTCTATTGACCAGTCACGAAGATCATCTTGAGTACTATTACCGAACCGATCATCATTGGCGGGTAAATGCAATTATTCGAGCCTACCAGGAAATTTATACAATGCTCTCAAAAAATTATCCTGGCATGTCCCAGCCGTTGACGATGACTAAAACAATCGAGTTCCCTGATATAAATTTTCTTGGTATGATGGCTCGGCGAGATCTTTATCCAGTAAAAGCCGATGAGTTTGTTGTCGAGGACGTGATACTTCCAGCGCACGACTTGATTGAAAGTGGACAAAAAGTAGATTACGACAGAAGAGCCATTTATTTTGAGGGAAAGTATTCCACAATACCCTACATAAATCACTACAATGCCTTCTATGGTGAGGTTGCGGACCTGATCGAGTATGACTTTCATAACACCTCAGATCGCAACCTGTTGATTATTGGTTCATCATATCAAAACTCCTTGGACCCTCTTCTTGCTTCTCATTACGATAAAACCTACTGTGTTGATTTAAGGTATTACACTGACTTTTCATTATCCGCCTTCTTAAGTGAACGCGAGGTGGATGATATACTGATTATTGGTGACAATGAAGTGGCGTTTCAAGACGTTCAACGCTGGAAAATTTATCCCTAAGAGGAAATATGTTGGTAGAAAATATTGCTTATGCTTGTTTAACCAAGTGGTGTGAAAAAGGAAAAGCGGACAAAAGTGTAATCCGTTGGATCAATTCAGATTTAACGGAAACGGATTTTTCTTATTTACATTTTGAAGCAGAATCTAACCAAATTGCGAATACCCTCCAAAAGATGGGGATTCACAATGGGGATGTGGTAAGCGTTTTCCTGCCCCGCAGTCCAATATTGATTAGCAGTCTTTTTGGAATTTTGAAACTTGAGGCAATGTCTTGTGTGCTCTTTTCGACCCTGGGTGAAGAAGCTCTGCTGGATCGTTTGGGAAACAGCGAAACTAAAATCGTAATCACCAAAAACAGTCTGGTTAGAAAAATCATGGCTATTAAGGACAGCCTGCCAAATTTGGAGCGTATCCTTGTTGTTGATACTGAAGAACATAAGAATGACCTTGTTTTGAGTTTGGCAAAATTGATGGAAGAGGCAGAAGGTATCTTCGCCTATTCCCATCAAACCGATTCTGAAACCCCTGCGTTTTTACAATACACATCTGGCTCAACGGGCAAACCCAAAGGGGCACTTCATGTTCACGGAGCCATTCTGGATATCATCCAGTCTTTTAAAGAAATTCTTCAGGTTGAAGAGGGAGATATTTATTGGTGCACGGCAGATCCCGCCTGGATCACAGGATTATCCTATGGCGTGTTTGCTCCCATGGCTACCGTGACCACGCAAATCCAGTATAGCGGAGCTTACAATGCGGACAATTGGCTTCAGATTCTCAAGGATAAAGAAGTTACCGTTTGGTATACAGCCCCTACGGCGTTGAGGATGTTAATGCAAGAGGAAAATGAAAAGTTCGCGATAATTCAAAGTAATTGTTTGAAGCGAATTTATAGCGTGGGAGAGCCACTGAATCCTGAAATCTACTTTTGGGGAAAAAAGACCTTTGGTCAAGAGATTTATGATAATTGGTTCCAATCGGAAACTGGCAGCATCATGATTTCAAACAGGCCTGGTTTGGAAGTAAAACCAGGGTCAATGGGAAAACCAAGATCTGGGATAAAACCGACAATCATAAGTGACGATCAGCGACCCGTTGCGGCTGGTGAGCATGGAAACCTGGCTGTTCAAAGGGGTTGGAATTCGATGTTTCGGTCTTACTATAAAAGGGAAGACGCTTACGCGGAAAAATTCTGGGGAGAGCTCTACATCACTGGCGACCTTGCTTATCAGGATGAGGACGGTTATTTCTGGTATGTGAGCCGCTCGGATGATGTGATCAATACGGCGGGTCACTTGGTTGGGCCCTTCGAAGTTGAGAGCGCTTTGTTGGAAATTGAAGAAATAGGCGATGCCGCGGTTATTGGTGTGGACGATGAATTACTGCATAAGAAAATTATTGCCTTTGTTGTGACGAGGAATAATCTTGCCTGGGATAAGCACCTTGAGTTAAAAAGTCGGATCTACATATCCAACAAAGTTTCGACGGTGGCAACTCCTGCTGAGTTTATACCGATTGAAAAAATTCCCAAGAATCAAAGCGGCAAGATCCTAAGGCGGGTACTACGAGCGCTTTATGAAGGAAAAGATCCGGGCGATTTATCGACAATGGAGTAGAAAATGGATATTACTGAAGAATTGACGGCTGTTTTTAGAGAAGTTTTTGACGATGGGACAATTGTTTTATCGGATGAGTTGACCGCAAATGATGTTGACTCATGGGATTCATTGTCTCATGTGAACTTAATTATCGCTATCGAAATGGCCTTCGATATTGAATTCAAACAGAGTGAGATATTGAACTTCGCAAATGTTGGCGAGTTGAAGAAAAGCATAATAAATAAACTGGAAAAAAAGTAAATCCTCCAGGAAAAAAATATCAGGTATTTGGCTTCTCTATTTGCTGAGTTCTGTCGAGCTAATAGAGAAACCAATCTATTTCACTGCGTTTTTACAAAATTGCTTGATCCGTTTTATTTTTGGCAAGAAGATCCAAGCTGAACATCCAGCCATCCCAAGCCTTTGAAGGTGGAATCTCTACATCGTCATACTCAATTATCTGCCCGGGCTCCACATTGCGTTTGATAACCGACTTATCAATTAATCCAAAAGGCACGTGGTTGGGAGCACTTTCAATGCTGACTGCTTCTCCTCGTATTAGAAAATTGCGGTCTATTCGATTAAGAATTTCTCCCGCTTTCAATTTTCTCTTCGCCACTGCCAGCACGCTGGTAGATGGCTTTAGACTGTTATTAAGTAATACACCTTCTCCACGCAAAACTTGTCTGATCGTTACTGGGATGTCAAGATAAACCAAGTGATAGTGTTTGAGGAAGGTATAGAAAGGTCCATCACCCAACTTTAGATACCTAAGTGTGGGAATTTCAGTTTCATCATATTCTGCCGCAATAAATACACCAGCAGGCAGTCTTGGCTGAGCCTTTCGGCTGCATAACAGGTAATCGCTGATTGGACGACCAATGCACGTGGCTTGTTCAGCCAGCCGTTTTGAACCCTCCTCAATACTGGTGCTTTCGTACCCAAGCAGCCCCTGTTTAGCAATGGTTGCGCCTAAGCCATTTGCTACAAAGGCTTGTTCAATTTGTATTTTTGTGCCATCTGTAGCCCCTGTCACTTGCTCGATGGATATGCCTTGAATTTTTGCCCAATAAGCCATCTCTTCAGGTGTGGGATCAAGGTTTAGGAACCCTTTTATGTTGCCAAACACCACTGGCTTGAACCCGACTTCTACCAGGTTCTTGTTTAATGCTGCCAATGCGCCAGGCTGGTCGCCTTCAGCTTCTGTGATAAATCCTTTACTGGCTAAAAAGCTTCCGGAGGTTATGTGTAATTCCGAATCCATGGTTACCACTGGAAGGCCGGCATCAAGTACCGGACACAACACATCCGTAGCATAAACGGGATTGCCGTTGCATTCTACGACCAGGTCTGATTTGTCAATGAGTTCTTGTACCGAATTCGTGTACCGAAAGTCATCGGCGAATTCGTTCAGACTCCTTTGGGTTAAGATGCGGGAAACTGCCATATCGGGCAAACGGTCTATTGTCCGCTTTAGACCACTTCCGATATATCCAGTGCCAATAATACCGATTTTTGGTGTGTTTTTTGACTTCATGAGAAAGACCCGAACATATTTTTTATAGAAAAGCAGTTAGAACAATTAGCGTGCACAGCAAATCCTAACGATCGAATAACGTGTTGGTTATTATAATGCGTTTGAAATGGATTAAAGCCATGCCAGGTTTGAAGTCTAATGTGCTTTTGTATTAATCTGGCATTCGGCTATTTATCTTCCACCCCCGCTCGTTGAAACCCAATTGGTGTGTTGAAAGAGACCATCGAATGCAATCAGGAAAGATTTATACTGTTTTTACCCAGGACGCTGATTTGAGGTCCTTGAACAAAAAACCGATGAGTTGGAAATGGGTCTACAACAAATTTTTCCTCACCGTGGTCTGGACAATCTGACCCCTAACCTTGAACTTAATCACCTCGGACCATTACCAGAATCTTTTTGTTTATTTTGGACCCATTCAAACCTATGAAAAAACACAAAAGTAAGCTAGTATTGTATGCAGTACTGTTTTCATAGAGTTTTTTTGGAGGGAAAATAATTGAGTACCAATTAAATTGTATTTCCGTTTCTGGTTATATTTACTTGTGCATTAATTATTGATATTTACAAGGAGGATATTATGTACAAAAAGGTGTTGGTAAATATATTTGTTTTTGCATTACTTCTTTCAATTTTATTCTCCCCATTTTCACCAGCAATGGTTTCAGCTTCAGTTCGTGAGAATAGAAGCGAACAAGCGCTTGCGCCCCTTGTAATCCCTGAAGGAGCAAAGTTAGTGCCAAATCAATACATTGTTGTGTTGAAATCTGATATTAGTGTGGTTGAACAACAAAGCAACGTTTTTTCCTCAATAGAGGCAATAGGTGGAACTGTCCTTAATATCTATGAATCTGTTTTAAATGGATACAGCGCCATTATTCCAAGTGAATCTTTAGATCTCATACGCTCAGACCCAAATGTGGAGTATATTGAAGCTGATTCAATATTCTCAATCAACGATGAAGGCACTCCCCAATTTGAAGAAGTAATCCCATTTGAAGAGTTAACTCCTGAGAATGGTTTTCAAGATAAGGACGATTTAAATTTCCAACAAGACCTTATCGATGAAGAATTGTTATTTGCTGAGGGTGATATTGGAATTGACACAGTACAGCCAAATGCTACCTGGGGTTTGGATCGTGTAGATCAGGTGAGTTTACCACTTAATGGTCAGTATGTTTATGACACAACAGCGGCGGGGGTAAACGTTTATATCATTGATACTGGCTTGCGTGCCACACATGTGGAATTTACCGGGCGTGTAGGCAATGGCTACACCGCAATAAATGATGGCCGGGGAACAAATGACTGCCATGGTCACGGCACACATGTTTCTGGTACGGCTACAGGTACGACCTATGGTATTGCTAAAGGTGTAACTGTTCATCCAGTACGTGTATTAGATTGTTCTGGTTATGGATCTACGTCTGGGGTTGTTGCCGGTTTGGATTGGATAGGCCTAAATTGGAGGAGACCTGCAGTAGCAAATATGAGTTTAGGGGGAGGCGGCAGTACCACACTCGATTCTGCAGTTAATAGATTGATTAACAAGGGCGTAACCGTTGTTGTTGCGGCAGGTAACGATGATTACAACGCCTGCTACTACTCTCCGGCACGCGTTCCTAATGCAATCACAGTAGGTTCGACAACGTCATCAGATTACCGGTCATACTTCTCGAATTATGGCAGTTGTCTTGATATTTTTGCACCAGGGTCATATATCACGTCGGCCTCTTACACGAGCAATACCGCAACAACTACTATGAGTGGCACCTCAATGGCTTCCCCACACGTTGCCGGTGCTGTTGCACTTTATTTAAAGACAAATGTGTGGGCATCTCCTGCCACAGTGGCGAATTACATTGTTAACACCGCCTCCAGTGGGAAGGTAATTGACCCGGGAAGTGGATCTCCAAATAAACTCTTATACACCAGAAAACCCGATTATACTCCGACACCAATAAATCCTTATGGGCTTATAACCGACTCTACGCCCACATATACCTGGACTAAGATTGATTCTGCAAGCGCTTACTATTTACAGCTCCTAAAAGATGGCACAACCTTTGTTTATGCAAAAACAATCCCATCCAGTCTCTGTGGCGCGACAACCTGCTCAGCCACTTTTTCGGAGTCGCTCCCGATTGGAAACTATCAGTGGCGTATTCGTTCCTACGTAGGAAATGTGTGGCAGACCTACAGCGCCTACAAAACATTTACATTTGATAACACCATCCCTAATCCAATTTCACCTGTTGGAGTGACAACCGATCGAACACCAACTTATAGTTGGAATAGGGTGCCAGGGGCAACCTATTATTACATCCAATTGATCAAGGAAAGTGCGATTTTTGTTTATTCCAAAACAATTCCTGCAAGTGCTTGTAATACAACAACATGCTCTGCAACTTTTCCTGATGTTCTTCCTCTTGGCAGTTATGAATGGAGGGTCAGGGCTTTTATTGACGGTGTGTGGAAAACATACAGTAACTTTACTGATTTTTCAACGGGTATGTACTCACCATTTACTGCCGAGGCAAACGGCTGGACAGTCCTTAACGGCTCGTGGCTTACCCCGAACAATTACTATCGAAGTCCAGGAGTAGCAGGCCAATATTCATCCATTGTATACAAATCGAACTACTCTACCTTAACTTACGAAGTGCGCATGCTTAGAGTTGGGTCCGACACTAACGCCAATGTCATCTATATTCACGGCAGTCCATCACCATTAGAGAGTGGGTACAAGTATTGGAATAGGGGATACATGTTTACATATGACAATTATTGGGACGATGTTGACAGTGGATCATTCCATGTGGGCTATTTTCAAAATGGAGTGTTCTATTGGCTTACAGACGGTTGGATTCCCAGTGCTGCGATTTCTCCTACGTGGAACGTGCTGAAAGTTACAGCTAATGGCGGATTTATAAATTTCTACATAAATGGACAACTTGTCTGGTCTGGACTGACAACCGCATATAGCTGGGGAAAAGTGGGTGTTGGATATTACAGGGATGATTACTCTACAGGTAACATGCTTTATGTGGATTATGCCAGGTTATATCCCACCGCTCCTGCGACATTAGGCGGGCTTGAGATGGAAGAATCACCAGTCTATAACGTGACGGTTGATCCTAACTCAGCACCATAATTTGTTCTGATGTGAAAAATTCAATTTAGAGAGATTGAGGCTATCTTGTGGTAATAAGATAGCCTCTCTTTTTCATTTTTGATGAAGATAAGCTTGTGAAACTGAAATGACAATAAGCCGATCGCTCCGTTGACTACCCCGGGTTGAAGGGATCTCATCCGCTTTGCACTTCATCGAACTAATCAATTGGCCCAAAGAAATTCTTTTAACCACTCTCTTAGACGCTACCGACTTCTGTAACTGTAACATTCGGATAATAAGAGGCAAGCAATAAAATTAAAGGAAGTATAATATTCACCTAATATGAAAATCACAAATTGTCCTATAAGCGGTTCATCACGAAGCGTTGAGTATCTCAATCTTGGTAATGTTCCATTAGTCAACAACTTATGCGAAACGAGGGAAGAATCTCTCAATGTCCAGAGATTCCCACTCGCCATTCAATTGTTTCCAGAAAGTAACCTTACATGTTTAACAGAGATAGTCGATAAGGATAGCTTGTTCCTAAATTATCTCTACCGATCAAGCGTAAATAAGCCTTACCTTGAACACTGTTCTAACATGTATGACTACTTATCCAAATTGATCGATCTTAAGCCAAATGATTATGTTGTAGATGTTGGCGGTAATGATGGATCTCTATTGTTGGAATTTCGAAAAAAGAATCCGACACTCCATTATGTGAACGTAGATGCCAGCCATAGCTTTAAAGACATGAATGAAGCAGCGGGGATCGAATATGTCAACGACTATTTTGGCGAGACCACTAAGTTATCAAAAAAGGTCAAACTCATCACCTCGACAAACGTCTTCCAGCATACCGAACCCATTCGGTCTTTCGTAAAAGGCGTTTATCGAAATCTGGCCGATGATGGTATGTGGTGTCTGGAATTTCCATACCTTCTAACCACGCTTCTTAATGATAATTACGATCAGATTTATCATGAACACGTTTATTACTTCTGTCTCCAAAACATCATGGATTTGGCAGATCAGGAAGGATTAAAAGTAGTCAATGTCTCCTACCATGATATGCATGCAGGGACCCTTCGTGTTTTGACGATGAAAAAAACGGCAAGCACCAAGGTGGACATTACCGTCCCATCCTTCTTAAACCTGGAAAAAACGATCACAGAGGAATATTGCGTCCGCTGGGGTAAGCGAACAAAAGAAAAAATAAACGAATTCAAGAATTACATCCTGGATCTGGTAGCACAGAACAAGAAGATAGCAGGCTTTGGAGCGGCAGCAAAAGGCTGTGTTTTTCTCAATTCAGTGGGCATTGATGACTCCATGATTGAATTTATCGTGGATGACACACCATTCAAGCAAGGCAAATTCGTTCCTGGAACTGGGATTCAGGTTGTATCTAGGGAGCGTTTATATGACTCAAAAATCGATTACATTGTGATTCTGGCTCATAATTTCAAGGATTACATCATTGAGTCACTTAAGGGGAAATACGATGGTGAATTCATAGTTATGTTCCCTGATATTAAAAAGTACTAGAAAAGTGGTGCTTTTCATTATTTTTAAAAGGAATTTTTTATGGAAGAAAATAGAGATAACGGGTCTGAAGTCTTTGATGGCAATCGTTGGTATGAAGAAGATTCCCCCTGGAAAGCAAAAAATATCTTTAAGATTATAGAGAAAAATAATCTTTCCCCCAAATCGGTTTGTGAAATTGGTTGCGGGTCTGGAGAAGTATTGCGTGATCTAGCCAGCTATTTTGATGGCAACACAAAATTTGTCGGCTATGAAACCTCTGCGGAAGCGTATACTGTTTGCAAAACGAAAGAAGAAGCAAATATTCAATACGAATTAGCAAACTTGTTAGCTCTTGACGTTCACTATGACCTTGTTATGGCAATTAATGTGCTAGACCATGTGGCTGATTATCTTGGATTTTTGAGTCAGCTTCGCTCGAAAGGGGAGTACAAAGTCTTCCACATTCCATTGGAAACAACCATATACTCAGTTCTTAGGAGTGCTCATTTTGAAAAGAGGATTGCTAAAGGAATTTACAAACATTCCTTCTCAAAGGATACGGCGCTTGGTACCTTGAAGGGGACTGGTTACGAAATTGTGGACTATTTCTATACAAGCAGCGCTTTGGAGCTGCCCAATCTTGGCAGTAAGGATAAATTCTGGAAACTTCCCAGAAAATTACTTTATGCTATCAATAACGATTTTGGTGTCAAAGTGCTTGGGGGTTTTTCGCTGATGGTGTTGGCGAAATAATTGTCTGACCACATAGATCATCGATGTAAATTTTTCTGAGTAATTGGAAACAGCTTGTAACGAGGTGCTGATCTGAGAAGAACAGATGTTTTTTTGGTGAAGAGAGTTCATTCGAACAGGTGGAATTGTTTCATATGTTATACTAGCCCAAAAATGATACAGAGCAAACATGTCAACCGTTAAACAAAAAACCATTAATAACATGGTTTGGTCAGTATCAGAGCGTCTGAGTCTCCAAATTGTCCATACAATTATATCTATAGTTCTTGCCAGGTTGCTTGATCCTAAAGAATTTGGGTTAATTGGCATGTTAGTTATTTTTACAAGCATTGCTCAATCTATCCTTAATAGCGGCCTTGGAAGTGCTTTAATTCAGAAGAAGGATGCTACTGAGATAGATTCCTCGTCAATATTTTATTTTAATCTTGCAGTCGGTATACTGTTAGCGAGCCTTTTATATTTTTCCGCACCATTAATTGCAAAATTCTATCAAGAGCCCATGCTCACGGCTCTAACCCGTGTACTTTCACTCAACCTGGTCATAAATGCTTTTAGCTTGGTTCAGCTTTCGTTGTTGCAAAAGACGATGGCATTTAAAAAGCATTTTACTGTGAGCGTCACCGCTGTATTTATTTCAGGTTTTTGTGGGATCCTTGCTGCAAACAAAGGTTTAGGAGTATGGAGTCTGGTTGTTCAAACGCTTTCAAATAGCCTTTTCCAAGCATTACTGTTGTGGATTATTAGTAAATGGCGGCCAACCCGCCAATTCTCAATGGTGTCATTAAAATCCATGTATTCATTTGGATCCAAACTTCTGATTGCAGGATTGATCGAAACCATCTTTAAGAATATTTATCAGACTTTTATTGGGAAGAACTACTCAGCAGGAGATCTGGGTTACTATACGCGGGCATCGACTATGGAAACAGCAGCTTCTGTAGCCACCAGTATGGCTTTGGGACAAGTGATATTTTCAACTTTCTCTCCTTACCAGGATGATAATGAAAAGTTGCGCCGGGTGCATAGCACAACCATTAGAATGTCAATGTTTCTTATGGCGCCACTGATGATTGGTTTGATCGTAGTCGCTGAGCCACTCTTTCTTTTCTTGTTGACCGACAAATGGGCTAACAGTATTCCTTACTTCCAATTACTGTGCGTAGTTGGTCTTTTTTTTCCCATCGTGGTTCAGAATTACAACCTTCTGCGTATCAAAGGTCGCTCGGATTTGCATCTGAAGCTTGAGATAGTCAAATACATCCTGACTGCTATTGCGATCGCATTGACTTACAAATCGGGGATAATTGCCCTGCTATATGGACAAATTTGTGTTGCGGTCCTTTCTCACGTAATAGTAAGCCATTTTGCCGGCAAACTAATAAAATACAACTTGCTCGACCAATTAAGGGAACTCTTTTCTATAGTGATTACGGCCTTGGTGATGGGCTTCGTCATGTATCTTGTTGGTAAACTTGAACTGGAGAGCAATTTCTTAATGTTTACCATTCAGGCGATTGCAGGCATCTTGGTATATATTGGGATGAACACAATCATTAAATCAGCAGAATTGATTGAATACAAATCAATTGCAGGCAATTTTATTAAAACAATATTAGCAAAGGTTAAAAGCTTATCATGGAAACGCCATTAGTCAGTGTAAGTTTGGTTGCGTACAACGCCAGTGCATATATCAAGGATGCGATTGAAGGCTGTCTGATGCAGCAAACCTCCTTTCCTTTTGAAATAATCATTCATGATGATGCTTCGCAAGATCAGACGCCCCAAATAATTCTGGACTATGCAAGCAATTTCCCTGACAAAATCATACCGATTATTCAGACAGTAAACCAATTTTCACAAGGGCACGAGATAAATGCCAAAATAAATATTCCAAAAGCCAGAGGGAAATACATCGCCTTTTTGGAGGCTGATGATTATTGGATTGACCCGTTGAAACTTGAAAAGCAAGTGGATTTTATGGAAAAGCACCCAGAAGTATCCATGTGTTTTACGGCAACCAAGCATATCGAATCCTCTAGTTCCAACATAGTAGCGATTAAACGTTATAGAGACCATGATAGTGTTTGCTCTGTTGAAGAGGTGATATTGAAAGGGGGGGGGTTACTTGACATGGGATCTGCTGTAGTAAGAAGATCTATTTACGAGAACGTCCCTGACTGGTATCACTATTCTCAAATATGGGACAATTCAGTTCCATTGTTAGCGTTGACCTACGGCGAGATTCAATATCTGAATGAAATCACTGCAGTTTATCGAGTAAATGTGCCAGGATCTTGGACCCAGAAATTTGCAAGGGATTATAAGAAGCGTAAGAATACCATTCGAGAGTTTCTTGCATTACTGGACGGATTTAACGAAGCAACTGGTTATCAATACAACAAGCTTATTGAGCGAAAGACAAGGTTTATCAGCATAGGTTTATTGTTGCTTTTGGATTCACGGGATGAGATATTTTTGAAATACTATGATAGATTGAATCTTGCTTTAAAATGTGAATACAAAATATTTAAGTTTATTGGCTCATATCGGTTATGGGATAGATATCGGAAGTTTATGAAAATATTCCGAAAGATATAACAGATTTAAGCCACATTTGAATTATGATAGACAATGATACCAAAGCAACTTGAAGTTATCTATTGCCATAGCACGAATCTAAATTGCTAAGGGTTGATAAGTAGTAAAATTTCCTAAATCAGACACTTTGAGCGATTCTACCTCGCCTGTGACTCAGGTCTAGCAATTTGATCCCGGCAATCTTTTGGAATCAAACTCATCACTGATTCCTCATACCCACAATCAAATCCAAGTAGACAGATTCAAAAGAATTAATCATCTTCTCCACATCAAATTTTTCGGTTACCATTTCTTTTCCACGCGTTCCCAATTGTTTGGCTAGTTCGGGATTCTTAAGTAGGAGAATGACTTTATCAGTAAGCGCTTCAGCGGATTGACTTTCTACCAAATAACCATTTATGCCATCAATGATGATCTCAGAATTCCCAGCATTGTAAGTAGCGACTACCGGTTTTGAGAGAAAACAATATTCGAGTATTGAATTTGAAACGCCTTCTGTATAAGTTGCCAAAACGCACACTCTACTATTGGCTATGAGATGGTAAGGTTTTAAGCAATCTTCAACAAAAACAATTGAATCGTCTAAATCTAACTGGTTCACCAACATCCTGGTAGAGGTCAAAGTCCCAGCATCGTGTCCAACAAGCAGCAATTTTGCCTGCGGGAAGACTTTAGAAATCAGCGCCATTGCATTAACTAACGTTTGATGGTCTTTTTGTTTTCTAAAATTTGCAACCATGCAGAGGTCGTATTCGATTTGTCCGGGTTCTATACCTTCGAAGCGCGAAAGATCTAATCCATTGTAAATTACTTTGGCTTTTAAATTTTTTTCCTGGCCAAAAGCAGTCAATCCTGCAATTGAATTTGCCACAACTCCATCGGCATGGTTTGCAGACCACTTACTAACCCAGTTATTAAATTTTAAGGAGGTTGGGGCTGATTGAATTCCCCCATGTAAAAAAGGAATCCTTAACCATCGTGACGCGCACAATCCTAATAAATCCCAAATCCCACTTCCCCAGGAATGAATCAGTGCTACCCGAAACCTTCGGGCAATTTGAATCACCCGGACTAGCGGAGAGAAAAATTCGAATGGATAATTTCTTTCAATGATTATTAATTGATCAACATATTGTCTGGCCTCATCTTCGCGTGAACCATGTGGGTTCATAGCGACCAGAATCGCAGAATAATTATCGCGTTCCTTTATTCCCTTTAGCAGGGAGAGCAGCTGTTGTTCTTTACCACCTGCTCCTAATCCGCCAATAATAAATAAAATTACTGGTCGACTGTGCTCCGGACTTCTGCTCTCTTTAGTTTTACTCATATACTAAACTTTAATATGTTTCTGCATGGTTTGTTATCAACAAAGGCTCGTAATAACTTTTTCCCAGGAAATTTTGGCTTTTTCAAGAGAATACTCTTCAAGGAAACGCTCTCTGGTCTTACAGGCACCCTCTGCCAGTTTATTATAAAGGTCCTCATTTTTAAGCAATTCAGAGATAGCATTTACATAATCGCTCACTTCATTGCCTCTTACTAACCGTGCGTTATAACCATCCACTGCCACATCGCTGATATCCCCTATATCCGGAACGACAACCGGCAGGCAGCAACTGAGCGCTTCGATCATGGCCACAGGCAAGCCTTCAAAAGCAGATGCCATTACGAATATGCGCGATTGGTTTAAAAACCGCGGTATCTCTTGGTAAGGCTGATTGCCCGCAAAAACAATGGCGTTTTCCAGGTTATGCTGCCGGCATAAACTTTCCAAATTGCTTCGCTCAGGTCCATCTCCCACCAAAACCGCTCGAATTTCAGGCAACGTTTTACTTATTTGAGCAATGGCATTGATGATCAAGTCAATCTGTTTATTTCTATCCATTCGACCGCAATAGATCAGATCGAATATTTTGGGCGATGATGTGGGTTTGAAGAGCGAAAAATCAAGCACATTTACAGCTGTTGGGACAAAAATCTTTTCCCTGGGAATCCCCAGAGAAACAAGCTGTTCTATGGATGAAGCTCCGCGCACACCAATGCGAGCAGATTTATTTAGTAGATTCTGGAAAAATTTACTTTTAGCAACTTTTGGTCTGTCTGTTCCAATCAATTCCTGGATAACTGGAATGCCAAATAAGGAGCCCACAATTGCAGCATATATCCCATGAGGAACGAAGTAAATCGAATATATCAAATCTGGCTTTTCACGAATGCAAAGGTAGATGAGCGCAAAGAATCGATAAAGTTCCGATAAAAAAAGTGACCATTTAAAAAACCCAGGTGGAGAAAATGTTTTAGTCTTCTTTGCAAGGAATGGCAAACGCCTTACAAGAAAAATCTCTTCAACAATGTCCAACTCTTGAAGTGAGAGCAATCTAGCTCTGACTTTGTCATCACTCATTCCACAGACGACTAAGATTTTCAATAATTTACCCTCTCAAGAATGGGGGAATCCTTACGCATCCAGCGATTCAATGAAATCCACCATCCACGAGGTTACATCAACTTTCTCTCTGAGCATAACCTCACATTTTGCGCGAAACTCGTCTTTCAAATTCTCGTCCCCCGCTAATTCTAATGCCTTTTCAATCGCCGGATCGCCGTCAACGTAATGGTACATGAGCCCATATTTGTGGATGATCTCATCGAGATTGCCGCTGCCCAGGGGGTTGATGTACACGCTTGGTGTGCCGAGGATGGCGGCTTCAGAAGCCATCGTGGCGCCTTCGCCAACATACATGCTGGCGTAATACATCAAATCGTGGATCTTGGTGGGGCTCACACGCACCTTGTAGGGTTCCAATTCCGCCGGTAGGCTCCCTTCTGATGTGATGAGCACTTTGCCGTGTTGATTCAATCCTGAAACGAGACGAATTTTTTGTTCATCAGAGAGTCCCAACTGCCCCACATCATGGGATGCCCCCCAGGAAACAAATCTGACGATATAAAACTTTTCATCCTCTCTCAAACCGGAAGCAACAAGACTTTCAGGATCAGGTTTAAAGTAGTTGGGATGCAAATACGCCAATTCCTGATATCCGTTATACCGTACTTGCTTTTTTCCCAGATCGTCTTTATAGCTGCTTGGCGTGCAAATCTTGGTGGCAAAAGGAAAAGTTATCGCATTTGACAGTTTGGCATGTTCTGTATCTGTAAAAACAACCCCTTTTATTCCCAACAGCTTACATACGTGGACAATGAAGGTGCCGCCAATCTCCACGATAACGTCTGCTTTGAAATCTCGGGCTAATCTATGTAATTTTTTTGCATGTGTCAGAAGTTCGAGGGATAATCCAACTAAGCCAGCCCCCTTTTTACTCATTATTTCATACAGGTAATTGTAATCATCCAACAATTGAAGGGTCACATCTTTATCCCGAGCAGCTAATATGACTTCGTGACCATGCTCCTGCCACAGATGATAGGCATTTCTGAAAAAATGTACGTGGGCTGGATGACTGATATCAATGATTATTTTCATGTTTATTTATGACTTCTACGCTACTCTTCCGATTCGTGCCCAAAACCGATGCCATAATAGGAAAGCCCTTCGCTTTTAGCTTGTTTGGGGTCTACTGCTCTGCGTCCATCAATAATGATTGGGTGCTTCAAGCTCGTCTTTAAGAACTTCAAATCCAGGTTTCTATAAACCTGGTGAGAAACCATGATCACAATAGCGTCACTACCCTTCACTACCTCTTCCAATGGCAACTTAAAATCTGCCACAAAAGGATCATGGACTTTAACGGCAGCGCCCTTGGACTCAAGGAATTTGATCAATGTTTCGCTTGGGCTGTTTCGGGTATCATCACTTTCCTCAAGATAAGCATATCCAAAAACGGCTATCTTTGCGTCAGCTATTGAAACACCCACTTTGCTGAGGGCACTCTCAAGAAGCCCGGCGATGTGGACAGGCATAGAGTCGTTCACTTTTCGTGCGGCTGGTATCACATGCAATTGGACCTTATCTTTAGCGCCATAGGCCAGCAGCCATGGGTCCTTGGGAATGCAGTGACCGCCAACTCCCGCTCCAGCTATCAGGACATTGCGTCCCGGAGATTTGTTGACCAATTCGCGAACTTTGAGAAAATCAGCGCCTGTTGCCTGGCAGATCATGGCCAGTTCATTGGCAAAGGCGATGTTTACATCCCGATAGGTGTTTTCTGCGGTTTTCGTGATTTCCGCCGTGATGATATCCGCGCTGTCCAAATCGGCTTCAACAATGTTTCTGTAAAGCAGCTTCATGGTCTCGGAGACCTGAGGTGTTTCACCGCCACAAACCCTGCTCATGGCTTTAAGATTAGCCAGTAGTTTGCCCGGCATTACTCGTTCCGGGCAAGCTCCAAGGAAGAAGTCCACAGATGATCTTTTTCCACTTACTTCTTCAAGGATTGGGCGGACGACTTTCGATATTGTGCCTGGTGCTATGGTTGATTCCACAATGATCAAGGCGCCGTCTTTCATTTCACGCGCTAAATTAGTACACGCAGATCGCAAAGCAACATACTGCGGTGTGTTCTCATGGTCTGTCGGTGTCTCGACATCAATTAATACAACATCCAGTTCTTTCAAAAGTTGATATTCAGTGCTTGCACGAAACCGCTTGGAACGTGTAACTTCGGTTATCAGCTCCTGTAAGCCGGGTTCAATACCCTCAATGGGGCAGATGCCGGCATTAATCATCTCAACTCTGTCCTGTTTGATGTCCAATCCTGTGACGTCAAAACCGGCTTTGGCAAACATACAAGCAACGGGTAAACCTACATAACCCAAACCGATGACACCGATTTTAGCTTGTTTGCTAAAAATCTTATTATCTAAAGCATCTAAGTAATTCATTTTTCTGATTTGAACCGTCAAACTTGAACAGTCTCGTGGATTGTACCCGAGTGAATGATCGCCTTCGCCAATTCCAGGGCTCTCAGCCCATCTTCCCCCGTAACAGGCGCTGGAGTGTTGTTCAAGATGGAATTGATGAAAGCCTCTTGTTCTGCTCGCAAGGGCTCTTTCTTTGCAATCATGTGGCGGACCATTTTGCCCTCACGTACACCCCGTAGAACGCGAAGATTCTCCCACTCACTGCCGTGAGAGATCGGATTCTCATAGAAATACAGATCCTGGGTCAGGTAATCACATCGGAACAAGCCCCGTTCACCGGTCACAATGAATTCCCGAATTTTTGTTGGGGTCAACCAGTTGATATTCAATGTGCCAACCGATCCGTCTGCCAGGCGAACCAATCCGGTCAGCAGGTCCTCATATTTGCTGTGAATGTGTTTTTCGGTTTCAGCAAAGACGCGCACAATTTCGCTTTGCGATACAAAGCGCATGATGTCCAGATCGTGAACTGCCAGGTCGATCACCACGCCCACATCCCCAATGCGAGCGGGGAACGGTCCCTGCCTGTGGGCATCCATCTGAAAGATTCGCCCCAATTCTTCCTGGGCGATAAGTTCTTTTAGAGCGATGATGGCAGGATTGAAGCGTTCGATGTGACCAATCATCAATTTCACATTTTTATTTTTTGCCGCCTCAATGATTTCCCGCCCCTCTTCCAGGGTGAAGGAAATGGGTTTTTCTATCAATAACGGGATCCCGCGTTCAATAATATCGAGTGCGATCTTGTGATGATAAACCGTTGGCACAGCCAAAGTGACTTCATCAGGTTTTGTCTCGTCGAGCATTCGTTGGTAATCAGTATATGCTTTGGTACTGTATTTTTTTGCTACTGAATTTACCCGCGTTTCATCGAAATCAGCCACTGCAACCAATTCAACATCCGGGAGTTCCCAATTCACCCGCGCGTGATTGACGCCCATTGAACCTACGCCTATGACCGCTGCCTTGATTGTCATAGTTTGTTCACTTCAGCAACGATGGTTTCCAGGTCCGCCTGGCTCAGTTGAGGATGCACCGGGATGGAGATAACCTCTTTGGCCAACTTTTCTGCAACTGGCATATGCACTGGACCAAACATGTCAACGATGTAGCTTTGCTGGTGAGCAGGAACGGGGTAAAAAATGCCAGTTCCCACCCCAGCGTCGTTCAATTGCTTTACAGCTGCGTCACGATCTCTGCCCCCATCCACACGAATGGTGTATTGATGCCAGACATGGCCATAGCCATCTTTGACCTTTGGCGTGATGACTGAATTGATATGCTCACTCAAGTATCGGGCGTTATTTCTTCGTTTTTCTGTAAATGGTGCCAGGCGTTCCATTTGTGCCAGACCTATCGCCGCGTGCAAATCGGTCATTCGAAAATTGTAGCCCAACATATCGTGATAATAGCGGACCTTCATGCCATGGCTGCGGAGAAGTTTGCATTTTTCAGCAAACGCATCGTCATTAGTGGTTATCATGCCACCTTCGCCAGACATGACATTTTTGGTGGCATAGAGTGAGAAAGTGCCTGTTCCAAAACTACCCGCGACTTGTTGTTTGTAAGTCGCGCCGACGGCCTGGCAGGCATCTTCGATGATGACAAGATTGTGCTTTTCAGCAATTGCCTGTATGGCATCCATATCACAGACATAACCATAAAGATGAACCGGCAAAATGGCTTTTGTTCTGGGTGTTATTGCCGCTTCGATCAATGCCGGATCAATGTTAAATGTGTTTTCATCAACATCCACAAAAACAGGCGTTGCGCCGGTGAAAAGAACGCTGCTTGCTGAAGCAATAAATGTGAATGGAGTGGTAATAACCTCATCGCCGGGTCCAATCCCATGTGCTAAAAGGGCTATGTGCAGAGCGGTAGTTCCGGATGATGTGGCAATCGCATGTTTTACGTTACATAATTCCGCGAAGCGTTTTTCAAGCGCGGCTACTTTCGGTCCTTGGGCCAGCATTCCAGAATTTAGCACTTCCATTACGAGTTGCTTTTCTTCTTCTCCAATATAAGGCTTTGATATGGGAATCATTTTTTTCCTTTACTTTCTTATAGACTGTAAAAAGACATCTTTTGGGATGTCGATCTTATGTTGACAAGCAGTACATTTCAATGAAACATAATCCTGGGGGAGACTATTTATCGATTCGGGTGAACAATCTTCAGGAAGGACTAATTTATGACCACAATGGCAGACAAATCCGCTTAAACGCGCGGGGTTTCCCAGCACCAGACCGTGATCGGGCACATCTTTGGTTACCACTGAGCCAGCCCCAATCATAGCCCACTTGCCGATTGTGACCCCGCAGACAATCGTGGCATGGGCTCCAATGGACGCGCCAGTTTTGACCAGAGTCTCACTGACCACCCAGTCTGACGCACTTTTCAAGCTTCCGTCGGGATTGATCGAGCGCGGAAACTTATCATTCGTAAATACGCAGTGCGGTCCGCAAAAAACCCCATCTTCCAGGGTGACGCCATGATAGATCGAAATCCCATTTTGGATTTTTACGTTGTCGCCGATTTTGACATCCGAGTCGATGTAAACACCTTTACTCAAGATACAGTTCTTGCCGATATTGGCATTTTCTCTAACCTGGCAATGTTGCCATATTTTGGTGCCCTCCCCAATGATTGCTTGTTGGGAGACGTCAGATGTTGGGTGAATGTAAACGTTGTTATGCATATGAATACCTATAAGTTTCAAATTGTCTGATTTTTTCAAACACTAATAAATCATCACTTCAATCGTTCTTCTTGTCGTATTGACGCTTTTTTTCAAAGTAAAGCAACTGCTCTTGATATAGGCGTATTCGAACGAACATATCAGCTAAAAGACCAAAAATCCAAAAAACAAGACCCAAAGTGACAAGGTAAATTCCTATGATAGCCAGGGATTTGTACGGTGTAATCGATCCGGTGTTTATATAATGAATGAGCGTAAAGATGCCAAATAGCAAACCCACAAAAAAAGGTACAACACCCAACCACGTGAAGAACCGCAAAGGCCGGTAGTCGCGATAGGCTCGAAAAATAATATTGATCGTCCGCCCGATATACTTAAACAGGTTCCCGGCAACCCGGGACTTTCGCCCCTTAAAATACTTTACATTAACCGGAACTAATTTGATATCCAATTCTTTGTTAGCCAGATCAATGAAGGATTCCTGGGTATAGGTGAAATTACGGGTCAAATTCATGCGGAGCATGGCTTCTCTTGAATAAGCACGGAAGCCGCAACTTACATCCGTAAAATGCTTCTGAGTGAGTAAGCTGATGAGGTGGGACATCTGCTTATTCCCCCAATACTTTAATTTCGACATGTACTCGGGTCTGGCGGAATTGCCGTTCTTATCCGTAAAGCGATCTCCACTGACAAAATCAGCCTTGCCAGTCACGATGGGTTCAATGAGGAGGGGAATATCCGTTGGGGAAAATTGACCATCCGCGTCGATATTCACCATCACATCCGCACCTAACTCAAGCGCTTTAATGAGTCCAGTGTTAAAAGCTGCGCCGACGCCTCGATTTTGTGAATGTGACACAACAATCGCGCCAGCTTGTTTGGCCAGCGATGAGGTCTCATCCGATGAGCCGTCATCCACAACCAATACGATGACTTCTGATATTCCATTTAAAGCTTTTGGGACACTATTCACGACCTGTTGAATAGAGTCCTGTTCATTGAAAGCGGGTATAAGGATCACTAATTTCATAATTTTTGACAGCTTCTTATCTTAGTTCTACATATCAAAAGGTTTCGTGTAATGGTATCCTGGCTTTCGTCAACTTATCTGGTTTATTTGGGAATTGTCTTTTGAGAAATCTCCCATTTTTTTGGATACAAATCACGACTATTATAATTCATTACCTTTAGCACACATCCGCTTATGTGGTGAGCCACTTAATGCAAGAAGACCAGTCACGACTAGCTGAATGTGATCGATTTAATCATCCTAACCACTCTCGGTGGTCTCTAATCTTGCGCTCATCGCAGTGAAGGCGGGCTGGCGAGTAGTGGTTGGGTTCAGTGTTGGGCTGGGAGTGTGGGTCTGCAGTAGGGTCTCCGTTGAAGGCAGGGGGTAAAGAAGGCTATTGCCTGCGGGGTGACCCGCTGCAGCATTCTTGCTTGTATTACAACCATCCAGTTTTCGAGTTGCGCAATTGATCTGCCATTTTGTTTCGGCGGTATTAAATTACAGAGAAAACTCCCGTAATTCCTGGAAAGAGTGATAAACTAACAAAATCATATATCTTTCTCAACCATATTACTTATGGCCGAAATTATCTACTCAACCATAAATAGTACTCATTAGCAGGGTATTTAGAGGAGTTATGGATAAGGAAACAGAATTATCGCGTACAACAATTCTCCAGTGGTTAATCCTAATTTTACTTTTCCTCTTATTTATCACCCCTTCAGCATTCCCTGAGATCAGATTTTCTGTAAAGTTACAGCCAGGAAACATCCAAACTCTGCTTTTTAAAGCATTTTCTCCAATCATCCCTCTCAAGCTGGATAATGACCTTTTTTCTGCCGGGGTTTTTCAGGCGACAGAAAATGGCACCAACAATGATACCCATAAGATCTACTTGCCAATAATCTATAGAGCCCCTGATACCCCATTGGATTTCAATAAAAAAAGTCCCACAAGCGGCTTGACTGGCATCTCACTCACCCCAACTTTATCCTGGAATCAGACCACCCCAGTGACCCGCTACGAATACTGCTACGATAAAACCAACGATGGCACCTGCACGAACTGGGTTTCAACCGCTACCAACACCTCAGTAAGTCTATCTGGATTGCAGGAAGGCGCGACCTATTACTGGCAGGTTCGGGCGTGGAACGGCACCTACGGACCCACTTATGCTAACGGCAGCGCCAGCGCTTACTGGTCCTTCACGACGGTGATCCTGCAGCCCGGGGCTTTTAACAAGAGTGCACCCGCCAGCGGCAGCACAGGCGTCAACCTCACCCCGGTTCTGAGCTGGAATGCCAGCGCCAGAGCCACAAAATACGAATACTGTTACGACACCAGCAACGATGCCACCTGCACGAACTGGGTTTCAACCGCTACCAACACCTCAGTAAGTCTATCTGGATTGCAGGAAGGCGCGACCTATTACTGGCAGGTTCGGGCGTGGAACGGCACCTACGGACCAACCTACGCCAACGGCAGTGCGAGCGCTTACTGGTCCTTCACGACAGTAATCCTGCAGCCCGGGGCTTTTAACAAGAGTGCACCCGCCAGCGGCAGCACGGGCGTCAGCCTCACGCCGGTTTTGAGCTGGAACGCCAGCGCCAGAGCCACGAAATATGAATACTGCTACGATAAAACCAACGATGGCACCTGCACGAACTGGGTTTCAACCGCTACCAACACCTCAGTAAGTCTATCTGGATTGCAGGAAGGCGCGACCTATTACTGGCAGGTTCGGGCGTGGAACGGCACCTACGGACCAACCTACGCCAACGGCAGTGCGAGCGCTTACTGGTCCTTCACGACAGTAATCCTGCAGCCCGGGGCTTTTAACAAGAGTGCACCCGCCAGCGGCAGCACGGGCGTCAGCCTCACGCCGGTTTTGAGCTGGAACGCCAGCGCCAGAGCCACGAAATATGAATACTGCTACGATAAAACCAACGATGGCACCTGCACGAACTGGGTTTCAACCGGCACCAATACCTCAGTAAGTCTATCTGGATTGCAGGAAGGCGCAACCTACTACTGGCAGGTCAGGTCCTGGAACGGAACCTACGGACCCACTTATGCTAACGCCAGCGCCAGCGCCTACTGGTCCTTTACAACGGTTCTCCTCCAACCCGGAGCGTTCAACAAGTACGCGCCAACCCACGGCTCGACCGGGCTGATCCTCACCCCATATTTAAGTTGGAACGCCAGTGCCAGGGCAACCCGCTACGAATATTGTTATGACACAACGAACGATGGAACATGCTCGAATTGGGTCTCCACTGGCACCAATAGAAGCGTAGGTTTACCAACGCTTCAATCGTCAACCACCTACTATTGGCAGGTCCGGTCCTGGAATGGCACCTACGGTCCTGCTTACGCCAACGGCAGCAGCACGGCCTTCTGGTCGTTTCGCACTCTGGATCCGGGCGTTCATGTTCTGGATAATTGCTCGATGTACGCAACCACCAACGCTACAATCCACCTGGTGTGTGAGGTTTATAACAACTCCTCCTCCAACATCGAGAACGTCAAGTTGTATATCGATATTTACAACTCGCTTGGAGGCCTGGTCGATACCGATTATGCCTACGCTCCAGTTGATATTGTTCACATTCGCGGGAAGGCCTGTATCGATATATCGTTCCCCAGACCATCCGATCCGGATTTTTATGTCGAACTGGGAAATTTGAGCTGGGATGACACCAGCCTCTCTAGGCCTTATCTTACTCTCTCAAATCATTCCGGGAACGTGGGCAGTTCCTTGTATACTGTTTTAGGGATCCTGACGAACAACTTGTCTCAAACAGTCTATTCCGTGAAAGCAGTTGATAGCTTGTATTTTGGCAGTGGGCATATTGTTGGATGTGATTACGCGTTTATCAACAAAGATCCGCATGACCTCTCCCCGGGTCAATCGAGTTCATTTGAAATCACCACTTCCCTCCCGGATCCCTCCTCCGTTGTGCGATACGCCATTCAAACCAAAAGTTCGTTTACAGCGACTGCTTCAGAACTGGCGAAAACGGGTGAGGAGCATGTTGTCAGCATATCCAAAATCTATCATCTGATGGACCTTCAGTCGTTGATGGAGGAAGCTGAGAACACAGTCGGTGAGAGGGGTCTCGGGGAGTGAGTATTATTTGAAAATGGAATAACCCGATCTGCTGATGTTTGCTTGCCAAATCGGGACTGGCTTGAAATTTAGGCTACTCCGTGGGGCGAAATCGAAGGTTTTAGGAAAATTGCCGGGAATATTTGATCACTATCTGTAGTCAAAGTGAGTATAATTTCTAATTGACATGAATGATGTGAGTGCATGTTCAGGTTAGGGGAGAGATTGTTCCAACCACTCCCATTTTGCTTTTGGTTTTTTAGCGCGCCTATTGTTCCAAATTGAGGGAGGTTCTCCGTGAAGTCTACAAAGTCCACTCTGGTTATCCTTTTCTTGGCAGCTGTTCTCATTATTTTTGTCGGTTGGAATAGCGCTTCAGCTAAATCCACCAATTCTCAGATCCACGGCAGCATCCTGTATGTCAAGCAAGGCGCGAATGGTGACTGTCTTTCTTGGGATACAGCCTGTGAGTTGCAAGTAGCTCTGATTAACGCGATTGAAGGCGATCAGATCTGGGTGGCAGCGGGTACTTATAAACCAACAGCGGATACTGATCGGACTGCTACTTTCCAGCTCAAATCCGGCGTCGCCATATATGGCGGTTTTCCGACTGATGGCGGTGAATGGGAAGCCCGCGATTTGGAAGCCAATCTCACTACTCTGAGTGGAGATATTGGGGCTGTTGGGGAGACAAGCGACAACAGCTACCACGTTGTCAATGGCAGCAGTGTGGATGATACAGCCCTGCTGGATGGGTTCACCATCTATGGCGGGAATGCGGATGGAAATTACTGGAGAATTGCTAGAGGCGGCGGGATGTTCAACGAAAACGGTTACCCCAGCCTGAGCAATATTACCTTCAGTGGCAATTCGGCAGATGTCGGCGGAGGCGGGATGTACAACTGGAACAGCAACCCTAGTCTGACCAATATCACCTTCAACGGAAACTTGGCAACATATAACGGCGGCGGGATGGTCAACGAAAACAGTAGTAACCCCAGCCTGACCAATATCACCTTCAGCAACAACTCGGCAGCCAATTACGGCGGCGGAATGTACAACGGTAGCAGTAGCCCTTATCTGAGCAATGTCACCTTCAGTGGCAATGTGGCTTATAACGGCGGCGGGATGAGTAACGGGAACAATAGCAATCCTAACGTGACTAATTCAATCCTCTGGGGCAACACCCCCGACCAGGTCCATGGCGACGCTGCATCAGCAACTTACAGTGACATCCAGGGAGGATATCCCGGTACAGGCAACATCGATGCTGACCCACTTTTAGGTTCTTTGGCAGATAACGGCGGTTTCACCCTCACCCATGCCCTTGGCGCTGGCAGCCCTGCCATCGACGTGGCAAACCCGGAGTTCTGTCCTGAGTATGACCAGCGCTATTATGCCAGACCGGTGGATGGCGATGGCGATGGAACTGCCATCTGCGATATGGGCTCGTTTGAATACGGAGCTGTTGCGGATGGGTTTGACTTATCCGTAATCATCTCGGGTAACGGGTCAGTCACCAAAACCCCAGACAAGCCCGGGTATTCAATGGGGGAAGAGGTCACTTTGACAGCCGTGGAAGACCCTGGTGAGGCCTTTGTGGGTTGGGGCGGCGACGTGTTTGGGACTGATCATTCTGTCACTGTGACAATCGACGGTCACATGAGAATCAAAGCAAATTTTGGATTGGATCAATGGGCACTGGATCTTTTTGTGAACCCGGAGAGTAGCGGCTCTGTAACAGCTGATCCACAGAAAGAGACTTATCAATATGGGGATGTGGTTACCCTGACAGCAGCATCCGGACCAGAGTGGGCTTTTGCTGCCTGGAGTGGCGATACAAGTGGCACGGATAACCCGCACACAGTGACGATTGATGGAAACACCGCCATTACTGCCAACTTTAATCCAGCCACCTACACTTTGAGTGTGGTTGTTGAGCCAGAAGGTGCAGGCACTGTGGTGGTTGAACCCGCCCGAGACATCTACAGTTACGGTGACACAGTCACCCTGACTGCAAGCGCAGGGGCTGGCTGGACCTTCTCCAATTGGTCGGGTGGTGCTTCGGGGACGGATAATCCGGTCACCATTACCATCCTGGGTGACACAGTTATCACTGCGAACTTCATGCAGAATGAATATTCACTCACGGTAACGGTCGAACCGGAAGGGTCGGGGATTGTTACGATCGACCCAGTCCAGGAAAGCTATCACTACGGGGATGTGGTTATTCTGACTGCGATAGGCAACCCGGGATTTGTACTCGACCACTGGGGTTTGGAAGAACTTGGAAGGGCTAACCCACTCGCTTACACAATTCTGGGTGATAGTGCACTCACCGCTACGTTTATTGAACATGATCCTGAAATTCTGTATGCCAAAGAGAACGGCATTGGTGAGTGCAAGTCCTGGGAAGATGCTTGCGAGCTAACGCTGGCGTTGGACAAGGCTTATGCGGGAGATCAGATTTGGGTGGCGGCTGGAACCTATGTGCCAACGACCGACGGAAATCGCGAAGCCACCTTCCAATTGAAATGGGAGGTGGCCATTTATGGCGGCTTCCCGGCTAATGGTGGAGCTTGGGAATCCAGGAATTGGGAGCTAAACCATACAGTTTTGAGTGGGGAGATTGGCATAAGCGGAGAAAATTGGGACAACAGTTTTCACGTGGTAACTAGCAGTGGGGTAGACAGTACTGCCATTTTGGATGGTTTCACCATCACGGGCGGTTATGCCGATGATTGGTTTTATGAAAATAATTCTTCAGATGATAATGGCGGCGGAATGTATAACTTTAATAGCAACTCCACCCTGATGAATTTGACTTTCCACAGTAACCATGCGTATAACATGGGTGGTGGGATGTACAATAATGAAAGTAGTCCTGCCTTGACCAATGTCACCTTTTCCAGTAACACGGCGACCTATGGCGGCGGGATGTATAACGATGACAACAGCAGCCCCACCATGACCGATCTTACCTTCAGCGGCAACTCGGCAACGTATTATGGTGGTGGGATTTATAACTCTTACAGCAGCCCCAGCCTCATCAATGTTGTCTTCTCAGGAAATACTGTCATAGGGGGAGGTGGTGGTATGTACAACTCTTACAGCAGCCCTACCCTGACCAACGTTACTTTTTCAGGTAACACTGCTGAGGTTGGTGGGGGTATGTTTAATAATGATAATAGCAATCCTACGCTTAAAAACTTTACCTTAGCTGGCAACTCTGCTATTGGTGATTATCCCTTAGGAGGTGGGATTTTCAACTTCCATAACAGCAATTCGACGTTAGTGAATGGAATTCTTTGGGGAAATACCCCCGACCAAGTATCCAACCATGACGGTGGTAATGCCATCATAAACTACTCGATCATTCAAGGCGGATATTATTCAGGCACAGGCAATATCGATGCTGATCCACTTCTCGGTCCCCTGGCAGATAACGGAGGATTTACATGGACCCATGCTCTTGGTGCGGGGAGCCCAGCTATTGACGCAGGCGACCAGGACAACTGCCCGGATACCGATCAACGCGGTTTTCCTCGTCCGATTGATGGAGATGGAGATGGAACAGCAACCTGCGACATGGGAGCGTATGAATATGGGTCTGCTGAATCCGATTATTCACTCTTTTTGCCCGCCATCTTAAGATAGTTGGTCCAAGCCACAAACGAAGAGAGGGCAGCGTCCGCTGCCCTCTCTTCGTAATCTTATCCAATTAATTGCTGGCTGGGTACTGCTAATAACAAAAAATATGTGGGAAACCCACTACATCTCAGGAAGGAGACTGTAGCAATACTGCGTTCATTACAAAGTCACTACTTATCTCTGGGCTTTCTTGACCTGACTGCAAAAATGACCACCGCACCAACAACCATCGCAGCCAGCAGCCATGGCCAAGCATTACCACCATCACCATTCTCAGCGCCCTCCGTAGTTATGCTCATTGCGGTGGAAGTGGGTTGGAGAGTAGCGGTGGGGGTCAGGGTAGGGCTTGGGGTGAGAGTTGGCAGAGGGGTCTCCGTCGGGGGAATGGGCGTAAAGGTTGCGGTTGCCGGCGGGGTGACCTGCAGCAAGAGCTTCTCTCCAGGGTAGATTACGCTGGAATCATTGAGGTAATTCCATGCCATCAGGTCAGTGTGCAAGATACCATACAAATTCGCGATCCACACCAGGGTCTGCCCTTCAGCCACCGTGTGATAATACTTGCCGTCCGCAGCCAGGGTG
>ENA-UOWO01000528-UOWO01000528.1-activated-sludge-metagenome-genome-assembly--contig:-NODE-528-length-55026-cov-5.998144_pt1 | contig 55026 bp, 48 predicted proteins | sample MGYA00238148_ERZ761564 | MGnify/ENA primary metagenome ERZ761564 (study PRJEB28885, sample SAMN05720194) | activated sludge metagenome | isolation source: Anaerobic digester | place: USA...
ATATTCTTCTGGCATTAAAATAATACATGGCAGGTTTTATTATATCTCCAGGGCTTTTCGTATCTTTAAATCCGAACTTGTGTCTTGCTGCTCTTTGCCAGGCCAAGTCTTTATCGAATCCCAAGCTAATAAAATGATCAAATATATCCCTCAGGCTTCCCTGCACTCCCACTCTTGAAGCTTCGTATTCAGCAGCATGCTGGAATAATGATGATTTTAATTCAGGAGTATAGTCTTGTACGTAAGTGGCCAACCCTTCTTCTGTTGGAAGATAATCAGGACTTCTTTTTATTCCATTGTATCTTCCATTCTCATACCTGATCACATGGGCCATTTCATGCTTAACAGAACCATCAATATCCATGTACTGGTAAGAATAGGCTTTGGAAATATACAATTTCTGCTGCTTGTGTTGTGGACGGATACCATATCCGAGATGATCATTAACAGCGATCTCATGCTCAAGCTCAAAATATCTAAATGCCTGCCTATATGCATCAACTAATTCATCCAGTTCGAATGCTTCTACCTTTTCATATTCCCTTCCTAGATCAAATATGGCGTTACTATGCTCTGATTCAATATCAACTGCAAAATATTCTTGGGCAGCTTTAATGATTTTTTCATTATCCTGCTCTAGCACAGCCTCATACAAGGCAGTTTTCAAAAGGCAGTCTGAGTCATTCTCAATCTTTTCTTCCTCCCACAAGTATTTAAATTCAGGATTGTATTCAATATTTGAAAAGAATTTCTCCTTTTCCTCTGCTAGATTGGTCGGTGTTAGGAGCTTTAAGATATTCATGATAATAATTCTAGCACTTAGCATTAAAAAAGGGACCTAAAATTAGGTCCCTTTTAATTTTCAAAGCTAACTATTAATTATAGCTGGGTCTGTTGTTGTAACCGCCTTGTCTTTGAAATCTTGGTCTTTCCTCTCTGGGTCTTGCAACCTGAACGGTCAGAGTTCTGCCGAAAAGTTCTTTTTCGTGCATACCATCGATAGCAGCCTGAGCTTGTTCATCTGTTTCGAATGTAACGAAAGCAAATCCCTTGCCCATTGGTTTGTAAATATCGGTAATTGTACCGTATTGAGCTAATTGCTCATTTAACTGCTCCTGGGTTACTTCATAAGAAAGATTCCCAATAAAAAGCTTCTTTTTATCCAACTGAGATAAAAATAAAAAATAAACTAAGCAACAGGAGAATATTTCTGAAGAAATAACACTCTGCGCCTTTACAGTGAGCATTATAGCACACATTTGAACTAAATAATAATCAAATCCTCTTAAGTAAGCATAGAAAGATTAAATCGTTAATTAAGAATTAAGATCATCATTCTCTCTATTATGAAGAAAATACTAATAATTTTCGCTCTTTTATTCTTATCAGCTATTGTATTGGTCGTTGCTCGACAACCTTCACAAGAACAATCTCCAAATCAAGAAGCCCTTTGCCTTATTACTGTTAATGGACAGGTATACAATGTTGCTAAATTAAGGTCCACACACCCAGGTGGTGATATATATGTGTGCGACACTGATATGACAGAAACATTTAATTCCAAACACGGCATTGATTATGGGAGACTGAGTCAGTATCTATACACTCCTTAAAAGGATAATGGTCTGAATAATTTCAGTATTATCACTAAAGCAGCAGCAAAAGAAATTCCTGAGATAGTAAATAATCCTATTGATAGTGTTACTCTATTCTGGATCTTTTGTTCCACTTCAGCGCTTGTTAGATCTTGAACATTATCAGTTGGCTCAAAAGTTGAAATCACAGGTTCAAGCATATCAAGGATCTCCCATTTACTATCATTTTCCTCTTCTATTACAGAAGGAGTGATAAATATTTCAATTTGAGTCGTAGGTATTACACCAATGCTTTCGCCTTCTGCGGGAGTCTCAGGGGACGGTGTTAGCGTCACAGAAACACCCAGACTTGGTCCTATCGGACTTGGGGTCAAGGTTGTAGGAACGTAGACTATTGGTGTAGGAGTTACTGTCGCAGGAATAGCTGTCGGGATAGGAGTAAAAGTTGGAGTCGGTGAATTTGTCGGTACATATGTTAAGGAATCATAAACCGAATTTGGCTCCAACACATATTTCCACCAGTCTGCGTATTTATTATCAGGAGCTACGCCACTACGACTTGGGAATCTTTGTAACCACCACCTGAAATATCCCAACCCAGTACATCCCCAAGCGCTACAATTAATGGTTTTCCTATTCTCAGTATCAATAGGATCAGGATAATCAAAGAATTCGTCACAGAAAGTACTGACATTTGCTGAAGAGCTCCATTGATAATCGGCTGTACTATTAGGCGCATAATGACAACTGCCGCATCCACTAAAGTTATAGCTGGGTGATTGATAATCTACTAAGCCAAAGCGATCCCAATTATGGGCCATCCGATTTTGAGCCCAAGAGCCATAAGCTTTGCTCATAGTGCCCTCAATCCTATGCATCAGATCTTCTACCATTTCAGACAAACCCCTCTCATAGCTAAAACCCATGATGTTCATAGGCTTATTGCAACTAGTCCCATAGATAACCGGTCCGTTTGTATTAAAAGCCCCGGTTCCAGTTTGATTAGCTTCCCACCAGCCCATATATGGAGCGCCAAACATCCATAATTCATCAATTGTCCCGGCATTAAAGAGATTACAAATGCCAATTGAATTAAGCATAGCTGGATAATCAGTCATTAGCCATCCACCGTAAGCATCTCTTAGGCAATTTGCATTATTGCTCATACAAGCTAGATATGTTTCCTGGGTATACTTACTGCCGTCAGTGAATGTAGTGAAATCAGCGATCTCATTACGCTGAGCAACTGTAAAATTCACTTTATTGTTTGTCGTTACTTTAAGCCAGTCAATATACTGGGAGGCTTGTGTATCAGGATTGTTCCAGCCCATATATTCGGTTAGTTTTTGGCCATTATCAAATACAGGATTGTAGATCAACACATAAGCCTTTTTATTATATACAGGTCCAATTGCTTGAGTAGTGTAAGCGCCTTGGACCGAAGCATTAGCTAGATACAATTCGTTTAAAGCTTTAGTAAAGGAAAAAGTCCCTAAAAAAAGACAGCTAACAAATATTAGAGACAAATATATTTTCCTCTTTAAAGGCTCAATGTTCATAAAAAAATTATATCTGGATTTAACTAATGAGTATAGGCACTATCTCCTGAATAGTTCTGAAAGATCTTTAAAATTTTCCTCTATAACCATTCTCTCGCAATGCACAGCCCCTCTTTTCTTAAATACTCTATATGCGGAAGAATTTTTTGAAGAGGAAATTAATCTATACTTATCATCAATAATTTCTAAGGCGCACATATCATCTAGGGCTAAACCAATACCACCTGCTTTATCAATATATTTCATAAGTTCATATAGTCTTCGATCTTCTCTGATTTGGTGAGGAGAGATTGTAATATTCCCCCTTACAAACCCCAGACATTTCAACGGATTGAAAGATCTATCTTTGGGATCAAAAAACGATCTATAATCAGACAGGCATCTCTCAAACCAGCAAACGGCCCCGGCACTAACTCCACACATAATCTTACCTTTCTCCATCGCTCTTTTAAGAACTTTATCTAAACCTGTTCTCTTCCATATTTTCAACATTAAATATGTATTTCCTCCCCCTACATATATTATGTCACTTGCCATAACTTGCTTCTCGATCTCTCCAATATTAATGCCTTCCGATAATTTCAATGAACTTACTTCGCAACCCAATCTCTTACCAAAATATTGATGCACTACATCTATATATCCTTCACTATCGCCACTTGCTGTTGGTAGGAATAATAATTTAGGATGTTTCTTAGCACTCAAAGCTATTATCTGCCTATCAATGCTTTCGGTTTCGATCTGGGTACCAGGTCTGCCGATCTCACCTCCTCCAATGGCGACAATTTTTAACATGATTCCATTATTTTATTAAAGTAAAAAAAGAGGGCTAATAAAAGCCCTCTTTTTGATTTCGAGATTACTCTCCTTCAACTAGCTGTGTTACAACTAGAGTCATTAATCCCTCTCCCTCATCATAAACACTAAATAGTGTTACATCACCTTTGCTTCCCCCAACGCTCCAGCCTGTATCAGTTTCGAAAGTGAAAAGATCAGCATATCCAGCTGCTTCGACTGCTGCTTTGTATCCGGCATAAGCATTGCCTGTTACGCTCTTGTATTGTACTGACCATGTTGTTCCTTCGCTGCTGCTGATTCTGTTTACAGAATCTATTGTCCCAAATTCGAACTGAGGCACACCGGCAGGCATATCTGAAGGCCAAGTCTTGTCTTCTGTATTTATTTCCCAGCTTGTTTCGCCATCATCATATCTATAGGTACCATCCTCTGTTTCCGACCCATTCTGTGTATCACCATCCTGATCATTGTTTGTATCCTGATCCTGTGTATCAACTTGCTCCATTCCAGTCTGGACAATATCTTGAACCTCTTTGGGGAGCATGTCCATTATTGAAGGCAAGGATCTGGCAGCAAAGAACATCACTACGCAGCAAAGCACGCATAGGAATAATAAAGCTACGATCGCTATAATAGCTTTCTTCATAAATGAAAGATAAAAGATAAAATAGAGGGCAATATTTAATTATACTATAAACACACCAGAGTTATTCTTCCTGCTCAGTTTCCGTTTCTTCTTTTTCAACTTCTTTTTCAGTCACGTTTTCAGGCTTAATCTCATCATTTGCTGGCTGGTCTGACTTCAATTGCTGCTCGAACTTCTTCCTCTCCCTCATTATTATATACATCACAACTCCACCTATGAACAAAACCCAAACAATAGCAGCAAGAACAAATAACCCATTCTGATCAGATCCACTATCCACCTTAGCTGAAGGTGTTAACGTAGCATCAATATCCTCATCCTCCATTACTGTTGGTGTTATAGTTGGACTGGGTGTTGTGGTCATTGTAGGTGTAGGAGTAGGTGTCGCCGGTTTACTAGTTGGTGTGGGCGAAGGTGTTGGTGTAGCTGGATCATAGCCGTAAGTTACAAAACCAAAGTCCTGATTTGGGAAGTTTGTTGTATCCACTATAGCATTACCTCCTTCATAACAAGGAGTCTGTGATACTACCCAGTAAACAGTGCTTGAAGTTGAAGTTACTGTTATCTTGTACTGCTTTGTAGTATCTATGGTTACTGTCGGGAAATTAAACTCCACCCAGCTAACTAAGGCCGATTCTGTAGTCTCGGTCTTGGAAGTAACCAGCCCTCCTCCAATTTGGTATAAATCCATCTTAACCGGGGCATTTACATCTGCTCCACCAGCCAAAGCCAACATAATTGAATTCAATTTGGTCTTCTTTGGTAGAAATGTCTGCGACAGAGAATTATGATCTTTTATTCTCCACCAGTCATCAGCTGCTGTTATGCTGGCATTATCACAATAGGCATCCTCTACTGCATCCTCTGCTAATACCGGAGCAGTATTGGAAAAAAATAATATGGATAAGCAAATTATGCTTAAAAGTTTATGTAGATTTTTCATATTTAAAGAACTATAAGTACATCATATTATTTATCTAATACCCCCACAAGAGAGTAGAAACTATATACAAGAGTGATAAGATATTATCTTGACCATATGAAAAAAATAGTAAGTATTTACAAACCATATCTTCTTAATATCCTGATAGTCATAGCCCTGGTTTACATTCAGGTCACTGCTACTTTAGCTTTGCCTGATTACATGGCACGAATAGTTAATGAAGGCATAGTCATTAAAAACAGTGACATCATATTAACTACCGGAGCTGAAATGTTGTTAATAACTTTAATAGGTGCAATAGCTACGATCATTGCCGGATTACTATCTTCTAAGATCGCCACAGGTGTTGCCAAGGATCTTAGGGCAAAGCTATTTTCTAAGGTTGAAAGCTATTCACTGGTTGAATTCGATAAGTTCTCTACTTCCTCTCTTATCACCAGGTCAACTAACGATATTCAACAAATCCAGCAGGTTACTTTTATGACGCTACGTATGGTAGTTTCGGCCCCCTTAATGGGTATAGGCGCAGTTATAAATGCCTATCAAAATGCCCCTTCCATGTCCTGGCTCATACTGATGGCCGTGATCCTCATCAGTGGTATGATCGGGATCATATTCGCTATTGCCCTTCCCAAATTTAAAATTCTCCAAAAATTAATTGATAAATTGAATCTGGTCACTAGGGAGAATTTAACAGGCTTGAGAGTGATTAGGGCATTTACAAATGAAAAGTATGAACAGAAGAAATTTTCAAAAGTTAATGATGAATTGATGCAGGTAAATCTTTTTGTTAATCGCATTTCAGTAGTAATGCAGCCTGTGATGATGCTGATCTTCAACCTAACAAGCATTGCTATTATCTGGGTTGGCGCTGGTTTAATAAATTTAGGAGAATTAAACATCGGTAATATGATGGCCTTTATGCAATATGCCATGCAGGTCATTTCTTCGTTCCTGATGCTTACTATCATTTTTATCTTGATCCCCAGAGCGTCAGTATCAGTTCAAAGAGTTGAGGAAGTCCTAAAATCCGAACCTGAGATCAAAGATCCCAGAAATCCCCGCCCTTTCCCAAATGATAGTAAAGGAAAAATTGAATTTAAAAATGTAAGTTTTTCTTATCCAAAAAGCGATATTCCTATTATTAAGAACGTATCTTTCATTGTTGAGCCGGGTCAAACTACAGCAATAATCGGTAGTACAGGCAGTGGTAAGTCCACTTTAATTAATCTGATACCCAGATTCTATGATCCAACCAATGGAGAGGTCTTAGTTGATGGCATCAATATTAAAGAAGTGCTTCAGTCAGATCTGCGCGACAAAATAGGTTACGTGCCCCAAAAAGGCATACTCTTTTCAGGAACAGTAAAAAGCAATATTAAATATGGTGTACCAAATGCAGATGACAGAACTATTGAAGAAGCGGCCAAAACAGCCCAAGCTTTAGACTTTATAAATAAATTTGAGCACGGCTTTGATAATGACATTGCTCAAGGAGGCGCTAATGTTTCCGGAGGCCAAAAACAAAGACTATCTATTGCCAGAGCCATTGCTAAAAATCCTGAAATATACATTTTCGATGATAGCTTTTCAGCACTTGATTTCAAGACCGATTCCAAATTAAGACAGGCTCTAGCTCAAGCCACAAAAGAGGCCACTGTAATAATTGTGACACAAAGAATTGGCACCATCCTAAATGCCGACAAGATCATTGTCATGGATGAAGGTAAGATCGTAGGTAGTGGCAGACATCAGGAACTTCTAAGTTCCTGCAAGGTATACAGGGAGATCGCTGAATCTCAATTATCCGAAAAAGAACTGGAAAGGAGTAAATAATGGGGAATAAAGAAACAGAAACAAAAAAGACAAAAACTGAAACCTTAAACAGACCTCCAGTAGGGCCTATGGCACATGGCCGTCCCGGCATGTTAACAGGTGGAGAGAAAGCTAAGGATTTTAAAGGGACCATGCAGAAGCTTATCTCCTACTTACGCCCCTATTGGGTCAAAATGATATCTGTGACCATCTTTGCTATCTTGGGAACAGTTTTCGCCATAATTAGCCCCAAGATAATGGGGAATATGACCGATCAGCTTGTCAACGACTATATTTCCCAAACTACCTATGATGAGATCATCTCCAAGCTTCCACAAGGTGTTGCCCTTCCTCAAGGAACTAAAGGAGCTGATATCTTGAATACTCTTCCCACCTCAATGCAGGAACAAATCCCAGCTGACAAACTTGAATTAATAAAAAACCTAGACCTATCACAACGACCAGAGATCCAGTGGGCAGTGCTCTTAGATTTTGTCTACCTGCTACTCTTTTTATTTGTCCTCAGCTCCCTATTTAGTTTCATTCAAGGCTGGATAACGACTGGGGTCACTCAGAACATCACCCTGAGAATGAGACAGGAAATATCTGAAAAAATTAATCTTCTGCCTCTAAAATACTTTGATAAAAAATCCTTTGGAGACGTATTAAGTGTTGTAACTAACGATGTGGACACGATCAGCCAAAGCCTAAATCAAAGCATGACCCAAGTAATTACATCGGTTGTTACCATTATCGGTATTCTTGTAATGATGCTGTCTATCAGCTGGCAGATGACTCTAGTGGCAATAATTGCTCTCCCATTAAGTTTTGGGATAATTGCCATAATAGTTAAGAATTCACAGAAGTATTTTAAATCTCAACAGGAAATATTAGGCAAATTAAATGGACATATAGAGGAAATGTATGCAGGCCATACTATTGTGAAGGTGTTCAATGGGGAACAAAGATCTCAAGAGATCTTTAATCGTACTAATGAAGCACTATATAATAATGGTTGGAGGTCACAATTCTTCTCCAGCTTAATGTGGCCGATCATGAACTTTATTGGGAATCTTGATTATGTGGCAGTTGCTATTGTCGGCGCTGATCTTGCTGTTAAAGGGATAGTTACTATTGGAGATATTCAGGCCTTTATTCAATACGTCAGCCAATTCAACCAGCCCATAATTCAAACAGCCAATATTGCTAATGTATTGCAGTCCACCGCTGCAGCAGCCGAACGAGTATTTGAATTCTTGGCTGAAAAGGAAGAAATTAGGGAAATTGAATCTCCAATAAAATTAAATGAAATAAAAGGAGCAGTTGAGTTTGAGAATGTGGTTTTTGGCTACAATAAAAATGAGCCTATTATTAAAGGATTTACTGCCCATATTAAACCTGGACAACGTATCGCTATCGTGGGCCCAACAGGAGCAGGAAAAACAACCATTGTGAATTTGCTGATGCGTTTCTATGACGTTGATTCCGGCTCGATCAAGATCGACGGAGTCGATATTAGGGATATGAAAAGAAAGGATTTAAGAAAGATGTTCGGAATGGTTTTACAGGACACCTGGCTGTTTAACGGTACTATTAAAGAAAATCTTGCTTATGGGAATCTAGATGCCACCGAAGAGGAGCTCTACGAAGCATCAAAAGCAGCACATGCTGACCACTTTATCCAAACATTGCCCAATGGCTATGACCTGGAATTAAATGAAGAAGCAAGTAATATCTCCCAGGGCGAGAAGCAGTTATTAACCATAGCCAGGGCTATGCTTGCCAACCCTCCAATGCTAATTCTTGATGAGGCCACAAGCAATGTCGATACCAGAACCGAAATCCTGATCCAAAAAGCTATGGAGAAATTGATGCAGGGATCTACAAGTTTTGTGATAGCCCATAGATTATCAACGATCAAAGATGCTGATTTGATATTGGTAATGAGGGATGGAAATATTGTTGAACAAGGTAATCATGAACAACTACTGAACAAGAAGGGTTTTTACTTTGAGCTTTACAATAGTCAATTCTCAGATCTAAGCTAAACCATATCTTTTCTTCATAGCAACTACTGACTGCTTGATCAACTTCTTTAATTGTTCAATATCAATGTCTGATAGCTTATTAACATATAGGCAGGAAACACTGTTTTTGAATTTCCCGATCTTACTCAATATATCTTTAAAATCATCAAATCCCGTCATTATATATATACTTAAATTCTGCTTTCTGGGAGAGAACCCGGTTAGAGGCCAATCTCCCTCCTGTCTGCTTCTCTCTGATTTGTAATGATAAGATCCAAACCCTATTATGCTCGTCCCCCACATCTTTGGCTCCAAACCTGTCACTTCTTTGAAAATCTCTAATAAGTGCAAAGCATCGTTTCTTCTTTGTTCATTTTCAATAGAATTAATAAAATCTAGAGGATTTGATTCGTTAACTATTGTCTTAATAGTAGACATTATTGATAGATAAGAATTAGAAGAAATATCAGGATATCCAACCAGAAACGACCCAGAAAGTACGTCCGTCTTCAAACTCAAACGATTCAGTACCTGATCCACACAAAGGTCCACAGACTATTCCCTCATTTCTAAACATTACCTTTTCAACATATGTGTCATTTTCCACGTCATACACACTGGCCTCCTTGTAGAGTAATACATTTTTAACAGCCTCACCAATTCCTGAGGCATAAAATACTGAATATTCCTCTCGCAGATCGTCAGCTAAGCTATTTAAATCATTACTATACCTAATCCTTTCAGTAACATACTCTGTCGGCTGAGGATTGTCGTTTATTATACTAAAAGCATATAAGAAATCGTCTTTTGTAATATATATGTATGCACTTGATGTCTTTTTCATATTAAAAGTGTCAATGATGTTACAATCTTCGCAACCTACCTCTAATCTAAGAAGCCCCTCGCCTTCCATCTTACTCAACTGAATTTCACTTTTCTCATCCCAAGATCTGGTCTCGGGATTAACAATCCTATAATACAAATTGAACAATGCTACAACTCCAATAAGAACGGATATCCCAATAGCCCCTAAAACAGCCAACTTTTTGTAAGTGAAATTGTTCTTAGGTTTTATTTTTTGCATAATTAACTCTGCTAATAAGACATATTAATTTAAAGATAACATATCATTAAAAGAATTTTTACACGCAGTGAGGATTAATTATTTAACCATGGTCAGCACCATTTTAAATCTTTGATTAGCTTTAAGTGAATGTGGCTCATTAGCCTCCATTAAGAGACACTCTCCTGCTTTCAATTTGTATTCTATCCCCGACACTTTAATATCTGCCACCCCATCAATTATGCTAATAAAGGCGTTATAAGGGGAGCTATGCTCACTTAATCCCTGTCCCTTATCAAACGCAAACAAAGTAATGGTTACATTGGATGTCTTAAGAATTTCCTTACTTACTACTGCTCCCTCCTGGTAATTCACACTTGAAGATTTATTATGGTTTTTCATTAGTTCTTAATTAAAATTAATTATTTTTCCCCTCACACTTTAAACAATACTCTCTGTGCACACATCTTAACTCTCCACAATTATGGCACTTCCATTTAATATTCTCTTTTTCAATAAACTTTTGAAGTCCCTTTGTTTTAATATGATCTAAATTTTCAAGCATGCTCATGTTGTATCTCGTTCTATATCTTTTATCGAGCTGTTTTAACCTCGTGCATGGAAATTTTAAACAGTCATAACAAAATCCTGAGGGAATCTCTTTTAGTAGTTTACAATTTTTAATTATGCAATTGGCACAGCCCTTGGTCTTGTATTTAATATTTTCTTCATTTCTGCATCCATTACAATGTTTCTTTTCTCTCTGAAAACCAAGGCAAAGTGCACAGTTCATACCACAGGGAGCTATCAATAAAGGGGTTACTTCTTTCATTGATTATTTTAATATTGGCGGAGAGGCCGGGATTCGAACCCGGGAAGGATTTTACTCCTTGCCTCGTTAGCAGTGAGGTACTATCGGCCACTCAGTCACCTCTCCATTTAGGTACCTGATTATACCAACTCTTTATCCATTCTGGAAAGTTTGTTGTTTATCATTTTTTCTTTAATTAATATTTATCCTCAATATTTAACAACCTTTTAAAGTTATGTTAAATTAATATCAATACTAAATATATTTAGGATGCTGCCCATTTGAAACAAGGATTTAACTTCTTAAAACCTCAAGTAGAGCCACCATCTCCTTGGTCTAGGATATATGACTGGGTTGTAGGAACGGCCAGGGCCATTCTGATCCTTTTTGAGATCGCTGTAGTAATAGCATTGGGAGTTCGTATTGTAGTAGATGTTCAAAGCAAGAACATCGATGAACAGATCACTACCCTGGAGACTATTATGTCCCAAAGGGCTTTAGAGGAACAGAAGTACAGGGACCTTCAAATCAAGACAGGAGCTTATGCAACGATCTGGACTACAGGACAAATATACAGCGAGCTATTTGATCTTATTAATGAATACATCCCTCCCTCTGCTGTTCAATTTAATGTGAATCTCGAAGGTGATCTGATCAGAATTGATGGGAAGGCCTCTAATGCTGATATTAAACAGATGGAAAATGGTCTTAAGCAGTCAAATTTATTTAAAGATACTAAACTTACTATCCTGGAAGTTGCTAGCGACGATCCCAATTTCTTATCAAAATTCAGTTTTACAAGTCAGGCTCAAAATCCTAAATTTAGACAGCTCCATGATCCTAATTCTATTCTGGAATCAAGTGAGCCTATAATTGAAGAAAGTACACAGTAACAATGGTTTACACATCGAATAACAGACTACAACAGATCTTAGCAACCCGCAAAGGCGCCAGTGTTAGCATTGCTGGAGTGACCATCTTCATGGTGGTCTTGATGCTGCTTTTAGCAATATTGCCTGCTTATCGCTCTATCACAGATCAGCTTAAGAACAATGAAGCTAAGCTCATCTATCTTAATGATCTTAAGACAAAAAGAGCTGATATGGATAAATTAAATGAGGAATATACACTTAATGAGAATAAGATAAAGCTGTTTGAAAAATACAATAATAGTAATGCTAATAGCGAAGTTATGCTTGCCAATTTGGATCAAATTGCCAAAAAAAACAATGCAATTCTGGTCAGCGCTAATTTCTTAGACCCGGAGATTTCTGAAGATCTTAATCTAACACAATTCACAGGTTTACTGTATAAAGAACTTCAGCTTGATTTTAGAGGGACACTTCCTGATCTATCATTAGTACTTAGTGATCTGGAGCAATTCCCTATTGCTATCAATGTTAATAGTATTACTTATGTTCATTACGAAGAAACACAAGATAATCAGTATGATATTCAGGAGATCCCGATCAGCAATGACCCCCGCTTTACTATGAGCATTAAAGCGGAATATTACATTTGGACCGAAATTAGCTATGAATAGAACATGGAGCTTTTTTATGGGAATAGCAGTATTAATGATGCTTGCGGTATTTGCTTATGAAATCGTTGTATCTGTTTCTGGCGGTAATGTAACTTTTGCTAAGACTGTAGTTTCCATAACTCCAGATCTGGGGACGACCAATATTGCCACTTTCGAACAATACTTCCCCAATGTCATGATCAAAACAGAGCAACTTGACGATAAATAAGGCTCCTGTTAGATTTAAATCATAATTTAATTTCATAACTAATTGTCATGGACCATTTCGCTAATATTAAAAAGGCATTCGAGCTAACCTGGAAGTACAAATTTATGTGGTTTCTAGGTTTTATTGTCGCTTTCTTTGGACAAGCACCAACTTTTAATAATAATATCAATCTAAGCGAAGACAATCCCTCGCGTGTCACTGAGATCCTTAATCCGATCCTTTCCTGGTGGAATTCCATGAACCCTACACTGCACCTGATAATAGTTATTGTAAGTGTTCTCTTCTTTTTGACCTTCTCCATCCTAATTATGTATCTAGTTGCCAGATCTGAAGCGGCTTTAGTAAATTCTGTAACCGAGATCAATGATGGAAAACACGTTGATCTGGGCAAAGCATGGAAACTAGGCGGTCCAAAAAGCTGGAATTTGGTTGGTCAAAAATTATTATTAAATCTTCCCCTAACATTGATAAGCTTGGTCATCCTCGCTATATCAATTCTTGTGTTTCTGGGCACTTTTAAATCTGATCTGAGCAATATTGATGAACTAATAGCCTCTCCACTTTCTCTCTTATTCCTGTTATTTACTTGTCTATTCGTATTTATAGCATTCATTTATTCTGTTATTACTGGCGTTCTTTATACTTTCAGTTCCAGGATCAGTGTGATACAGGATAAAGGAATAGTTGCCAGTATCAAGCTTTCTTATGCTTTTATAACAAAGAATCTTTCTGAATTATTTATGAGCTGGATATTCAATCTCATTGTTATGATACCTGTAAGTATCATTGTGGGCATAATCTCCTTTCTGGTCATGCTCATCTTGTTTATTCCGGTCTTTCTAGCCCTAATGACCTTGATGCTAACTAATATATTTCTGTTCGTGGCTGCAGTGATAATCCTAGGATTAGTAACACAGTTCTTTGGAAGTATGATCGGAGGATTCTTCTCAGCTTTCGGTAGCGCATATTGGACAATAGTATATACATCTCTTGAAAAGAAATAATGAAGCATGCCTTCATAGTATTCCTGGTAGGTATCTTCCTCATAATAATTGGGGTTAACATCACTCAAAAAGTTTTGCCCTTCTCAGAAGATGAGATCATTGCCTTTGCCCAGGAAAAGGGATATTTAACAGATAATGAGCTGGTCAACGGTTTGGATGAGCTAATAGATAGGGGTTTAATATTCAGGGTTATTGATAGTAAAAGCTTAACCGCTTTTCTACTTGTTTGGTGTTCTGCTATTGTTTGCATCTTTGCCTCATTCCATTTAGCTATAGATAAATTCTTTTTCAAACAATTCTATCAACCTCCTAATGCTTTTAAAGCCTATCGTCGAGGCGCCTTGATCGCTTTAAGCTTGCTTGGCCTATTCTTTTTGAGGATGCTTGATAGCTTAGAGTGGTATAACGCCTTAGCAATCTTCCTCCTGGCATTGTTCCTAGAAATTTTCATCTCCGGCCTCTCGAAGGAAAAGGTTAGTGAGATTTCCCAAAATTGACTTTGTTGAATATAATAGGGGCAGTAAGATTAATCAATCATGAATAAAAAGATCTTGATAGGTGTAGCTTGGCCTTATGTAAATGGCGATCTGCACGTTGGTCATCTGGCCGGATATTTATTACCTGCCGATATTTTCGCTAGGTATAACAGACTAGTTGGAAATGATGTCTTAATGGTCTCGGGTTCAGACTGTCATGGCACCCCTATAACTGTTGAGGCAGACAAAAGTGGATTATCCCCTATCGAGGTGGTTGAGAAATATCACAAGCAAGACCTGGAGCTTTTCAGATTGTACGATCTTAGCTATAACCTCTATACCAAGACAACTACAAAAAACCATAAACAAGTAGTGCAGCAAATGTTCCTAGAGCTATTAAAAAATGGCTACATCATCAAGGATACTATGCAACAGTATTACTCTATGAAGGATAATAAATTCCTGCCTGATCGTTATGTGGAAGGAACCTGTCCCCACTGCAACGCTAGAGAGCAAAGAAGTGATCAATGCGAATCTTGTGGTAGATGGCTCAAAGATGGTGAGCTCATTGATCCTGTTAGCAAATTGACCGGAGCAAAAGTTGTTTTGAAAGATACCGAACACTATTTCCTGGATTTTCAAAAACTTGAACCACTACTAAAAGACTATGTAGCTGAGCATAAAGATGTCTGGCGTAAATGGGTTTGGCAGGAAACCGATAGTTGGTTGCGTGAGGGCTTACAAAAAAGAGCCATCACCAGAGATATGGATTGGGCAATTGAATTACCTTTAGAGGAATTAAGGAAATTACCAACAGAAATGCAGCTAACTGACTATACAGGTAAGCATATCTATGTCTGGTTCGAGGCTGTGATCGGTTATCTTTCTGCCAGTATCGAGTGGGCTCAGACCAATGAGCAAACAGAGGGCATAATCTTCAATAGATATGACGGACAATCTCAGGATTGGAAAGTATGGTGGTTGAATAAAGAAGCGTTGATATATAATTTCATGGGGCAGGACAATCTAGTATTCCATACGTTAATGTGGCCAGCCCAGCTAATGGGAACCAAAAATGGTTATACACTTCCCCATAATGTCGTGGTTAATAAGTTCATGAACTATGAAGGAAGGAAATTCAGTAAAAGCAGAAATTGGACCATTAATTCAAGGCTTATTGCAGAAAGATATGGGGTTGACCTTGTCCGTTATTATATCTCCAGTAATCTTCCGGAGAATAAGGAAGGAAACTTTACCTGGGAAGGCTTTGTAGCTTCGGTCAATAACGAGCTGGTAGCTAATCTCGGCAATTTTATTAATCGCACCTTGAAATTTCTTGAAGCCAGGTTTAATTCCGAACTAACACTTCACAAAGAGTCACCTTCTTTAGAAATAGCCAAAGAAATTGATGCCGTATTTAGTGAAATGTCAGCACATTTAGAACAATGTGAGTTTGTAGCGGGCTTGGAAAGATTAATGGAATACACAAGATTTGGTAATAAATATTTTGATGATAAAGAAATTTGGCAAGTTATAAAGCAGGATGAAAGTAAAGCAGCCGAGATAATGTTCGACCTCTTAAGCCTGATAATTCAGCTTCCTATCCTAATGGAGCCATATGTGCCCACAGCTGCTAAAAAACTGCATTCTATGATAAATACAAATGATTTCAAACCAAAATGGGAGAAGCAGTCATTAGCTCAATTTAAATTGAACAAACCTGTAGAGATCCTATTTAGCAAACTGGACGCCGAAACTGTATTAACCCAAAAAGACAAATGACCTTACAGGAACTATTAAAAAGCAACTCTCTATTTGATTCTCACTCTCATTTCTCAGAGATCGAGGCAGATAAATCTCAATTGATAAAAGATGCAATTGCCAATAATGTAATGTACATTGTTGATGTAGCGGTCGATCTAAAGAATGCAAAACAGATCTTTGATAATTCCCGACTCTTCCCTGAACAAGTGCTCCCTACAGCAGGAATTCATCCTGAGCTATTAATCCCTGGCTCTGACCTTTACAAAAAAGGATTAAATATATTAGGCCTGGAAAAACAATTGCAGGAATTAAGAAAGTTCATTCTTGATAATAAGATCACTATAGTGGGAGAGTGTGGTCTTGATTATTTCTGGTTGGGAAAAAGCGGACTGCCTCCCAAAGTGCAGGAACAGATCAAAGAGATACAACAATATCTCTTTGAGCAACAGGTTAAGATCGCTGCAGATAATTCACTGGCAATGACTATCCATTCTAGGGCCGCAGAAGATGATGTGCTGGAGATCCTTGAACCATATATTGATGAGCTTGGTCCTGTGGTACTACACTCCTTCACAGGAGATTATGAAAGTGCGGCAAACGCTTTAGAGATGGAGCTTTATCTTGGAATAAATGGGATCATCACATATAAATCGGCAGATACATTACGTAAAGACTTTAAAAAATTGCTAAGGGGTAAAGGCATTAAAACCCCCAAAGATCTCTACAAAGAACATTTCATGCTGGAAACCGATGCTCCTCTTCTGATACCTCGCAATATCAACTTCAAAGTAAGAGAAAATTCACCTTCCCTGATTAAATACATTTGGGAATTTGTATATAATCTGATTAATGAAATATAAAAGGAGGCTGCGGCCGGCATTTCTCTATCTTTTCATTACAGTGGCCGTGTCTTTTACTCTGGCCTTGCTTTTTGTTGGCTTTACAAAGCCTACTTCCTCCCTCCAGACAGATAATACTATTACCGATAACAGTGAAATCTCGGAAGTTTTATTAGGATCATACGAACAATCTTCCTATTCTTTTTATCCAATCAATAATTTCGATCTGGATTATGAGATCGAACGCAAAGCTCAGCCTGCAAATACAGTCCGGATACCGATCCTAACATATCATCAAATTGCCCAATTACCAGCTAATCCACGCACCAGAGATTATTATGTCTCACCAGAAATGCTTGATCAGCAAATGGCCTACCTCTCGGATAAGGGATATAAAACACTGACGCCTAAGGAATTCTATGATATTTTAGCTTCAGGAAAGAATCCTGAGCAAAAATCAATATGGCTGACATTCGATGATGGGAATTACAATAATTATCAAAATGCCTTTCCAATTCTGAAAAAGTACAAAATGACAGGTACTTTTTACGTTCCTTCCCATAGAAGTGGCATCAAAGCTAGCCAATTGAAAGAAATGACGGACGCAGGGATGGTAATCGATCCCCATGGCAAAACACATATGTTGCTTCGCAATGTAACCAATAGCGATGATCTTTATCAGGAATTGGTTGTCAGCAAAAACTCAATTCAGTCCATGACCGGAAAGACAGTTTACTCCTTTTGTTATCCTGGCTGTGAATATAACGGGAGTGTTACTTCGACTCTGGCCTCAAATGGTTACCTTTTAGGCGTTACCTGTGGGCGAAGTATTGATCATAAGCTTAGTAGAAGATTCAGTCTTGAAAGGGTTCATGTTTACAATGATATGCAGCACTTTAAAAGCATACTATCCGGAGTTCTGTATTATCCTACTTACTAATCAGGAAGCTCAATCCTGAAATAGTCTAGATTTCTAATCTGTAGTTCTCTACTTTCCTGTTTGCTGTAATGGGCAAATTCTCTTAATGCTATCCTAATTACTCCACTATGAGTGACTACCAGAAAATTCCTTTTATGATACTGTTTCCTAAGATCTTTAAATGCTTCCCTTACCCTTTCCTCAACTTCCTCAATAGGTTCAGCACCCTTTAGTTCAGGCTGAAAGTTTTTGGTATTACTTTTTATCTCATTAGGATATTTTGAACAAAATTCATCCCAATCAAGACCATTGAGAATGCCAAAATCTCTTTCAATCAAATCCTCATGCTCTCTGATCTCCAGGTTTAATAATTCAGCAATAGCCTGAGCTGTTTGTTTTGCTCTCAATAACGGTGAGCTTATTACCAGATCGATGCCTTCTTTTTGCAATTCTAGAGCTCTTGATTTTATTGCTTCCAATTCGCTTGTTAATATTGGCTCATCCACCCTGCCTAGTATCCTGCCATTATTATCAACAGTGGTTGCAGCATGCCTCATGATATATATGATCATATTTTTCATGTTAATATGAAATAATTTTAACAGATTCACAATGCAGGAACAGACAGTTCTCATCGACTATATCAACTGGGAGGGTAAAAGAGGAATTAGAAAAATAACGCCTATAAAAATATTTTTTGGCAGTACCAAATGGCACAAGGAGGCTCAATGGCTTTTAAAGGCCATGGATATTGATAAAGGGGAAGAAAGGGACTTCGCACTGAAAGATATATTAAAATGGGAACAGGCTAATTAAAGCACTGTTCATTCCGGCCATTTTTCATACATGATCGTAGCTGATTCCCCTTGGATCTTAGGCATTTCCTGCCAAATTCTTTCTGTGATAAAAGGCACAAAAGGGTGTAATAACTTAAGATAGGTCTTAAGAATGTACACCACACTCCATTTGGCGCTGGCCATGCTTTTTAATTCATCCTGGGAAGTATTTATGGGGTTTCCCTCTCTATCTCTCGTATACACTCTGGGTTTGATCTGTTCCAGGTATAGATCACAAAATTCATGCCAGAACATCTGGTATAGCTCCTCTGCAGCTAAGCCTAATCTAAATTTTGATATCTGCACTCCGATCTTTTTGGAAAGCTCAATGGTTTTATTGATCTGTTGAATATCTAAGGGATTAAGATCAGGCTTTTGATTGGGATCTAATTCACCTACAATTCCCATCACGAATTTACTGGCATTCCAAATTTTATTTAAAAATCTTTTATACCCTTCCAGTTTTTCATAACTAACAGGATATCCAGCACCAGCTTTGTTTCCTACCAAATAGAGAAGACGTAAAGAATCTGCTCCATATTTTTCGATCACACTATCAGGCTCGATCACATTGTTTTTGGATTTGCTCATCTTTTGACCATCTGGAGCTTTGACCAAGCCATGCAGATACACATCTTTAAACGGAGCCTTGCCTTCATGATAAATTCCCAGCATTATCATTCTACTTACCCACAGCTCGAGAATATCATAAGCTGTTTCCATGACTTGAGTTGGGTAGAAAGCCTCCAAAAGACCGTTAGCCTTTAGAGTAGCATAAGGCCATTGCCCCGAACTAAACCAAGTATCAAAGACATCGTTATCCTGGATCCAGCCTTCCTGGGGAGAGGTAATACCAACAGCTGCCAATCCTTTGTTTACAGCATCATTAATGTCAACAACTTTTTCTCCGGCAATACTTTGAACTATTTGACCATTCTCATCTATAGTTTCTGTTATTTCCCCTTTATACCAAACCGGGATACGATATCCCCACCACAAAGACCTGGACACAGGCCAATCTCTTAGATTATTCATCCAGTTAAGGTATTTCTTGGTCATATATCCGGGATGGATCTTTACTTCTCCTTTTTCCACAGCTTTAATGGCGGGCTCTTTCAGCTTTTCAACATCCAGAAACCACTGTGAAGACATAATTTGTTCAACCACAGCTTTTGATCTCTCTCCAATCATAATGCTCTGCTCGATCTTTTCGGTTTTGTATACAAGATTTCCCAGGTCGGCCTTTACCACCTGTCTACACTGTTCGGTTGCTAAACCCAGATATTTCTGGGGGATGGGTCCAGCCATCTTAGCTTCTTTATCAATTATATTAATATACCCCACGGCCTTTGCAGGATTTTGGGCATTCCATTCATTCATAATGACATAGTCATCATAAGCATGGGCAGGAGTGAGCTTAACTGCTCCGGTTCCAAATTCCTTGTCCACTCTGACTGAGGAAATAATGGGAATAGGCCTATTAACGATCGGTAACAAGACCTGTTTGCCAATAAGCCCAGAATACCTTGGGTCAGCCGGGTTAACAGTAACTGCAGTATCGCCAAGCATAGTCTCTGCTCTTGTTGTGGCTACACTAATGTAGTCATCTTCTAAAAGATCCAATAATTCGATAGCAATTAAACCATTTTTTTCAATCAAGTCTGCATAACCCGGTTTCAGACTCTCATAAACATCCCTTAATTCCTGTACCGAATTAAGATTTCTGCCAAACACTTTGGTCCATTCAACTTTGATAAAAGCCTCTTCCAGATTCTTGTATATTTCGATGTTCCCTGCTTTCTTGTACACATGATGTACACCCTCTCCACTCTTTTCTACTGCAATTAGTAAATCTCCTGTTTTAATATTCCCAAAAAATCTATCTTTTTCTTCAGGATTTAAAGCTCTGGTCTCAATGCTCTTAGTGCTATCACGCACCATGCTCAGGACCTGCTGGTCGTAGAAAGATAATGCCCAGACCATATTCTTAATCAAAGGGTATTTGATATATACTAATTCGCTTTCTCTACTGATCCTCTCGGTATCAATATCTGCTAAAGTAGTTTTAGCTTTAGGATCCCAATTAACGATCCTTACACCTTTGTAAACCATCTTATCCTGGAACATCTTTATAAATGTCCCTAATATGGTATCGACTATTCTTGGATCCAAGGTAAAGACATTTCTATCATAATCACTTGATAAACCTATCCTCTGTTCATCAGCCATAATACGAGGCATGATATTTATAAAGTGGTCATAGGCTTTTTTATAGAATTCATCTCTACCCATTTCTAACTTGCCCTTACCCTCTTTTTCAATGAAGATCTTCTCAACCACTACTTCACCTTGAATCCCAGCGTGATCTTTTCCTGGCTGACCTAATACTTTTTTCCCTAACATCCTATTAAAACGCAGCATCACATCCTGATAAGCATATCCTGATACATTACCAATATGAGGCCTCATATAGGCATTGGGAGGGGGGTTAATGATGCAGAAAGTTTCCCTTTCATCCTGTTTCACTTCCTCTTCACTGAGTAAGCCTCTTTGGGCATGGTATTCCGGCTTGAAAAGTTTTCCATCTAGCCAGTATTTTAAAATTCCTGGCTCTTCCTGCACAGGATCGTATGCTCCTTTAGTTAACATGGTGTAAAAGTATAAAAAAAAGAACCTGTTCTTAGAATATATATTATCTAAGAATAGAGGTTCTCAAAATGAAAACGGTACCACTCTATTTCTCTGCTGCGACAGAGCACTCATTACAGCTATTCGGGCTTACCCGGCAGGTTCTAATATCAAATACGATCTCTTCCTGCCCTGTTTTAATTCTGGCGACGTTATCCAGACAGGTTCCTTAATTATATCAAGCTCCAAACAATTCAGCCAGCCCCATCATATCTAATATCAAGGGCATTAAATGTGCTCCTCTGATATGACCTAGCCTGCCTCTGGCGCATTCCCTTTCATTGAAATGCTCAACATCATCATCTCTGATACCATATCCGGACATAACAACGGGCACATCATCAGCGCTATGGGCTTTTAAAGCACAAGGGGTGGAATGATCGGCTGTAATTACAATTAAGGCATCCTTCAAATCCAGTAAAGGCGCAATCGCTTTATCAATTTTCTCGATATATTCTTTCTTACCCTCATAATCCCCATCTTCACCCAAAGAGTCTGCGCCTTTGAAATGAACAAAGAAAAAATTGTATTTATCATATTGTTTTAAGATCATTTCTACTTTTTTGGTCAGATCAGAATCCGGCTTACCGGTTGCTCCTTCAACATTTGGGGTGTCCATCCCCACCATTCTGCCAATACCTTTATACAAACCCCCACCCGCGATACAAACTGCATCTAAATTGTATTTTTCCTTAAAGCTTAACAGGTTGGGCGTAATTCCTGCTCCCCTAACCAGGATATAGTTGGCAAGAGGAAGTCCCTTCTTTTCTCTTTCCAAATTCAAGGGTAATTTAGACATAACTTTATGAGCTTTGTCTAAAAATTTTTCGAGCACAGCTGCGGTGAACATTGCCTCTTTGCTATCATCTTTGGCATGTGGAGTATGGATCTTTACATTTTCTTTGTGGGGATCGCTGTCAATAATATTTGGTGACAAGCCCTGCCCTCGCATGATAAAGCCAAGCCTATGGCCTACGCCCTTTTTAAGAATAAATTCTACCCCGTCAATTTTTGTACCGTTCAAAGCCTCTACGATCTCCTGAGTGCTTTCGATCCTGCCTGCTCTTCTATCGATCACAACAAGATCCTTATCAACCGTACCTACATTTGCTCTGAAGCAAATATCTCCCTTTTTCATTTCCATACCTATTCCTGCAGTCTCAAATGGCCCTCTGCCGTTATAGTAAACATGGGGATCATACCCGAATAACGCTAAATGAGCAGTATCACTTCCCGGTCTTACACCAATATCTACAGTATTCATAGCGCCTGATATCCCTCTTTGGGCTAATTTATCAAGGTTGGGAGTTTCTGCTGCTTGTAAGGGAGTCCTATTACCCAGTGCCTCAATTGGTCTATCACCTAGTCCATCACAAATAATTAAGATTGCTTTTTTCATATTTAAACATTAATGAGGCTCAATTATATTCACATTCCCCATATATTTCCACAATTAACAAAAAATTAATTAAATACTGTTAAAACTCAATATGCTAGTATCAATGTTCAATACTGCTCTAGATCTAATTTTTCCTATTACCTGCTATTTCTGTCATAGACCAGGGAAAGATCTTTGTTCTAACTGTGAAAGTAAATATTTTAAGCCTTTTACTAAAACCAAATGTCATGTCTGCCATGGCATTCTAAGGATACCCGGAGTTTACATACATAGACTCTGTGTTAGGAATTCAGCTCTTGATGGGCTATTTGCCACATATGTACTTAACGAGCACCTAAAAAGGTATATCGGACAAATTAAATATGGCTTTTATCTTAAAATGATCGATCCTTTAAAATTAAAAGTCAGGCAAACATTATCCAATAGAGCATTTTCATATGATCTAATAACATATGTGCCCTTATTCTCTCAAAGACAAAGATGGAGAGACTTTAATCAGGCACAACATTTGGCACAAGTTGTCGATTTTAGAGCCCTTCCACTTTTAAAAAAATTTCACTCTACTAAGTCCCAGGGCTTTCTAAACAGGAATATGCGCAAAATAAATGTTAATAATTGCTTCAGGGTTATTAATAGAAACGCTGTTAAGGATAAGGTAATTTTAATTTGTGACGATGTATATACTACAGGCTCCACTCTTAATGCCTGCGCCAGGGTCTTGAAAGAAGCAGGTGCCATAAAAGTTTATGGATATGTTTTAGCCATAGACGAGCTTGCAGCTGATGCCTGATTGCCCAGGAGTCAAAAAGCCTGTATCCTATAGATATATTAAAAACACTGTTATGAATGACCGCTACTACATGGATATTAAAAAGTTTCCGCAACAGTTTAAAAAGGGGGCGGAACTTGCTAAAGATATTAAGGTTGAGGGCGAATTTAAAAGAATAATCTTATGCGGCATGGGAGGCAGCTCCTTTTATGCTCATATCCTTAATGATCTGTTTGCCAAGGATGCGCAGATTCCTTATCAAATTGAGACTGTAAAAACCTACGATCTGCCTGATAACGCTGATTCCTCATGTTTGTTTATTCTCTCTTCGGTTTCAGGAAATACAGAAGAGGTGCTCTCCTGTTATGACAAGGTTGATAGCAGGGGGTATAAATATTTTGTGGTCACAGCTGGCGGCGAATTATTAGAAAGAGCCAAACAAAGGAATGCTCCCACAGTTGTAGTTCCCTTAGAAACCCAACCCAGACTTCTCACGGGCTACCTTATGGTTGGAGTTTTAAAAGTCCTAACCAACTCTGGTCTGATTCCGGATAAATTCCCTGAGTTGGCCCCCATCTTTGATCAGCTCGATAGTTTACTTGATGAAGAATATGCTAAAAAAATAGCAAAAGATCTTTATGAAAAAGTACCTCTCATAATTGGATGTGACAATATTCCTTCTGCTGCCATGTTCACCAAGATCAAATTCAATGAGAACTCAAAAATGCAAAGTTACTGGAATGTTTTCCCGGAGGTGAATCATAACGAAATGGTTGGTTATACAAACTTGATCATGCCCGCCTATTTCCTGATCTTAAAAAGTAAATTTACCCACCCCAGGATCCACAAGAGAATAGAGATCTTTAAAAATTTAATGAAAGATAAAGGTGCTGGTGTTGAAGTGATCGAATTAAAAGGAGAAAGCTTTTTTGCTGAATTAATGTATATGCATTATCTGGCTGACCATATTTCCTACTACCTAGCCGATGAATACAAGGTGGATCCAGAACCTGTGGAAATGGTTGAAGAATTTAAAAAGCTATTAAACCAATAATTGCCTTATTCAATACAGCAATCTATTGCTTTTTTAACAAGATCCCCCAATTTACCAAAAAGTCCGGTCTTTTGAGGTGTTTCTTTAGACTTTGGAGCAGTCTCTTTAACCTTGTCATGTTTATTCAAAGCCTCATCCGGGATCTTTTTTACATCCTTTACATCGATCAGGTCTAAATTTAAGCCCCAGAATAAGGAGTAGAGGTCGTAAGAATTGCTAAATATTTCTTGTGCTTCTTCTTTCCTGCCCATGGATTGGAGTTTGGTTCCGTATTCCATAACTCTCATACTAGCCGCTAATAAATGCTTGGAGATACACCATACTTCACCCTCATAATCTTTGATTATTCTTTTCAGCAGATTTTTACGCATTTCCCTAACCTGCATCAATAGCTCATAATACTTATTATCCCCTGTTTTAGCTCCAGTGAAGAAGAAATGCTCCTCCATGCTAACTAGGTTCATAATAGCTATAGAAAGATCCTCATCCGATGATAAATCCATCTTATCCTGCTTCTTCATGGATAGAGTCTTTTGAATGAATTGATCGATCTTGTCTTGTTTATCTGCCATTTTAATAAACTAAAAAGTAGAAGATTAAAGTAAGTAAGATTAAGACTGTAATAGGAAATACCACCTTTTGGAATGGGAACATTACAGAGCCTTTATTCTTTTTAACTAGTATATTTGAACTAATTATACCTGTAATAAAGCCAATTGTTCCTAAAATTATCCCTAATAAAACCTTATCCATACCCCAGAACTTAGAATAGGGATCGCCAATTACGCCACTCGAAGCAAATGGGATTATTACTAAACCGTACATTAACAAATACACAACCAGTTTATGATATTTGAAATTCCACTTTTTCTTCTTTAGCCAATCAATGGTCCATAGCGATGTTGAAAGAAGCAATCCCCCGATCCATACTCCGGCGATCAGATCATCTATACCTAAATATTCTGCAAAGCCAAGACCGGCCCCTACTGCCACTGTACAAACAGGACAAAAGGCCTGGCTTTTTACTAATACACTAAAAGGGAATAGCAAGCTTACTGCGATTATTATCGACATTTCCCTAACCTTCTTCCCGCCCAGCTTATACCCCAAAGCAACTAAGCCTATCATTCCTCCTGTCATTATTGCTATAAATATTAGGGTGTTGCGCTTAGCTTCCTCAACTGGAACTCCGGTTATAACAGGGGCCAAGGTCGGCTCAACTCCAGTTGGTATTGAATCAATTGCCCCTAATACATCACCTGTTTCATTAATATTATTGATTAAACTCTCAATGCCTTCCTTCCCAAATACACACTTATCATCTACTACTAACACAGGTAGCTCGGCCTGCTCCTGAATATAGCCACATCTTTCAAGCTGTCTCTCCATGACATTACTTCCCTCGCTGACATCTATTAGTCTTACTTTTATGGAGCTATTGCCCCCGGCTGCTAATAATTGTTCTTCATATTGAAGGCAATTTTCACACGTGGCATCATAAAAGAGATATCCCTTGAATCTGATCCCTAGAACGAGAGTTGAAAGCAATAGGGGTGCAAGTAGCAAGAAGAAGAACTTTTTCATAAATTATTGTGAAATTAATACCCAATTCTATCATACCTGACAGTTTAATTTTTCTACGATAAAATTTTCGGTCAGGATTAGTTTTGGTGATATAATATCCTCTATCCACATATGATCAAAACAGCACTACAGATAAAAACAATTGGAACTATTCTCAAAGAGAGAAGAAAAGAGCTTAAGCTTGAGCTAAAGCAGGTTTCCGAGATCATAAAGATCAGGGTTGACTATTTAGCAGCTCTTGAAGAGGGTAATTATGCAATATTCCCCTCCGAAGTTTATCTAAAAGGGTTTCTCAAAAATTATTCCAAGTATCTTAACATTTCTACCGAAAAAGCCCTCGCTCTTTATAGAAGAGAGAATGAAAGAAAGGAAAATCCCAATTCCCAATTAATAAACAAATCCAATTCCCCAGGAAAGCAGTTCGTTTTTACTCCAAACAAGATTATTACGGTGATAGCTGCCCTTTCCATATTAGCTATCGTAATTTATCTAGGATCATTTGTGGGACAGGTCCTTAAAAAACCCGATTTAAAACTGACCTCTCCGGTTGCTTTTGAAGAAGAGGGCGACGTTTCTTACAAAACTGATGCCAATAATATTGAATTAGCAGGTAATGTTGAGATCGGCTCAAAACTTACCATAAATGACACTGAATTGAAATTAAATAACTTTGAAAAGTTCAGTAAAGAATTCCCACTTGTTGAAGGACCTAATACATTTATGATCAAAGCGGTCAGTCAGTTTGGCCGGGAGAAGATCATTAATCTGACAATTTCCAAGGAAATATCTTTAACTCCCACCCCTACGCTGTCTCCGGCTATCGAATCATTAAAAATTAATATTGAGATCGTTGATAAAGATACCCAAATAACACTTTTTGTTGACGATGAGAAAAGAACAGAAAGGCTTTACAAAGTTGGTTCAACTCTCGAATTTGAAGCTAAAGAAAAAATCGAACTGCGCTCATCTAGGCCTGATTCATTAAAAGTAATACTTAATGGAAAGGATGAGGAATTAAGTAGTGTAATAACGGTCTGGCGCATTACAGAAGATGGCATAGTTAAAGAATAATATGCTTAAAAGTCTAACTAAAAAGGAAAAGGAAATACTTGATTACATCAAGATCTCAACCCAGATCCATGGGTATTCTCCTTCCCTGATCGAAATTAGGGACCATTTCCGATTGAATGCTGTCTCAACAGTTCATGAGCATATCTCCAACCTTAAAAGAAAAGGCTACATATTAAAAGAAGTTTCTCAAGCCAGAAGCATTAAAATAGTCGATACCGATCCAGCTGACAAACAATTCATTGAGATCCCAATCTCTTTTGAACTGCATGAAGAAAACATACTTCACACTAGCATAGGGCGCGATTCCATCTTTGTTCACAATAGTAATTTAAAAGAGGAAGGCCGTCATTTTGCGATCAAGATCAATACCCTTTCTTATACCAATGCTGGAATCAATAAGCATGATGTATTGGTGATCAGAGAATGTGAGGAATTAGGTTTTACAGCAACTGCATTAATCTCAATAGGTCAAAACTATTTCCTGGGAGAAATTATTGAGAACAAACAACTTCCTGCCTTTAAAAAATTCTTACCGGATAAGGCCTTAATATTGAAGTTCAAAATTGAAGGGGAAATTGTCCTATTACACAGAAATTATTCTCTATCCTTGAAATAGAGGATCTTAAATTTTTCCGGTACCTTATCTATCCCTCCTTTTGAAAAAGGATTACAGCGTATAATTCTTACTGTACCTAATATGCCCCCTTTTATCAAACCATGCTTTTCTATTGCCTGATAAGTAAACTCAGAACAGCTGGGGTGGAATACACAAACTCTATAAGCACTAGGATTGGCCCAAAAACTATGATCAAATGAAAAGAGTTTTTGATAAATCCTTATTAATAAAAGGACTGATTTCTTTGGAATGTTTAAAACTAAGTTAATGATTTTTAATAGTATTTCCATAAATTGATATTTAGCATTCTTATCGGAAAGATTTCGGAGACTTTTTTCTGTACTCTTGAATACTCCTAATCGATAATTAATATCTCTATGTGGATAAATTGAAATTAAGTTCAAAGTTTTTAAACACTTGCAATCTTGTCCACATTTATGTATCTTATTGTGTATAAACAACCTTCCCCAAGTTGCACTCAAAAAATACGCCCTTATTGGGATGAGGTTCTCTATGCCCATATTATATCTTACTTCTTCACAAAATGGACCTAGCTCAGATCTGGAAAGTTGCACTAGCCCAAATTGAGGTAAAGCTTGACTCCCCTGCTCATTTTAAAACATGGTTTAAAGACACTAACCTTTTAGAGATCACCGGTAATAAAGCTGCTATTGGCGTAAAGAATTCCTATACCATGGAATGGCTGCATGACCATCATCATAAACTTATTAAAGAAACATTATCCTATGTACATGGCAAGGAAGTAGAGCCTTTCTATGTTATAGATAAAAGCCTGGTTAATAAGCCCCAACCCAAAACAAATATTGAAGAAGAAATTAAAAAAGAACCCATGATCGGCTTTATTGCCAATGATGGTAATAATCCCCAGATCTCACTTAGTATTAAAAGGGCCAATCTTAAAGATGACTATAATTTCCAAAACTACATTGTTGGATCTTCTAACAAAATGGCCCACGCTGCGGCTGTGGGGGTATCCAAGCAGCCAGGTGATGTTTACAATCCCTTATTCATATACGGTAAAACCGGTGTAGGGAAAACCCACTTGGGACAAGCGGTGGCCAGACAAGTACTGGAACATGACTACACTAAAAAGATCCTTTATCTTCCCTGCGAAGGATTTTTAAATGATATGGTCAAATCCATAAAAATGGGGAAAACGCTGGATTTTAGAGCCAAGTATAGAAACCTGGATATTTTAATAATTGACGATATTCAATTCATTTCCAAATGGCAGGAAACTCAGAATGAATTCTTTAATACCTTTAATGTTCTACATAATGATAAAAAACAAATAGTCTTGATCTCAGATAGACCGCCTCATGAGATCACTGGTATTGAAGAAAGACTCAGATCAAGGTTTCAAGGTGGAATAACAGTGGATGTGGGGCAGCCTGATTATGAGATGAGGCTCGCAATTATTGAACACAAGGCTCAAAGAATGGGATTGTCAATTGATCCAAAAGTCTATGAATTCATAGCCAAATTGGTTGAGGATAATATCAGGGAACTGGAAGGTGCTTTAAGAAAAGTTGCTCTTTATCAATCCATGTTCGGGCCTCAAATATCCTATGAAGAGGTGGAAAAGATGCTTGGGAAAGATAAAAAAAGCAGACGTATGAAGGTTAAAGTTCCTCTAATCTTGAAAAGGGTGGCTAAAGAATTCGATCTAACTGTAAAAGATCTTAAGAGTGAGAAAAGAACTGCTCAAATTGCCTTTGCTAGACAAGTAGCCATGTTCATTTTAAGAGAAGATTTCGGTTTCAAACTAGAGCAGATCGCAGCTTTTTTGGATAAGAAGGACCATACAACAGTAATGCATGCTGTAGATAAGATAAAAAGCAAATTAATGATCGATGAAGGTTTTAGAGCTCAAATGGATGCTTTAAGAGACAACATTATGAACGACAATGAACTTTAAGACTTATCCAGAAAAAACGAACTTTATTAGGTATGAGGATTCGCGTCTGACAGAACGTATTCGTTTGATAGTAAATGATTTTAACAATTCTCAAAATCATACACAAACCTACTTTTAAGCAATAATTAAATTTGATAAGGATAATTACAAAAAGATCATGAGAATAATCCAGAAGAAATCCGCAAGAAAAAAATCAAGATTTTACAAAGTAGTATTTATTATTGAAGAAGCTGTCCACATATCTACATCCTATACTTATACTAATACTATTTATTAATATATAATTTATTATTATTACAACTCATTATGAAGATCTCTGTACTACAAGAAAATCTCGCAAAGGCCCTTCTATTTGTAAATCGCGCAGTATCTGTCCGCCCCAATATCCCTGTTCTTGCTAATGTCTTGCTGGAAGCTGATAAAGGAAAGATCAAATTGTCTGCTACCAATCTGGAAGTGGGTATTGCAACGTGGATAGGTGCCGAGGTAGCTGAAGCTGGTAAATTAACAGTGTCTGCCAAACTCCTTACTGAATTTGTAAATTCATTGAAGAAGGGCAAGCTGGACATGTATGAAGCCGACCAAATGTTTGAGGTTAATTTTGTGGATAATAGAGCCCAGTTCTTTATCATACCAGCAGAGGACTTTCCCAAGGTTCCTGAAGCTGAGGGAGAAATCCTTATGGAGATAAATGCCTTAGAGCTGGCTGATGCCATAGCTAAGACCTCCTTCTCTGCCGGTGTGGATGAGTCGCGACCAGTTCTAACAGGGGTACTAATGTTGGCCAAAGAAAAGGAATTAACTTTAGTTGGTGTTGATGGATTTAGATTATCCAGGAAAGTATTACAAATGGATAAGGTCATTAAGCAGGATGAATTCAAGGAGATAGTTCCTGCTAAAAGTTTGATAGAGGTTGAGAAATTGATCAGAGAGGTAGCAGATGAAAAAATGACAGTCTCTATCTACTATTTAGGAGCTAAAAATCAATTGCTCTTTAAAATTGGGGACTTAGAATTCTCCACCAGACTTATTGAAGGAGATTTTCCTGATTACGAAAAGATCATTCCTACAGAGAACATTGTTAAGTTTACAGTTGCTAGAGAAGAGCTTGTTAATGTAATTAAGATCGCATCTATCTTTGCTAGGAATGTAATAGGCAATAAGACAAGATTTAGAATTGAACCAGATCAGAAGAAATTAAGTTTGTCTGCCAGCGTGATAGATATAGGTAAAAATGAGAGTAAGATAGAGCTAGAGGAGTCCATGGGGGAAGAATTTGAGACAGGATACAATATAAAGTTTTTAAACGATATGGTGAATGCCATCAAAGGTAAAAAGATAGAATTTCAAAGCAAGGGACCTCAAGCTCCCGGTGTATTCCTGGATCCTGATGATAAGCAGTATATTCACATAATAATGCCGATGAGGTTGGAATAAGATGCAAGAAGGAGTACAAACACCCTACCATACACGAGAAGCCTTTAATCCTGAAGGGCGAGAAATGTTAAAGAACAGCTTGTTAAGGGTATTTAGCAAGATGCCTGTTGGTGTTCTTAATTATGAAGGCCTGATCGGAGCAGGAACGCTGGCTTTAAAAGACATATTGGATAGACTCCATCCCCAGGATAGAACTAGACTATTAAGGCAAGACTCTTTTTTTGGTTCTGAGCAACAGCCAGAAATCTTTTCTTCAAGGCAAAGAATTCCAGGTAAAACTTATGACGATCCTGACGATTGGGATCAAGGATTCTATCTGCCGATAAGTTTTGGCTCCGGTGAGGATGGTGGTCTAGTAATTGAATTGATCGACCAAACCGAAGCTATAACCAGAACCATGATAGATCCTCTAACTGGGCTCTGGAACCAGTCAACGCTGGAGAACGACCTGGAAGCTTTAGGCCAGGAAGGCAGACAGGTAGGGGTGCTCTTTCTCGATCTTGATAATTTTAAGCCTATTAATGATAAGATAAGCCATAGCGAAGGTAATGTTGCTCTCCATCAGACAGGTGAGGATTTGATCGAATTTAGGTCAAATTTTATTGAGGCTGCATATAAGAGATTACAAACTCAAACTGGGGAGTTGAACGCCGATCCCGTTGATAAGGGAGTTCTTAGAAGAAAGTATGAACTTTTTAAAAGAATGAAAATTTATAGAGCTGGGGGAGATGAATTTTGTATAGTTATTCCGGGTGCCGAAGAAGAAGAGTGTAGAAATATTAAATATGATCTCTTAAGTTTTATGCATGAGAAAAACTCAAAAGCCACTCTTAAGGGAGTGCCCGATGTAATGGACAGGATTGAGGGGCCACCGGGTTCAGAAGAAAGATATGATATGCGTTTTTCAATAGGTTATGCTTCAAGTACTGATGAGATAGTAAGGCAAATTTATGGAGATAAGCTACATCCAAGGAATGTAAAAGAATTTGCAGATCAGTTAATGTATTGCATAAAGTATGTTAGGAAGATACCCAAAGTCCAGCCCTACCCCCAATCCGAGGATGGTACACTGACAGATACTGAAATTGCTAGGTTAGATAGCTCAGAAGTTTTAGATAATATTATTGAGGATTTAAGAGCCAGAAAGATTTTGTCACCTCAAGAAGAACAGACCATTGACTTACTAGTAGATAACTACATTGGAACATATTTCTTAGCGCACATGGATTCAATTCAGGCCTTAGCTAAAAGATGGCCGGACTCTCAAGTACGATTGACGATGGGATACGAATCCTTTAAGAGGAGAGTAAAGTATGCATTAAAATTAAGAAATATTGGAATGATAAGATCAGAGGGGTTGCAAAAAAATGAAGAGGAGTGGGATGCGAAAGAGAAAAACCAAGCGGCCCTACATCCATATTATGGATATTTCATTTTAAGATTTCTTTATGAACAGATGGGAAGAAGAGACAGCGAGCTCTATTCATTGTCCCAATCCTTACTTTACTCCCATGCCCGATGGGATGGTCAAGCGCCTGAAGGCATTCCTTACCCAAATCCAGATAAATTATCAGGAAGTCAGATACCACTTGAAGCCGGCTTCATGCAACTAGTTGATGCCTATATGGGTATGACCATGCCAAGATGGAATAAGGCGGCACTAACCCAGGAGCAGGCCATGGAGGAACTCCAGAAGATGAGTGGGAAACAATTTGAGCCTGAATATGTCCAAGCCTTCTTAGATTCATTAAAAATAAAGACGATAGATGCTTCGTAATATTGTAATTATTTTCATATTCTCAGTGCTCAACATCTATTGGGTAGGGCTGGATAATACCATCCCAGCAATAGGAGATGATGCCCGCTTTCTCCATGAGAGCGCTTTGATGACACAGGTAATTAGTAGTGGAGATGTAAATCAAATTTCGAATAAATGGCAAACCTTATTTATAGAAGGAACAACAAGTGTTCCTCGAACTCCCCTATTTACACTTACTGCAGTCCCGGCTTTCTTGAATTCTGGTTTTAATGAAGATTCTGCACTTATTAGCAATGTAGCAGTTACAGCTCTAACTTCTTTGCTTCTTGCTCTATTTGTAAAAGAACTATTTGGACATAAAAGCTACAATGAAACCTTAGCGACTTTTAGTGTCATTATCTTCAATCTTATGCCCGCCACATATGGCTTTTCGAGACTATATATGTCCGAGATGTTGCAGGCTTTCTTTGTGTTATTGATATCTTTATCCTATCTCAAGTTCAGGCATGATCTTAAGTACAAGCAATATTTCGTTCTGGGAATTCTATGGGGACTGGCTTTATTGTTAAGAGTTTTAACGCCAGTATATCTTCTCGTTCCAACGATCTTTTTCATAATCTGGCAATTAGATCTTAAAAAGGAAAAGGTTAAATATTTTATTAGTCTATTAATATTGCTAATTACTGCAGCAGCTCTGGCTGCTACCTGGTATCTACCCAATTTCTCAACCTACTTTAATTTCGTAGGAGATACCTCCATGGGAGAAATTGCTGGAGTCACCTCTCTTGGACCTGTTCTCTCCCCAATAACCTGGCTGAAATTTTGGAAGGTCATTTTAACGTGGCATTTCGGTTGGCCTATGTTAGCTTTTGCCTCTGTGGCCATAATTGTATTCATATTGAAACAGTCAAGATTAGGGATCTTTAAATCCTTTCTAAGAGACAAGATGGTTGATCTACTTAAAGAGAATTTCTCGATCGAGAATGAAAAGCAGGTGTATAATGCCAAGCTATTTCTAACATTGTCATTTATTCCAGCTTTGGTTATTACTACAGCAAGTCTTAATAAAACAGCTAGATATTTTTTCCCTGTTGAGCCTTTTATTGTAATTCTGTTTTCCTACTTCCTTTATAAAGTGTGGGACAGTAATTTGGTCATTGCCAAGCTCTATATTATTCTTGGTACGATTTTTATCTCCATCCCTTTTATCAGTTCTATAGTTCCTGGTTTTCCCAGCCTCCCCTATACAAACCTTATGTATTCCTCAGCACTCTATCAGGCTGAGGATAAGGATCAGGCCAAATATGATTTCGTTCTAGAGTCGATCTATAAGCTCCAAGGCTCCTACTATATCATCCCCGAGACCGTTGATTTTAATGATGCAGCCTTAATATGGAAAGGAATACAAAAAGGATTGAACATAAATAGCAGAGGAGAGTTCTCATTGTATAATACTTTTGAGCAGGGTTTGCAAAAGATCTCTCAAGCGGATATTGTAATACTTCAGAATAATGCTGTTCTTGCCGATCTGTATCAAGATAAATACCTGCAACTTCAAGCCGCAATAAAGCAGGATGGAAGTTTTAGCCAGATAGGCTCCCGAACTTTTGAGGACGGGATTATTATCGAAATATATTTAAGGAACAATACAAATGGAAACTAACATCACAGTTAAAAGAATGGAAGCAGAATCATTGGAATTATGGAATGATTTTGTTAACAATTCACGCTGGGGTGACGTTCTGCAATTCTGGCAATGGGGTGACACTAAAAAAGTAGAAGGCTGGAAACCGATCAGGATTGGAATATTTGAAGGTGCTGATTTAATTCTTGCTGCACAATGTCTTATCAAGAATGCCGGTGTTCTTGGGAAATATATATATATCCCTCATGGTCCTGTGTTTCATTCAGTAGCAGGATTAAAGAAATCAATTAAGCTTTTTAAGAATGAACTACTAAAAATCGCTTCCGAGGAAGAAGGATTTGCTATCGAAATTGAACCTAAGATAGGACAATTACCTGAAGAACTATTAGAATCCCCTATTGTGTCCGAAAATCTTCAGTATTTAATTGACCCTGCTATTTTAAAACTATTTGAGTCCAATGGGTTCAAGATCTCGGGTAGGAATATGCAACCAAAGTATAAGTTGTTCTATGATCTTGATCGATCTGATGAAGACCTGCTCTCCTTAATGAAAAAGAACACGAGATACAATGTGAAGCTGGCTCAGAAGAAGGGTGTTAAGATCAGGGAATATGATCTAAATGATCCCAAGATCGATAGAAAATTATTACAATTCTACGATCTTTTGCTCATGACCCAGGATAGGGCTAAAGGATACCCTGTCCGTTCTTTTGATTATTTTAAAAAATTCTTTAAAAATTTTTCCGGAACCAACAGCGTGTTTTTATTGGAAGCAACTTATGAAGATAAGACCATTGCCATGAATATTAGTCAGAGAACTAAATACTGGTCCTCGTCTTTTTATGCAGCTTCAAATAGACTATTTCCTGAAGTTAAAGCTCCTTATCTATTAAGATGGGAATCAATATTAAGAGCTAAGGCTATGGGTGCAAAATTGTATGATTTTTGGGGAATAATACCTAATTCATCACAACATCAGGGGTATTCAGATAATAAGCTGAGCTTTGGAGGTGTTAGAATGGACACTTATGGAATTTTAACCCTTCCCTTGTCCTTCTCTCGCTATTTCATATGGGACAAACTTTTGCCTTTGCGCTCAAAATTAGGTAAATTGATTCCACATAGATCCTAATTATTAATGCAATCAAAAAAAGATTTCAAGCTTAAAATAGCCTTGGCGATCCTGGGTTTTGGCGCCATGGTCCTTGTATCTTTTTATGCTTACATTCAATTATCCCTAGCCAGCATAGATCCCAAATATATTTCAAAGATCCCCCAATATGCAGCATCGGAATTACCTCCAACAGCCCTGCTTTACGAAGTTGATTTGGGACAAAGGGTACCTGGTACAGAAGAAAAGATCGATTTTAGATCCTTTTTGAACGAGCCGACTGATTCAATATTTTTACTTCGTTATTACGTTGAAGGGGGCCAGATAGTAGGTTTTGATTCCTCTAAAACAGTGCTCCCTGCTTGTGCGAATGGAGTCGTATTTGAGCAACATAGGGTTTGTGCTGATATTGCCAAATTTGAAATAATTCAGCCTCAAGAGATTCTGGGAAGTGCCACAATCCAATGGGAAGTTGGTAAAACCGGAAAGATATGGGTAGAAAAAGGAGCCGGTTATTACAACGGTGTGGATCTAATTGAAATCACAGAGGAGCCCCAGGACATTGTTACCCTTCCAGAAACAGGGGAAGATCAGGTGATAACCGGAGATGTAAGACCGGAACAATATTATTGGGTAACTGACGAATGGAGAATTGTATTCTCTTTGGGAGCCTTACTTTTAATGGTAGGTATTGTATATATCACTGAGAAATTAGTTCACACCAAAGGAGCAACCAAGATTTTCAAAGCCATATTGCTCATTAGCTTTTTCATGCTTATCTACTCTCTTGCTGTATATATTGAACGCAACTATTTCGCACCCGTAGATAGCGAGGCTGCAGTAACCAGAGTTGATAAGAACCAGCTAGTGCAGCCCGTTTTGAGACCAGTGATTACTATGGCCTATGGTAATTGTTCTATTTGTATGAGCTATTGTTATGGACCAGCTGGACTTTGTCATACAGGAATAGATCTAGGCAGTGCTCAAGATATTTATGCAGCAGGCCCTGGCGTAGTTAGACAAGCAGGGTATGTGAGTGGTTGGAGTCCTTTAGGGATATTGGTGACCATTGAGCACACTAGCAATGCCGGACAAAAGTACTATACAAGGTATGCCCATCTAGCTAGAGCTTCAGTTTCAGTAGGACAATCGGTTGATGCGAATACGAAGATCGGATATATGGGGGCTACCGGCAACGCTTTTGGGGTTCATCTACACTTTGAGCTCAGAAAAGACATGAATACCTGGAGCGCCTCGATCTTTGAGGATCCCACTGCTATAGTGCATAGAAAGAGAGGAGATGTTCCTGTAGAAAAACTGCAATGTGGCCAAACCGGATGCGCAGACGATGGAAGAAGTGGTAAGGCTGCCGATGCTGTTTGTGAGGGATGGACCGATAGTACTAATACAGAATTTGAATGTAAGGAACTGAGCAATCGCTGTGAAAGGATCAGGTGTCCTAATGGAGCTGCTGTTATTTCGCCTTGTGATTGTCAGTCGCAAACGACCAATACCCCAACACCGAGCCCTACTGTCTCTCCAAAGGTTACAGTTACTACTACTACTACTCCCAAAGTTACACAAACACCTTCAGTGACCCCAACTGGAAAGCCCGAGGGCATAGATTGTGGGCCTCTTGATATTAACAGCGATAAGATCATAAATTACATCGATCTCTTAAACTTTTCCGAAAAATACAACCAGAAGTGTAGTGATTATTGGGATAATGGGGGTTGTGGAGCCTTAGATTCTAACCATGATTATCAGGTTAATTACAAGGACTTGTACAATATGAGCGTTAAATACTATCCTAAAGTAATGGATTGTTCCTTGTAATATTTGCTTTAACAAATTAAAAAATATATATTTTATTAAGACGGTTATCTTTAATGCCTAAGATATTCTTAATAATCGTTAGTGTTTTCCTGTTTCTGGGAGTGTTTCCGGTTGAAGCAGTATTACTGGATCCAGCTACAGGGAATAAATCAGCTAATGCAGAAGAGAATATCAGAATAATAGCATCTCCGTTCACCTCCACAGATGTGGTGGCTAGATTGAACTTAAGATTTGATAATGCAACAGTACTGGATTTCAATTCATCGTTCAATCAATTCGGGACTTGTTATCCATCTGGAGCAACAGATAACGCAACCAATGTTTGTGTTGATCTAACAAAACTAGGTGGAAGCTATATTCAAAATGGAGAGGAATTAGGTGTGGTAAGAGTAAGATGGGGCAGCTCAGGGACAGCAACAATAACAAGACTGGAAGGAACCGGGTATTACAACAATGTTGTATTGAATGAACAGTTAGGAGTAGCGGGGTCATATGTTATTGGAGAGATACCCCCTACTGCTTTAGAATTTGACGATACTACAATTATTTCAATACTAGGACTTGCCTTAATATTTATAGGAGCCGGTCTTAGGATCTATATTAATGATTCAAAATATGAAAAAATTTAAAGCTATCAGAGCCAAGGCAAAGAATAGAGGACTTCATTTCTTCTTTTATATAGCCTCAATGGTATCACTGGTGGCTATAGGTATTAGCGGCTTTATCAAAGTAACAATGGATCTTTATCAACAGGATCTAGCTTTGGCTAATAAATTAAATACTACAGAAACAATATCAAGGCTGCCATTAACAGGATCTCCAGACAACCAATTCCTTTTAATGGTAACGATACTTTCTTTTGCGATTGTTGCCACACTGTTTCTAATGCTCAAATTGAATAGGTTGAACCTGCAAAAACCTTCTAAAAAGAACAAGACAGTAAAAAAAAAAGTAAATTTTAAGTTCGATATTCCCTTACTGCTATTAGGCTCCCTGTTGATCGTTCTAATTACAACGACACTATCTCTATTAACAAGTTATTACAGAGACCTCTATTCTTTGGATGTTTACAGTCAGAATCTACTAGCTGCTCAACCCATAAGTCTGGAGGATAGTGAAAGGTTCCCAGGCGCAACAGAGGAAGTTCTGATCAAAGCAGCGCCATTAACTGAGCAAGATATTGTAGCTGTTGTTAGATTGAACTTTGATAATGCAGAGGTGCTAAATGTAGAACCTATACAGGCCCTTACTTTTGGCGCTTGTGAGGACGGAGCCCTTTATACACAAAATAGTATTTGTGCCGATATTGCTACCTCAGCATATTTTGAACAAGGGGATCCGTTATTAAAAGCTACAATCAAATGGGGAAATGAAGGTCAAAGCCTGATAACTGCTGCTGCTGAGAATGGATATTTTGACGGCTTCAATCTCAATAACGATATGTTGAATATGGCGGTGGATATTAATGGACAATTGCCTATCACGGGAGATGATGAAAAGCAGCAATTGAACAATGATCAATCTTTGGCCGTATTTTTAGTGATCGCAGGTGGATTCCTTGTAGTTTTAGTTATTCTGATACTTGTTGCCAGAACTCATCCCCTTTTTAATAGAGTTCCTGTTTACTATTCCATCTTTACCATACTTGTTCTGGCGGTAGTCACCCTATATATTGGCCAGGGCTTGAAAGATAAAGAGCTTGAAACCACTGTGGCCGCACCTATTGAAGTATCTGTGGATGATTGGTTTGTCTGTCGGAATGAGTATCAGAAGGCTTGCGATTGGATTAGTAATGCCACACAGTATTGTAGCACAGAGCTGGAAGATATAGCGGATGAAAAAGGGATAGATTTTGAAATGCCCGCTATGGCGGTTAAATGTGATGGAGACGTTGCTAAATGTAAATTCTGTGCTCCTTGCGGTTCAAATCCATTGCATCTTTGGGTGCTTTGCCCTGGCTCTCCTCTTGATAGCTTGTGTTATGGCGATCCAGCCGGAAAAATTGAATGTTATGAAGGCTATGCAGCAACTTGTGATGGCAGTGGAAAAGCAAGCAGTGTAGTTGATTGTCAGCCAAGTATATGTACAACTGGATATGGATGCGGTGTAGCTCCGGTTACCCCTTCTGTTTCCTCAGACCCAACACCTACTCCAGATACAGGCTCGGTATTAGGAACCTTAAAATCAACTTTACCTACGAGCGTAGTAGATCAACAACCATTCAAAATTAATTTCACGCTGAAAATAAATCACGAATGGATAAGAGATCAAATCGTAGATATTTGTGGAATGGATTTGGATTATGAGAATAGATGCACTAATTTTAGGAATTGGATCCTGGTTGAAACCAAGAATGGAACAATAGAAGCCTCGGAATATTACAATGGAAGCAGTTGGCAAGCACAGTCTTCTGCATATATCTTCCCAGCTACATATGGAACAAACAAGATGATCCTTTATCCTGCATTTAGTTACAATAAGGAAATGGCCTATACTATTAAGCCGAATAAGACAACAAGCGGGAATCTGGAAGTTACTATCAAATTGCTTGTAGGAGATATGAATGATATTATGTCCTTAGAGGCAGCTTACAACAGCAGTGCGGAGAGGGCAAATATTCTTGCTCCAATTTTCATTCCCTTTGTAGGAGAGACAATAGCACCTTCACCCAGCTTTACAAATACTCCAAATCCATCATCTGGGGCTACGGCTACACCTAGACCGACTACATCGTCGGGAGCGACAGCCACACCCAGGCCTACAACATCATCGGGAGCGACAGCTACGCCCAGACCAACAACAACAACCTCACCTAATCCAACCGTGAGCCCTACTTTGGGCACATATCAATGTGGTGAGAAAGGCTGTACTAATGATAATCAGTGTGAAACAGGCTTGCCTGACTATGAATGCGATGAGAGTACAACAGACTACCCCAATAACAATATTTGTGTGAGAGTTTGTCCTGCCGGCACAACCAAGACTGGACCATGTAATTGCAGTTCCGATACAGAAGTAGTGCAATGTGGGCCCATAGATGTTAATGGAGATAATATTCTCAACTATATCGATCTTGCTCCATTTAGTAGGATATACAATAAAAGCTGTGGAGATTCACCATTCACTGGTGGGGGTTGCGGTGGGAAAGATACAAATGGAGATGCAAAGGTCAACTATATCGATCTGGGATTCTTTAGTTCGCATTATTATCCTAAAGCTCAGTCATGTCTACCATAGTTAAAGATAAAAATTTTAATGATATTCTTAGGGGCTTTTTAGCAACTGGGATAATTTTTCTATTGATCCTGATCGGACTTTTGCTTAAACAGGGGTTTAGTGCAACTGACGTATTACCAGTGATCGTTAATCCCACTCCTGTTCCAGGAAGTAATGAACCAGAATCTACTCCTACCCCTCAACCGGTTAAAGAAGAAGAGATTTTCATAGGACAAAGGATACCTGGAACTGTTGAAGAGCTGACTCTCAAAGCCGATCCACAAACCTCCCTGGATTCGGTATGGCTCATTAGGATGCGCTTTGAGAACGCTTCAATTATCAGTGTTTATTCACTTAAGGGGATGTTGCTTCCTGCCTGTGAAAATCAAAAAACATTTACCGATGATCTGATCTGTGCTGACTTAGCCTGGAACTCCCCTTTCCTGGCAGGGGAAGAAACAGTAAAAATTAAGGTACAGTGGGGAGTGGATGGCCGAATCTACCGGCTTGATACTGATGCGTATTACAATGGAGAGGATTTGAGTATCAATAATTTTAAGTATTATCCTCAAGTAGCAGGAGCGACCACAGATACTCAAATTAGTTTTACCCCATCAGCCTTGATCTTATTAAGTATTGGATGTGTATTGATATTTTCTGCCGGGGTAGGAATATTCATTGTACAAAAAGAAGCTAGGAATAAAGAGGTGGCCAGTAGGATATCGAGAACTATTGTTCTATCAGGGATGGCCCTTTTAGCTGTCGGAAGTGTTGTAGCTGCTGCATTATTCACCTCAGAAGATCAAAATGATCAGGGGGCTGTTCTTTCTCCAGAGACTGAGTATGTATATATTTACATCTCTCCTACAGCCCTGCCTACCCAAGGATTGACTTTAACACCCACGAGCACTATCACCAATACCCCAACACCAACTCAGTATCCAAATTTTTTAATTGTTTATGTTAGTTCGTCACCTGTACCTGTAGTGGCAACGGCCACACCAACTCCCTCACCTACAATTACTCCCACACTTCCCTTTACCGACAATATTTACATTACTTGTGGCTTAATAGATGTTAATTCAGATTCCAAATTGGATCATATCGATCAGCCTCAATTTATGAGTGCATATAATAAGATCTGCATTGATACTCCACCAGCAGTTGGTTGTGGCGGTAAGGATGTTAACGCAGACTCCACGATCAACTACATAGACCTCTACTATTTTCTTGATAATTATTACCCCAAGACTTTAGACTGCACCATTTATTAAGCCCAGGCATTGGGATATAATGGGGAAAATGAAAATATATGATGAAAAGACCAATTCTCATTGCAGCGTCGCCTAATACTCAGTCTGATGATATCGCCTTAGCATTTAAGGGTGTATTACAACCCTGGAAATGGTATGAACCAGCATATACTAATGAATTGGAGAGCAGATTGTCTTTGGATTACAATTCTGAAGCTATCACATTCGATTCAGCCCGCTCTGCTTTTTATTCATACTTAAAGTCTTTAGAACTTGAAGAAGGCAGTGAAGTAATATTACCAGCCTTCTCCTGTATGGTTGTTGCCAATGCGGTTTTGTGGGCAGGGTTGAGACCCATCTTTGTAGATTGTAATAAAGTCGATTTCAATTATGATCTTGAAGACTTAGAAAAAAAGATCTCCGAAAGAACCAAGGTAATTGTATTGCAGCATAGTTTTGGATTCCCCGAGAACGTAGCTAAGATCAGGTCAATAGTTGGAGAGAATGTTAAGATCGTTGAAGATTTGGCGCATAGTCTGGGAGGAACTTCACAGGAAGGGAAATTAGGGACCCTAGCTGATGCTGCGATCATCACATTTGGCATTGAAAAGGTGATCTCTGGTGTAAGGGGAGGTATGTTACTTGTCAGAAATGAAGAAATGGCAACGAAGATAAGGGAGATGAGAGCTAAGTTGCCAAGATTTCCTTTCTTAAAAACCTTTGCCTCGCTTCTTAATCCCCTATTGTGGGAATTGATTATACCAACATACAATTTGGGTTTTGGCAAATTTACTTTGGGCAGAATGCTGACTGCACTTTTTCATGCCCTGGGCTTACTTGGGAATATGATCGAAACCTGTGAGTATAAAGCGTGCAAGCCTAATTGGCTACCAAGTCCCATTTCTCCTGTTTTAGCAAAACTGGCCTTAAATCAATATGAGAAATTGGAAACATTTAATAAACATAGATGTGAGATCGCCTCTATATATAAAGATGAGCTGGGTATCAAAGATATGAAGGATAATAACGTGTTTTTAAGATTCCCGGTCCTGGTACATGATAGATGCGAGGTCACCGCTATTACTAAAGCTGAAGGTATAGTTCTGGGAGATTGGTATAAATCGATACTTTATGCACCAAAATCCTCTTTAGAGGGGCTTAAATATATTGAAGGATCCTGTCCCAATGCTGAAGAGCTAGCCAATAAAATTGTAAATCTGCCAACCCACATCAGATTAGACCCAGAACATGCAAGAAGTATAGCTAAACTTGTTAAACCATATATCCTATGATTCAGCTGATCAATGATAAAGAAGAGTATCTAAAACAGTGGGAGCAGGATTCGTTACACATTCTGCAACATTACAATTGGGGTGAATTGAAAGCCTCTGAATCCTGGGAGATCATCAGAGCTAGAGATGATAAAGGATCAGTAATTCAGATCCAAAGCCGAAAGTTGCCTTTATTCCCCTACAGATTTGGCTATGTTGCTAAGATGAGCCCCCAGCAGATGGGAACAGATATTAAAGAATGGGAAGGGTTTTTAAAGGAGCAGAATTTAGCATTTGTTATCTTTGAATTTGGCACCAGTGATAGAGGTAAGGTTGCCGACTCATTAAAGGATAGTAATATTCATATACAACCTCAGCAAAGCAATATGGTCGATCTTAATAGAAGTGAAGACGATTTGTTTATGAGCATGGATGGAAAGTATCGCAGGAACATCAAAAAAGCTATGAGAGAAGGTGTATCCATTTCGTTCTTTTCCGAAGGGGAGAAGCCATTGGACGACTTCTACTCTATCATGAGCCAGATCTTTTCTAATACAAAGTTATTGGAAAGGAATAGAGAATATTATGAGAAATTATGGCAAGTGATGAAAGGCAGGGTATATATAGCTACAGCCAATTATCTGCAAGATTGTATAGGAGCTTATCTTCTACTAACTGATAATATTGGCTGTTATGAGCTGTATGGAGGAGTCTCTAAACAGGGAAGGGATCTGGAAGCGGGCTATGCTCTAAAATGGGAAGCAATCAAATATGCAAAATCTCTAGGGCTTCAAAAGTATGATCATTGGGGAGTTGCCCCGATCTTAAATAATGGAGAGTATGACAGCAAACACGAGCTATATAGGATTTCACAATTTAAAAGAGGATTTGGAGGAGAAGACATTGTATTTCCAGGAGCTAAGGTAATGGTAATAAACAATGCTGCCTATCAATCATTTTTAATGGCAAAGACCCTGTCTGGGTGGAAGACCCGCTTAAGTAAGATGTTCTAGATCTTTTCTAATTGTACATATTCCAAGGCCAGTTCTTTTCTGCCGCCACTGAAATCGATCAATATTGTGTCATCGTTTAGATCCACAATAATGCCAGTACCAAAAGCTGGGTGTCTGACCATATCCCCTTTCTTCAAACTGAGATTGGTCGTTTTGATCTGCGATGAATGATCATCACTACTACTTTTCTCCCATCCAGACCAGGGATCCCTGCTTGACGGGGTTTCAATTTCTAATAGATGTTCAGGTATATCGGTGACAAATCTAGACACAGGATTAGAATTTACTGTACCAAAATATGCTCTGGAATCGGTATGGGTTAAGAATAGCTTCTGCTTGGCTCTAGTGTAGGCTACATAGGCTAAACGTCTTTCCTCTTCCATCTCCGAAGGATCAAGATATGATCTGCTGTGAGGGAAAAGGCCCTCCTCCATGCCGGCTATGAAGACATGATCAAACTCCAGACCTTTGGCAGCGTGAATGGTCATCAGGCTTACTCGTTCTTTGATATCATCTTCATCATCATCGTCCTGTTCCACTAAGGCCACCTCATTTAAAAATGTTTCCAGTGCCTGATTGTAGGCCATATCATCATATTTAGAAGCCACGGTCAACAGTTCTTTCAAGTTCTCTATCCTATTCTCATTTTCAGTGGTCCCGTCATTAAGCATATCCAGATATCCGCTTAATTTTACGGTCTCCTTGATCAATGTAGTTAAGGGTGCACTTTGAGAGATATTATCAAGCTCCTGCATTAATCTTCTGAAAGAGGCAATGCCTTTATCCAGTGATTTGGCATCCGGATCATTCATTTTTATGAGCATATCCAGAATACTAGTTCTCTTCTCTTCTGCTTCCAATTGCAGATCGGCAACTTTTTTGGGGCCAATACCGCGTTTGGGCATATTAATGATCCTTTGGAGGGAGATATAGTCTTGATGGTTGTAGATGAGCCTTAAATAGGCCAGGACATCTTTAACTTCTCTACGAGAATAGAATCTGACCCCGCCTACCACCCTGTATGATATCGCCAGTTTTAAAAGTCCTTCTTCAATATTTCTTGATTGAGCATTAGTTCTATACAGACAAACGATTTCACTGGCAGGGATGCCTTTTTCTAGAAGTTCTGCAATTTTAGTACCTATCCAAAAAGCTTCATCCTTTTCATCTTGAGCATCATAAATTATGATTCTGTCGCCATCACTATTATCAGTCCACATTTTCTTAGGCTTCTGGTTACGATTTAGCGCAATTATTTCATTACTGGCCTCCAAAATCTTTTTAGTAGATCTGTAATTTTGTTCAAGCTTAATTACTTTAGCCTCAGGATAATCTCTTTCAAAATTTAAAATGTTTTGAATATTTGCTCCTCTAAAGCTATAGATCGATTGGGCATCATCTCCTACCACACAAATATTTCTATGCTTGGAAGCTATCAGATTGGCTATTTTGTATTGAGCATGATTAGTATCCTGATACTCATCAATTAGGACGAATTGAAATAGATCCTGGTATTTTTCAAGGATCTTGGGATATTCATCAAGCATCCTCACGCATTTCATTAACAGATCATCAAAATCAAGTGCAGAATTCTCAGCAAGGATCTTTTGATAAATTGGATAAACTTTAGAAACGATCTCTCCAACATAGCCATTAGCCAATTTGGCATAGTCATCAGGGCCTAATAATTCATTTTTGGCACTGCTGATATGACCCAGTATACTTTTAGGTGCAAACTTTTTATCCGATATATCCAGTTTCTTTAAAGCTAGTTTCACTGCGTCTAACTGGTCATTGGTGTCATAAATAATAAAATTGGGATTAAGTCCAATTTCAAGAGCCTCAGCTTTTAACATTCGTAGACATATAGAGTGGAAAGTACCGATCCAGGGCAGATAGACCATATTCAGGTATCTATTGGCAATCGGTCTGGAATCCCCATCTAGAAGTAATCTTATCCTGCCTTTCATTTCCTCTGCAGCTTTATTGGTGAATGTAACTGCCAGGATCCTGTCTTTTGGGGCATAACCATTTTTGATCAAAGAGGCAACTTTTTGGGTCAATACTTTTGTTTTACCACTGCCTGCACCGGCTAAAATAAGGATGGGACCAGTTATTGTGTCTACGGCCTCCTGTTGTTGTGGATTAAGATCATTCATAGGAATATATATTAGCAAAAAAGGGATTAATTTTTCTCTAAAAAAGTATAAAATGGAGTAATGAAGAAATTAAGACTACTATTATTCTCCATTTTTTTTGCTTTAGGCTTTCTAATGCCTGCAACAGCTTTTGCCAAAGATGTTGAGTTAAAGATAGAGAAAGAATACTACATCGACACATCAGAATATATAAGAGTAATTGAGAAGCATACGATAAGCAATAACAGCTTGAACAATCTGATCGATAGGAATAATACAGATAAATTTCAGATCACCCATTTAAAATCCAAAGCTAGTTCCATTAACCAGTCAGTGGAAACTGCCAGAATGACAGTAGATGGCAGGGAAGTGGAATACACGGTTGAATATTCAGGTGAATCAGCTGTATTAAGTGTAAAATTCCCCAGGAATATTGGCAGAGGAGATTCTATGACCTTTGTTTTGGAATACAATAATTTTGGGTTGATCGAACAGACTGGGGCCTTAATTGATATCTATGCCAGTGGCTTGGCTAAAAGCGCCCTGGAAGAGAATGAGGTCCAAGATCTTCTGTTCTCAACATCGATCAGAATTAAAAAAGATAAATTTGCAGATCTTAATTTCGTTTTACCCGAAGCCACAGCCAGTGATGAAGACGGCGAATATATGATCTATAACTTTGATAAGCAAGCCCTAGTAGGAAGAAGTGTCTGGATCCAGCTTGGGAAAGTTCAGTACTACAAATTCAGGATCACACAGGAAGTTAATGCCAATCAGGAATTGAATTTGCCTTTCAATAATGAATACAGATTGATATTACCTAGGATCATAGACAATGCCGAGATCTATCAGAAGGTCTATTACGAGAATATTCTACCCTTACCAAGAGGAGTAGAAAAAGATGCCGATGGAAATATCTTTGCCTATTTTGAATTACCAGGTAATCAATCAGGCGAGATCGTAGTAGAAGGATATGTTGAAGTAGGCCTCACTGATACTAAAGTAACTAAAGACAATAGTGGGGTTTTATCTGATTATGACCAATCTATTATTGAAAAATGGCTTCAGCCTGCTAAATACTGGGAGGTTGATGCTTCTGAAATTACATCTAAGGCCGAAGAGCTGAAAAGTGATTCTACAAATGTATTTGAACTGATCAATGATACCTATAACTTCGTAGTAGACAGGATAGATTATTCCCAAGTTAAGAAATTCGGAATTAATGAAAGGCTGGGTGCCCTTGCTACACTAAACAATGGGGCAGGTGTATGTATGGAGTATTCCGATCTGTTCTTAACTCTGATGAGAGCACAGGGGATCCCGGCTCAGGCAGTATTTGGTTTTGGCTATGATCCTTTAATTGACGCTGATAAACAAGAGCCACATCAATGGGTTCAGGTCTATATCCCTTCCCTATCCAAATGGCTCGATATTGACGTTACTTGGGGCGAGAATGGAGAAGCTGCTGTGGGAGGATATCTTAATCATTTCTATACTCATATAGCAGGGGATAATCCTGAACAGCATTCTGAAGTGGTATTAACAGGCTTTGCAATCAAAGATAATGATCTTGATCTGCCGGGATATGATATTAGCGCAGTTGATTCCCTCCCCCAGGATGTCACATTTATGGATCAGTCTGAGCTTCTCGAGAAATATCCTTTTACACCCAGATCGGAAGTAATTAATTTCCTGGCTAAAGTTCCTCAAACCATCTTTAATTTCCTAAATGGTTTTTCAGATCAGGAAAAGACTTCTATAGTAATATTTACCATTGGATTCTCATTAGTACTATTCCCTATCCTCTATTTCTTCAGAGACAGAATAGATTTTTCAGGAAAGAAAAAGCAACAGGAAGTTATTACATCTCCTTCACAACTTTGATGCCAAGGAGGTAGAGACCTGTTTCCATTATCTGGCTTACACAATCGCTCATCATTATTCGCATTGACCTTACAGGCTCTTCAGCTTTTAAGATCAAATGCTTTTTATACATCTGATTGAATAGTTGTGCCAATTCAAACAGATAGGAGGTAAGCAGATTAGGAGATAAATGCTTAGCAGATTCAATCAAGGTCGCCTTAAAGTGATGCAATTTATGCATTATCTTTAATTCCTCATCACTAAGAGCAATTTTCATAGCCTCATTGAATTTTAAGGGCCTATAGCCTTGAGAATCCCTTACTATCTTATGGGACCTGGCATAGGTATATTGTAGATAAGGGCCGGAATTGCCTTCAAAGTTAACGCTTTTTTCCAGATCAAAGGCTAAATAGCTTCCGGGATTGATATTTAGGAATGAATACTTAACAGCACCTACCCCTATTACTTCAGCAGTGTCTTTGATCTTTTCTTCACTGAAATTCTCCCTTTGCTTTAATATCTCAGTGATCATGGAATTTGCTTCATTTAATATATCCTCCCCTAGTACAACATTGCCTGTCCTAGAAGACATCTTTCCCGACTTTAACCCTACGAACTCATAGGCATTATGATACTGTCTCCCTTTGTATTTCTCTGGATCGAGCAAAGATTCTACTTTAAATGTGACCTTGAAAAAGCTGATCTGTTCAACAGCGACATTATGTATACATAGATCAATATCCCCATATTCGTTAAATTGCATTTGAGCAAGTCCCAACTCCTTTCCTTCATAAGTGGGAAGGCCTCTGCTATTCAAAAACACTCTGGTATCAAGGCCATAAGGCTCTCCATTAAAAACAATAGCGCCCTGACTTTTCTCAAGGATCCCTTTTTCCAAAGCTTGCTCGATCAATGAGCTGCTTTTAGTTAATGTTTCAGATTCAAAGAATTCTCTTTCAAATTTGCTATACACCCTTTCATAGATCTCATGGAATTTATCTAAGCTCCACTTCTTACCAAGCTCCCATAATCTATTAATATGTTCATCCTCTTTTGTATAGATCAACTTATTGATCTGTTTGATATATTCAGCTTTCTCCTCATCATTAAAAGCAGCGGCCCCATCTGCGTAGCATTTGGCAAGTAAACCCACCCGGGCTGTTGTTGTTTCAGGATAATCTTTAGGATCAACACTTCTGAAACTATAAAGGCATTTAGCAATATGCATTCCTACATCCCCTTGATAATTCACTCTGATCAATTCGCCTCCCATATGTTCTAATAGTCTAATAAGGCTTTCGCCCAGGATTATGTTCCTTAAATGACCAATATGAAAAGCCTTGAAAGGATTGGGGTGTGCATATTCAAACATTAACCTCTTGCCATTTAATATCTCTTGTCTGCCATAATCATTGCGAAGCATTAGGATCTCCAACAATTCTTTTATCAAAACATCGGGCTTTAAAGTGAAATTTATAAATCCAGGACCTGCTACTTCGATCTTAGAGATGATCTTTTGAAGTGATGGGTCCAGACTCAATTTAATGGAGATCTCCTTGGCCAGATCTCTGGGGTTCATGCCTCTGTTACCAGCCAGTATCATGGCGATGTTTGTAGAATAATCTCCATGTCCTTCCTGTTGGGGAATAGACAGTTCCACATCCATATCGCCTTTGTTCAAGGCTTCGGCAACGGCTCTTTTAATGATTTGTGCTGTATCTTTTGCTTCGTCCCAAAGGCCTGGATCTACCAGGTTGATATTAGGATCGTTATAGAAATCGGTGTTTTTTGTTTCCAATATAGTAATTACCAAGCTATGGGTAATTATAATCCAAAAGCAGGGATTTGAGAATTATTGTGTCTTTTTTGTCCTTTTACTTGGGAACTCTTCCACGCTTAGTGCTTTAAAAGCTTCATTATGCTTTCTAATTGTCTGGTCTTTATTCCTCATATCCTTTTGAGCTCTTGCTTTGTCATAGATATGTAAATTCTGCAGGGTATATATTGTGCGATTGATATTTCGACTCATATATTGTGGAAGATAATATATAAATAGAAACGAGGGCAAATCAGTAATATGACAGATATGATAAAATCAGGTAAGTATCCACAAATTTCATGGACGATCGCGAACAGATTGAAAGCATAAAAGAGGCTCTGGACATTGTATCTGTTGTCCAAACTTATGTGCCTGATTTAAAGCGCAGTGGCCGTAACTACTTTGGAAGATGTCCCTTTCATAAGGAAAAGACGCCTTCTTTTTCAGTAAATCCGGAATTAAAACTATTTAAATGTTTCGGCTGCTCTGAAGGCGGGGATGTGATCAAGTTCCTGCAAAAGATAGAAGGACTGGATTTCCCTAAGGCTTTACAACTTGCTGCTGATAAGGCCGGTATTGTTCTTAAAAAGAATTTTACCCCACAAGATGATCAAAAGGCTCAATTAAAAAAGAGAGTACTGGAAGCTAATCTACTTACCGCCCGCTTCTATAACTTCCTATTAATGAAACACAAGCTAGGAGAGCCTGGTCGTATCTATGCAAAAAGGCGAAAATTGCAAGATAAAGAGCTCGACAAGTTCTTAATAGGCTATGCTCCATCCGGATTTGAAAATCTTAAAGGATTTCTTGTTAAGAAGGGATTCAAGTTGCAGGAGCTAGTTGAATGGGGGTTGTTAGTGTATAAGAACGGCAGGATCTATGATAAATTCAGGAACAGATTGATGTTCACGATATTCGACCACCAGGGTGATGTTGTAGGATTTTCAGGAAGATTGATCGATCCTGAAGGATTAGGTCCTAAATATTTGAATTCCCCAGAAACCCCTGTTTATCATAAAAGTAGGGTGCTTTACGGGCTTTATCAAGGTAAGGATTCCATCAGGAAGGAAGGGAAGGCTATTCTAGTTGAGGGTAATGTTGATATATTGTCCTCCCATGGAGCAGGGATCGAGAATATTGTTGCACCACTTGGTACAGCACTGACCAAAGAACAGGTTAGTCTGCTTAAAAGATATTGCGACAGCATTTTGTTCTCTCTTGATACTGATAGTGCTGGCCAAAAAGCCTTGGAAAAGGATCTGGTACTACTTGAGGAAATGAACATGAAGGGATATATATTAGAATTAGGAGAATACAAGGACGCTGATGAATTGATAGTTAAGGGCGGAGATTGGAAGAAAACAGTTGAGAATCCTCAAGAAATTGTCCCCTACTTTATAACATCTCTTGCTAAAAACTATGATCTGACCAAATCATTCTCCAGGGCAGAGTACGTGCGCAGGATCCTCCAGTACGTAGCCAGAACATCGGACAAGCTGTTGCAGGTTGATTATCTGCAAAGACTTCAGGAGGCTGCCGGTATTGATATGAACATTTTAAAGAACGAATTAAGTTCAATTCTTAAATCAAATGCAGGTAAGGGAGTAGATATTGAAATAGTTACACCTAATAAACCACAGGAAAAACATCTTTTAAGTAAGTATCTATTAGCTTTAATATCAGAACATAAAAGATTTCGCTCTAAGATAAAAGAAGAGGTAACAGATGAGTATTGGGTGTCTGAGGAGTATAAAAAGGTGTACAAGGCGATTTGGGAGCCAAATTTGACCAAGAATTTCGATCTTGATCTGCAGGAACTTTATGAAGATATCTCTATGATGCCTGTCTCTGTTTTTGAAGAAGAAGAAAAGTTTTTAAGAGATCTGCACCAAGTACTGCAAAGAATCAAAAAAGAAAAAATTATTGAAGAACTTGAGAAATTACGATATTCAAAGCAAGAGGGCAGTCTGCAAAGACTAAAGGAGCTTTCAAAAGAGCTATCAAAATTAAACCTTGTTCAATAATCCCAAGACAAGGGGATGACAAAGCCTCGAGTTTGTCTATATAATGGGATATATTAACGATTTTTTTCTCATGGCCCGTCCCCGAAAAAAGCAAAGACTGACCTACGATAGCAATGAGATGAAGACCATTTTGGGCCTTTTGTTCCTCTTTAGTGGTGTGCTTGCTTTGTTAAGTCTTTTCCTGGAAGGGGCAATTTTTAGTATCTATCAGGATATTTTTTCCAATGACCTAGCCACTTTAATATTCTCCCTTTTCCAATTCGATCTGGCTTTAGCACAGTTCAAAAGCAAATGGCCTTTTTCCCAAAAGAAAAGTCTATGGGGACAGCTGCTCTTTTTAGTAGCCTACAGCGCATTTTTAAACTCAATTTGGGGTACTAATTACAAATTAGTGCCAGGTTCTCCTGTCCAATATGGAGGCCTGGTAGGTTATCATGTATTTACATTCCTGTCCGAGAATCTATTTCTTAACTTTACCCCCATATTCATCATGGGGCTTATCTTTATCTCGATACCGCTTACTTTTGGTCTTACAATTCATCAGTTTCTCGAGAAACTGGGAAGTATTATGGAAAAGATAATCAATCTGATCACTAGAAAAAGATCAGAACAGCAAATTGAAACTATTCCTCAAACAGCAGGAGAAGAAGCCCAAACATTTGGTGATTTCCAGCGCAGGGCTGAATTAGCTGTAGTAGGGAAAGCTAAAGATATTATTCCAGAAAAGGATAGAGATAATGAGCCCAAAGACCCTGGTATGCATTCAGATATTGGATCTAAAGCTCCTTTAGTTGCCATTAAGGAAAAAAAGAACGAAGGCGCCTTGATCAACTCATCATTAAAATATCCCAACTGGATGTTGCCGGGCATGGAGATATTCAATAATTTCAAAAAGAAGAAAATATCGCAGGAGAATATTAGCAGAAACGCGGATACTATTGAGCAAACCCTTAAAAGCTTCGGTATCAAAGCTAAGGTCGTGGATGTGCTTATTGGACCTTCAGTAACGCAATATGCCCTAGATCTGGCATTAGGGATCAAAGTTTCCAAGATCACTAATCTAGCCAATAATCTGGCCTTAGCTCTAGCAACCCAATCCATTAGATTAGAAACCCCAATTCCTGGTACTTCATATATCGGGATCGAAGTCCCTAATTTTGAAAGAGAAACAGTATATTTGAAAGAAGCCATGCAGGAGATCATGTCCTTCTCTGATAAAATGCTATTGCCTCTTGCTGTTGGTAAAGATATCCATGGCAAGATGATCATGATCGATCTGCAGAAGATGCCACACATGCTGATCGCAGGAGCTACCGGTTCCGGAAAATCTATCCTGACAAACGGCTTTATTGTGAGCCTTTTAATGACCAGAACACCCGACCAGGTCAAGTTCATCATGGTTGATCCGAAACAGGTTGAACTGTCAGACTACAATGGCATTCCACATTTACTGACACCCGTGATCACCGAGATGGATAAGGTCCTCAACTCATTAAAATGGGCCATTGCCGAGATGGAAACTCGCTATACACTTTTCAGGGAAGCCAAGGTTAAAAATATTGAAGGATACAATCAAATGATGGGCTACTCTGCCCTGCCATACATTGTTATAGTCATTGATGAAATGGCCGATATGATGATGTCCACCAACAGGGTGGAAACTGAGGCCGCTATTGTAAGGTTAGCCCAGAAGGCTAGAGCTACAGGTATTCATCTATTGCTTGCCACACAAAGACCTTCAGTAGATGTCATTACCGGACTTATTAAAGCCAACATCCCTGGAAGAGTGGGTATGAGCGTAACTACCAATATTGATAGTAGAGTCATATTAGATCAAATAGGGGCAGAATCATTATTAGGAAGAGGAGACATGCTTTTTAAAGATCCTGCTAAACAGAGACCATTCAGAATCCAGGGTATTTGGGTTTCTCCAGAGGAGATCCAAAAAATGGTGCGCTTTGTAAAAGAGCAGGTTGAGGAAGTTGAATATCATACTGAGATCACCCAATTTGCAGCTAAGGAGTCAGCCGAAATCAAAGATGGCGATAGTATAAATATTAGCGATGAAGAATTTGCCAATGCTGTTAAAGTGGTTGTTAACGCCCAGAAAGGCTCCTCCTCATTATTACAAAGGAAGCTGAAAATAGGGTATAACAAGGCGGCAAGATATATTGATGAAATGGAGGAATTAGGTGTTGTAAGTGAAGCAAATGGCAGTAAGCCCAGAGACGTATTGGTAACAGATGCTGAAGCTTTCTTAAACAGGATCAATGGTAAGGCAGAGCAGGTAACTGAGCCAGCAATAGAGGATATCGACGAAGAAACCCCTCCTCAACCAGAAAATATCTAAATTCCTGTGAATCAAAAAATTACGAATAAAGCACTAGTAATGACTTTTTGATTTTTTCACGAAATATTCATGTGTGGAAATTTGTAGCACAATATCGTGCCATTTGCATACCAGCCTATATTCCCTTATTAGTATTACTATCCCCTATTATTCCAAGTTTTGCATAGATATTGGCATGCATCAAGCCAATATCTCCTGTACTTTCAATAACACCCTGCTGCTTATTCCCCTTCCCATTCAGTTCTTTAAAGAGCTTTTTAAGGTCGTATTTCAATCGAACATATATTAGAAATAGTTCGGAGAAATACGACCTTAAAAAGCTCTT
>ENA-UOWO01000531-UOWO01000531.1-activated-sludge-metagenome-genome-assembly--contig:-NODE-531-length-54902-cov-10.060751_pt1 | contig 54902 bp, 37 predicted proteins | sample MGYA00238148_ERZ761564 | MGnify/ENA primary metagenome ERZ761564 (study PRJEB28885, sample SAMN05720194) | activated sludge metagenome | isolation source: Anaerobic digester | place: USA...
GGGCGAGGGCGAGGGCGAGGGCGAGGGCGAGGGCGAGGGCGAGGGCGAGGGCGAGTTGTTTGTCACATCGCCGGTCGACCTCGCGAACATCCTCGTTGAGGCCACCGGCGCCCCGGTGGACATCTATCTGTCTGTGAGTTGCCCCGCCGAGACGGAGTCGGTGGCCTATAGCTTCGACGATGTCCCGGTGGGTGAGGGGAGTGGCCGGAGCTTTGGCGCGTTCCTACCCATCGACCCGCTCGCCGTGGCCGTAGGGCCTCACGTAGTCACGGCGATCGCCACGCTCGACGGCGGCGCTCAGCTCACGGCCGATGCAAACATCACGATATCGCACCTTTCGGCGTCGCAGGATGCCAACATCAACGGTATTCCCGACGATCCGTTCGAGGTACTGCCGGACGACGGCGACATGTGGTTCCGAACGGTGATCGCTGGCGAGACGGGCCTGCCGGTGGTCTCGGGCCTGATGCGATTCATGAACGAGTCGCTCGACGCGGGGCGCAGTGCCGACGTGGTGATGCTGATTCATCCTCAAGACGCTCCGAGCCAGGCCTCGATGGTGTCGGTGCCGCGTGCCGCCCTTGGCGATGCGGTGTCGGGCGTGATTATCATCCAGGCGGCAACCGATCTCGGCACGTTGTACGGCGATTCCGAAGTCGGGTGTTTCGAGGGAGGGCCGGTCGGGTGGTCGCTGGTGGCGGATGGTTACTATGTTGAATTGAGCATACTGACCACCGACGACGGGCTCTACTTCGACGAGATAGCGGCGGAGTCCCTCGCGGCGCATCCGCTGCGCGCGACGTTGACGGGCTTGGCCTTTGATCCGACTGCGATCAACCGCGTGCTCAAGCACCCCACCTACGTGAATTCGGACGCCGTCGATGGGATCGGCGTTGTGTGCGAAGTGGGCACATGGTCGACGGAAGGCATTACCCGCCAGCGAATTCAGGGCGATTCGGCCGCGGCCGAGATCACATCCTTGTCGACGTTGGCGCCGTACTTCCGGGATGAAGGCGGTGAAGGCGAGGGTGAAGGCGAAGGCGAAGGTGAGGGTGAAGGTGAGGGTGAAGGTGAGGGTGAAGGTGAAGGCGAGGGTGAAGGTGAGGGCGAGGGTGAAGGTGAGGGCGAACCCGTCATCACCGAAGTCTCGCCGAGTTACGCTTGGCTGTTCGGCGGTGTCCGCGCGCAGGTGCAGGGCGCGAATTTCGACGCGCCCGAAGTGACGTTCGGCGGCGTGGCGGCCCACGTGATCGCCTCTACGGCGAACACCATCGATGTCGTCGTGCCTTCGTACAGCGAGCACATGGGCTCAGATGCCCCAAGTGCCTCGGTCACCGTCAAGGTGACGAACGGCGTCGGAGCGACGGCCGATCTGTCGGCTGGGTTCGTCTACTGGCGCTATCGCACCGACGGCGACGTGACGACCACCGCGTTCACGCTGGCCGGCGCCGCCACCGTCGAGCTGGCCCTGGCTTCCGGAGGAGCGGACGATTACGGCGCTGCGACCTTGACGGTACCTTCGTCCGTACCGGCCGCCTACGGCCTGGCGCGCGCCTCCAAGACGGCGTCGAGCGTAGGCTCGCACCCGATCATTGCCGGGGCGCCTATCGCGAACATCTGGGAGTTCGCAGTGCATCTGTACGGCGTGGATGTGGTGTCGGATCTCGACATTCCGGCGGCGTTGGGCTCGATGGCCCACGCTGAGCTTGACATATCCACGAGCGCGATGCGCGGCAACGACCGGCCGCATGCCGTGTTGACATTCCCGGTCGACGACACCGCCTTGACGATGTCGGACGTGGACCAGGGACTGTCGGTATGGGCCGTGGATGCTTCCTATGACTACGGCGCGGGCGTTGGTGCGGCAAGTGGCCGGCCCGGCGCCTACCAGTCTACGCTGACGAAGGGCGACGTGACATCGTACGCGGAGACGGGCGAGACGCCCGTCACAGCGGTCCACGCGCGCGTGTTCGATGTCGGCGCGTTCAGTATCCGCGCCGCTGCGGAGTTTCAGCCGAAGCAAGACACGGTGGCGCTAGACCGTACGGCCGGCAAGGGAGTCGGGCCCGTGTGGGGCGGCACGCCGGTGGTCTTGACATCGGACGACGGTGGTCTGGCGTGGACAAAGGTGGCGTTCCAGTCCGCCGACGGCAAGAAGCGCGCGTGGGTGGCGCAGTACGACCATCCGGGCGAAGACGAGTATGTCCTCGAGTTGCGTTCGCCCAAGCGCTTGTGTCCCGGCGTAGTGGACATTGGCATCTACGCGCCGTCCGACCTAGACACGCCCGTGTATGTTCTCAAGAACGCGTTCACGTACTACAGCCTCAGCCCGTTGTGGATTGCCCTCAGTGTTCTTGCGGCCGGCATTGGCTTGAGCGCGGATAGTGGCGGCGATGGCGGTGGCCCGTGCTTCATTGCGACGGCGGCGTACGGGACGCCCTTGGCGGCGGATCTCGACGTGCTGCGGGCGTTCCGCGACGGTTACCTGCTCGACAATCCGGTGGGCGTGGCCTTGACCGACGCGTACTACCGCGTTAGCCCGTTCATCGCGAACCGGGTCGCGCAGCATCCGCTGCTCGCTGCCGTGGTCCGCGCGGTGTTGACCCCGGTGATTGCTCTCGTGAGGGCTCCGGTGCTGAGTATGCTGCTGGCGGCAAGCCTGTTGATGATAGCAGCCGTTCGGCGCGGGACATGGTGCGCGCGACCGATGAAGGGAGTGCTCCGGCTTCCACGAGAGTAGGAGATCGTATCGCTATCCCGTGAGCGGTTTCCGCCCCTGGAGGCGGCGATGCGCGTATAGGGTCGGCATTCGGTGTGGCGCCGTAGGTCGGCGTTTGGCGAAGTGACAAGCCGTGTCTGCCGGAAGGCGCCCACGGGATCGCTGGGGATATGCCTGCAACCTTTCCTTCCCACATGGGCCTCATCGCGCCGTTGTGGCGACGATGGCCGGAGCACTTCCATGTGCTTGGCCTCTGCGTAGGTGCATCCATGCCGGACATAGTGGACGGCATAGCCGACATCTTTCGATACCACATGGGCCAATGGTACGGCCACTCGCTTGTGGGGCTGTTGTTCTTGTGCTGGCCCTTCGGGCTCGTCCTTACGGCCGGCGCCGTCGCGATTGCCCGTCGCCTCGTCGCATACTCGGGGGCGAGGTGCATGGGTGACTGGCTGCGCCTGGCCGGCCGCTCCCTGCTGCTGTGGGACCGTACGGCCGCCGGCGCCGGGACTGTCCGGCGCGCTGTCATCATCACGTATTCCGTGTGGTTGGGCGCCCTTTCGCACATCTTGTTCGACCTCATTTCTCACAGCGAATTCCTGCTCCTGGCGCCATGGTATGAGGGCCCGAGCGTTCTTCCCTCGTGGTGGCTTGTGGACTGGTGGGACATCCCACTGCCCGGCTACGAGCACGGCTATCCATTTGGCCCGCACCTGATCATGTGGTTCTTCCTGTCGATTCTAGGTACTATCATGCTGTTCCTGCCCGCCATACGCGCGCGGCGCGCGAAACGGGCGTGTCGACGCAGATGATCTGACCAACGGCGGAGCGTGGGCGACGCCCGGAGGGGATGGTATCGTGCTGATCAGTGGCCTCGACCTCTACTACGTCCGGCTTCCACTGGCGGAGTCGCGTCCCGGATTTCTCGCCGAGTGGCCCTACTTCGAGCCGAGCTGGATTCCCGGATTCCGGCAGAGCGAAGTCCGATTCTACCTACTCCGGCTCACATGCGACTCCGGACTCGAAGGCTATGCCGCCATTCCGGCCATGGGCCTCGAGCGCGCCAGTCTTGGCGAGGTCCTCGCGCCGTATTTGATCGGCATCAATCCAGAGGATATTGGCCTCGTCAATCAGCGGATTCAGGAACTCTCGTACCTCGGCACACGGAATGGCTGGATCGACGCTGCGTTCTGGGACCTCATCGGCAAGATCAGGGGCGAGCCCATCTGGAAGCTTCTTGGTGGTACCGGTGGCTCGGTTTCGCCCTATGCCTCGACGGGGGCGACTCACGGCCACGATGGCGCGGTAGTCCGTGACGTTGTGCGCGCCAGAAAGGACGATGGTTTCCGAGGCGTCAAGTTGCGTGTCAAGGGCACTGAACTCGAACCGATGGTCGAGTATGTGGCGGCGGCGCGCGAAGAAGCCGGCGATGATATGCGGATCATGGTGGACGCGAACCAAGGCTGGCCGGTGGACCTGGTCGATGAAACGCCGAAATGGTCGGTCGATTTCGCGACGGCGTTCGCCCAGGCCCTCGAGCCGCACAACGTCTACTGGCTTGAAGAGCCGCTCAACCGAGGCGATTTCGAAGGACTGGCTCAGGTGCGCCGGAACACCACCACGCCCATTGCCGGTGGCGAGATGAACGCCTCCTGGACCGACTTCAAGCGCATGTTCGAGTTGGGCAGCCTCGATGTGTACCAACCGGATGCCGTGTTGGCCGGCGGCACGTTCGCGGGCGGCATCTCGGTGGTCTACTGGATCGTTCAAGAGGTCCTCCGGCGCGGAGCCGACACCCAGGAAGCGAAGCATCTCCGATTCTCGCCGCACACATGGACCACAGGCCTCGGCTTCGTGCTTGGACTCCATCTCGTCGGTACGCTTCCGGAGGAGGAGCGGAGTCTGATTGAGTATCCTCTCGAAGGCCATTGGAGGCCGCAGTACTGGGGCCGTTTCGTCAAGAACCTGCCAACGCCGGGACCGGATGGCCGCATTGCCGTCCCGGACGGTCCAGGCCTCGGGATCGAGCTCGACTGGGACGTGATCGCACGCTTCGGGAAGCGCCTCTATCACGGCACCAAGGCCACCGTGTCTCGCTACGTCCTCTTTGACCGCGGCCTGAAAGGCGCGCTCTACCTGAAAGCCAAGAAGGAAACTACCATCCGGGCGCACGAGAGCGTTGCCTTTGAGCTGCCTCGGCCGCCCTTCTGAGTCGAATGACGATGGCGTTTGTGCCGCAGTTGATCGGGCCCTTCGAGAAAAGGACAATCAGCGGCTATGGACAGAGAGCGAATCTGTCTTCCAGGAGACATGAGCTAATGAAGAACACCGGAACCTTCCTCCTGCTCATCCTGCTTGGCGTGGGCATGAGTCCTGCCGCGGTTTCCCAAGCGCTACCGCCGCAGAAGGAATACCACGTCTCGGTGAGCGGCGACGATGCCAACGATGGCTCGGCCGCGCGGCCATTCCGGACGATCTCGGCGGCGGCCCAACGGGCACAGCCGGGAGATGTGATCACGGTACATGAGGGCACCTATCGCGAGCGAATCACTCCGCCACGCGGCGGAGAGTCGGATGCCAAGCGTATCGTGTATCACGCCGCGGCTGGGGAGAAGGTCGAGGTAAAGGGCTCGGAAGTCGTCAAGGGTTGGGAGAAGGTGGATGGCGACACCTGGAAGGCAGAAATTCCGAACGAGTTCTTTGGTAATTACAATCCGTACCAGGACCTGATCCGCGGCGACTGGTTCAGTCCGAAGGGCCGTGCGCACCATACAGGCGCTGTTTACCTGAACGGGACTTGGCTGACGGAGGCTGCCCAACGGGATGACGTGTTGAAACCGGCAGGCGACGATCCGCTGTGGTTTGCCGAGGTGGACACGGCGACCACGACGATCTGGGCGCAGTTCAAAGGGGTGAATCCCAACGATGAACTCGTGGAGATCAATGTGCGCCGGGCCGTCTTCTATCCGGATGAACCGGGGATGAACTACATCACCGTGCGCGGTTTCGTCCTGCGTCATGCCGCCACGCAGTGGGCGCCGCCCACGGCCGAGCAAATCGGTTTGATCGGCACACACTGGAGCAAGGGCTGGATCATCGAGAACAACGTAGTCAGCCATTCGAAATGCGTCGGAATCACCCTTGGCAAGTACGGCGATCAGTGGGACAACACCTCGGAGAATACGGCCGAGGGCTACGTTCTGACCATCAACCGCGCGCTGGAGAACGGCTGGTCTCGGGAGAACATTGGCCACCACATCGTGCGTAACAACACGATCTCTCACTGCGAGCAGGCGGGACTCGTCGGGAGTCTGGGAGCCGTCTTCAGCGCTATCACGGGCAACACGATTCACGATATTCACGTGCAGCGTCTTTTCACCGGCGCCGAGATGGCCGGCATCAAGATCCACGCCGCTATCGACACCGAGATTAGCCACAACCGTATCTTCCGCACGGTGCGCGGTATCTGGCTGGACTGGATGGCGCAAGGCACCCGCGTCACCGGCAATCTGCTCTATGACAACGCCAGCGAGGACCTCTTCGTCGAGGTCAACCACGGGCCATTCGTCGTGGACAACAACTTCTTCTTTTCGCACGGGTCGCTTCTCGACATGTCGGAAGGCGGTGCCTACGTTCACAATCTCATGGCCGGCCAAGTCACGCTTCGCCCCGAGTTGGGGCGTGAAACGCCGTTCCACAGGGCCCACTCAACCGAGGTGGCCGGGCTCCGCAACATCGAGGGCGGCGATGATCGGTTCTACAACAACCTATTCGTCGGTGGCAGTGGCCTGGCGGCATACGACAAGGCCGTGCGACCGATGCAGATGTCCGGCAATGTCTTCCTCCATGGCGCGAAGCCTTCCAAGCATGAAGCCGAGCCGCTCGTCCTCGAGGACTGCGATCCCGACGTCCGGCTCGTCGAGGACGTGGACGGCGTCAACCTGCATGTCAGCGTGGACGGCGCATGGGCTGCCGGCACGCGTTGCACACTCGTTACGAGCGATGTCCTCGGACGAGCAACGATTCCGGATCTGCCCTACATGAATCCGGACGACACGCCCATCCGCATCGACGCCGATTACTTCGGCGACAAGCGTGATGAGACGCATCCCTTCCCCGGGCCACGGCGCGAGCTCAAGACTGGAGAACACGTGCTGAAGATCTGGCCGGTCGTCACGGCGGGCCTTGCTTCCTAGCACCGAGTCTACGGCGCGTCTCTCCAGGAGTGTCTCGGTTCGGCTAGCCAGGCGCGGACCTCGGCGGCCATGGCCTCGGCGCGATCCGCGTGCTCGGCGAGCAGGCTGGCGCCATCCAGTGGCAAGTCATCCGGCACGGGCACATCCGCTACGGCGCAGAGGGTCGGCAGTAGATCAACGGTGCTTGCTGTTGCGTCGCTCGAAGCTGGCTCGTTCGGCACGGCGAGGCCGTCCTTTCCCGGCATTTGTGGTTTGCTAGACACTCGTCTACCGGAAGCCGACCCGTCGTGGCAACATCCGGGGGCGCGTTGGCCGGCCTACCGCCCGGCCGCAAGAGTGCGGCGAACGGCGCATAGCCCGGCGAGGCCGACCAGCACCGCCAACGCAGTCAGGCCAAAGCGGTTGGCCGCCGGGACGGTTTCGGAGACCCATATGGAACGGCTGTATTGGTGACTGCCGACAGCGGTGGTTACCGTCAAGGTCACCGAATAGGGTCCGGACTCCTCGTATTCGTGCGTGGGATTGCGTTCTTCGCTGACATAGCCGTCGCCGAAATCCCAGTGCCAGTGCGTGATGGGTTCCGCTCCCGGCAATGATTCGTCGTAGAAAGAGACGCTCGGTCCAGCGACGAGAAGGCTTCCAGCGCAACGAAAAGCGGCCAACGGATAGTACTCGCCCTGACCATAGGTGCGCCAGATCTCCCAGCCGTGGACGCCGTCATCGGCGTTGAAGAATATGTTGTCGCCGACCACGCACGGATACCTCACCGCGGCGCCATCAGGCCCCGGAACCATCTCGCAGGCGAGGACGGTGCCTTCTTCGGTACCGTCGCTCTGCCAAAGCTCGTTGCCGTGGATGCCGTCATCCGCTGTGAAGTACAGCATCCCATCGAGAATGACCATGTTGTTGACACCCGAACCAACACTTCCTTCGCGGATATCCTTGACCGGATAGGTACCGGCCTCGGTGCCGTCGGTACGCCAAAGCTCGGTGCCGTAAAGGCCCTCGTACAGACCGTCGTGTGCGCTGAAATACACGATGCCATTCAGGACTCGCGTCGACGATATGTTCGAACCGAGCAGGAGATCGACGTTGCCGTTGACAACGCTTGTCCCGGCCTCCGTGCCGTCTGTCGTCCAGAGCTCCCAACCAGTAGACATGTTCTGGCACCACGCAAAGCCTCTGTGGTCGACCACAACGCTGTAGGTTGACCAAGGCAGACCGGCGAGCGTCATGATAGTCGATGTGCTGCCCGGCGTGCCGTCGGTCTTCATGAGGCGGTCTTCCATAAGGCCTTCGGTATAGTCCGTGATGTTCATGGCAAAAACGAGTTCGTTTCCCAACGGAAGCATGGGCATGTAGTGAATGTAGTAGAACCGACTGGGATCCTCACTCGGCTCGTCGAAGGGCCCATCGTACAGCATGACCGTGCCAGCGGCGGTGCCATCGGTCTTCCACAACTTCATGGCCGTGCTCATGGTCTCGCCCGTCTGGAAGTAGAGCTGGCCTCCCATGGGCGTGAGTGCCCTGATATACGGGTCGCCGCCCTTACCTTCGTGAGGAAATTCCCCAACCAGAACCGTACCGGCTGTCGTGCCATCGGTGCGCCACAGCTCGGAAGGGTCGCTATCGTCATTGGCTTGGAAGAACAGATAGTCACCGACGACTGTCAAGTACCGGGGGTAGGAATGACTCGCCCCCGGATCGAGGTCAGCCACGAGAACCGTGCCCTCCTCGGTGCCGTCGCTTCTCCATAGCTCTTCTCCGTACTCCGGCGACTGCACACTGAAGAGCACCTGGCCGTTTAGAACGGTCAGCTCTTTGGGCCACGGCGTCGGGGCCATAGCCCACATCGGATCGTAGTCGCCTGGATAGATGTCCTTGACCAGCCTCGTGCCCGCAGCCGTTCCGTCGCAGATCCAGAGCTCTTTGCCGTAGCCATCGGCCTTGCACACGAACAGCATGGCGCCGTTCAGTGCCACCGATTCCATATAGATTTCCGTGCGGCCTGAGTAAGCGTTGATGTCGCCCACCATTCCTGCGGAGAGCTGCGCCGACGCTGCCATCGTCCACCCAGTTACCGCAGAGACTGCACACAGAACCAACAGCGCGTTGGCACGACATGAGTTCCGACAGAACGTGGCACTTGGCATGATGTCCCTCCTATGCATGACCCCGCTGTGTACAACGAAAGAGTGCGTCCAGAAGTCTAATGAAATGAATTAGCCAATACAAATCTTCAGATCCGAGCGGCCGTTTCACGAAAACCACCGAATGTGCGATGTGTCCTGTCACGGGTAGGATAGAGATCCGCTCTCTGTGGTCAGCCAGGACTCCCTGCACGAGCGGGGCTTTCCGTCTCGTCACTCTCCGGTGACGGCGCCCGCTCGCCCCCGCTATCCGGAAGCCTGGTTTCCGGTGGTGCAACACCTTGTGCTTTCCAAGGCACCGCGTTACATCTTCGGTCTACCGGGCGCCCCAGACGATGACGGACTCCCACTCGAGTAGCTCGTCAAGGCGTTCGCGGCCTTCGAGATCGGCGTACAGGCGTTTGAGTCCGGCCTCGAACTCATCGGGCGGAATCAGTTCGTAGGTCGAGATGAACTTGCTGGCCACCCGGTCGGCGAAGGCCCGGTTGATTGGCCTAGGCTCGGCCTGGAAGCGTTCGACGCCGAGGTGGCGAAATCCAGCGGCCTGGAGATGCGCGCACACATCGTCAATGGGCTGGAATCGTGCGCAATCGATCGCCGAGAAACTCGGGAAGTAGTGGTTCATGGGATGCCGCCGGATGAACTCGGTGGAGGCGGTGACAAACGCGGCGTGCCCTCGGCGCAAGACCCGCGCGCACTCCGCAAACACGCACCGGATATCCTCGATATGGTGCAGAACGTAGACGGCAAACACGAAGTCGACGCTCCGCGATGCGAGGGGCATGGCGACAGCCGATCCCCGAACCCAGGTCCCGGGCGCTTGCTTCTGACGTGCGGCGGCAATCATCCCGGCGGAGGGTTCAAGGCCGATGAGGCAACACGGATAGGAATCGTGGAAGACCCCCGTGTTGTTTCCGGTGCCGGGGCCCAGTTCGAGCACGCGGCGCGCCTTCGAAGCCCGGGCCAAACGGATCAGGCGCCTGAGATACGGTCCGCCGCCGCCTCGGTGGCGATCGTAACGCGGGGCGATGGCATCGTAATCAACCTTCATGGCTGCCGAGAGAATCAGTCGCGCTCGTGCGAGCACCGTTGGCCGATGTAGTCGGCGACCTCGTCCATCTTGATCCGAATCTGTTCCATCGTATCGCGGTCGCGGATGGTGACCGTTTCGTTTTCCTTGGTCTCGTAGTCGAGGCAGATGCAGTAGGGCGTTCCGACCTCGTCCATGCGGCGGTACCGGCGGCCGATGGCGCCGCTCTGATCGTAGAAGGTGTTGAACTTCTTGCGCAGCTTGCGCTCGAGCTCCTGGCCGATCTCGGCAAGTCCATCCTTCTTGACCAGGGGCAGTACTGCGGCCTTGATGGGGGCAAGGCGCGGGGAGAATTTCATCACGATCCGCGTCTCGGTTTCGCCCTCCTTGGCCGTGGGCACTTCCTCTTCGCAGTAGGCATCGCACAAGACGGCCAAACACGTACGATCGGCGCCCGCCGACGGCTCGATTACCGTGGGAATGTAGCTCTCGTGGGCCTCCTGATCAAAGAACTTGAGATCCTTGCCGGAATGGTTGGTGTGCTGGGTGAGGTCGTACGTGCCGCGATTCGCCAGGCCCTGGAGTTCGCCCCAGCCGAAGGGGAAATCGTACTCCACGTCGACGGTACGCTTCGAGTAGTGCGACAACGACTCTTTCGGATGCTCATACCACCGCAGCTTGCCCTCGGTGAGTCCGAGGTCGAGATACCACTGCCAGATATCGCGCTGCCACCGATCGAACCACGCCTCTTCTTCCTCGGCCTTGCAGAAGAACTCGATCTCCATCTGTTCGAACTCACGGCTACGGAAAATGAAGTTCCGTGGATTCACCTCATTACGGAAGCTCTTGCCGATCTGCGCAATGCCGAATGGCACCTTCGTCCGCGATGACGAGTAGACTTCCTTGAAATCGACGAAGATCGCCTGACACGTCTCAGGACGCAGATAGGTGTCAACGGCGCTTTCATCGCTCACGCCCAGCCGGGTTTTGAGCATGCTGTTGAACGCCTTGGGCTCCGTCAGTTCACCGCCGCAATCCGGGCACCGGTCTCCCTCGAGGTGATCTTCGCGAAACCGGTGCTTGCACTCCTTGCAGTCGACGAGCATGTCGTGAAACTCCGCGACATGGCCGCTGGCGACCCACACGTCGGGATGCATGATGATGCTGGCGTCCAGGCCGACGATATCCTCGCGCTGCTGCACGAAGACGTACCACCAGTCATCCTTGAGATTCCGCTTGAGTTCGACGCCGAGCGGGCCGAAATCCCAGCACCCGTTGATACCGCCGTAGATTCCGCTCGACTGAAAGATGAATCCGCGGCGCTTACATAGACTGACGATCTTCTCCACGATAGACTCCGTTCCGTGATTCTGACGAGGAAGAGGCCCTTTCCGCCGACAGCGGAAGGGCAGGATGAACGGTGGTATTTTAGCGAGGTATGCGCGCATAAGTCAAAGGCTGCACGGAGGTTGTGTTGCGCGTCCGCACCGTATGCCTGCATAATCGATACCGCCCGACAGTGCGCATTCACGGGTTGCCGAGGAGTGCTTTCTGAATGGAAGAGAAGCCGCTCGAACGTCATGACCTCATCTGTTACGGCTGCGGGGCAACACCGCCGCCCGCATCGAGTCTGGCCTGCCCGGTGTGCGGCGATCCGCTGAGCCTCCGCGCGCGCTGCACGCCGCCGCAGGCCCTGTTTGCCGAGGCGCGCGCGCCCATGTGGCACTACTTCGACCTCCTTCCCGTGAGTCGCCTCGAGCACGTGGTGTCTCTTGGCGAAGGCGGCACGCCCCTTATTGAGGCGCCAAGACTGGCCGCCCGGATCGGCGCAGAACACCTGTGCATCAAAAACGAAACGGCCAACCCTACCGGCTCGTTCAAGGATCGCCAAGTGTCGGTCGGTATCAGCCATGCGATCGAGATCGGCGCGGACACGGTGACCGTCGTGTCGTCGGGCAACGTCGCCTGTGCCGCGTCGGCATACGCGGCGCGAGCCGGACTCCGCGCCGTTCTGCTCATGCATGGCCAGGCTGCGCCGGACAAAGTGGCCATGGCCGGCGCCTACGGCGGACGCGCTATCCAGGTTGACTCGCCATCCGCGGCCGCCGTGTTCGACCTGTGTCTCGAGGCGTGTTCCACCTTCGGTTGGTATCACCTGTCGACGGCCGGCATCTACAATCCCTTCAACGTCGAAGGCGCCAAGACCATCGCCTACGAGCTGTACGCTGCGCTTGGACGCGACCTGCCGGACTGGATCGTCGCGCCGGTAGGCGGCGGCGGCTTGCTCGGAGGCATCTGGCGCGGCTTCACGGATCTCGAGCGGGCGCGTCTGATCGATCGCGTGCCGCGCCTTGCCGGTGTACAGGCCCGCGGCTGCGCACCCCTCAAGCTCGCCCTTGACGAAGGATGGTCGTTTCAAGAGAGCCTTGCCCACCCTTGGCCCAATCCCAAGACCGTGGCCGGTGGCATCGCCGACGATGTCCTCTTCGACGGCCATACCGTCCTCGCCGCGATCCGGCAAACCAACGGCGTCGCCATCGTCGTCGACGACTTCGCCATCCTCGAAGCGCAGCGCCGCCTCGCCGAGTCGGAGGGAATCCTCTGTGAACCCACGAGCGCAGTCGTCATCGCCGCGCTTGATGAACTCGTTCTCGATCCGGGCGCCCGCGTATGCGCCGTCGTAACGGGAACCGGATTCAAGGACATCTCCGCGTTGCGTGCCGGGATGACTCCGCCGACGCGCATTGGGCTTTCGCTCGACGCATTGGCGAAGCGCGTGAGAGCATAGGACCGATCCGTCGGATCCGTCCGATCCGGCCGATCTTGTTGCTGTGCAGGCGCTCATGGTAGCCTGAAACGGATGGCCTGCGTGTCGGTAGAATGAACGGAGAGTGGTTGACCTATGGTTTGCAGGTTGTGGCACCGATGGCTCCTCGCCGTTGCAGTGGCTTGGGCGCTCGCGGCATGTCCAGCAGACCCGGATGCCGGCTACACCGGCCCGCCTCTCGATAAGCCCATCGTCGACTTCTCGGCTAGTCCCGTGAGCGGCACCGCCCCGCTCACCGTCAAATTCACCGATAAGTCATATATTACCAATGACTTACCTCTCCGTTCATGGCAGTGGACCTTCGGTGACGGAAGGACGAGTCTCGATCGCAACCCTGAACATACCTATGAGGCATCCGGGGTGTACTCGGTTTCGCTCACGGTTGCCGTCACCGGAACCCTCAACACCAAGAGACAGAAGGACTACATCAACGTGAGCGAGAGTTCGACCGCTTCTGAAGAGAGCAAGCGCGATGAATACGCAGAGTAGTATGGCGCGCCTATCGAGGTGCGTGGGGCTGTTGGCAGGTCTAGTCGCGGCGCTCATCACCGGGTCGCTGGCCGGATGTCCAAAGCCGGACGACCCCAGTGCGCCAACGGCGGCGTTTAGCGGAGATCCCCTGTCGGGCGACGCGCCCCTTACCGTTCAGTTCACCGACGAGTCGACGACGCCGGTCCATACCATCGAGTCATGGTATTGGAATTTCGGCGACGGCGAGATCAGCGACGAACAGGATCCGCAGCACGTATTTCGGAATCCGGGGAAGTACCTCGTCCGACTGACCGTATCCAACGGCGTTTCGACAGACACCGAGCGCAAATCCGACTACGTTGCCGTTGCCAGCCCGGCTGAAGGGGAAGGCGAGGGCGAAGGCGAAGGCGAGGGGGAGGGCGAAGGCGAACCAGAGCCCGGTTCGGTGAGGACCTTCTCCGGCATTGCCTTTGTGTGGATACCGGCAGGGCGCTTCGACATGGGATCGCGTCTCACGCCTCAGGAAGTGGCCCAGACCTACGGCGGTTTCTACTACGAATCGCAGAATGAACACCCCCTCCACACCGTCACTATCCGGCACGGTTTCTGGTTCAGCCGATGCGAAATCACGGAAAAACAATGGGATGACTTGATGGCCGACACCGAGTGGGCTCTCACACTGCGCGAGGGCGAAAGCCGTCCCGCGGCCCGGGTTTCGTGGAACGCGTGTCAGGCCTTTGTCGACGCGATGAACGACCTCGGCGCCGGTACGTTCCGATTGCCCTCCGAATCCGAGTGGGAATACGCCTGCCGGGCCGACGAGGAGACCGTCTTCTACTACGGAAACGATGCCTCGAAACTCGGCGACTACGCGTGGCATCACGACAACGCCGACGACCGCCGGCACGACGTGGGGTTGAAGCTTCCCAATGCCTGGGGGCTCTATGACATGCACGGCAATATGTGGGAATGGTGCGAAGACCGATCGCACAACGACTACGTCGGCGCCCCCGCCAATGAATCGCCGTGGCTGGCCGACGGCGGTTCTCGCCGTGTCACGCGCGGGGGAAGCTGGTACTTTGATGCCCGCTTCCATCGGTGCTCCTGCCGCGACTTCTATTCGCCGAATACCTCGTACTCGGACGTGGGCCTGCGGCTCGTTCGCGAAGCCGACTAGGCGACGCCTGCGCGAAGGACTTGGGGTCAAACACGGCCTTGCGCGAAGTTGAGGCGTCGGTCCTCTTGCTGCTAGACTGTGCGCTACCAGGTTTTCCACTCCTCGTGCGGGCCGCACACTTCCTGCACTCGTAGTGTCTTCCGCCTCTGTTTCGGATCCACTCCGACACGGGGCAGATCGGGCCCTCGGGTGTGAGGATGGGTTGGGGCCGAGGTCAGGACCTAGACCGTTTCCCATCGGGACACGTGAGCGACGGGGCAGGGGACATACCGGGCGCTGCACGTGGGTGTGACGCGCGAGAAAAACAAGGAGATTCGATATGCTGATCAAGCCTCACGGCGGGGAACTCGTGAATCGCGTACTCTCGGGCCAAGCCCTGGAAGACGCTAAGGCCAAGGCAAAGACGCTGCCCAAGATCACGGTGGACGCCTACTGCGCGTTCGATATTGACGGTATCGCGAAGGGCCTGTTCAGCCCCGCGACCGGATTCATGAATCAGGAGCAAATCCGACGCGTTCTCGACACGATGCATCTCCGCGACGGCATTCCGTGGACCATTCCGCTGATGTTGGCGGTCAGCGAGGCGGATGCGGATCGGCTCGAAGTGGGCGGCGACGTGGCCATCGAAGACGACGAAGGCGATGTCGTCGCGATCCTGCATCTTTCCGAGAAGTTCCGCTTCGACCACGGCGAGATTGCCGAAAAGGTCTATCTGACCCGCGACGCGGCCCATCCGGGCGTGGCCTACACCATGGGGCTCGGGCCGGTCTTTCTGGCCGGCGATCTGGACGTTCTCAAGACGCGAACTATCGAGTTTCAGGAGTACAACCTTACCCCGAGTGAGACCAGAGCCGCCTTCCAGGAGCGCGGCTGGTCCCGGATCGTTGCCTTCCAGACGCGTAATCCTGTTCACCGCGCCCACGAATACCTCCAGAAGTGTGCCCTCGAGATGTGCGACGGCCTCTTGCTCCATCCGCTCATGGGCACCACCAAGAGCGACGACATCCCCGGCCCAGTACGAATGGCCTGTTACACCACTATCCTGGATCTATACTACCCAAAAGACCACGTCATGCTTTCCCTGATGCCGGTGAACATGCGGTATGCCGGGCCGAAAGAGGCTATCATGCACTCGATCATCCGGAAGAACTACGGATGCTCGCACTTCATCGTCGGCCGCGACCACGCCGGTGTCGGCAATTACTACGGAACGTACGACGCCCAGAAGATCTTCGATCAGTTCGATCTCAGCGAGATCGGCATTACTCCGCTCATGTTCGAACACACGTTCTTCTGCAAGGCCTGCGGCAACATGGGCTCGACGAAGACGTGTCCGCACAGCAAGGAAGACCACGTCTTCTTGAGTGGAACCAAGGTGCGCGAGATGCTCAAGAAGGGCGAGATCCCGCCCGTCGAGTTCACGCGGCCCGAAGTCGCCAAGGTCCTCATCAAGTGGGCACAGAGCCAAGGAGACTGATGGCCAAACGCGTACTGGTAATCGGCCTGGACTGCGCCACGCCCCAGTTCGTGTTCGGCCCGGGCCGATTCGATCTGTTCAACCTCCACCAACTGGCCTCGTTGGGTTGCTGGGGGCCGTTGCGGAGTTGTCATCCGCCGATCACCGTTCCCGCTTGGGCGTCGATGATGTCCGGCAAGGATCCCGGTTCGCTCGGCCTCTACGGCTTCCGGAATCGGAGGGATCACTCCTACGACGCGCTGTTCACGGCCAATGCGCGTGCCGTCCGTGAGCCGCGCGTCTGGGACATCCTCTCGCGGCACGGCAAGAAGGTCGTCGTCCTGGGCGTTCCACAGACCTATCCGCCCCAGCCCGTCAACGGTTGGCTTGTTTCCGGCTTCCTCGCGCCCGATACGCGCGTTGACTACACGTATCCGAAGACGCTGAAGGATGAGATCGAGCGGAATGTAGGACCGTACATCCTGGATGTCAAGGACTTCCGCACCGATTCCAAGGATCGCCTGCTCGAGCAGCTCTACGCCATGCTCGATAACCGTTTCGCCACGGCGCGGTACCTCATGCGCGAGAAGCCGTGGGACTTCTTCATGATGGTCGAGACGGGGGTTGATCGCCTGCATCACGCCTTCTGGAAATACGGCGATCCCGGCCACCCCAAGTTCGTGCCCGGCAATCCCTATGCGTCCGTATTGCGCGATTACTACCGGGCCGTGGATCGCGAGATCGGCCGACTCATGGCGCTCACCGACGACGACACGGCCATTCTTGTAGTCTCGGATCACGGTGCCAAGTCCATGGTCGGCGGCGTGTGCGTGAATCAGTGGCTCATCGATCAGGGCTTGTTGACACTCGCGGAGCCGCCCGGCCGGATCGCGCGCATCGAGGATTGCCGGATCGACTGGGCACGCACAAAGGCCTGGAGTTCAGGCGGCTACTACGCCCGGGTCTTTCTCAATGTCGAGGGACGCGAGCCGCAGGGCATCGTGCCCCAAGCCGACTACGAGCGTTTCCGCAGCGACCTCGCGGCTCGGATTGAGGCCATGGTCGGGCCGGACGGCACCGTCCTCGGCAACAAGGCTTACAAGCCGCAGGAGCTGTACCGGCACGTGAACGGCGTGGCGCCCGACCTGATCGTTTACTTCGGCGATCTCACGTGGCGTAGCGTGGGCTCCGTCGGATACGACAGTATCTTCACTTCTGAGAACGATACCGGGCCGGACGACGCCAACCACGACCATTATGGTATTTTCATCATGAAAGGCGGCGCGGGTCCCGTCGGTCGGCGAACCGACCTGAGCCTAATGGATGTGGCACCGACGGTTCTGGATCTGATGGGCGTGCCGGTGCCGGAGGATATGCAGGGCGCGCCTATCCGCTAGGTAGGTTGCGGCGGGCGATGGCGCCCCGAGTGGGAGAAGGGCCATGCATGAGGGCATCACGGTGTGCCTGGCCGGGACGAGTACCGATGAAACGGCCCGCGCGCTGCTTCGGCGACTGGTCGAGCTCGGGTGCCGCGTCGAACGGGTGGACGATGATTTCGTGCGCGCCGCCGGTGGACGGGACCAAGCAGCGCGGGCGTGCGGGTCTATGGCTGGCAGCGGCACGATCGCGGTGTGTGCGCTCGAAGGCTTCGTGCCGGATGGCGCGCGCGTGGTCGTAGCCATCTCGCGTCACGACACACCGGATTTCGCCGCGGAGAAGATTCTGGACGAACTCGATTCGGCCGGTGTGATTGACCTGGACTCGCAGGACTACACTCCGGAGGAAGAAGAACGGATTCGCGCGCGGTTGGCCGACCTCGGTTACATCGAGTAGCGGGGCCGAGCCGACCGCGGGCGTTCAGAGGCCTGTGGGATGCTGGTAGGAGTCAATACCCTTACGATCAAGCCCGGCTTCGGCGGGGGCGAAGAGCACTACCTGAGGCACGTCCTCAGCAGTATCCGTGTGCTTCAACCGGAAATCCGATTCGTGGTGTTCACGGACGCCGATAACCACGACTCGTTTGAGGGATGGGAACGGGTCGGTGTGGGTGGCGGTTCCATCGATTTGGGGCGCCTGCCCGGCCTGGACAGTCAACTCGAACGCGCCGCGAAGCGTGCCGGCGTCGATATCCTATTCACGCCTCTCCGGACGGCCCTGCCGAAGAGCTCCGTGCCCCAGGTGCTTTTCGCGACGGATCTGCTCTTTGTCGAGCCGGACTTCATGCCCCGCCGGCGTCGAGAGGGTGCGTTCATCCGCGAGGTCAAACGGACGTGCCAACAGGCCGTCGGCGTCATCGCGCCGTCGAAATTCGTCCAGCGCCGCTTCCTCGAGCTGCTTGACCTCTCGCTCGACAAGGTGACCGTCGCTCCGCTGGGCGTGGATCCGGTCTTCGGCCAGCCTTTCGACTGCATCGCCGAGCAGCCTTACGTCCTCAGCGTTGGCGCCACGCACCGTTTCCGCAACCTTCCGAAGCTGCTCGAGGCGCTGCAGCGCTTGAAAGATGAGATTCCCCACACCTTGGTTGTTGTGGGGCAAGCCGGTGATGCCGAGCCCCATTCCTGGGGCGCCCGCGTCGTCCGGGTCGATCGGTGTCCGGTGGCCCATCTGGCCGGCCTGTATCAACACTGCGATGTCTTTGTGTCCGCCTCGCTCTACGAAGGGTCGGGTGTCACGGTACTCGAGGCGATGTGCTCGGGCGCGGCCGTGGCCTCCTCGCGGGTCGGCGGTATTCCGGAAGTCGCGGGCGATATACCGGTGTACTTCAATCCGGAAAACGTTGGCGCCATCGCCGGCGCGATCCGTCGTCTCACCGAGGAGAATGAAACCAACCACGGGCGGAGAGTACGATTCGGGCGACAATTGGCGGCGCAATACACGTGGGAACAGTGCGCGTGGAAGACCATCTCGGCCTTCCGGCGCGCGTGACTTCCACCGAATGCGTTGTGTGGCCAGGGACGCCGTGCGCGTGATGCCGGTGGGCAGGCCGCATCTCGAAGAGCGGTCGAATAAGGAGCTGCAACCGCGATGTTCCGCGATCGACAGGCATCTCACCGAGTTCACGAGGTGGCCTACGACGTGATGGCGCGGAAGATGGACCGGGCGTTCCTATGGGCGTCGGCGGCGTTTTTGCTGGTTCTATCGGCTTTCTTCGTCACGGTGCATGCCCACGGCGCGTTTTATCGCGACGATAGCCTCTTCCTGTTCATCGCCAACAACATCTACCACGGCCTTGCGCCCTATTGGGCTTCTTTCGAGACCAAGAATCCCTTTGTCGAGTACTGGTGGGCGGTCTTCTACGTGCCCTTGGCCCCGATCGTCGGCATTGTCGTGGCAAGCCGGATCGCCGAAGGCGTCTTCATGGCTTTCACGGCCCTTTTCGCCACCAGCGTCGTCCTGCACTTGGGCCGCCTGACCAGACAGAACGGAGGTGAGGGCAAAGGCGATGATGCTCGGCTTTTCGCTCTCCTGGTCGGTGTCGGCGTGCTTCACGTGCTGTCCGACTGGCGTATGACCGGCAATGGCCTCGACATCTCGCTGTATCAGAGCCTTCCGGAAGGTCTGTCGCTTTTGCTGGCGCTCCGACTTCTCTACCGCCGGTCCCTTCTCGGGTCCGTCGCCTTTGGGGTGTGCGTTTTCTGGGCGTGGTGGACCAAACAGTCGTCGCTGATGACGTTGTTTTTCCCGCTCATGCTCACGGTGTTCTGGTCGTGGCGCATTGGCCGGTTCAAGGACTACGCGGCCAACGTCGCCGTGGCAGTGCTGGTCTTCACGGGCCTGGTGGCCGGGTTCTTCGTCATACTCATCTTCAACGGCACGTGGACTTACTATCTCCGAGGTACTTACGGCTATAACTCGTTCAAACTCGGTAGCCACCTGCCATACGCCTGGGCGCGTTTCAAGTCCATGGTGGTGGACTCGCGTTTCCCCTTCAACTCCTTTGCCTGGGCTTCCGGCGTTCTCGTGATCCTCGCGGTAGTGTTCGGCTGCCAAATCCTGCTGGCCCGCAAGAGAAGACAAGCCGTGCCGCTGCTCCATGTGAAGGTCTTTGCCCTCACTTGGTATGCCGGATCGGTGTTCCAGGCCTATGCCCCCTTGACCTTCTTCCACCACTATTTTTTGGCCTGCTGGACGCCCATGGCCATTGCCGTTGCCGCGTTCCTACTGAGCTGGGCCCCGGTTCGGCGGAACCTGGCTGCGGTGAACTTCGTGGTCCTTGCGCTGCTCTGCACGCTGGTTCTACCGTATTGGAGTCAGAGAGAGGAAATCGATGCCATACGGCAGGCCACCCCCATTTTTGGAAGAGTGGGGGAGATCAACGCCATCGTGCCCAAGGGCAGCCGCGTGTTCTTCTGGGGCGGCTTGCTTCACTACCACGTCTTGAACGAGAAGAAGAGCGATTACGCCCAGAACATGGTGTGGCCCTACATCATTGATACCGTGACGGATGAGGAGCGCACGGCCGAGATTCGACGCCATCTCGACGGGCGCCCGCCGGACTATGTCATCGAGGTGTTCGAAACCTACATCGCACCGCGCCGGCTCCGGCCCTTCAGGCTCGATCCGGACACGTTGCGGAAGTGGACGGATCACGAGTACCGGGTTTGCCTGGACTTGCCGGCTGTCCCGGGCGCCGGCGAAACGGGTCCGCCGATACGCGTGTTCCAGCGCATAGACTGAGGGGACAATCGATGCGTATGTCGAAACCAAGCTCGTGGCGAGGGTCGGCCTTGTTGATCATGACCATACTGTCGGTGGGCCGTGTCGTTGCGGAGGATGCGCCCATGTTCTCAGAATCCGTGGATCTGTTGGACGATGTGCCGGCGGGTTTTCCCCGATTCCATTTTGCCGGCCACGAAGAGGACGCTCAGTGGCTCAGCCGCTATCTCTGGTATCACTTCAAGAATCGCGGCGGCGCCGGAACCACGGTATTCAATCAAGAGTACTTGACCACCTCGGATCTCTGGATGGCCGACGCCAAGCATCCGAATATGCCGGCCGTCATTCAGACGGTGCATCGTGCCGATCTCATCGCGATTCCCCTCGACAAGGAAGGCTACGTCAGCACCCAGCAGCACTTCTCCCACGCGCACGAGCATGGATGGCCCTTTCCCATGTGGACGCAGACCTTGACGGGCGAGGAGGGCTTCGCCGCCGGCTGGCACTTCCAGGATGACGGGCCAGGATGGGTATGGGACTCGCTGCGCCGCATGCCGCACACGCGTTGGGCGCGCAAGGAAGCCATCGAGGGCTGGGGCCTCGACAATGTCCGCTCGCTCGGCATCGCGGAGAACAAATGGCAGCTCGAAGCGACCGGCGAGTCACCCACGCTCATCACGCCCGAGTACGCCCGTATCGACGCGTTCTGCGCACCATTTCTCCAACTGCGCTGGACCCGCACGCCCGAGCCGCCCAAGGATGTTCTGCCGTACGTCGAGTGGATGCGCGAAGGAGACGAGGCGTTCAGTCCCGAACGCCGCGTGTACTTCGGCTTCGACAACGGCAATCCCGGTTACGAAGGCGTGTCCGGCACGACGCATTCGATGATCGCCATGTACCCGCATCCGTTGTGGAAGGGCTTCATCAAGCGCCTGCGTATCGGCCTTGCGCCGGGCGAGACGAATGTCACCTTCGCCATCGACTCCTTCTTCACCGTTTACGACACCCGGCATACCATCAATAATCCCATCTACATCATGGCTTGTTGGGACTACTTTCGCTGGACGGGCGATATTTGCTTCCTTGAGGCCGCCATCAACTCGATGCGATTGGCCTTGAGGTACCAGCAGACCACTATGGGCGGACTCGAGCTCAATCGCATTCGCGATCAATGGATCGGCCATGATGGACTGCCCGGGTATTCGGTGAATGCCGACGGGACCAAGTCCATGCACTACGGCCACGGCATCGGCAGCAATTACTGGGACCTGCTGCCTTTTGGATGGGACGATATGTATGCCACGGCCCAGTACTACGCCGCGACGCTCGCTATGGCCGCCGTCGAGCAGGCTATCATCGAGAATCCCGGCTGGGGTGTACCGCGCGGCGGCCTGGCGTTGGATCCCCAGGCCTTGCGTGCCCACGCCGCAGCCGTAAAGGAGACGGCGAACCGCCTGTTTTGGAGCCCCGACACCGGGCGCTTCATTGCATGTATTGACACGGAAGGTGGACGTCACGACTACGGTTTCACGTTCCTCAATCTTGACGCCATCTGGTACGGCATCGCCTCGGACGAGCACGCGGAGTCGATCATGGCGTGGATCTCGGGCGCGCGCGTAGTCGACGGCGACACCTCGACGGGCGAGGACATCTACCACTGGCGTTTCGGCCCGCGCGCCACGACCTTGCGCAATGTCGAATGGTACGGCCACGGCTGGACTTCGCCCGAGTCCATTCCGTGGGGAGGGCAAGTGCAGGACGGAGGCGCCGTGCTCGGCTTCTCGTTCTACGACCTCTGGGCGCACCTACACGTTCTCGATGCCGACGCCGCATGGCACAGATTGCAGGCGCTCCTCGAGTGGGAACGCGATGTCTGGGCCGAGGGCGGCTACCGAAAGTACTATGAAGGCGGAAGACACGGCACGACGCTGCAAGGCGGCGGCACGGCCGGCGGCATCGGCGTCGATTGCGAGTTCTACGAGAGCAGCCTCGTCCCGTCCATCGTGATCCACGGGTTCCTCGGCCTGGATCCCGGTGCAACCACCTTGGCCATTCGGCCACGGTTACCCAAGGCGTGTCCGGAAATGGGTGTCAGCGGTGTACTCTATCGCGATGTCCGGCTCGATGTCCGTGCCGGCGACGGGTTCATTGAGATCGCCCTCAAGAATCGGCCGCGCGATCCCATTTGCGTCTCGTTCGCCGAGGCATGCACACGCGTCGACACCGGCGAGAAGGCTGCTGCGTTTACCTTGAGTGATCCGCAGGTCTATCGTTTCCAACAGTAGTCTCGGAGTAGGTCCCGATGGGTTGCATTTTGACTATGGCGCTGTGCGCGGCCGGGGCGATGGCGGAGGGGGACGACTACGCTTTCGATGGGTCGATCTCTCGCGCGACGCTGGAGAACTACTTGTCGCGTGCCGTGACCTTCGTGGGATTGGATCCGCCGCACCGATCCCGCCGGTTACCTTCAAATGCCCGCCAGCCGCTGCCTAGCCACGCCGCCTGAAGGCAAGCGATGGTATTTCGCGCACGTTCCGAGCGATGCCACGCCGGACGGTTTCAGCCAAGAAGAGACCATCAAGGCTATCTGGAAAGGGGCCGAGTGAGGCGAGGGGCAATCGCGCTCAGTCAACGACGGCCGCCTGCGCTTCCTCAGCCAGTCGTGCGAAGGCAAGCACGCGTTCATCCGGCGTGTCGTCCTCGATATCGGCCATGACGATATCGCAGGGGCCCAGTTCGCGGCCGATACGCTCGAGATCGGTGCGGATTGTATCGAGGGGCTTGCTGACAAGGTCTTTCGGCGTATACATAATGGCCCGCCGCGTCACGGGACACAAACGCTTCGCCGCGACGAGATCCGACTCGATGCCCATGTCCACGTAGCCGAGATCGGGCCGGATCTGGGCGTAGTCCTCGATGTACGGATCGACATTCCAGGCGCAGTTGTGGATGCCGAAGAACTCGAACGCGTCCGAGATCATCTGGTCGTACGGCATGAGGTGCTCGCGATAGGCCTCTGGCGAGACCATGTTGACGAGGCAGTTGCTCACCGTGGCGTGGCGCACCTCGACGCCGCTTTGGCGCTGACGCGCGTACACGAGCCGCATGCCGGCAATCATCGTGCGTGCGATCACGTCGAAGAGGTAGTGGGCGAAGGGCGGATCGACCATCATATCCGTCAGGATCTCCGGGCCGCGCACGCGATACGCCGTGTTCAGGACGCCCTGCCAGTTGACGTAGCCTTCGATCCGACCGAATGCCTTCTCAATGATTTCCATCTGCTCGAGGATCTCCGCGATGACCGGCACATCCGCGAGATCTGGTACCTCGATAGCCGCGATTCGCTCGCGAGCCAGGTACGCGTGCTTTGCGGCGGGCCAGTTGTCGGCGTAATACTCGGCCGGCACGCCGAAAACGAGGGCCATGGTGAGCGCGCCGTGAACGCCATCCAACGTCGCGGGCGTGCTGTCCGGATCGGCGCCACCAAGGGCGAGTTCCGGAAAGCTCCGGTTGAGTTCGCGGCGCATTTGGACGAGGGTCTCGCGGCGGTACAGCGGATCGAGATGCCATTGCTCCGAGAAGTCGATGCCGCACCGTGTGCGATACCATTTGGGCGTGAAACCGAACTCCACGCGTATGGCAGGCTCGGTGCCATCGCAAGGCGCGCGCGTGGCCGGCGCGGCTGGGGCGATGAAACTGCGGAGTTGGTGGCGGTGGGGCTGGGCGATGGCCATGGCACACGTCCTTGTTTCTCCAACGGCCACTGTAGCCGAAAGGGGCGGCGCGGCGCCAACGCGGGAACTGCGAGCCCTATCGATCGAGCCGACAGACGGTCTCGACGTGCGGCGTGTTCGGAAACAGATCGAGCGCGACGACTTCGGCAGGTCGCCAGCCGGCTGCGGCAAGGACTTTCACGTCGCGCGCGAGCGTGGCCGGGTCGCAGGATACGTAGACGATGCGGCGGGCCTTGCTGTCGGCGAGCGCGGCGGTAATCGCTTTGGCACCTGTCCGTGGCGGATCGAGGAGGATGACGTCCCAGTCGCGCTCGCGAATGGCCGTAGCGAAAGCCGTTTCGTCGCCGAGACGGTATTCTCCTTTACCCAGACTGGCGGCGGCGTGAACCGCCGCCTTGGTGCGATCAATGCCGAGCACTTCGGCGTGCTCGGCGAATCCGAGCGACAGGTTGCCGTTGCCGCAATAGAGGTCGAGCACGCGCGTCGGCGCGTCCGCCATACGCTCGACGGTGCTCACCAGCAGGCGATTGAGTAGCAGGCTCGATTGCGAGAACGCACCGTTGACAATGGGGCGGCCATCGAAGAGGAAGGAATCTCGGCCGGTTGCGTCCGGAGTGTTCTCTGACGTGCGAAACAGCCTTGTCAGCGCCGGATCCGGACGCTTTGACCAAACGAGCGCCTCCGGTCCTTCCGGGTTGACGACTACGCCGACATCGCTTTTGGGCGTCGCGCTTCTCAGACGGGCCAAGGCGGCATTGAGGTGTGCGTGGCAGAGTGGACAGGCTACAATGTCGACCACGGAATGGGATCCACGCGCATAGAACCCGAGACCCTCGGGCGACGCGTGAAAGCATGCGTGCGTCCGGTAGCCAAGGCGCAGATCGCCGGCGTCGAGCCATTCGGGCGCGACGTCGATCTTGGCGATCCGGGCGAAGCAGTCCGTCACGATGGTCTGTTTCCACTTCGCCTGCGCCGGATACGCGAAATGGAGCCACGTGCAACCGCCGCAACGCCCGAAGTACGGACACGGCGGCGTCGCGCGATCCGGTGATGGCGTGATGATCTCGGCGATCTCGCCCCAGAGCACGCCGTGCGCCCGCCTGACCACGGCGATGTGTGCGGCATCTCCCGGCAGCCCTTGTTCGACGAAGCAGACTTCTCCCTCGTGACGGCATATGCCGGCTCCGCCGTGGCCTACGGCTGCAACCGTTGCCTGGAATCGATCGCCGATATTCATGGGATATCCTTTGCGCCTGTCTTCCTGAGTCCGCTGACGATGAGGACCAGCATAACCGCAATGGCGGCGCCTAATGCAATCCAGGTCGGTATTGCCCGACGTTCGCTCCAGGGTGTAGCGTCCTGATCGTTGTCGAGGCCGACAGGAGCGCCCAACCGCCCCGCAGGAATCGCATCGAGGGTCTCGATCGCCAAGGCCTTGTCGAGGTCGAACTCCGGCGCTCCAGCATCCTCGTTTCCGAAATAGAGGCTGTAGCGGCGATCCGGTTCGGGACGAAACGCGAGACGCACGCGCCCACGGTACGCGGCAACCTCTGCGGCGGATGGCTTGAGGGATGGGCTGTCGCCATCGTACACGCGCAGTTCAAGATACCGATAGGGCGCATAGAAGTCGTGAATCGGCTCGGACACATGGATGCCTTGTTCGTCCTCGATGCGGTAGGTTGTGCCACGCTTGACGAAGCACCACGGCGTCTCGCGCGTCTCGCTCCAGAGCTTGGGATCCGTCATTGGCACGATGGCCTCTTCTGCGGAGTTGCGGCCCCAGAGCTCGTACGGTCGGTGATAGTGCGCGTCGGCGAAGGCCATGTCGAGGCGGACGATGGGCGCGTTACGGAAGCCTGCGTCCAGTTGGTATTTCGTTTGTTTGGTCTGGTCGTCGCGCGTGAACGCCGTCAACCGCAACTGAATCGGCGCCAGCTCCTCGTCCTTGAATCCGCGCACGCAACTTGCCTCGCCGCGTTCGAGGTGCGGCCGCTCGGCGCCATCACCTTCATCGCGAAGTGTGACGCGGAGATAGCGGAACGTGTTTGTGGGCAATGTGAAGTCGTGTCCTTCCTCCGCGGCTTGATCGAGATGGACAAGCCAGGCGTCATCGCGGAGAGTTTCCCACATACCATTGTCGGTGCTCCCCTCCACCGTCAAACGCCGGCACGAATCCGGTGCTTGGACAAAGAGGCGTAGGCGGTCCTTCTCGACGGCCTCACCAAAGTCCAGCACAGCCCGAACGAACTGGCCGGACACGTGCGTGGCGTCCACGATATGTGCTTGGCGCCAGGCTTCCTTCGAGGGCGTGCGCACAAATCCGGTGTCCAGGATATACGGGACGAGGGTGCCGGTGTCATCCACGACGCGCAGATCGGCAAGATCGGCTCGACATCGATCGATGGCGTCGTCGCGGAGCTCAACTCGAACCAGTTGTCCCGGCGTAAGGTCGCCTTCAATGGCGCACCGCCATGGCCAATCGGTGGCGTCGAACGATACCCCGGAATGCAACGTGCCCAAGAGCATCGCGGATACCATGAGGGCCGTATTCATGGAGTCTCCTCCTCTTCGCCGAAAAGGCGTGCCTTGTACCGTGTGTAGACCGTGGCTGCCACCAGCAGCAACCCGCCGCAGGCCAGGAACGACACGACGCGATACACCTTGTCCAAGGTGTTGGTATCCAGGACAAGCACTTTGGCGATCGTTAGGCCGAATAAGACGAAGCCGAGATACCGACGTACGCGACTCTGCGTCGCCAGTCCGAGCCACACGAGGACGAAGGCCTGCACGGCCCACGCTGCCGAGATCAGGCTGATGCCCATCTTGTCCGACAGCAGCGAGCTGGCATTGCTCCACTCGACGAACTCGTACGCGAACAGCATCGTCAAGAGCGCATGTCCCGCGCCCTCAACGACACGCGCCGGCCAGATAGGCTCGCGCGTTCCGGTGACGCGGCCAATCCACCAGAACGCCACCGGCAACACGGCGAAGAAGGGAAATCCACGGTTGAGGAAGAGCCATGTCGAGTTGTGGTCATAGGCATCGAGTCCCACGAAGAAGAACACCGTCCCGATTGCGCAGATCGGTAGGTGCAGCCAATACCACGGCGTATCCGCGAAGCGGCGCGTGGCCGGTATCGAGGCCACCGCGAACACTGCCCAGAGAACGATCAAGGACTGCGCTCTGAAGGTGTGCGCCTGTTCCCATCCTGAGAACCGCCAGAACGCGGAGGTCTCGAGCGTCAAGAGCGTGCAGAATAGCGCTGTCGCGAGTACGCCCGTCAGCGCACGCAGGACGGTGTCCAGCACCGAGTCCTTCGGCTGAAACCGCGTAGCCAGCGTAGCGGCCATGGCCACGGCCAGCCATGAACCGAAAGGCGCGTTGGTAATGAGCCGGAACGCCTCGTCGTGTAACGGGAGCTGCTGAACCAGTCCGCCGGAGGCCAGGATCACCGCACCCACGCCGCCCACGCGCGTTATCACGCTCGCGTAACGCCGGCCTAGGTATACGAAGAGTGCGCCCTCAACGGCCCAGGCCAGCGGGATGCCATAGAAACGCAACTGAATGGGGATGGCCAGTGTCACCAGTGCCAGCGCCACGATCAGCAGACTTCGCGCTGTGGTCGCCGTCGACGAGACGCGGGCCGCCCAGATTCGCGAGAGCAGAAATACCAGCAGCGCCTGGCCGATGACGACGAAGGCGAGCATGTGCCGATTCGACTCGAAAAGGATGCGGTAATACGCCGCGAAGGACAGCACGGAATTGGCGACGACCATCGTCACCCCTTCTACCGTTCCGGCCTGCTTGCGCAAGATTCCCTGCAACGTCGGAATCAGCAGGAACACGAGATAGAACAGGCTCACGAACAACATGGCCGCCACGAACTGATCGGGCTGATCCGGCTTGCCGTAGAACTTCTCCATCCACAGGGCGTAGAGGACCGCCGTTCCGGCCAGACACAGCGTGTCCAGGGCGCGCCATCGACGGAAGTACGTCGCCCCCAGCGCAACGAGATCGAGAAGGAGGACATACGTGAACAACAGGTACGGATGATTCTCGCCGCTCGATAGCAGCACCGGACTCAGGAATCCGCCCAGTACGGCCAAGACGGCTATCGGCAACGCGTTGTGAGTTACGGCCAACACCACGGCCGCGATCGTGACCAGCGTCGCCAAGCCCATCGAAAGACTCTGGCCGGAGAGGTGGTACACCTGAAAGGCGAAATACGTGCAGATATAGAAGATCGCGATCCCACCGCCGGTCAACGTCTGAAACAGGACGTGCCACCTGCGGCGACGCACGTTCTCGCCCGCGACCAAGGCCATCGTACCCAGCATTACGCCAATCGCCAAGCGCCCGCGCGGCCCGATGATGTTGTTGTCGTAGATGTACTTGAGCCCAAGGGCAACACCCACCAGCACGAAGACCATTCCGACCCAGGCCATCCATTTCGTGCCGAGAACCACCTCGAGCGACGGCCGCTCACCCCCTGAGGGAGGGAGCGAGGGAGGCGCCACGGGTGCCTCGGCGGCCACCGGCGGATGCTCTTCTTGCGGAATGGCCGGCGCCGGCGTTACGCGACTCTCGGTGACGTTCTCGGGAAGCGGAGGAGGGTTCACAACGGTCACGTGCCCCCCCGCTTGGCAATCGCTTTGAAGCTGCCGCAGACGCCGGTCGAGACTCGATACCCGTGTCTCGATGCTGTCCACATCTTGCTTCAGGAAGCGGAGAAGCACCATCGCGACGTAACCTGAGACAATGCCTCCCAGGGCAGCAAGGCCTACCAGTACGGCGATGAGTATGTCCATGATCCCCTCCTCGAGTGCCGGCTGAGCGGCGCCATGGCAGCGGGGGCGCTAGCAGAAGCCGCCCACAGCGTTTATCGCCAAACTGTTCATAGTCTAACTATACACACCCTAACAATATCTGTCAAGCCTTTTTTGAGCGCTTCGTTCTGCGAGTCGGCTCCGTGTCGGAGCGGCCTTCCGGGCGGGGCTTGCCTGGGCCTCTGTGCGTTCTCTGCCGGCGTTGGCAGGGTCTGGCCCGGCTCTGCTATTATGCGCGCTTGATTCAGCATTACGCCAGGAGGTGTGCAGTATGATACGGCCTGGGATGGCGTCGGTGACCTTTCGTGCTTTGGCCCCAGCGCGGATTGTGGATTGTGTGAAACGGGCCGGACTCTACGGAATCGAGTGGGGGGGCGATGCGCATGTTCCTCCCGGAGACCTGGAACGCGCGCGCGAGGCCCGTGTTCTCACGAAGACGGCCGGCCTTCACATTGCCTCGTACGGCTCATACTATCGCACCGGCTGCGGCGAGGACTTCGACGCCGTCGTGGAGAGTGCGAAGGCACTCCGGGCGCCCGGGATCCGGATCTGGGCCGGTGACCGCGCGTCTGCCGACGCTGACAAGGCCTGGTGGCATGTCGTAGTGTCCGACACGCAGCGCATCGCTGCCAAGGCACGCGAGGCCGGCCTGGAGTTGGCCTTCGAGTATCATCCGAATACCCTGACGGATTCCGCCGAGTCTGTGTGTCGTCTTCTTGAGGCGGTGGACGACGCCCGTGTCCGTTGCTACTGGCAAGTGGACCGTTCGATTCCCGAAGCGAATCGGTTGGCGGACCTCAAGCGCGTTGCGCCGTGGCTCAGCCACATACATGTTTCCCACCATGGCGAAACGAGTCAGGTCGCGTTGGGTCACGGTGAGTCGGCGTGGCGCGAGTATTTGGCGTACGCGGCCACCCTCGAAGGCGACCGCTATGCCTTGCTCGAGTTCGTCGAGAACGGCGACCCCGACAACCTGATGCGTGACGCCCGTACGCTCATCGCGTTGCTGGACGAAGTCCAGTGAGTTCATCAAGCCGCGTGCCTATGAGAAACCGAAGGAGGACGTTCTGATGCAACAAGTGTACCGATGGCTTCCGGCCTTTGTCCTGGTAGGCGTGTGCCTCGCGGCAAACACGGTGTTTGGCGAGGGCTTGCGTCTCGATGCGCTCGAACGACTGGATCCGGCCTCCGCGACGCCGACCGACGACGGGAAGCTGCTCTACTACGAGGTGCGCGGCCTCGATATCGAGGGCAAAGGGTGGCAGGACACCGAGGCGTATTACGACCGTCTTCCGGCCAAGGCGAAAGGCGTTGCGCCCGACAGCGTGTGGGGCTTGAGCAAACACAGCTCCGGCATGGCCGTGCGGTTCGTCACGGACGCCGCGTGTATCGCCTGCCGGTGGACTGTCATCAACGACGAACTGGGTATGAAGCATATGCCGGCGACGGGCGTCAGCGGCGTCGACCTCTACGTGAACGACAACGGGACCTGGCGGTGGATCGGGGCCGGACGCCCCACGGCCAAGACGAGTGAGGCCACGCTGGCGGACGGCATTCCCGAAGGCCCCCATGAGTTCATCGCGTACTTGCCGCTCTACAACGGCACGGAATCCATGGCTCTTGGCGTTCCACCGGAGGCCACGCTGGCCAAGGCTCCCCCGCGTGAAGGCAATCGCGGCAAGCCCATTGTCTTCTACGGAACGTCCATCACCCAAGGCGGATGTGCGTCCCGGCCCGGTATGGGGTACACGGCGATCCTCGGCCGTCACCTCGATTGGGCGACGATCAACCTGGGATTCTCGGGTAGCGGGCGTGGAGAGATTGAGTTGGCTGACTTGCTCACCGAGATCGACGCGGCGGCCTATGTCTTGGATTGTGTGCCCAACATGTCGCCCGAGGTCGTCACGGAGCGTATCGAGCCCTTTGTGAAACGCCTTCGTTCGGCTCACGCCGACACGCCGATCGTGCTTGTTGAGAACATCCGCTACCAAGCCGGCGCCTTCCTTCCGGAACGACGCAAGTCCTACGAAGACAAGAACGTAGCGCTCCGCGCCGCGTATGGGCGCCTCCAGGCTGACGGGGTCCAGGGGTTAACCTATATCCCCTCCGACGCGCTACTCGGAGACGATGGAGAAGCGACGGTCGATGGTACGCATTTGACGGACCTTGGTTTCTTGCGCTATAGCGACGCTGTTGCGCCGGTATTGCGGGGTATTCTGGCACCGTGAAGCGCTGAGATGATCGACCTGACCGGTCCGACCGGTTTGGTCGACTGAGCCCTCCAGGCTTGCGCAATTGTTGCGCGCGTGAAGCCCAGCGATGCGCAGGTCGTGCCCAGACTGGTTGTGCAATGTGCCTTCCCGCCATGAGTTTGGCGTTGGCACGAATCTTGCTAAACTTACAAATGCCGATTATCTGATGAGGAGAGTCGCCGCTATGCCAATGAAAGAATCCCCGCGGGCGAGCCGGGGTCTCCAACTCCTGGAATCGATCGGACTGGCATTGCTTGTACTGGCGCTGGGTGCCTGCGCGCACCAGACCGTCCGCTGGACGCCGGCGACGGTCGCGCCGCCCGCCAGCCTCGATGCCGCGCTTGATCGAGTGGATCGCGACACGTTGCCGCTCGCTCCGCAAGGCGGAGTCGTCGAGGCCGTGGCCAATGCCGGAACCCCGGAGGCATCGCGCCTGACGCGCGACGGCGCCATCCTGACGGCGCTCTCCCGGAACCGCTCGCTAGCCGTCGAGCGATTCGAGACGGATATCGCTCAGACCAGCGTGCAGGAGGCCCGAGCGAGTTTCGATCCGACGTTCGCGCTGTCGTCGTCGTATTCGGAAGCCAACCTGCCGTACTCGGGCGGGGCCGGTACCTCAGCGGGTACCGGTGCGGCTACCGGCACCGGCGATCTTGCCGATCTCAGCCGGAGCCTCTCGGCCCTCAGCAATGCAATCGCCGTTCTGGAGGACGACGATGTCCAAACATCCCGTCGTTCGGACAACACCGTTAGGCTCTCCGAATATGCGCCCACGGGCACGGAGCTGTTTCTGGCCGGAGGCTATGGGCGAGACAGTTCTTCCGTGGTATCGGATGCCGACTACGAGGGGACCTGGTCCGTTGGAGTGAATCAGGCCTTGCTCCAGGGCGCCGGAACGGCCCTGAATCTGGTTTCGTTGCGTCAGAGCCGCAACTCGACGGCCGCGAGCGAACACGCCCTTCGCAGCGTGACGATGGACGTGGTCGAGAGCGTAGAGAACGCGTATTGGAGCTTGGTCCTGGCGAATGAGACCGAACAGATCCGGCTGTTCTCGGTGCAGTTGACTCAGGAGCAGTTGAATCTGAACGAGGCGCTGATCTCGGTGGGAAAACTCGCGGAAAGCGCGCGGATCTCGGCCGAAGCGGCCGTGGCCTCGAGCGAAGCCGACCTTGTCGACGCGCAAGCCAATGTGCGATCCCGCGCCATCGAGTTGTGGCGGCTGATGAATCCGGAGTGCGAAGCCGGCGCGTTCTTGGGCTTTACACCGACGGACGCACCCGAGACGGTGCTCGTGGACCTGGATGCCGAGACGAGCGTCAGACTGGCTGAGCTCTATCGCCCGGAACTGGCCCAGGCGCGTTTGAGTCTGGCCAATCGCGATCTCGAGGTGATACGGACCAAGAATGGCCTACTTCCCAAGCTGGACTTTTCCGCCAGCTACGGCCGGACCAGCAGCGGCACATCGTCCAGCGCCGCCGGGCGTCACCTGGATGATGGGTATTACGACGATTTCCAGGTTGGTCTCAGCTTTGAGGTGAGTCTGACCAACCGCGCCGAGCGTGCCCGTCATCTGCGTGCCATGTTTCAGCAGGAGCAGGCCGAGGCCTCCGTGTCGAATCTCGAACAACTGATTGAGGCCGAGGTGCGTCAGGCTGCGGTCGAGGCCGAACGGCAATGGCAGCGCATTCAGGCCACCGAGAAGGAAGTCGCGAGTCGAGAAGAGGAACTGCGCGTCGAGCAGGATCAGTTCCGCGTGGGCCGCTCGACGAATCTCGACGTACTCCAGGTTCAGCAGGGCCTGATTCAGGCGAAAGTGGACGAGGTCACCGCCCGCGTAGGCTACATTCAAGCGATCACCGCGCTGTACCGCACCGAGGGTACCCTGCTCGAGCGCCGTGGCGTCAGCGTGGAGACCACGCAGGAGGAGGAACTATGAAGCGGGCGTTGGTTCTGCTGATTCTGGTGGGTGCTGCCGCCGGTGGCGCCTACGTCTTCGTTCGCCTTCGAGCCAATGGGCAGGCTCAGGCCGAAGTCGCTCCCAACATAGCCGTGGTCGAGCGGGGCGCCATTCGACTGAGCGTGTCAAGCACCGGAGTCGTCGAGTCCAATCTCGACGTCGAAATCAAGTGCAAAGCGAGTGGCGAAATCATCTCACTGCCATACGATGTGAGCGACCCGGTCGATCAAGGTGCCTTGCTGGTGGAACTCGATCCCGTTGATGAACAGCGCAACGTGCGGCAAGCCGAAGTAGAGCTCGCGTCTTCGAAAGCCCAGCTTGCCCAGGCGCAGAAAAACATCGAGACCGCCGAGCTTGACGTGGTCAACAGCCGACGCTTGGCCGAAGCCGAGGTCCGCTCGGCCGAGGTTAACGCCGCCGACAAACAGGAGAAGGCCGCCCGTACCAAAGCACTGCTCGAGAAGAAGTATGCCAGTCCGGAGGAACTCGAAACCGCCCGGACGGCGGCGGCGGCCGCCGCGGCGGCGTTGGACACGGCGCGGCTGAAGTTACAGCAGGTGGCCGTGGATGAGATGGCCCTCGAGGTCAAGCGTCAGGATGTGACCTTGGCGCAGTGCCGCGTCGATTCGGATACGATCTCGCTCGAGAACGCCAAGCAACGACTGGAATACACCAAGGTCTATGCGCCCATGGCCGGCGTCGTGTCCGAGCGCCTCGTCCAGGCCGGCCAGATCATCTCGTCGCCGACGAACAACGTGGGCGGCGGCACGGCCTTGTTGATGCTGTCGGACTTGTCGCGGGTGTTTGTTGTAGCCTCCGTGGATGAAAGCGATGTCGGGCGTGTGGCTGTCGGCCAGTCCGTCGACATTACGGTTGACGCCTTCCCGGACCTTCATCTGGAAGGTTCCGTGGTGCGCATCGCGACCATGGGCACGAGTACCTCGAATGTGGTGACCTTTGACGTCAAGGTCGAGGTACTCAGCGAGGCGAAGAGCAAGCTTCACCCCAAGATGACGGCCAACGTGGACATCCTGGTTGCTGACCGTCCGGATGTCTTGCTGCTGCCCTCCGAGGGCGTACAGAGGCGCGGCCCGCAACGGTTCGTCCTGCTCCCGGCGCCGCCGGGCCAAGAGCCCGAGCACCGGCCCGTGGAGGTCGGTGTCGATGACGGTGTCCGCGTGGAGATCGTGAGTGGTCTGGAAGAAGGTGCTCCGGTGCTCATCCCTGTCGGAAGCGCCAGCAATCGGTGGACGCAGCAGAGCGAGCGCAACGGGCCAAGTCCCGAGATGATCCGCCGCGGCGTGATGATGCAGGGTCTAGGCGGTAGTGGGCGGCCTGGTCCGCCGATGTGACGGAACAGGACTATGGCTACCTATCGAGAGGAGAATCAGGTGACCGCCATGGAGACGCCGGAGGTCATTCGGATGGAGTCGGTGTCCAAAACATTCACCTTGGGCACGTCGAAGGTGCATGCCCTTGACAGCGTCAGCTTTCGCGTGTGCGCCGGCGAGAAGCTCGCGATCACCGGGCCGTCCGGGAGTGGCAAGTCCACCCTCATGAACATCCTCGGCTGCCTTACGTCACCGGATACCGGCCACTACCGCCTCGCCGGAGAGGACGTGTCGGGATTGACCTCAAACCGGCTCGCTGAGATCCGGAATCGGTACATCGGATTCGTCTTCCAAACGTTCAACTTGCTCCCGCGCCTCTCCGCCCTCGAAAACGTCGAGCTGCCCTTGCTCTACGCGGGCCACAGCGACGCGAAGGACCGGGCCCGCAAGGCCCTTCAGACCGTCGGCTTGGGCGAACGAATGCACCACGAGCCCAATCAGCTCTCTGGTGGCCAGCGCCAACGCGTGGCCATTGCCCGTGCCATTGTCACCAATCCGTCCATCCTCCTTGCGGATGAGCCCACCGGCAATCTGGACAGCAGAACGGGCAAGGAAATCCTCGTGCTCTTCGACGAACTGCACCGCCAGGGCAGAACCATTATCCTGGTGACGCACGAGCTCGACGTGGCCGCCCAGTGCCCGCGGCAGCTCAACATCTTTGACGGACGCTTGAGCGACCGCTTGACGTCGGCCAGGGGGAACTGACGATGCTCTTCTGGACCATTGTGAAAGTCGCCCTGAAGAGCCTGTCGGCCAACAAGCTCCGCTCGTTTCTGTCCATGCTCGGCATCATCATCGGCGTGGCGGCGGTTGTCTCCATGCTGGCCTTGGGCACGGGCGCCCAGAAGAAGATCCTGGACCAGGTCACCGCCATGGGCGCGAACCTTCTCATCGTGCGCGCCGGCCAGCCGCCGAGGCAGGGCGTCCGCGGTGGCCAGAGCGAGACCCTGGTGGTCGAAGACGTCGAGGCCCTGCTCAACGAGATCCCCGAGATCGAGTCGGCCACGCCGGTCGTGCAGAGCAACGCCCAATTCAAATACTACAATGAGAACAAGCAGGCCCCCATCCTGGGTGCCGCGCCAACCTACTTCGCCATACGCAACTATGAAGTCGAGCGTGGCAGGGCCTTCACCGACGGCGAGTGCGATCGCATGGCCGCCGTGGCCGTCCTTGGCCCGACGACAGCCAAAGACCTGTTCGGCGATAGCGATCCCCTGAAGGAGATCGTCAAGATCGACGGACGGAACTTCACGGTGATCGGCGTGCTCAAGCCCAAAGGCGATCAGGGCTTCTTCAATCCCGACGAGCAGGCCGTTATTCCCTATACGACCGCCATGAAGCAACTGATGGGTGTGGACTACCTGCGTGAGGTCGATCTGCAGATCGCGCGCGACGCCGATCAGGAGGCCGTGCAAACCGCCACCGAGGGCATCATCCGCAGACGCCATCGCATTCTGGATAGCGCCAACGACGATTTCCACGTGCGTAACATGGCCGAGATGGTCGAGACGGCTACGGAGGTCACGGAAACCTTCACCATGCTGCTCGCGGCCGTAGCCGCCATCTCGCTGGTTGTCGGTGGTATCGGTATCATGAACATCATGTTTGTGACGGTGACGGAACGCACGCGCGAGATCGGCATCCGCAAAGCCATCGGCGCGAAGGACCGCGACATCCTGATTCAGTTTCTGCTCGAAGCCATCATCATGAGCGGCTTGGGCGGTCTGATCGGCGTCGTCCTTGGGATCTCGGTTGCCGAAGGGATCGGTCATGTGAGTACCTTCGCCGCCATTGTCCAACCGTCCAGCGTCTTGCTGGCGCTTTCATTCTCCGCCGGCGTTGGCGTGTTCTTCGGCTTCTATCCTGCGCGGCGCGCGGCCCTGCTCGATCCCATCGACGCGCTCAGCTACGAGTAGCGTTCTGGTCGGGATGGGGCGATTCTTGCCGCACCGCGCGGTGGCAGATGACGGCCCCCGCCATCACCAGCAGACAGCCGAGCCACATCTGTGGGCCCAGCTCAACACCAAGATAGGCTGAACTGATGGCCGTAGACAGCAGCGGCGTGAAGTACGAGCACGATGTGACGAGGCCAATATTGCCTTTCCGCATGGCCAGATCCCAGAAGCCGTAAGCGAATACGGTTACGAACACCGCCAGATAGGCCAGTTCCAGACCGGCGCGGACACTCCAATGAGACTCCTCGACCGTACCCAGCCGCAAGAGGAGCAAGGCTACGGCTGCAGCTCCGAGGAACGCCGGTACAGCCTCACCGTGGACTTCTGACGCCCACCGGCGACTCAGGTTGTTGTACAGCGCCCACGACACCGCGGCCGCCAGAGCCGCCCCGTATGCGCGCGGATTCGACATCACGTGGCCCCGGAAGCCACTCCAGGTCAGCGCCGTTTCATGGGACATCGCGAGCACCGTGCCGCACATCGCTAAGGCGATGCCGAGGGGCAAGGTCCAGTCTGCGCGGCGTCGCAGAACCGGAACCGAGAACGCGAAGGTAAGGCTTGGCCAGAGGTAGTTCACGATGCCTACCTCAACCACTTGGGCGCGGCCCGCCGCGGAACCTACCGCGGTGTAGATAGCCACCGCGTAGAAGACGAACAGCCCGCCGCACCCGTAGCGGTAGCGAGGGGGAAGGGCGCGCAGCGCGCGCCACGCCCCAGGCTTTGCGACGAGGTAGACCGCCATGATCACCGCGCCTGTTCCGTAGATGGCGGCCGCGGCAGTGAACAGGCCCACCTCTTCGATGAGGTTTCGCGAGAAGGCCACCGTGCTGCCCCAGAACACAATGGACAACACGCCCAACGATGAATAGACTCCGGAATGCCGGGACGGCTGAGCTTTACCCTGCACGGTGCCCCCTACCCGATGCCACTCCGCGTGCCGGGATGGCAGGAACCATGCCGCCTAGCGGAAGAAGGCGCTAGAGGCGATCGCCATCGCGCGACTCGAGGAAGGCGAACAGCATTTCCAGGAACGAGTTGATGGTGTCGTAGGTATTGTCCAGAAACCACTTCGTTGACAATATGCCCCACGTGATAAGGGCGCCCGTGCCGAGGAGGAACGAGACGCCGACCAAACCCAATACCTCCATCGCAGTTCTCCTTGCGTAACAGGCCCCTGGCTTGGCAAGAAGTATGACACGTCGCCTGGCACGGGTCAAACGGACTCGCCAACCCCAAGTTGCGCACTACAGACCGGCGGCGCTAGACTGCCGGCCGCTCAACGCACATCGGGAGGGTTGGCCATGGCCTCGCACGCCTTCACATGGGCCTGTGTCCTTGTCGCTGCAACACTCTGCCTCGTAACCAAAGCCGAGGCGCGGGATTCCTTGGTTCCCGTGCAGACGCTCAGCCCCGCGGCGCTCGAGCGCTCGCTCGTCTCCATGGGGGACACGGCGCGACTGGCCCACGCGCTGTCGAAGGCGCGGCGCGGCGAAACGATCACCGTCGGGGTCATCGGCGGATCGATCACAGCGGGAGCGCACGCCAGTACGCCGGAGAATCGCTGGGGCAATCGCCTAGCCGCCTGGTGGCGGCATGCCTTCCCGGACACCGAGGTCCGATTCGTCAATGCCGGCATCGGCGCCACCGGCTCGGATATCGGCGCGCACCGCGTACGGGCTCACTTGCTTCAATACGAACCGGACTTCGTCGGAGTCGAATTCGCGGTCAACGATGCCGGAAGCCCTATCGCCGGTGAAACGCTCGAGGGCCTCGTGCGTCAGATTCTCGAAACCCCCAACCATCCCGCGGTCGTGCTGCTCTTCACCATGCACAGGAATGGCACCAACTGCCAGGACGCGCACGAGCCCGTCGGCCATCACTACAACCTTCCGATGGTCAGCTTTCGCGACGCCCTCTGGCCCGAGATCGAGGCGGGGAACATGCGTTGGGAAGATGTCGAAGCCGACGAGGTCCATCCCAACGACCTCGGACACCGATACTGCGCCGAGTTCATCGAGCACGTCCTCGACACCGCCCTACACGCCTTGCCCTCGGATGACGCTTTGCCCGAGATCCCGCCGGTTCCCGCTCCGCTTCTCAGCGAGCTCTTCGTGCGAACGGCATTACTCAATGCCGACACCCTCCAGCCGAAGATCTCGGAAGGCTGGGAGGTCTTCGACGGCGGCGGGTTTGGCCCGTTCTATGGCCCCGGATGGCGCACTACGTCTCCGGGCAGCGTCCTCGAGTTCGAGGTCCAAGGTGATGCCGTGAGCCTCGTGTTCTATCGCATCAAGGGCGCCATGGGCATTGCCGAGGCACAAGTGGATGACAAGCCACCCACCAAGATGGACGCGTGGTTCAATGCCGACTGGGGCGGCTACACGCCGTTTCAGCTCGTCGCGCGCGACCTCGGTCCGGGCCCTCACACGCTCCGCGTGACGGTGCTTAGCGAGAAAAACGAAAGCAGTGAGGGACACGAGTTTCGCGTTCAGGGCGTGCTGTGCGCCGGACTCGAGGAAGCAGCGGGGGAGAGAGACCTCCTCCAATGCAAAGGGAGTGGCATGATGATGAATTTTGGGCCTGTTCAAGTAGAGGTGCCCGCCGACCTTGCGGCTGGTGTCGCGCTTCATGCGCTCGACTGGGATGGCTTTGCCATGGCCGGGCTCCGGCCTGTCCTCGTGCTGGACGGCGCGGAGGTGCCGATTCGGGAAGCCCGCCTCGACGGCGCAGCGCTGGCATACGCCTTCGGCGATTCCGCGGCCCTCCATCTCGCGCTCGAACCGTCGGGTTTCGCCGGCCTCAGGATCACGCCGACACTGCGCAACGTGTCCGACCGTCCTTTCGTCCTCAACCGGGCCGTGTTGCTTGGTACGTCCGCCGAAGGGCCGGGCGCCACTCTTGAAAAGACGCCTGGGGCCGTGCGGGTCCTCGAGCAAGGCAATTACTGGGGCCACGTGAGGCCGTTGTTCGAAGCGCCGCCGGCGGCCGATGCCCAAGGCGCCGGAGAGCCCACGGGCTCGGCCCAGAACCCCAACCGGGCCTCCGACCTCGTGTGCGTCCTCTACGACCGCATGGCGCGCATGGCCCTACTCACGGGTTTTGAGTCCTCCGAGCGCTGGTTCGGCCGGTTTGAACTAACGCCGCGTGTGAGCGAGGGCATTGTTGATTGGCAGGCCGGTTTCGACGGTGGTGACTTGGTCGTCGAACCGGGCGAAGCGTTGGCCCTCGAGACGCTCCTGGTCGCGGCCGGCAGCGATCCGTGGGCGCTTCTCGAACAGTACGGCGATGCCGTCCGCGCGCGTCACGCCCCCGAAATTCTCGACGTGCCCCCGGTCTCCTGGTGCAGTTGGTATCCCTATCGGCTCGGCGTGACCGAAGATCGTATCCTCGATACGGCCCGCGTGGCCGCGGAGCGTCTCAAACCACTCGGATTGAGCATTATTGAAATGGATCTCGGTTGGGAGAAGGACCAGTTGCCGAGCACCTTCGAGGAGAATGACCAGTTTCCCCACGGCCTGAAGTGGCTTTCCGAACAACTGGACGCGCTGGGACTCAAGCTCGGGGCCTGGAAAGCGCCCTTCACCATCAGCGAGTTCGATCCCCTCGCCAAGGAGCATCCCGAGTGGCTGATTCAGGGCGACGATGGCCAGCGCGTGGCCTATTGGACGTGGTTCTGGGCGCCTCACGGCAACGTCTACATTCTCGACCTGACGCATCCCGGCGCGCGCGATTGGCTGCGGCAGAAGATGCAGAGCCTGCATGATCGCGGCATTCGCTACCTGAAATCCGACTTCATCGGTTGCGTCTCCGGCGGTCAAGCCAAGAACCGCTATGACCGCCATATCGTCATGGGGGGCGGCGTCGAGGCCGCGCGTTTGGGCGCCCAGGTGATTCGCGAGGCCTTGCCGGACGCGCTCTTGCTGAACTGCGGCGGCCCGGAGATGCCGGGGTCCGGCCATTGGCCGGTCCTCTACACGTGCAGCGATACCGGCAACACCGGATTCATCACTGCCGCCTTCGAGCGCGAGAACTACCAGTCCGTCGCGTGTCATCTCTTCAAGAACAGACGTTGGGGCATTCTCCAGCCGTCCTGTTTGTGCGTGGGCCTGCCGGGTACCATCGAGGAGGCCCGACTTCGCGCGACCATCGCGTTTCTTGCGGGAGGCCAGATCGACATCTCCGATACGCTGACAACGCTGCCCGAGGACCGCTGGGTGATTCTCACGGCCACACTCCCGCCGCTCGGCATTTCCGCAAAGCCGATGGACCTGTTCGAGCCCGTGTATGGCCAGCCCGGTTACGAATACAGCGCCGTTTGCAGCCAGGAAGCGGCGGAGTCCGCCGCCGATCGCGAAATGCCGCCCGGCTCTGTGTGGCACCTACACGTTGCCGCCGACTGGGACGAGTGGGATCTCGTCGGCGTTTTCTCCTTCGACGCCGTGGCCGCCGAAGCCACGCCGACCATCAGCCGGTTCGTCATACCGCTGGCGCGTCTCGGCCTCGATGAGGCGCAGACGTACTGGGCTTACGAATTCTGGTCTCAGCAATTCGCCGGGACCGCGCCCGGCATGCGCAAGAATCCGCGCGATTATGCCCATCCCGGCGATTTTCAGGACCTCCTGGTCGGCGATTCGCCTGGCACGCTCGATATGGCGTTCTTTGGCCCGGCGGCCAAGCTCATGTGTCTTCGGAAGCCGCGCCCCCATCCGTGGGTCGTCGGCACGACGTTTCACCAGAGCTGTGGCGCCGAATTGCATGACGTCGCTTGGGATGCTGCCGCGCGGACGCTATCGGGTATTATGGATCGCCCGGCCGGCGAGCAGGGCGACATCATCATCGTCGGCGCCGGTATGAGGCCATCGCGATTCGAAATCGATGGCCGGCCGGCCACTGGCCGGCACGGTGCGAATGGTGCATGGATACTTCCCGTAACGGTAGTTGCCACACCGACGGCGTGGCAGGTTGTGTTTGAACCCGATGGAGAGGAGACGATATGAAGACGCTGATTGCCGCCGCCACGCTGCTGGGCGCCGGTTGGATGGCCTTATGCTACATGGGCGCTGCGCTGACGCTCTCACCGAGTCGCGCCGAGTTTGAAGATCGCGAGACCATTGCAGAGCGGCCCGTCGAGAATGTGACCATCGCGACCGAAGACGGTCTGAAGCTCTCGGCCTGGCTCCTACGCGGCGACAAGCCCGACCGCGCCGTCATCTTCCTGGCCGGCATCACGTCGGATCGCCGTCAGGGCGTCTCGCGCGCTGAGTATTTCCTCAGCCTAGGCTACACTGTACTCTTGCCCGACCTCCGGGCCACCGGAAAGAGCGAAGGCGACCTCGTGTCCATCGGGTGGCACGAACGTAAGGATCTCGCGGCCTGCTACCGCTACCTGCGCGACCTGGGTTATCAACACGTCGGCGCCGATGGCATCTCGCTGGGCGCGGCCACCATCTGTTATGCCGTTGATGAGGTGCCCGACTTCGCTTTCGTCATCCTGGAATCGAGCTACGATACCATCGAGAGCGCCTTCAACAACCGCATGGACCTGTTCCTCATTCCCCACATCCTCGGCGCGCCCGTGCGGTGGTTTGCCGAGCGGCGTATCGGCGCCACGGCCGAGCAGATGCGCCCCGTCGACTTCATGACGCGGTGCAAGGCGCCCGCGCTCATTATGTCCGGGGACGCCGAGGGATTTCTCAAGGTTTCGGAGACGCAATCGCTCTACGATAACTGTGCCTCCGAGATCAAGCGGATCTGTATCTTCGAGGGAGGCCACCACGAGAACTTCTTGCGCCGGTTTCCTGACCAGTACAAGGCCACCGTCGAGGACTTCCTGGCTGACGTCGAGGCCACGTGGCAGGACAATGCCATGAAAGAGGCGGCGTGACCACGCACGGTCTCAGGGCGTGAGCAGTTCAGCGACGTTCGATGCATCGATGATCTTGATCGGCGTTTCGACCCGCTTCTCCACGGCTGCGCCGTCCAGGCAATCCTTGACGGTGCGGATGGTGATCCGCCCCATTTCCTCCGGATAGACCGCGCAGGAGGCCGTTACCACGCCGTTCGCGATGTCCTTGAGCATGTCCGGATTGCCATCGATGCCGATGGTGAATGCATCCTTGCCGGCTTCTCGGGCCGCCTGGGCCGCTCCTTGCGCCATGGCGTCCGAACACCCAAAGAAGAGGTCGAGGCTCGGCGTGGTCTTCAGGGCGGCCGAGGCCACGTTCATGGCCTGCTGACGCTCCCAGTTCGCGGGCGTTTGCGCCACCACCTCGATGCCTTCGTGGGGTTCGAGCGCCTCAACGAAACCTTCCGAGCGCTCCTTGCTGTGCACGCCCGGCACGCCCAAGAGAATGTACACCTGGCCTTTGTACTCGCCGTGGCGGTTCTTGAGAAGTTTCGCCGCGTACTCGCCGCACAACTGGCCCGCCTTGTGCTGATTGTAGCCGATGTAGGCTGTCACGTCCGCGCCGGTCAGTTCCGACAACGAGTTGTGCACGAACACCGGAATGCCGGCCTGGTTGGCCTTCTCGATGGCGCCGACAATGGCGCTGTCGTTGATGGCGCAGATCGAGATCGCGTTCACCTTGCGGCGCACGAGCGCCTCGACCATATTCACCTGGGCCGCGAAGTTCGTCTCGCGATCCGGCGCGAGCGACTCGACCTTCCAGCCCAGCGCTTGTCCTTCTTCTTGCGCGCCCTTGATCAGGCCCACGTGGAACATGCTGGTCAGCGCCGGCGACACGATGCCCACGGTGACCTGAGCCGGACGCGAAGAGTCCCCGCCGGGCGCCGGCGCCTGGCCGCAGCCGCTCATTGCCATCAGTCCACCAAGTGCTAACGCGACGAGCAATAGCCGATGCATTGTTTCTCTCCCAAATCCGGCCAATCGCTACCGCGCCGAGCGGGCGAAGCGTTTGGCCAATACGTCCATGGCCACAGCGGCGATGATGATGGCGCCGATGACGACCTTTTGCACGTTGTAATCAACCGCCATGAGATTCAGCCCGTTACGGACTACGCCCATGATCAGTGCCCCCAGGAGTGTACCAACCACGGAGCCCTGGCCGCCAGAAAGACTCGTGCCTCCGATGACCACCGCCGCGATGACATCGAGCTCGAAGCCGTCGCCTTCCTGCGGCTGCATCCACGCCAAGCGGCCGGCCACGATCAGGCCGCTCACGGCTGAGAGCGCGCCGGTTAGCGTGTACACAAGCACCTTCGAGGTATGGATGCGAATGCCGCTCAGCCGGGCCGTTTCCTCGTTGCCACCGATGGCGTACGTGCTCCGGCCGAAGCGCGTGTAGCGCAGGACAAGCCATCCGCCTGCGAAGATCGCGAGCATGAGGATGATGGGGAAGGGGACATGCCACGGCCGCGCCAGGGCGATCTGGCGCATGCCCGGAATCACCTCGACCGGGCTACTGCTCGATACCTGATACGCCAGACCCCGCGCTACGCCCATCGTTCCGAGCGTTGTGATGAACGGCGGAAGGGGAATCGCCGTGATCAGCACCCCATTCGCAAGCCCACAGGCGGCGCCCACGGCTACCGCCGCCGAGAAACCGATGATCACCGCACCGCCCCAACTCGTGAGCCACGCAGGCCCGGCGTCCGCCGCGCGCAGACCGGCCAAGGCTCCCGCACAGCCCGATAGCGCCAATACGCTGCCCACCGACAAATCGATTCCGGCCGTCAAGATGACCAGCGTCATGCCCACGGCGGCAATCGCGATGCCGGAGATCTGCACGAGGACGTCTTTGATGTTCTCGATATCGAGAAACTCAGGCTGCCGGATGGCCAGGGCTGCGCACAACACGATCAGGAACGCCAACACGCCCAGTTCGCGCAGGATTCGTACGAATCGCCTCACCTCGCCTGAACCGGAACACATATCTGCCCCTTCCCGATTTACATTCCGTCGAATGCCGGCATTATACATTCCGGCCGAAGACCGTTGCGACGTGCATCCCTCGGCATCCCGTCGTTGGAACGCAATGCGTGTCTCTTGCTAGACTTGCGCCACGCAGCAAGGAGTCCACGATGATCCAGGTGCACCGCTCGGACACGGGCCAATACGTGCTGACGCATCCGCCGTCGGAAACCGTCGTGATCGACGATGACCTCGACGCCGGATACGAGAAGATCGTGGCCCAAATCCGACAGGATTGCCCGGAGCTCATCGACGGTGTCGACGAGCCCTTCGCGGGCGCGGCGGCCCCGTGCCGTACGCGCGCACGCTGGGCGCTGGTGGCCCTTGTGGCGGCCTTGGCGTTCGCATGGCTGGCCGGATTCCGCCACGCGTACGGCGCCGTCGTCAGCGATTTCCAGGCGTGGCATGAGTCCGCGGCGAGTGTGAACAATCCGAACGTTTCCGGCCGCGACACCCAGCACGGCGTCGAGTAATCCATGCGATTCAACTCCCTCGAGTACCTCATCCTCCTCCTCACGACGGTTGTGTTGTTCTTCAACCTCCCGAGAAAGGGGCGACTCGTTCTGCTTATCGCCTCGAGTCTGATCTTCTACGCCTTCTGGAACGTGCCGCTGGTCAGCCTCATCGTCATCTCCGCCCTCACCGATTTCGCCGCCGGCCACATGATCGGGTGTTCGAACAAACCCGGTACGCGTCGGCTGTTTCTCCTCCTGAGCATCTGCGTCAATTTGGGTCTCCTCGGCTACTTCAAGTATGCCAACTTCTTCATCGAGAATGTCCATGCCCTGCTTGGCGATTCGCGCGAGGCACGATACCTCGACATCATCTTGCCGCCTGGCATCAGTTTCTACACCTTCCAGACAATGAGCTACACCATCGACGTGTATCGCCGGAAGATCACGCCAACCCACTCGTTCCTCAGATTCTTCCTCTACGTGTCGTTCTTCCCGCAGCTCGTCGCCGGCCCCATCGAGCGTGCGTCGCACCTCTTGACGCAGTTCGACTACGTCGTGACCAACCGCTTCTCATCGGCCAATTTCGTTACCGGTATCCGCATGATTGTCTGGGGCCTCTTCAAGAAGATCATCTTTGCGGACTACTGCGCCCAGATTGTCGACCATTACTATGGCAATCCGGCCGCGATGGACGGCTGGAGCGCCATCGTCGCCACCTACGCGTTTACCCTCCAGCTTTACTGCGACTTCTCCGCCTACTCCGAAATCGCCCGGGGCTCTGCGCGCCTCTTCGGCGTCGATATCATGCAGAACTTCGATCAGCCGTATCTCAGCACCAGCGTGGGCGAGTCCTGGCGACGTTGGCACATCTCGCTGAGTACCTGGATTCGCGACTATATCTACATCCCCCTCGGCGGAAGTCGGAAAGGAACGTTCCGCACCCTCGTCAACATCGTCGTCACCATGTTCCTGAGCGGCTTGTGGCACGGCGCAGACTGGCACTTCGCGTTCTGGGGATTCTTCGTTGGGTTCACCCTGGTGGCCGAGGCACTGCTGAGCAAGCAACCGGTCGTGAGGCGCATGAAAGCCTCCATCGGACGCGCGTGGCCTTTCGTCGGATGGTGGCTCACCTTCCACGCGTTCGCGCTCGGTTGGGTCATCTTCCGCTCACAATCCATGGGCAACTGCGTCGTGACCATCCAGCGCATGGGGTGCGCGCTGGTTTCGTGCGACCTGCCTAACGCTGCCCAAGCGGCGTTCCTGGGATTCGTCGCCCTGTTTCTCTTCGGTAGCTTTGTTTCGAGACGCTACCGCCTGTTCGATCGCATCCACCGCGACACGGGTCTTTCGGTGGTGTTCTATGGACTACTGATCGGTATCATGTTGCTGTTCGCGAAGCCCGACGGGCCGCAGTTCATTTACTTCCAATTCTGAGGCGTGTAGGAGTTCATGGCGGAAAGCAAAGGCACAGTCTGGTCGAAGACGCACATCATCGACGAGTTCCATCGCCCGCGTCGCCCATTTCTGTTCGTGGCGGCGGTGCTGGCATTCGTGCTTGTCCTGGACGCCTTCCTCACGGCGGCCCTTAACGACCGCGAGGAACGGGCGGAATTCGACATCCGCGACAGCCATGACGTCCGCCGCATGCTCCGCTACATGGCGGACCGCCCCGAGCCCACCTGGCTGCTCGTAGGCGATTCCGTGCTGGCCGGCGATGTGATGGCCGGCAAGGTGGACGATTGGCAAGAGCACCGCGTCATTGACTACATGCGCCGCGAGAAAGGCGCCGTCGCCGCCGACCGGTTCTATCAGATCGCCCTCAACGGCCTCTTGCCGGTAGACTTGTTGCGCATCGTCACCGAATTGGATCGCATCGATCCCGCCGGTCGGATCGCGCTGTGTGTTGAACTCACCGTGCGCGACTTCTCGATGCAGTACGCCGGTCTCGACACCTGCACGCGCGCATGGCTCGACGATGTCGGCATTCCGGTGGTGCGCGACGGCCGCCTCGATGTTCTCGCCTGGATTCGACTTGAAGCGCAGGCCTGCGGCGAGTGGATCGGCGATCACGCGCCGGTGTTCCGCCATCGCAAGCGCATACCGTGGTCCATCGAAACCGGCCCGGACGTCGGTTTCGCGAAGACCATTGCGTCTGTCACGGAGGGTCCGGGCGAACTCGAGGGCATGGCGCGCATCCAGAGCCACTACCAGGATCTCGACCTGTCCGATGCCAATCGCCAGGGCGCGGCCCTCCGAGCCTGTGTCGCCCGTTTCCGGGTGCGAAATCGCCATGCCGTGTTCTTCACCACGCCCATGAACGATCAGTTTGTCGAGCGTGTGATCTCGCCCGAGCGACACGGCGCGGCCGTGGCGGCCTTCGCGCGTGTTCTCGACGCGGCCGATGGCGACGTCCGGCTTGTGCATCTGGACGCGCCGCTCTTTGTGCCGGCGTTGTTTCTCGACCATTGCCACCTGTTTCCCGAAGGCAATCGGCTCTTGGCCGTCAACCTCTTGCACGCGCTCAACGTGCCGCTCGACACGGTGCCTCCCAGCGCGGACATGGCTTACACCGAGGGCGGCGATGCCACCCTCGTCTGGAGCGCGTCGACGGGATGCGTCGACGGCGCGCCGTGGCAAGCCCGCCTCGACGCAGTCCAAGGTATGGCCGTCGACGATGGGCGACGTCTCATCATCGCGGATACCAACAACCATTGCATCCGCGCGCTCGACATTGACCTCAGCACGGTGCGGACCATCGCCGGAACACCCGGCCAGGCCGGCGACGTGGATGGGCCGGCCCACGACGCGTCGTTCACGCATCCGCGCGCGCTGTGCCTGCTGGGTAACGCCGCTTTCGTTGTCGATGGCGACGGCGCGCGTTTGCGTCGGATAGAAGGGGCAAACGTGGTTACCGAGACGGTTGCTGAGGGACCGATGTGGTCACGGATCACGTGCCTGCGCGCGTGGCGAAGCAAGCTCTATCTTGCCGACAACGGCTTCAGTATCCTCGAGTACGATCCGAACTCGCACGTAGCGCGTCAGGTGGTTCAGCGCTTCCGGAAAGACTCTATCCGTGTCTTTGACATGGCGCCCGACGGGCGACTCTTCGTCGTTGACGACGCGAACCGAATCTGGCAGGATCGGCCGTTCGACGAGGCCGCTGAAACCGATGACGAGGGCCGCCTCCTCTTCACCAACCTGGGTGAGTTCGCCACGCCCTCCGGCGAAGAGGTGTTTCCCATGCCCTTCGACAAGTTCAAGCTGCTGGACGTGAAAGACCTCCAGTACGTCGAACGCTACGACGGGCTGCTCGTTCAGGACAACCACCCGCCCGAGAGAGTCTCTCCGCAAGGGCCTACCGAGACCATCCACCTGCGTTTCTTCCGCGTCGAGGATCGCATGGTCTATCCATGGCTGAAGCCCTATACCTGCGGCAGCGCCTATGTCACGTACAACGCCTCGGCCAAGTCCTACGTCAGCCCGTTCCGTCGTGGCTGTATGGCCCTCGACGAGGACACCGGCGCGTTGTTCTATGCTGAGGGCGATCGCTCGCGCCTTTTTGTGATGAACGACGGGCTATGGGGCGCTGCGAAGATCTCGAATCTTGGCACCAGAGGCGTTCCCGGAACGACTAACGAAGCCGACCCTTTGGGGCCGTTCATTGGCGAGTACACGTTGGCTAATCTGCGCCCCGACCGTTTTCTCGACCGCCGCTTCGAGCCGCTGCCGCGCAAAGGGCCCTACACCGTAATGATGCTTGGCTCATCGCTCACCGGTACGTCGGATACGGCGTGGCAGTACTCCCTCGGACGCGCCGTCGAGCGGCATCTTCAGGACCAGTTCGGCTACTGCGACGGCATCCGTCTCGAACTCCTCTGCCGCGTGCGCGGCGGTGTCCTCTTCGACGAACTCACGGAGATCATCGAGCAGTACGTGGCGAACGACGCGCGGCTGGATGCGCTACTCATCGAGATTCCTACGCTCTTCCACGTGAAGGAGGAAGACTTCCCCGGATACCTCGATCGGATCAGGGCCGCCGCCGAGCGGTACGATACCAAAGTGATCCTGTTCGACGACGGCGCATTGCGCAACCGCCGGCGCGAGGGCCCGCTCGCTACGTCGGCCTACACGATGAGTCTGCTCGCCGTGGCCCGGGCCGTCGGATTCGACGTCATCGAGCCTACGGATGAGTTGGTGCGCGAGTCCATGGATGTCGCGCCGTGGGGCTGCCCGCCGTACTCCACCTCGCACCATCACGCCAGCCCGTGGGCCATTGACACCAGTGCCGCCCTCTTCGCCGATCGCGCCTACCCGATCTTGCGGGCGCATTTCGCGGATCGCGTGCCCGCGCATCGCCGCGCCGAGGCCCCCGTCGTCAATCCGCCCGACCCGGCCAGTTTGCTTCGCGCCGCCTTCGAATCCATCGGCGGTGACTGGAGCGCCCGGGGCCTGCCCCGCATAAGCCCGGCGGCGGTTCTGCAGAAGAGCGACGGTCCGAATCTTGCGCTGTACGTGGACTTGGGCAAGCTCGAGCTGGATACAAAGACGCTCGCTCAGCGGCAGCTCGACGCGATTTCGGTGGCGCTGTTGTATCAGCGGCTAGTGCAGGATCTCGCCGGCGCGCGCGTCGCCCACGTTCACATCATCCTTGCTACATTTGCCAACTACGACGAGTATGGCCGCGGCGTGCTGACCAGTGCCAAGAGCGTGTTCGACCGCGAGTTCGATCGCAATGGCCTCGAAACCTACTTGCGTGGGTTTACGTCCGGCCCCCGAGGCAACCAATAGGTCCTCTAGGTCGGATAGGTCCTATTTCCCCTCGTCCTTGGGCGGTTCGTACCGCACCCAGACCGTTGTTCGGCCAATCATCGATACGCCGATGAACCCCCGCACATCGAGGGTTTTGGGATCCTGCAAGGTCATCTTGCACTTGTAGGTCTTGCCGTTCTCCGGATCGTAGATCGTACCCTTCTTCCACGTGTTCTTGCCGGCATACTCGAACCCATCGAGCATCTGAAGGCCCAGGATAGGCCGGTTGCGCAATGCTTGGTCCGGATTCTCGCGGTCGTGAACCGGCTTACCGGCCTCCTCATCCCCTTCCTCGTAGACCTCATCCTTGAGCCAGACGATCTTGCCGTTGTATTTCCCGTTGACCTTCGAGATCTCGACGTACGACTTGCCGTCTTCCGTGATCCACTTACCCAGAATCGCGTCGGCCTCGTCGGCGGCGAACGCCGCACCTGTCGCCACTACCATCGCGATGAACAGAACGCTTGCACTTATCCGCATGGCTTGATCCCTCCTCTCCGTTCGCTTCATGCGCCCATCATAGTAGCAGAAATGGCGCCCTCGCCGCCCACCTCGTGCCGGCTCGTCCCCGCGCTTACTCGGCAACGCTCGAATGCGAGACAAACCATCCCGGGCGCGCCGGTACATAGCCGGACGCGAGCGAGGTGCGCCAGGCCTCATTGGTCAAGGGCTCGGCGCCGGCCTGCTTGAACTCGTAGTACGAGAGTACGGGACCGGCAGCCAGAAACGCGGATCCGTCGTCGCCGGGACACACGGCCAACAGGAGATCCACATGGCCGACGGCCTGCTGGGCTACCGCGCCGACGGCATTGCCGGCGGCCGGAAGGTCGGACACCGTCGTCGTCGGGACACCAAAGCCTCCGGTGTCCTTTGCGACGGCATCGAGGATCTCGGCGACCGAACGGACGAAGTCTCTTTCGTCATCCGTCCACCCCTCATTCTGGAGGGACTTCGTCGTTATGGTGACTAGGCGCTCGATCACTTCCTCGAGCTCGACGAATCGCGTTTGCATGTCCGTGGTCAGTGCGCCCAGCCAGAGGAGTCCTTCGCGTGTCAGCCGTACCGCCGCGAGCAAACGCCCATAGAACTCGGGCATCGGTTCTACACTGGCCGGGGCGTTCGCGTGCGCGCTCAGACGGGATTGGCGGCCGCTCTGATCCTCGAAGCGCGCGACGGCACTTGCGGGCCGCAACGCCGTCCACGAAGCCAGCGCTGTATTCAGTTCCTTGGCGTTCCACGCCGAGGTCTGCATGAATGGCGGATAGCCCTCGTCGACGGGGTTCACAAGAGCGCGCAGCGCATGGAGGGACGCCCATGGGACGCTGCGATGCCAATCGAGATCGTTCAGGGCCGCGAGTTTGCCTTCGAGCGTATCGCGTGCACCTGCGAAGCCGACATAGGCGCTATCCCATTCCTCGGCCAGTATCTCTTTGGCCAGCGGGGTGCCCAGAGCGGCGAAGACATCGAGGCCCCTCGGATAGCAGCGCATACGCCGCAGCCCCACCTTGCCTACGGAGAACGGAAGCTCGTCGGCCAGCGGCCCCATGTAGTCTTGCACGTTCGGATAGAGCAACTGCTCGACAATGTAGTGCTCCGGCGTATACCGGCGCCCCATCAAACGCATGCCTGACGTGGGGGAGAACACCGGCGTGCCGTCGTCCAGTTCGAGTCGTGTGCCGCCGAACACCGCGGGTTGCAGCCCCCGCGCCAGTTCCGAAAGCGCGGCGGCAAAGCGGCCGGTGTTCTCGAGGTCGGCCACCTTGAACAGGCTGCCGAAGACCTTGTTGGCCGCGCCCATGTACTCGAAGGGCGTTAGGGTCTCGGCGAGTCCCGTGCAGAAGGCCGTTACGGCGTAGATCCGTTCCCAGATATCCCGGACATAGCGGTTATCCATCGAGGCCGTTCGGAACGCGCGGGCGATCTGGAATGCCTGGAATGTCTGGATTCGCGCATCGTGCTCGCTGATCAGGGTGTTGTCGCCGCCACCCTCGATCAGGAATGCAAGCCGTCCGTACCAGGTGAACGCGCGGTAGTACGGTTCGAGTATCTCGTCTGAAGCGTAATGACCCCGAGGCGAGAACCATGTGTAGTCCACGTCGTATTGGAAGATGGGGCTGGCGTGCGTGCCGTCATGTCGGTAGATGAGCGCCAGCTCCGCATCGACCAGTCCTTGAACAAACGAGGGCACGGGAGTCTCCGGACGGATGAGCTTCAGGGCCGTGCTGAAGAACGCCGTGTTCCGATAGGCGGCCTCTCGAGCATCGCCTGTGCTCAAAAGATACTGGAGGACGGCGTCCGAAAGCAGAGGAACCGTTAACTCGCCGATGTCTTTGGCAAATTCGCGCTCTTCAATGGCCTTGAGGGCCTCGTCGAACTGAACACAACACGCGTGCCACAGTAGGTCGCTGGTGAGTAACACGGGCCACTCATGCGCCGCCAGGAACCGGTAGATGCCGATGATGTCATCCGAACGACATGTGCCTTCGGAAAGCGCCTGCCAATCGCAGGCGGTGACCACGAACCCATTGTTTTCCAGGAAGGGCGTCAGGCCTTCCATACCGACTGACGCGGCGGCGTCCAGAACCTGTGCCCATTCATCGTGGTACGCCACTGCGTTCAGGTCTTCGAGCGGTAGCGAATACCCGGGAACCAGGGATGGCTGCACCTCCACCGCCACGGGCTTGTAGTGGGCCGCCGCCACAGGATAGACCTTGGGGCCGCCCGTGAATGCGTCCCAGGCCTGATCGAGGAAGTTGTCGGCGCCCGAGGCAAAGATCTGCGTTGACGCGTTGCGCGCGGGACTATTCGGATGAGAGTCACCGGAATCGCCGCCGTATTCCGCTCTCAGCCGGTTCGGATGGTACGGATCGTCGTCCGGATAGGCCAACACATCGAACCAGTCGAACACCGCCACGTTGTGAAGCCCCGTCCGCGCGATGTACCCGTCGAGCCACTCTCCTTTGAGCCAGAGGTTGAACTGACGGGCCCGTGCAGCATCCGCGTCCGTCGTGGAGTCATCGGGGGCATAGTGCTGCGGGGGGGCTGTGATTGGGATGAAGAGCGTGTCGGCATTGGCGGCGAAGACGTCCTCGAGGGGCCAATAGGTTACGCCTAACCGCCGATACGAGGAGCCCGGGCCGTTCGGATGCCGGTAGACGGCCTTGTAGTTGGCCAACGTGTTTCGACCGTTGAAGGGATCGCCCGGTTCTTCCCCGTCGGCCACTAGGCTGCTGTTCAGGAAAGCACTGTTGAACATGATGATTCGGTTGACGCCATCACGGCAGCCGTGCACTTTGAGACTGCCCAAGTAGTCATTGAACCACGACACCCAATCCTCCATGTCCGTCTGGTCGCCCGGATACTCGGCCAGAGAATCGGGACGGCCCGGGTCGGCATCGAGGTCGGTCCGGTAGTGACTGTCGTTGCGTTCATTGACGTAGTGCTTCGCCCGAATCGATTCATCCAGGAAACTGCTCAGCCAATGCATGCCGCACGAATGATGGATGTAGACCAGGTCGTCGCCTTCGCCTTCTTCCTCACCTTCGCCTTCGCCCTCGGCCGGCTGGAACTGCACGACGGTACCCCGTAGTCGCAACTGCACCATCACTTCGGTTCGGGCCCGATCACTGAGCGGATTGAAGGATAGAATGACCTCGTCTCCGTCGCCCAGGCCGGTATTCCACACAAGGGGATCGATTTCCCGAATGATGTTCCCATCGAGTTCCAGGGTGTTCAGGGCCGTGAGTGTGGCCAACGCGCTTATGTTCTGGACGGCATTCCACCCCAGATCCAGGTAGTTGAGGCGATAGAGCCCTGCCAAGGGAACGATGTTCTCGACGGCATTGTACTCGAGGCTCAGCCATGTGAGATTCGCCAAACCCGCCAAGGGGCTAATATCGACGACCTGGTTGCTCTTCAGATGGAGGAGCTTGAGCTTGGCAAGTCCGGCCAAGGGCGACAGGTCCGTGATGAAGTTCTCCCATAGCCCGAGTTGTTCAAGATTCACGAGACCCGCCAACGGTGAAATATCGGAAACCTGATTCCCACCTAGGTGCAGGCCCACCAGATTGGTCAGCCCGGCCAGAGGCGAGAGGTCGGAGATGGCGTTGTAGCTGATCCTCAGAACGACGAGCTGACCCAGTTCTTCCAGGGGCGCGATGCTCGAAAGGTTGTTGCCGGCAATCATAAGCCGCTGGAGATGGGAGAGCTTGGCGATCGCGCCGAGGTCGTGAACATGGTTGCCCTCGAGTTCCAGCCATTGAAGCGCGACCAGTTCCTTCAGCGGATCGATGCTGTAGACATCATTCTCGCTCAGGTTGAGATAGGTCAGGTTCTGCAATCCGCGCAACGCACGAAGGTTCCGTACGTTGTTCTCTTGAAGATACAAGGCCTCCAGGCCCCCGAGGCCCGCCAGGGCGCTCAGGTCGCTCAGGTTATTGTGGCGCAGATCCAGTTCCCGCAGAGATGATAACGCTTTCAGTGGGCCAAGGACCTTGATATCGTTGTTCCCCAACCAGAGCCAGCGAAGGTTGGCACAGCACTCGATACCGTCAAGGTATTGAATGCCGAGTGCCGAGGCATCCAACTCCCTGAGCCGCATCAGGTCCGAGCCCTGGATCTCCCCTGAGCCAATACCCAAGGCGTTTCTGATCGCAGCCTCCAGGTTCGCGTCCAGGAACGTGACAGCGCCGGGACACTTCGCCTCGCCTTCACCTTCACCTTCACCTTCGCCCTCGCCTTCGCCTTCGCCCTCGCCTTCGCCTTCGCCCTCGCCTTCGCCCTCGCCCTCGCCTTCACCTTCGCCTTCGCCTTCACCTTCGCCCTCGCCCTCGCCTTCACCTTCGCCTTCGCCTTCACCTTCGCCTTCGCCCTCGCCTTCGCCCTCGCCTTCACCTTCGCCCTCGCCTTCGC
>ENA-UOWO01000539-UOWO01000539.1-activated-sludge-metagenome-genome-assembly--contig:-NODE-539-length-54559-cov-11.037483_pt1 | contig 54559 bp, 64 predicted proteins | sample MGYA00238148_ERZ761564 | MGnify/ENA primary metagenome ERZ761564 (study PRJEB28885, sample SAMN05720194) | activated sludge metagenome | isolation source: Anaerobic digester | place: USA...
CCCGCGCATGCCCCAGCGGTTCATTCGGATCGACCGTTTTTCAACGGGCTGTTAACCCACCCTCACTTCATCTTTGATGGCAGTTTGATCCTCTCGCCCGCCACCATGAATCGACCCTTGCCAAGATGATGGATTGTCCGGGGCTCCTTCTCGGCAGGATCCACCCACGCCTTGAGGACCTCGAGGAAGAAGAAGCAGTACTTCGCCACCATGCTCGAGTCCAAGACCCTGCACTCGAGATTCGCGTAGCATTCGGCGATCAGTGGCGCACCGACAAACCTGGCCTCCACGGGCGTAAGGCGAAAGCGTTTGAACTTGTCCACCTTGCGCCCCGAGGTGTTCCCACATCCCACTGCCTTGGCCACAAGTTCCACGGTCGGGATGTTGATCACACATTCCCCCGTGGCCCTCAGCGTCTGGAAAGACTGGTTCCGGTCGCTGATGACGCAGCCCACGATCGGCGGCTCAAATTCGATCATCGTGTGCCATGACATCGTCATGATGTTTGGCCGGTTGTCCCGCGCCGTCGTGACCATGACCACCGGGCCGGGCTCCAAGAGCCCATACACCTTGGCCAGTGGATAGCTCTTCTTCTTTCTCTTCACGGCACCGTCTGCGATCAATTTACGAGGGCGCACCCATCACTGCAAACATAGGATCGGAGTGGACGCCCGATGCCCCAATCCCTACAATAGTTGCCACCACGTTATGAAGACCCAGTCCACCCTCTCCCGACGATCATTTATCAGACGCCTTGGACTCGCGGGCGCGAGCGCGCCATTCTTCACGCGCCACCTGCTGTCCGCCCCACCGAGCAAGATCCTCCGGCACGCCAGCTTTGGTTCCAACGGCATGGCCTTCGCCGACATCAACATGCTCCTCGCCTGCGACTGGGTGAAGCTCGTCGCGGTCGCCGAAGTCGATCTCAAGCGTCTCGAGAAGGTGAAGGAGAAGGTTCCCGACGTTAGGGTCTATCAAGATTGGCGCGAGCTCCTCGACAAGGAGGCCAACAACATTGACTCGGTCAACGTGTCTACTCCCGACCACATGCACGCGCCGATCGCGATGTCTGCCCTCCATCTCGGCAAGCATGTCTACTGCCAGAAACCGCTCACCCACGATCTCTACGAAGCGCGCCAACTGGCCAACGCGGCTCGCGGCAAAGGCGTCGTTACCCAAATGGGCATCCAGATCCACTCCAACATCGAGTATCGCCTCGCCGTCCAATTCGTCCAAGACGGCCTCATCGGCAAGATCAAGGAGGTCCATTCCTGGAGCGGAAAGAAATGGGGTGATGCCAGTCCGCCGCCCGACAAGGCCGATCCCGTGCCCGAGGGTTTCGATTGGGACAAGTGGCTGGGCGTGTGTGCCGCACGACCCTTTATCGGTGGGGGCTACTATCACCCCGGCCAGTGGCGCAAACGCCTCGACTTCGGCACAGGCACGTTCGGCGACATGGGTTGCCATATCTACGATCCTGTCTTCAGCGCGCTCGCCCTCACGGCGCCGATAACCGTGCGCTCCGACGGTCCCCCGCCCACTCGCTGGGATTGGAACACGAACGCGCGCATCCAGTACGTCTTCCCCGGCACGAAATTCACCGAGGGGGACACGGTGTCGGTCATGTGGTACGACGGCGACGAGCGCCCGCCCAATGAGGTGATGGCCCTCGTGGCAGATGCAAAACCGACGGATCCTGGCCCAAATGCCAAGACGAAGAGAAAGAAGACAGAATTTCCGCCCAACCAGGGATCCATCTTCGTCGGGACCAAGGGGGCCCTCTTGTTGCCTCACATCGGCAGGCCCGTGCTCTGCCCGGTTGCGCAGTTCAAGGACTTCCAACAGCCAAAGCTGCCCGTTATCAGCCACTGGGAGCAATTCGCCGAGGCCTGCGTCGGTCGCGGACAAGCGTCAGCCGGCTTCGATTACTCGGGACCGCTCACCGAGGCCGTGCTGCTCGGCAGCGTCGCGGTGCGCTTCCCGAAAACCACGCTGCAGTGGGATGCGGCGAATCTGCGATTCACCAACTGCGCCGACGCGCAACCATTTATACGCCGCCAATATCGGAAGGGCTGGGAGGTCCCCGGCCTCTCTGGCTGATCCTTTACGGCCTGTGAGCAAAGACTTCTCCCCGGATGCGTGCCGGTGCCGCCCGCTGACACCGCCACACCGACAACCCATGCCACACCCATGAAACGCGCCCGCCCAGCATTGATGGCTCTGCTGGCGACCGTTGCCACTTCGCCCGCCGCAGATCCCAATTACCTCACGATTAAGGCCGTGAAGAGCGCCGCATCGCGCTGCACCATTCCGCCGTGCATCCAGACCATCACGGGCGCCGATCGCTGGCACGAGCGTCGCGGCCCCACGTGGAACGGGGAAAACGATTGGGAAGTCTTTTTCACCATGTCCGCCGACCAGCGCGATGCCCCCCTGCCCCGCCTCGCGTTGGTGTGCCCAGGCGTCACGGTGCAACGCGTGGTCATCGGCCACACCGATGTGAAATTCACGCCGGATGCGGAACGGTTGGTATTTGATGCCGTGCCCGACCGCAGCGTTGGCACGTTGATCAATAATACTCTGCCCGATCCCGAGGGCGACGGCTTGCCCATCGGACTCTATCACAACTGGAGAATTCGCGCGGACGGCCCATTCGCGGGCAAACCGTATCCCGAGGCCGAGACGCGCGCCGTGCATAATTACCTGCTCGCGGCCCGCGAGGCGCTCCGCCTGATGGGGGGCATGGGGCCCAAAGACAAACGTGCTTTCGACGGCTACATCAGCCTACTCAGTTTCGAAGTCGCCTGCGGGAGGGGCCACAACGATTCTCCCCCCCATGTCCACATCATGCTCTATGTGCCCGCGTATTCCCCCGGGTCGCAGGTGCCGCACTTCTACATGGACGAGAGCGGACGGATCGTCCGAAACAGCTTCACCGAACTCGGCGTCAGCGGTTCCAGGCGAGCCGGGAACTACGGTCCCGGCGACGTCTGCCAGATGTACGACACACATGGCAACCTTGGCCTGGAGTGCGTCATCACCAAGGACGGAGGCCTCATCCTGCGCAAGAAGGCGGGCGCCGACGAATACCTCCTGAGTGGCGATGAGCAGGCCGGACCCGCGGAGAGAGTCTGCGTTCTTTCGAAAGGCACCAGACTGGTGGCGTGCACGTCACACGACGATGCCGCCCAAGGCGTCATGACCGCAACCGTCGAACGCTTCCAGGACGGTTCGCCCGTGTCCTCCATAACACAGACCATGCGTTACGACCCATTCACCGGCCGCGTGGCAGGGATCACTACCGTGCCACCGCCCAAGTGAGCCCGGCTCCCAGGCGCGCCGGATACCCGCGGAGTCCCGCGCTGGCGGGACGATATCTCATGCAGCGGCCTCTCTCACGTCGATCGGTTCCGAAAAACCGCCGTGCGCCGGTTGTTGGCACCGCCGCCCGCGCTACATTCCAGACATGACAGCGTCCCACCCGACGCACAGCTGCTGCCACCACCGCCCAGATCCCGCGCCGACGGCGTCCTCCCCTGGACGCAGGTACTTCTGTCCGATGTGCCCCGGTGTCGGTTCAGACGAGCCCGGCGCGTGTCCCAAATGTGGAATGGCATTGGAGCGAAATCCGACGCTGGCCCCGTCCGCCCCCGACAAGGAAACCTACACCTGCCCGATGCATCCCGAGGTCGTCCAGGATCATCCTGGCAATTGCCCGAAGTGCGGCATGGCTCTGGAAGCGATCCGCGCATCGGCGGCACCCGAGGATGTCGATCCGGAACTGAAACAGATGCGCCGTCGGCTCGCGGTCGGAGCCGTCTTTGGGATTCCGGTCTTCGTGCTGGCGATGGCCCACATGGTGCCCCACTTGCGAGAGATCGGGTGGATGAACGGGAGCGCTGCACGATGGGCCCAACTCCTTCTATCGACACCAGTCGTCCTCTGGTCCGGCTGGCCGTTTTTCGAGCGCGCCTGGCACTCCCTCCTTCGTCGCCAGTTGAACATGTTCACATTGATCGCCATTGGCGTGGGCGCGGCCTACCTGTTCAGCCTGGCCGCTATCATCGCGCCGGGAATTTTCCCGCACTCGTCGTTCCACGGGCGCACCGTCGGCATCTACTTCGAGGCGGCCGCCATGATCGTCGTGTTGGTCTTGTTAGGCCAGGTGCTCGAACTTCGCGCCCGAGGGAAAACCGGGAGCGCCATCCGCGCCTTGCTAAGGCTCGCGCCGACGACCGCAAGGGTTATCGTCGGCGAGTCCGAGAAAGACATTCCCCTCGACCAAGTCCGCGTTGGCACGCAACTCCGGGTCCGCCCCGGCGAAAAGGTTCCGGTCGATGGCGTCCTGCTCGAAGGACAATCCGCCATCGACGAGTCCATGTTGACTGGCGAGGCATTGCCTGTCGCGAAGGCCCCGGGGGACCGGGCGACCGGCGGCACTCTCAATACCACGGGCAGTTTCATCATGCGGGCCGAGCGCGTTGGCGCCGACACCGTTCTCTCGCGCATCGTCCAGATGGTCTCTGATGCGCAGCGAAGTCGGGCACCGATCCAAAGTCTCACCGATAGAGTCTCCGGTTATTTCGTTCCGGCCGTCTTGGTGGCGGCGCTCCTCACCTTTGTCGCGTGGGCGTGGATTGGCCCAGAACCGCGCCTTTCCCATGCGCTCGTCAATTCTGTCGCCGTCCTCATCATCGCGTGCCCCTGCGCCCTTGGACTGGCCACGCCCATGTCCGTGATGGTCGGCATTGGCCGAGGCGCGCAAGAAGGCGTCTTGATAAGGGATGCGGAAGCCATCGAACGCATGGAGGCGGTAAACACCGTCATCGTCGACAAGACCGGAACGCTCACCGAGGGCAGGCCCCGGCTCGTTCGCGTGGTGCCCTCCCCCGGCTTTGACGAAAGGGAGATCCTGATCGCCGCAGGCTCGCTCGAACGATACAGCGAGCACCCTCTCGCCGCTGCGATCGTTCGCGGCGCCGAGGAGCGCGGCCTACCGCTTTCATCGGTCACAGATTTCACCTCTGTCGCGGGCGGGGGCGTCATCGGCAAACTGGGGAACGGCGAGGTCGCGGTCGGCAGTCTCGCGTTTCTGCGGGAACGCGGCGCATCCGCGCCGCGGACGCTCGAAGATGATGTGATGGCATCACAGGCAGACGGACAAACCAGCGTGCTCGTGGCCATCGGCGGTCGTGTCGCCGGCGCGGTTCTTGTCGCCGACCCCATCAAACAATCCACTTCGGCCGCCGTGGAGCGCCTGCACCGGCTCGGACTCAAGATCATCATGCTGACTGGCGACAACGAGCGCACCGCTCGCGCCGTGGCCACCCGGCTCGGCATCGATCACGTCGAGGCCGACGTTGACCCGCGGCACAAGCACGAGAGAGTGATCGAGCTCCGCCGGCAGGGTCACATCGTGGCGATGGCAGGCGATGGCATCAACGATGCGCCGGCCTTGGCTGCCGCGAACGTCGGAATCGCCATGGGCACGGGAACAGATGTCGCCATGGAGAGTGCTGGCATCACGCTCCTCAAAGGCGACCTGCGCGGCATCGGCAAAGCGATCACCCTCAGCCACGCTGTCATGCAAAATATCCGTCAGAATCTCTTCTTTGCCTTTGCCTATAATGCGGTGGGCATACCCATCGCCGCCGGAGCGCTCTACCCTTTATTCGGGCTTCTCCTCAGCCCGATCATCGCCGGCGCTGCAATGAGCCTGAGTTCGGTCTCGGTCATCGCAAATGCACTCCGCATGCGAAAACAGAAGCTCTAGCCCGGATATTTCACAGCCTGCCGACTGTGAAATTCCGGGCTCTGGGAAAACCGCGCCATGAGAGCCCTTTATTGGGAAAGGTCTGGCAAAGACTGGGATTCTTCGCGGTTGCAGAGTGTGTTTCGCGGATCGGTGGCACCAGACCCTCCAAAATCGCGTTTTTCGGAGCGCGGTTTTCCTTTGAGCCTGCATGTTTCACGCGGAAGCGTGAAATATGCAGGCTAGCCAGACACTTCGAGCGCCGTTCGCGGGCGCGGCTCCTGCCCAGACCCAGGATTCGGGTCGGCAGGTCCTTGGACTGCGGTGGCAGAGCCCCGGACCGGGGCGGCGCCACCGCAGCAAGTCCAGAACGGCTGCTTCTTCTTTGGGATCCTCCAACCCGAATTCCCCCTTGCATGCCTCCCAAGTTCTGCCATTCTTTTGGCCCCAACTTGGAGTCGTAGCTCAATTGGTTAGAGCACCGCCCTGTCACGGCGGGGGTTGCGGGTTCGAGCCCCGTCGACTCCGCTCCTTTTTTCCCCGCTCAAGTCCCCTATCCCAAAGGACTTTGCGCGATTTTACCCATGAGAATCGCGGATTCAAAAATCGCCTAAAAAATCCCAAAAAAACCCAAAAAGTTGTCACAAGTTGTCACAAATCCGGGATGACGGGTCCTGAACCCGTAGCCCTCACGACCGCGATAGCAGCACGTAAGGGAAGGCTGCGCCCTCCAACTTCGACACGACAACATATCGCCGCAGTTCGGATGTCACCAGTTCGTAGAATGCCTTCCACTGGTCCGGCCAGATCGTCTGGCAGCCCCACGATGACGGAGACCGGTACGACCCCCGGTGGATGTTGATCCCGAACTCGCCGGTCTCCTCGTAGCCGCCCCGGCCGCTGGCGGGATCGCGCAGCACGGTCACCGGTCCCGCTTGGCGGAAGGCGGGATGGCCTGACGGGCTACCCCACTTGTGCCAGCCCGGCTTGTACCGCCACACGCCGGGCTTGAGGGAGGCGAAGGGCTTGCCCACGCCCGGATTCCAGCCACTGCCCACCGGATCTACGTTTCCGTTGAAGGCGGCGAAGGCGGTCGGCGTGGCCACGATGATCGCGTCGTCGTAGATGCCCCGGTCGTTGCCAGGGCGGCCCATGTCGGAGAACCATCCGGGCCAACCGACCACCGCCACCGGATCGCGCACGCCGCGCTCCAGGAGGATCTCGGCCACCCGCTTCTCGGAAACTTTCGGACGCTGCGATGGGACAATGGTGCTCATGGGCGTGGCAGGGGGTTGGGGATCTCGATGCGGACGGGGCTGATCCAGGCGTCGCGGACCGAGCACTCGAAGGGCTGCATGCGGGCGTGGAGGGGGCGGCCGGCTTTGGCGGCGATGGCGAAATCGATCTCCGAGCAGAACCAGACCTCCCTGCCCTCCCGCTCGCGCTGGAGTTCTGCGGCAGTGCGGTCGCGGCGGGCGAGGAAGGCTCCGATGCCGGCATAGTCGTAGCCCTTGCCGTCCTGGGCGGCGGCGAATCCCGCTGCGAGGGCCTCGCTTTTGGACGTTGGCGGCTCGATGAAGGTCAGCGCCCGCGCGTGGGCGTCCGCAGGCATCGGATCGCGCCAGACCACCCGATTGATCTCGCCCAGGGCCTCGAGGATCTTCCACCGCCCGTTGGGCAGCAGGAACGCCGTCTTGACGTGCGCGAAGGGGCAGCGCTGCCACCAGCGCAGCGCGGCGGCACCGGGACCATCGCCCCGCTCGAAAAGGGAAACGATCATCACGACTCCCGCGCCGCCTTCTCGACCAAGCCCCAGCCCCAGCCCAGAAGCAGCAGGGCAGCCGCCACCCAGGTCTCCTCCTTCGTGGGATCAAGCAGGCCGTGGGCCGCCAGCCACCCCGCCTCCGCCGTCAGGGCGTGCCGGACCGAGGAGCCGAGGATGGCCTTAACGCGGGGGGATGTCAGGAATTTGGTTGCGATCTTCGAGGCGAGAGTCCATGTCATGAATCAGGAGCGGTGTCAAAGTGCGAACCGACCGCGAGACGTGCTCGCCAAAAGGGGACAGCTCATCCACATTTTCCTCAGGCCGATGGAGTAGTGATCACGCTAGTCGGCAATGAATCCAGATGAGGCGCGCAGATGCAATATTGAAGCGAGTGGGTCCGGTGAAGTTGACCCGCTGGCAGGCTTTCGTGGCAGACCAGATGCCTGAACTGCCGCTCGGCGGGCCCGTGACCCGCCTCGATCCGGTGTCTGGTCCACGCGCCATCGAAAACGACGCATTTCCTTTCGAGGCGCTGAGCGCAATCGCCGAAACGGAGAGCTGGCGCAAAGAGATCAACCGTCCGACCACCCACATCCATAAATGGTGGGCGCAGCGCCTCGGGACCGTTTTCCGCGCAATGACCATCGGCGCGTTCGCGCCTTCGGGCGCGGACATCCTCGATCTCTTCTACCGTCCGCTCCGAATCCCGGATGGCACCATCTTCGATCCCTTCATGGGCAGCGGCACGACACTCGCTGAAGCCGTCAAGCTCGGCGCGCGAGCAATTGGCCGCGACATCAACCCGGTCGCCTTCTTCCTTGTGAAGTCCGCACTCTCGGTCCATGACCGCAAGGCGATACTGGAGACCTTCAGCGCCATCGAGCGCGACGTGGCCGATGAGATCCGCAGCTATTACCGCACCACATTACCGGACGGACAGTCCGCCGATGTTCTCTATTACTTCTGGGTCAAGGTGGTTGATTGCCCATCATGCGCGGCGCCGGTCGATCTATTCTCCTCGCTGATCTTCGCCCGGCACGCGTATCCGAAGAAGTTCCCGCAGGCGCAAGCCGTGTGTCCCTTTTGTGGAAACATCAACGAAGTCCATGTCGAGGCCCGCGGCGCGCAGTGTTCCTCCTGCACCAAATCCTTCAATCCCGGCCATGGACCGGCGAAGGGGCAAAACGCGACGTGTCCGGCCTGTGCGCACAAATTCCCGATCGCCAGAACGATCCGTGCGACCGGCAAGCCGCCGACCCACCGAATGTACGCCAAGCTAGTCCTGCTGCCTGACGGCAACAAGGCGTATAGTTCGATCACGCGCGAAGACCGAGAACTCTTCGCGAAAGCGGAACGCACACTGGCCAACTGCAACGACCCATATCCCATTGTGGCCATAGAACCCGGCTACAACACCAACCAGGCACTCGGCTACAACTACCGCCACTGGCACGAGATGTTCAATGCACGCCAGCTCCTGTGCCTCTCCATTCTTGCCGACCGGATCCGTCAGATCGGCGATCCAGTCTTACGCGATCTGTTCGCCTGTCTCTTGTCGGGCACACTCGAGTTCAACAACATGTTTGCCTCCTACAAGGGTGAGGGGACCGGCGCGGTCCGCCATATGTTTGCACATCATATCCTCAAGCCGGAGCGCATGCCGCTCGAAGCAAATATTTGGGGCACGCCCAAGAGTTCGGGTTCGTTCTCTACCATGTTCGAAGGCCGCATCCGCCGCGCGCTCGACTACGCCGATTGTCCCTTCGAACTGCGCGTGACCCAGGCCAAGAGCAGCCAAACCACGCAGAAGGTCTTCGGTCTTTCCGAGAAGATCGGCGCGCCCGTTGCCGAGACTTACGCCGAGTTCGCGCGCGGACGGCGCGTCTACCTCTCCTGCGGGGATTCGGCATCGACCGACCTGCCGAAGCAGTCCGTCGATGTGGTCCTCACCGATCCGCCATTCTTCGACAACGTGCATTACTCGCAGCTCGCCGACTTCTTCCATGTCTGGCAGCGGCACATCCTGGGCGGGGAGGGCGTACGCGCGAAGGACACGACGCGCTCGGAACGCGAGGTGCAGAATGCCGATGAAGACGACTTCACCGATCGACTCGCCGCCGTTTTGCGTGAAGCACACCGTGTCCTCAAAGACGACGGGTTGCTCGCTTTCACCTATCACCATTCCCGTCCCGAAGGTTGGCGCTGCGTCTTGCGCGCCCTCATGAATGCCGAATTTGGCATCACGGCTGCGCATCCGATCAAAGCCGAGATGTCGGTGGCGATGCCCAAGCACCAGGCGAAGGAACCGATCGACCTCGACATTATCCTTGTGTGCCGCAAGCGAACTCAGCTTGTCACGCACCAATGGAACGGCGACTTTGGGGGGACGGTCGCGCCCCCCGTGATGGACCAAGTGAGCCGTCTGCGCGCCTCAGGCCGAACGCTCAGCCGCAACGATGTGCGCATAATCGTGATGGCGCAACTCCTGCGACAGATTTCACGCTCAGCGACCGTGGAATCCGCTCTCAATCTACTCGAAGAGGCCAAAGGCGAAACAGACGCGCTGATCGACCGTATCCACGCGACGCACGGCGAGGCACCGGACCAACGGCGCGGGCAGAATGGGAAGGAATAAACCGTGTCGAATGCATCAGCCATTTTCAAAGCCTGTGTGAAGGCTATCCAGAGCGGTGATCTGATCGAGCGCGAAGGTCGCAGCGACAAGGAGTTTCATTTTCAGAACTGGTTCAAGCAACGCATGGAATCCTCGGGCCTTCAGTTCGATTCACCAGGCCGCAACTCATATCCGGATTTTTGTTTGGTGCATTTTGCCGAGGGATTCGAACTCAAGGGCCTCGCATATCCCGGCCGCGAGGCCGATTACGATTGCAACTCCCAGGTTCCCTGCGGTGAGCACAACGGGCGGCAGGTCTATTACGTGTTCGGTCGCTATCCCGTGGACCCTGATGGCAATCGTTATCCCGTGCTCGATCTCGTGCTGTGTCACGGGAGCTTCCTCAACGCTGACAACACCTACGTCCACAAGAACAGGAGCTTCCGGGGCTTCGGTAGTTACGGCGACATCCTCGTGCGTGACCGGAAGATGTACGTTGCGCCCACGCCCTTTGCGCTGGCGGAAGGCACCGCCCACCGCCGCACCCTCATCGTGCCCGAAGGCCATGCGGTCGATGGCGACATGCTTGTGGTCGGCACACTCACACGCCGCGAAGTCGATCAGGTCGTGGTGGCCTATAGCTTCGATCTCCGTACAAACGAGATTGCTACTACTCACGTTCCGAATCCTCATGCCGGTCGCGAGCATGTATTTAATGCCTACCGCGTCCCCGGCGAACCGCAGGATCCCGTGACCATGCGGACGCGCAACCAAATTCACGCTGAACTCGGGACGGCCCCGGAGGACGATGGGGATTGATGTCCCCATGAATCTTCCGTCGACGCCGACGCCTGGTTTTGCGCGGTGGATGTTGGCCGATCCGAAGGAGCCAAGCCAGCAATGGGCGGATGCCGAACAAGTCTTCGACCCAAGACCACTTCCACCGCTCTCGATAACACCAGTACTGCTCCGGCAGCCACCTAGACGACACGCTGTACGACCTCGACCTTCTCCGGAGTTCCTCGATTGGGTCTCAGGCCGGGTTCTGCTCGGTGGGACCGAAGGCCCTGACCTCTATGCGCTCGATGCGGCGGTGCATCTCCTCGCAAAATCGTCACCATAACCTCGGGCGAACGCGAAGATCCGGCTTGCCATGGGCCTTGCGCTGCTCCAGCCTTCCACCAGGGCGTAGGGGGCATTGCCTAACCCTGCGCTTTAGGGTCCGCGCGGCGGCATGTTCTTTCCCCTTTATCCCAAGCACCCCGCGCGGGCCCGATTTATCAATATTCTTGCGACCTCTCGCCTGCTCATATTCAATACCAGCGGTGGAGGAGCCCTGTTTCTGACGCCCTTCTAGCGCTATGGATATTCCAGACGTCCAAGACAGTGTTCAGCCCGTTCGGACGACCGAAGCGTCTTTGCGTTTTGGGCGTATCCTTCGCGATGTCATCTTGATTCACGTCGTCACATTCATCGGCGGCTGTCTCGTCGGTCTGTTTGTGGATCCCCGAGCGGAAGGCGGAAAGACTGCCTTCGCTGTTACCAATTTGGTGTTTGGGACTGTTGGATTCATCCTTTGTGGGCGATGGGCCGTCGGCGGTCGATGGCGTCACCTTGCGTGCGTGGCTGTTGGCCTGTGGCTTTCCGGACTGATCTATGTTGTCCTGGGGCGCCAAAGCCCACTCCCATGGCTTTTCAGCGTCTTTCCTGTGGCGCTGATGATGTGGCTTGGCGGATCTCTCACGCCGGCCTTTAGCAAGAGATCGTGATTCCGTTCTCGTCTGATTGCCATGACCACCGCTACGCGGCCCGTTACGCCCTGACCAACCACTTCACCAGCGCCGCGATCAGCACCGGCTGAAGGATGACCAGCGCCCCTGTGGTCAGCCAGATGGATCGCTGGACCGCCTCGACCTTCTTCCGCAGCTCCTCGATGGCTCCCCTCGCCCCGTTCTGCTCGGTGGGGCCGAAGGCCCAGACCTCGATGCGCTCGATGCGGCGGAGCACCTCCTCGCGGCAGTCGTTGCAGTTCATGGGCAGCTCAGCCTCCCGTTCGGTTGGTCGAGATCAGGATGACGTTCGTCGGCCCGACGAAGCGCTCCGACAGCCTCCGCCACCGGCGCACCAGCCAGGGCGGGCGATCCTCGCCGATGCCGAGCAAACGCTCGACGGACACCAGGTCTCCCTTGAGGATGCCGAGGTTGGAGTGGGGCATGACCTCGGTCCTCTCGATGGGGGCCATGACCCTGGCCTGCGCCCGCAGGCGGGCCGGTCGCTCCGCCGCGAGCGGATCCTGTGGGGCGGGCGGCGTCACGGGCGAGGGATCGACGAATCCCGGCACCGGTCCCCGTCGCACGGTCGCGGGAGGCGCGTTGGTCTGCGCGTGCGCGAGAGACGCGGCGAGCGCTAGCGCGACCGCCATGCCCCAGCGGATCATTCCGCCACCTCCTGCTCGATGTAGAGCCGCAGCCGGAGGCGGTGCAGCCAGTCGGCCCGCTTGCCCTCGATGGGCTGGCCCGATTGCACCAGGCCCCGGATCTCCTGCCGGATCGCGGCCTGCGCCTGCGCGGCACCGAGCGCCTTGACCTCGCCCAGGAACCAGTTCTGGTAGGCGGGGATCGAGACCCCCTTGGCCCGGACGCGGTTGAACCAGTTGGTCACCATGCCGGGGGCATTCAGCCGCCTCGCCCCGCCCATGACCGCGAAGCTCCCCTTGTCGTCCTCCTGAACGAGCGCGAGGAACTCGGCGACCTCGGCAGGCTTGGTGGCGTGGAGCAGCACCATCTTCTCCGCGGCCAGCGGGCTCTTGGCCTTGCCCGCCCGCGCCAACACGGCGACCTGCGCGACCATCTCCGCGCGGTTGGCCGCGTTGCTGGCCCACACCGACCGTGCCACGACGAACTCCGATTCTGCATCGCTCCAAGCGGCCACGGGCTTGGCCGCAATCTCCGCGTGCAGGGCCTTGAACGCGGGCGCGTCCCAATCGTTGGTGACGAACATCTTTCCCGGCTCCTTGACCCGCGTGTCCAAGAGCGCCTTGGCCCGCCCGTCGATGGTCCCCTGCCCCTGCGCGGCGACGAGCGCGACCGCCATGAGCGTCGATGCGATGATGTGTGTCTTCATAGGATTCCTCACGGCCTCTGGTGCTGATTGGTGATCTGGAGCGTGGCGGCCCCGCCCACCCAGAACTCGCGGGCCTTCCTCGGCCTCGGATCGTATGTCACCCACATCGGCACCACCTTGTACCAGGGGGCCTGTGTCAATGGCGTGGAGCCATCCCGCGCGCGGATGGTGGGGTGCGAGGTGTTGTCCTGGAGCGTGTAGGCCCAGGAGAGGTTGTTGGTCGGGTGGAACCACGCCCTCGTGTCGCGCACCATGACCACCCAGCGGAAGGGGAACGAGGCGTCGGCATCCGAATCCCAGGCCGAGATCGTATCGTAGAGCGAGTCGCCATGGGTCGGGGACAGGTGCTTCCACTCCGCCAGCCAGGTGATGTCCCAATAGGCGTGGACCTGGCAGTAGAAGACGCGGGGGTACCAGTTCGTGGTGAAGCTCTCCCAGGAGGGCGTGCCGTTGAGCGCCGGGTCGGTGGTGGTGTAGCAGAAGACCGGGTTGTGCCCGCCGAAGTGGATCGGCCCGTTGGTCCAGCATTTGAGCGTGATGTCGCTCCAACGCGGGTAGCCGTCGGCCTTGAGCGCTTCCGGGTCCTCGATGGTGAAAACCGCCCACCAGTTGGTCTCCGGCTTGGCCACGCCGGTGAGCCCGTCCCCCTTGCCCACGAAGTTGCTCGCCGTCACGGTCCCCCGCAGCCCGATGTTGGTGACGTTGGCGATGCCCGTCGCCGTATTCACGCTCACCCCGCGCCAGTTGATCGACTGCGCGGTGAGCGCCAGCACCGCCATCCCCGCGGCCAAGAAGAGGAGTTCCCTGCGCATCGTCACTCCCTCAGCGCCCAGAGTCCACGACTACTCGCGGCGTCGTAATCCGTGGGCTTGATCAGATTCACCCCATCGCAGACCGTCACCCCCGGATCGGGGTCCTCGATGTATTTGTACAGCGAGGGCGGCCCCTCCCCGACATCGACGATCAAGAGCGGCCTGCCGTACTCCAGGTGCGCGGTCGGCTGGCCGTCCAAGTCGGTGCTCGCCCCGCCGGTCAGGCCCGTGATCCAGAAGCCGTGCTGCAGGCCGTTGCCGATGTAGCCGAGCTGAGCCGGGGTCTCGGACTCGCCGCGCGCGTGGTCGTTGTAGACGCGGCACTTGAGGTTCATCGACGAGAGCTTTTGGCCGCCCACGGTGACCTCGATGTCCAATTCGATGTCGATGTACGGCAGTTCCGCCCCCGTCCCCTTGCCGATGGCCGCGTTGATGCCCACCGTCTCGAAGTCGATCACCGCGTCGTAGTGCGGGTCGGTGCCGGCGTCCTCCTGGGCCCAGACCGTCTGGCGGATCATGACCGGGCCGCCGTACTGCGCCACGCCCCCGACGACCAGGTGGCCCTCCACCGCGATCCCCCACCCCTCCGGCAGGGCGATCAGCTCGTCCGCCCCGTCCAGCTCCTCGTTGACGAAGCGGATCTGCACCGGAATCTGGTCCCCGCGCTTCGCCGGCCAGAGCAGGATCGGGGAGCGGTCGCCGGAACGGAGATAGACCTCGCCGGTGTCGAGGTTGGCGAAGAGGTTCCTGGCAAATACCTCCAGCACCGAGGAGCCGCTCGCGCCCTCCAGGAACAGGGCCGGGATCTGTCCGGAGAAGGGCATCAGCCGCCGCCCTCCTTGGCCTTCATCTCCTGCTCTATCCGCTCGATCCGTTTCGCCCGCGCCTCGCGCACCGCCGCCGCGCCCGCGGCCGTCGGGAACCGCCTCCTGAAGGCCATCATCCCCAGGTCGGCGGCGGACGCCGCCTCGCCGTGGGCCTTGTTCGCCGCCACGGCCCCGTTATAGAGCTGGAGCCACGCCCCCGCGTCGGTCACGTCGGACTCCGCCCGCTCGCCCCTCGGCCTCGGTCCCGGTTTGAGACGCCTCATGCCGCCTCCCCGTGCGGGCGGTGGGTGATGGAGTTGACCGTCAGCAGCGCGTGCCACGTCCCGTTCGGCAACTGCGCCAGGCTCGCGCTGTCGTAGACCTCGTATGTCGATGGCGCCAGGTACCACCCGATCACGATCGTGTCGCCCCCGCTGGCGTGGAACGCGATGTCGTTGTCGATCGTCACGATCCCGTTATTGGATGCCCCGTAGACGTAGTAGTTGTTGACCACGCGCGCCCCGGCGCACCCCATGTGATCCAAGAGCCCGTAGAGTTCGCCGAGGTGATCCCAATACTCGGTGCTGATGTAGTTGACCTGGTGCGCCACGGGCCGGCCGAGCGTCCCGGCCTCGACCAGCCCGATCGCGAGCACGAATCGCGGCCTGCCGTAGCTGTTGTACGTGTTCCACGGGGGAGGGTTCTGCGCGAGCACGGTGCCCGCGAAATTCAGGTCGATGTCGAACACGTCGGTCTCCGATCCGGGGATCTGGATGCTGCGCGACCAGAACGTGCACGGCTCATCGTATCCGCCGCCCGACACCAGATAGTCCGCGTTCCACTGCTCGGTGTAGGTGTGCGGGGTGCCGATGGGCCGCAGCGTTCTCGCGGGAAGCGATACCGGGCAGCGCATGTTGTGCAGGGCGCCGGTCAGCTCCTGGGCGAGGTCGCCCCCGATCACCTTCGGCACGTCGTCGGGATGGGTGGCCACAGTGACCGTCACGGAATCCTCGAGGCTCGGGTCGGCCACGCTCCGGCAGACGACCTGGCACTCGCCCGACTTGACCCCGATGATGACGCAGTACTGGTCGGTCTGCTGGGGGGCGTTGAGCACCCTCTGGTAGTCGCTCACCGCGCCCCCGCGCTCGATGCGGCAGATCGAGGGATCGGAGGACTCGAAGACCACTCGCTTGTCGTCGAGGTTCTCGATGACGGCCGCCAGCGTCTGGAACGTCCCGATCCGCTGGCCCTGGTAGGTCTGGTCCTCCTGCCATTCCCAGAGGGTGATCTCGTCGTAGCTAGCGGTGATGGTGCCCGCCGTGCCGTCGAGGAAGTCCAGCCGCGCGGCCCGGTTTCCGAAGGTCGCGTAGTCCGCGGCCAGCACGAAGCGGCAGCGGTTCTCGGCGAAGGCCGTGCAGGAGACCGCCTCGACGAGGGAGAGGTTGTCGCTCTCCGGATCCTTGGCCCAGACCTTGAGGGTGGCGGGTTTCTCCGCGGTGGCGACCATCGCCTTGAAGTCGCCGCGCTCGTCGGTGACGCGGTACACGTCGATGGCGTTGGCCCCGGAGCCCGCCGGCCGCAGGATTAGCCCGTCGGGGTCAAGGGCCTTGAGCCGGTCGCCCTCCCGCTCGTACTTGTACCACCTCCCGTTGGAGGAGTTGAGCACCGCGCGGGCGATGTTGGACGGCTCGGGCATCTACCACTGCCTCCCCTGTCAACGGCTCACTTCTTCAAGCTCACCAAGATCTCGTCCTCGGTCTCGGTCACCACGAAGCCGTCCCCGAAGCGGACCCGCTTGCGCCGCAGGATCGCGTCTTTGAGCGCCTTGAGGAACGCGACGTGGAACCGCGGCTTCTGGCTCTTGAGGTCCTCGCCCATATCACTCCCAGTAGGCGGTGTCGCCCGCCCCGTCCTTCTGCTGCCCGCCGTCCCCGCCGGTGATGTAGCACACGTACCAGGGGTCCATCATCTGCGCCCACTCCTCCTCCTGCGTCCAGAAGCCGCCCGATTCCCCCGACCGGCTCCCGGTGCGCCGCCACCGGAAGGGCGGGTTGATCATCGAGGTGTTGAAGCCGTAGCGCGCCAGGATCGCCCCGGTCTGGCCGACGTCCACCTTGAGGATCTCGACGTTGAAGAGGCGCGGCGGCGCGCCCGCGCTGCGGGTCTCGCTGTGGGGAAGCCCCGAGTAGTACCGGTACTTCTTGGTGGGGGCGTAGTAGTGGACCGTCACGCTGAACTCCGCCTGCGAGATCCAGATGCCGCTGGAGGCGTTCATCTTCACCGTGAAACTCCCGGACTGGAGCGATGAGCCGGTCTCGACCAGCCCGCGCGGGTAGCGCGAGAAGCGCATGGTCTGGTAGGCCCAGAGGTCGTCGTAGACCATCGTGATGCGGCTCTTGCCCAGCCGCGACTCGTTGACCCGGTTCTCCGAGAGCCGCAGCTTCGGGAATCGACGGTGCCTCGTCCCCTCCCGGTGGATCAGCCGATAGGGATTGGCGTCGAAGGATTCGTAGACCTCCTCGCGGTGCTCCCGGCCCGTCGCGCTGCGGACGTGGGACACCTCGCCCGTGAAGACCAGTCCCCGGTGCTGGCCGTAGACGACGTAGGCACCGCGATCGGATTCGTTGGAATCGTCGCCCATCACTCGCCTCCCCCGCTGGCCGCGACGATGGCCGCCTTGAGCTCGTTGACCGCCTGGAGCAGTTGCCCGATGCCGTTGGCATCCCCGCCGCTGGCGCCCTCCGCGCCCTTGCCGGCCGCAGCGTCGGCCACCGACTGCGCGTAGCTGCCGCTCTCCCAGGCCCCGGAGTTGAACGCCCCGGCCCCCGCGACGTTGCGGTGGGAGTCCATGTACTGCCGCCCGCCGTCGCGCCCGCTCACCATGTCGGCCTCCTCGGTGGCGCCCTTCCGGAAAGCGCTGATCCGGGCCTCGGCCTTCCGCGCGTCCTTGTCCTCCCCCCGGACCTTCTTCTTGGCCTCCCCGGCGGTCATGCCGTCGCGCATGTACTCCTCGATGCGCTCGTTCTTCGATTTGCCCCCAGGGCCTGCAGATGCTTGCGCGAGGTTGGCGCGGGCCGCCATGAGGGCGACGTAGGCCTCCGCCTCCCGCCTGCTGCCCCGCGCCATCTCCAACTCCTTCTCGGCCGCCGCAACGCGAAGCCGCGCCTCCTCGACGGCGTGCTCCTTCCCGTCGGCCTTCAACTCCGCGATGGCCACCTCCAGCGCCAGTTCCCGCACCTTGGCGGCCTCCCCCATCCGGTCCTCGCGGAGCTTCGCCTCCCTCTCCTTCTCCCGCCCGGCTTCCTCCTCCTCGCGCCTCTTCTGCTCGGCGATCTTGCGGCCGAGGTCCTCGATCTCCTTGAGGAGCCCCTGCTCCTCGGTGCGGAGCCTGATCGTCTCCTCCTGGTCGGCGTTGCCACGAGCGATCCGGTTGCGCAGCTCGGCCAGCTTGCCCAGGAGGTTCTCGAGGTTCTGTTCGTCGGTGCGGTTGGCGGCGTCCCTGGCCTCCTTCGCCCTCCAGTAGGCATCGGTGAGCCGCTCGATCCCCTTGCGGCGCTTCTCGTCGTCCCCGGCCCCGCCCTCCGCCAGCGCGCCCTTCGATCGGTCGATCATGCCCTTGGGCCGGTAGTTCGCCCCCTCGGTCATGAAGCCCGCGTCCTCGGCGTTGGCCCCCATCCACTTGGCCATCTCCTCGCCGTGGATCTTCTGGTAGAGCGCCCGCTCGACGGCGACCCTCCCCCGCTTGTCCAGGCCCTCCGGGATGATCCCCGAATCCTTCTCTGCGGCGAACCGCTCCCTCGCCGCCGCCCCCACCTCCTCGCTGGCCTTGAGGCTCGCGGCGAATTTCCGCCATCCCGCGTAGGTGCTCCAGACCCAGTCCTGGAACCGCGACTTCATGTTCTGGAGCATCAGGTTCCACTGGTCGGCCACCACACCCATGCCCATCAGCGCGGCATCGCTGGCGGGCTTGATCGAGGCGAATAGCTCGCGCAACTCCTCCGGGCTGCGCTGCAGGAGGTTCACCAGCTCCGTCCCGCCGCGCGAGAGAAGGTCCTGGACGACCAGGAACCCGCGACCGTTGGCCTCGGCCCGCTGGTAGCCGCCCGCCAGCGCCACGATCATGTCGGGCAGGTCCATCCGGGAAAGATCCCGCCCGCTCAGGCCCATGATCTTGAGCGCCTCGGCCTGCTCCCTGCCGCCCTCGGCGGCCTTGCCCAGGTTCACGCGCAACTTCACCGCCGCCTTGACCACCGCATCGAAGTCCGCACCCATGAGACTCGCCGCGCCGCCGACCTTCACGAGATCGGAGGGCATCTCGCGCAAGGTCTCGGCCAGGTCGCTCACCCTGTCGGCGTCGGCCACCGCGCTTGTGACGGCGCGCCCGACCGCGTAGAGCGCCGAGGCGATCCCCGCGCCCACCGCCGCGCCGGAAAAGACCTTGGAGAACTCCGAGCCCAGCTTCTTGTTGAAGTCGCGGGCCTCCTTCCGCATCCGGGCCAGGCCCCGGTTGAAGTCGGAGTCGTCCAGGCGCGACCTGGTGACCAGATCAGCCACGGCGCTTCCTCCTGACCACCTTCGCCCCCTCGGGCAGCCCGCCCCGCCGCGTCCCGGTGATCCCGCGGGCCTCCAGCGAGGCGATCTGCTCCTCCTCGGCCTCCGTCACCCACCGGCAGCCGTACTCGCCTTCATTCAACGCGGCGGCGTAATGCAGGAGCTGCCCGTAGCGCAGGAACCACGCCCACTCGGGGTCCTTGCCGAAGGCCCTCGCGACGGCCGTCACCATTCCGAGGTGGAAGGGCGTGGTGCAGGGCTTGCCCTCCTTGGCCCGCTCCTTGAGCTCGGGCACCACGACAGAGTCCTCGCGGTAGTTCGCCCACGCCAGCCGCGCGCGGTGGACCGACCTGGGCGAAAGCGCCATGCGGCGGATCGCGGCGATGTCCCGCCTGTCGGGCCTCCGCCAATCGATGGACCAGAGTTCCTCGAACGACCCGCACGCGCAGACCTTCGCCGCCCCCACGAGATCCGGGAGCGTCGCCGCCGATGGCGTCCAGGGGAGAGGGTTGTCGATCGCCCGCAGCGCCACCGAGTGCGCTGCGCAGAAGGGTTTCAGATCGCGCCCGAAGATCCGGTGCCCGTCACAGGGCAGCAGGAACGCCGCCGCCAGCCGACCCGCCACGAGGGATTGGAGCGCCATGGCCCATCGTCAGGTGATCTTCTTGAAGGCGACCAGCGTGCAGGAGGCCTCCTCGAAATCGCGGACCTTGTCGCCGATCTTCTTGTTGGTGACGATGTACTTGATCCCGTCCACCGTCACCGTGCCCAGCGCGTCGAACTTCGCCTCGTCGGTGAGCAGGCCCTGCACGTCGTAGTTGCGCTTCCACCGGTCCGGCTTCTGCTGGCCGAGGGCGGCGGTCTCCCCGTCGCGGTCCACGGCCTCTGCCTGGGCCTCGGGCTCGCGGGCCCGGTCCACGGAATTGACCTCGATGCCGATGTCGTCGGACATCGCCTTGAGGGCCGCCTTGAGGCCCATCGTGACCGCGAGGGAACCGTGCTTGTCGAAAGCATCCGCCATATCCCCCGGCGCGTGTCAACGCCGGCGGGAACCTCGGGACTTCTTCTCCGGGCGAAAGCCCGCCAGTTCCTTCCGCATCCCCTCGACATGGAAGTGGGCGGCGGTCTGGATCGCGCGATTCAGGATCGCGATGAGTTCCGGATTGTAGTCAGAACCCTTCCCCACCCAATCGAAGAACTTGAGGTCTCGCCGAAGGTCCATCGCGAATCGCCCGCGGCCCCCGCCGTGCTGGGCGACGTAGGCGGCGAATGCGATCGAGAGCTTCTTGAGCGCCGGGATCAGCGCGCTCTTGAGCTTGCCGACGTGGCCCTCCAATTCCTTCACATGCGCCTCGACGGCCTCCGGATTCATGACGATCCGCAGCGGTGGCGGTGGTCTCCAGCTGTGGCGCTTATATCCGCGCATCGCGCGGCCCTGATCAAACGGAGTGATCGTCACCCCGGCCAGCCGGGAGCCGCCTTTCTTCAGGATCTCCCGCATCGCCCGGATGTCGCCCCGGAAGTAGGCGGACCAGAAGGCGGTGCGCAGCGGTCTCTTCATCTCGCGCAGGTATCGGTTGAGTCTCGCCCCGCGCGGGTACCCGTAGGCGTAGTCGCGCCGGATCCCGCGCCTGGCCGCGCCTGCCGAGGACGGAGGGATCACGCCCAGCACGCGCCGGAAGAGTCCGCGGGCATATTTCTCGAACGTCTTGCCGGAGAAGTCGTCGTGCTCGGCCTCGATGTCCCGGACCGTCCGGTCCCAGTCGGTCAGGTCCACCTCGAAGGAAACGTCAGACGCCACGTTACGCCGCCGGGATAGCGACGCCCGCGGCCACCGGCTTGAGCACCATCTTGGTCGCGCTCTTGGCCACGCCCAGGATCGTCGGGTACCAGCCCTCCGCCAGGTCCGTGCTCGGGGCGATGTCCCCCGCCGCGTCCGCGCCGACCACGAGGATCTCCCCCACGCTCAGCGCGCAGCCGGGGGTGAAGTCGTCGTCGTCGTAGACCAGGAAGCCCGGCTGGCCCGCCGCGCCGCCGTTGAGCGCGATGCCCTCGGCGGCGTAGGCCGTCGCGCTGTTGGCGTCCGCCTTGTAGTACCGCCCATCCGCCGCCTTGCGGTACAGGGGCATGCCCGCCGTGACCGCCTCCCCAAAGATGATGTCCTTCTTTTTGCCGTTGCTCCCCGCCAGGACGTTCGCCGCAGTGATGACCTTTGCCGCCATGACTCACCCCGCGTGTCAATCCTCAGGCGTCCAGCGCCGCCGCCCAGACCTTGAATTTCAGCGTCCTCACCCACTCGTGACGGGTCCGGGATCGCTCGATGTCGAAGTCGGCAACCCCGAACACCCTCGCCCTCGGCCCCGAGAGCATGTCTGGCAGCGCCGAGTCGCGGAGTTTCCGCAGGACCTTTCCCCACGCGTCGGCCAGGGCCTCCGGGCTGTTGATCTTCTCGGCCTCCATCATCACGTCCACCCGGCAGGAAAGGAGCCACCGCCCCGGCCGCTTGTCATCCTCCGCCGCGCCATCGACCATCGCCACGATGCGGGTGTCGGGCGCGTCCTCGTCGGAATCGACGCAGGCAACCGGGATCCCCGTCCCAGCTTCATCGAGGACCGCCTTCAGCCTCTCCTCCACCGCGTCGCAGGGGTCGGTCACGTGATCAACTCCGCGTGGATGGTGACGACGGGCCAGTTCGAGTTGTCCGCCACGCCCGTCACCTTGTAGCTCTTGCCGTCGGCGGTGAGCCGATCGCCGCGCGTCGGCAGCGGCAACCCGATCTCATCGCGCAGCGCCTTCATCATGACGCCCGAGGAGGGGTCAAAGCCGCCGGCCACGAGCCCAAACTCGACCGCGGGATTGCCGATGAGCGCGCGGAATCGCCTCTGCCCCCACGCCACCGCCACGCCCCTGCCCTCCTCGCCCAGGAGACGGGCCATGTCGGAGGCGACCTCATCGGCCAGCGTCGCCATGGGAATGGGTCACCGGGGCTTTCGGACGCCCTTGCGCCTCGGCGCGGGATCCGCGACCGGAGAATCCTCGTCGAGGGTTTCGGGTGGCGCCTGATCCGGGGCGACCTCGTCGCCCGGGACCTCGGTCGCAACGACCGCAACCGACTCCCTGCCCCGGAGTCGCCTTCGCTTGATCAGCCCATTGTCCCGGCCCCAGACCTCGATCCGCTCGATGCCGGCGGCATCCTCCGCCTGGAGCCTCTTGGCGGCGCGGATCTGCTCGCGCAGGGGGACCTCGGGCCCGACCAGCACGCGCGGGCCCGCCTCGCCATAGCCGATGGTGACGCCCTGATTCATCACGCCGCCCTCGTGAACCGGCGCAGCGCCTCTTTCTCGCCGATGCCGAAACCGTAGTTGCACTCGATGACCCGCTTGCCGGTGTCCTTGCCCGGATCGCCCCACGCCCGGTACTCCAGGGTCAGGCCGGAGTCGGGGTCGGTGTAGATCTCGTAGGCGGTGAGCTGCTCCCGCACGCTGGGCTCGGGCTCGATGGGGGCCTGCCCGACCAGAACGGCGCTGGGGAAGCAGATGAAGCCAGCGAGGTTCTCGCCGTTGTCCGGCAGGATCGGGGCCCGCTCGTAGTCGAAGCCGCCCACCCGCGCGCCCAGGCTCGCGTCGCGCCAGACGCGCGTGTCGCCGGAGTTGCCCGCGAACCGCGCCTGGGGATCGGCCTTGAGGTAGTGGTCAAAGTCGTTGTTGAGCACCATCCCCCGGCCCGTCTCTGGCCACATGAGGTCGTTGCTCGCCTTGCTGGCCTCCAGCACCTCCAGGAAGTCGAACTCGTCGGGGGAGACGTTGACCACCGGCGCGCCGAAGTCCGCGGCCTTCACGATCGAGAAGATGTCCTTGATGACATCCTCGGCGAGCTTGCGGCCCTTGTTTCGGCCCAGCTTCTCGAAGTCGATCATCGGCATCCGGTTCCAGGTCCGGCTCTTGATCGCCATGGACTGGTACTTGCGCTTGTCGATCTTCACCGGCCGGGTCTCGATGTCGCCGTCCTCCTCGGCCTCGTACCCGTCCTCATCGTCGAAGTCCTTGCTCGCGGAGGTCGCCAGCGGGTAGTAGGGCACGTGCACGGTGTCGGTGCCCTTGAGAGGCACGTTCTCGAACTTGGTCGAGAAGAGCCGCAGCGGCAGGATGATCCTCTTGAACGCCTCCATGGCGCCCTCCAGGATCGTGTGGATCTTCAGGTCGTCGGCTACGTTGAACGGCATATCGGTTGTCCCTTCCTTGTTTCCCCCGCGTCAGTTCCGCCCGGACTCGCCCAGGAACGCCCGGATGTCGTCCCGGCGCTCCCGCATGAACTCGGCCTTCCTGACCGGATCTTTCTTCGCCTCGCTCCAGGCGGCCTCCAGCGACCCGCCCGAGAGCGCCCCGGTGGGGCTGATCGCCTCGCCCGCCCCGACCGCCAGCGGATCGCCGGTGGCGTCGGCCACGATCTTCGCGGCCCCCTGGCTCGCGCGGAGGGGAAGCGTCTTCTCGGACTCGGCCTTCTCCTTCTCGGCCTTCTCCTTGGCGGCCCGCGCCGCGTCGCGATCCTGCTCCGCCTGGGCCTTCTCGCCCTTGAGCCTCTCGTTCTCAGATTTGAGCGCGTCGCGCTCGCCCTCGGCGGCCTCGGCCCTCGCGGTCAGCGCGGCGTTCTCGGTCCGCGCGGCATCGAGGTCGGCGCTCACCTGCTGCAGCTGCTTGCCCCCGGTGATGAGGTTCTTCAGTTCGGCCAGAAATTGCTGGAAGTTCATGTGGCTTCGCTCCCTTTCTCCGAATCGGTCACTCCCGCTGGCCGGAGACGACGTTGAGGTTGGCGACCGAATTGGTGTGCCCGGTCAGCTGCACGAGCAGCGGCTTCTGCGCCTGCCCCACAGCGAGCAGCCCCGGCCCGATCTCGACGTGGCGGGTCTCGTTGCTCGCCGAGCCGCACGGCAGGACGATGTCGGCCGCCACCTCGTAGAGGATGTCCCCCGCGGCCAGCGATGCGCCCGGCGCGGGACTCAGCACGACGTAGTTGGTGTCGGCTGCGGCGACCGAATGCAATTCGTAGGCCTCCGCGCTCACGTCCCGGGAGACGACCGAATCCCCGTTGGTCAGCCCGTAGGAGGCGTTGGCCACCGCGCAGGTCCCCGCGATCCCCTCGGTGGCGGCCAGCAGCACGCCATCGGCGGCCGCGAAGAAAGTCAGGGTGGCCGCGTTGGTGTCGGCGGTGACGTTGGCGTAGGTGACGCGCGGCTTGGAGCCCGCGGGGATCACCGCGTAGGACACCCGGCTCGCGCCGTAGTCGGAACCCTTCTTGGAGAACTCGCCCGCGCCAAAGAGCGGGACCGCGAGCAACAGGCACAGGATCGTGGGGATGGGCTGCTTCATGTTGATCCCGGCGGGGTGTCAACCGCGCACCATCTCCAGGAGCGCCGCCTCGGCGTCCTCCCGGCCCCCGATGAAATCGATCGCGCCCCGGTCGCGGGCCTCGTCGCCGAGGAACACCTGGCCCCGCATCGTGCCGGGGGCCAGCTGCCGGTGCGCGGCGACGTGGCCCTCGAATTTCGCGTGGCTCTTCTCCACCGCATCCTGGATCGAGGCGCGCTGGTCGTCGGTGAGGCCCGTCCACGGCAGCCAGGTGGTCTTGAGGTCCCCCTCCCGGTTGTGGAACGCCTCGACGCGGATCCCGGCGTCGGCCAGCCAGCCCGACATGTCCGCGAAGAAGGTGAAGGTGCCGATGCTGCCAGTGTAGGCGGTCATGGAGCTTCCGATGGCGCCCGCGCCGGCGGCGAGGAAGTAGGCGGCGCTGGCCATCATCTGGTCGGTGTAGGCGAGCACGTGCTTCTCCCCGGCCAACGTCGCGATCTCCTGGGCTGCCTCCAGCGCGCCAAGGGTCGAGCCCCCCGGCGAGTCGATGTCCAGCAGCACGCCCGCCACGTTCGGGTCCTCGCGCAACGCGCGGGCCGCGACGATGATCTCGTCATAGGCGGTGTCCGGCCACCACGAGGCGTCCTTCGCCAGCACGCCCACGATCGGCAGCCGCGCGATCCCGCCTGGCCGCATCTCGGCCTTCAGCGATGCGCGGTGGGTCGGTGCCTTCCCCTTGGCCTTGGAGAGCACCCGCGCCATCTCCTCAACCCTCGGCTGGCCGCTGGCGTGCAGCGCCCACGGGTGGGCCCCGAGCTTCCACGCCGCGCCCGATAGTTCACTTCCCGGAATCATCCTCGTCCTCCTCCCCCTTGGCGGACTTGTCATCCCCCGATGGCTCAGCCGCCGCCCCGCCGTTGACCGGCGCGGTGAAGACCGAGGCATCGACCCCCTCCTCGATCGCGATCTGCTCCTTGAGCTTGGCCTCGCGGGCCCGCTCGCGGAGATGGTCCTCGAGGCCCTTGCCCGCCGGACCCAACCAATCAGAGAGGTTCTTGGCGCCGATGCGGTAAAGGCGCTCAAAGTTCTGGGCGTCGCGGCCCTCATCCACGGTGATCTCCGCAGGCCGGGTGTGGCCCCACTTATACCACTCCGGGTCGAAGTCCAGCCACCCGGCATCGATGAAGCTGCCCACCGCGAAGGCGTCCAGCCGCAGCGCAAGGGGCGCGAGCAGGTCCTGGCGACAGCGCACCGCCGCCACCGCCTTGTTGCGCACCAGCCTCACCGTCGCCCCGCCGATCTTGCTCGCGTCCCAGGCGATCTCGATGGGCCAGCGCAGCCCAGCGAAGCAGCAGCGAAGGATGTACTCGACGAAGCGGTGCCAGGTCTCCGGCGGCCGGGAGGAGATGAAGGATTCGAGTTTCGACCCACTGTTGGACCGGAAGTAGCGCACCAGCCCGCCGAGCATCGTCTCGTAGTGGACCATCCCGCCGTCGGCGGCCCTGGACGTCACCACCGGCGAACCCTCCTCCTCTGGGTCGGGCGCGTTGCCCGCCTCGTTGTATTCCAACAGCGAGATCGCGCTGGCGGCCTTGATCGCGAGCTTCTCGAAATCCTGCGTGTCTTTGAGGTCGTGCAGGTCGAGGACCGCGTGCGTGATGGCCGGAAGCCCCGTGCCCCCGTCCCACCACTCCGGGTCGAAGACCTGCATCATCCGGTCCCGCCCGATGACCCGGTCCTCGTCCTTCCGGGTGGCCGGCATCTCATAGGCGACCGGGCGGCCGTAGCCGGTCATGATGACCCCGTTGGTCGAGATCATGCCCCGGTACTTGCCGTCCTTGATCTCCCCGGACCGGCGGCTGGCGATCCGGTGGCCGGGGATGAACTGCACCAGCGGGTAGCCGCCCTCGGTGCGGAAGGTGTAGGCGAAGCTCCGCCCGTCCCGGTCCATGCAGAGCGAGGCGAGCGCCAGGCCCTTGTTCCAGCCGAACGGGTAGCCCAGCACGTTGCAGGAGCGGTGCCAGTCGGCGAGCATCGCCCCCGCCCGCTCGCCCCACTTCCGGTCCGTGCCCAGGAACCGCGGCTGCCAGGCGGTGCCGAAGGCGTAGTCGGCCTTCTCCAGCGCCGCGCCCTTGACGATCCCTAGGTTGGCGAACAACCGCTGCGAGTCCGACACGATCCTGGCGAAGGTGTACGAATCGATGTGCCGCCAGGTGTCCTTGGTCTCGATGCGCCACGACGAACGATCGCGCCACCTGCCCCAGTCCCCCGCGTCCCAAAGCGCGGAGCGGCTGACGCCGTTCCTCCATGCCCTCTGGAAATCGACCGGGTTCATGCTTCCTCGAAGGACACCCGCGTCCGGGTGATGTTCCGGCCGTAGGTCTCGGGGTCGAGCCGCCGAAGCGCGTACCGGCACTCCTCTAGGACCTTCTCGGGGGGCATGGAAAACTGCTTCTGCGCCGAGGTGCCCCCCTCCCCCCACTGCATGATGGTCTTCTGCTCTAGGACCAGTTGCTTCGCCTTCTCCTGGATCGCCCGCACCTCCGCGACGGTGAAACCGGTGGTGAAGAGACCCTGCGCCATGACACCCGGTGGGGGGTGTCAATCCGTGGCGCCCCCGCATCCGGGCAGAAGGCCTTGACCTGACCGCGCCGCGCCCGCCACGATCGATCCGGCCCAACCATGCTGCCCGAGAACCCAGACTGGCCCGCGACCGTCGCGGAGGCGGCCGAGAAGATCATCGCGGCCCTCGACGCCAAGGCCCGGCACGAGATCCACCAGGCGTCCGAGGAGGACCTGATAACGTTCCATCTCGGGCTGGGGGCCGGGATCCGCAACAGTTTCGGGCTCTGGGGCGGCAACACGGCCCTCCTTCAGTCCAGCGGCTGCGCGGACGCCGATGGCTGCTCCATGAAGATCATCGAGGCCGTCTGGCGCAAGCTGCAAGAGGCCGGCGAGGCCAACTGACGGGCGTTCAGCCCGGCCCCCCGCGCCCCCTCCACCGCCTCTCGCCCCGGTAGCCTGGCATGCACCGACCGGGACCGCCGTCGCCTCGCCCGCACGGTCTCAACTTGCAACCGAGATCCCCGCGCAATAGCCTCGCCGCGGTTGGGATGAACTCCAGAACACGAGCGCTAATGCGGCCCCGCACCGAGCCACCTCGGACTGCACTTCCCATTGCCGCCTGGCAAGTTGCTCCCCTCTTGGGACCGGCACTGGCGCGATTCCTTCTTGCCGTCCTGGTGCTGTGCCCCCTGTTGTCCAACGCCGCCCTGGTACGGGTTGACTTCAGTGTCGCGATCGACACCGACGATCTTGATCGGTATCCCGTCTTCGGCCTCAATGGCACGAACCTTCCTTTCAAGGGGTCAATCACCCTCGACACTTCCAACGTCCCCCTCGTAATCCCGGCGGGAACCATCGATGGCGACGACCTCTACGCGTCGGACTTCTACGGGTATGGTGCTGCCGCGATCATCGACATGGACATCTCCTTCGGAACCAAAACGTGGGATGTCTCTGCCATCGACAGCATCAAACCGACTCCGAGCTTCCGGGCCGAGATATGGTTCGATGCCCACTTGGAGAGTGCCTCGGGGCCTTCCTTCATGTGGGCATATTTCACCGACAGCGACAGCACTCTTCGGCTCGGGGAGTCATGGGCACCCCCAACTCAGTTCGGGGACACCGTTCGGATGGTGGACTGGGCATGGAGGTCAGGCTCGGCTTTCGGATCGAATCTGTTGATCGAGCGCGTGTTCATTCCAGAACCGAGACAGGGTCGCATCATCGGCCTCACCGCGATGCTCATCGGTGCGGTAACCCTACGCCGCCGGAAGCGGTGACCCGCTAATCGTTCCCGACCGCTTCCACCGCCTCCCTCCCCAAGAGCCTCAGCATGTGCCCCGCCGCCACGGCCATCGCCTCGCAATCCCAGTAGTGGTTGGGGCGCTTGCCGATCTGCACCCATCGCCACTGGCCCGCGTGCTTTTCGCGGCGCTCGCTCTCCATGTGCTCGAAGTATTCCTCGGGGGCGTCGTCGGGGATCTCCCATGTCGCGCCCTGTGAGGGGTCCTGGTTGCGGCGGAGCCGGTCGAGGGCGTCCTTCATCGCGAGGTTGGACCAGTAAAACTGGCGGGCGACGCGGCCCCGGCCCATCGAGACCTTCCGCACCGGCGACCATGGCCGGAAGATCGGATCCACGTGGACCCGCTTGCGGCCCCTGTTCCTCTGCTTGTGCGCCCAGGTGTTGCGGCCGTCGCCGATGAGCGCGGTCCATCCCCGCTCCGCGCACCAGCGGAACACGTCGTAGCCCCGCTGGTCGCCGGCGTCGATGAACACGAGCGACGGCAGGATGCCGAAGCGCCCCACGATCAGGTCGCAGTCCTCAAGGGTGTGGGCCCGCTCCATCCAGATCGCCCGCGAGCTGCCGTCCATGGCGAATGAGCGGACGACCACGTAGAAGCAGACCTGCTGCACGTCGATGAAGGCGGCGCGGCAGGGCCCGAGGGGCCTGGCCTTCTCCCATTCTTTGCGCTGCTCCTCGGTGGCGTCCTCGGGCAAAGGTTCCTGCGGCATCTCCGGCCAGCCCTTGCGGCCGATGGCGGCCTCCTTCTCCCAGGCGGGCGGCCCGCCCTCCGCGTTCATCCGGTAGCCTGTCTTGCGAATCTCGACGCGGTAGTCCTCGCCCCGGTCCTCGTAGGTCTGGGCGAGGCGCTTCATGCGAAACTCCCTGATCAGCGACGTGTCCCCGCGCCGGTAGGCCGCCACCGCCTTGTGCCACTCCTCGACCAGATCGCGCCAGTCCATGTGCGCCATCGCGTTCCAGCGAAAGCCGGGCCGGTCCTCCGGGGCGTCGGGGTTGCGGGGCTCGAACCGCCATTCGCGCAGCAGGTCCTTCTGGAGTTCCTTCGAATACGGCATCCGCTCCCCGCAGTGCTGGCACTCGTAGGCCACCGTTTTCCGCAATTCGCGCCAGCGCCACGAGCCGTCCGGGTTGCGTGTGCGCTCGTTGTCGTCCCACACGATCCCGCCGGGGCGGTTGGGGTCCTTGTCCCATCGGAAGTCGAACCATCCCCGGCAGCAGGGGCACCGCACCTCCAGCTCGCGCTGATCGCTGTCGCACCACGCGAGGTCGGCCTCGTCGCCCTCCTCCGCGCCGGTGGAGAGGTTGAGGATGATCCGCGAGGAGCGGAACGACGTCGTGCGCTTGCGCAGCTGCTCGAGGTGCCCCTGCGGGTAGAGCCAGACCTCGTCGTTGACCTGGATGGCGACCGACAGGCTCTGGAGGTTGGAGGGCGTCGCGGCCCCCTGGACGATCAGGAACATGTGGTTGAAGAGGATCGTGGTGGTCCGCTTCTTGTGGCGGTTGACCGGGAAGTAGCAGCGCAGCGGCTCGCAGCGCTCCAGCATCGGCATGAGGCGGAACTCCGCGAAGTCTTTGGCCTTGTCGTCGGTCTGCGCGTTCCATTGCGCCGGTCCGGGGCGATGCTTGATCATCCAGGCCAGCGCCACCTGGGCGATGAGGGATTTCACGCTCTGGACGCTGGCCTGGATGGTGACCTCGATCCCGGTGCGGTTGCGCAGCACCTCCAGCGGTTCCTTGGCGTAGGGGTGGAGGGATATGTCGAAGGCTCCGGGGTGGGACATCTCCTCGCCGACGGTGATGTGCTCCGCGGCCCACTCCCAGATGGGGCGGTCGTCCACGACCGGCACGCAGTCGAAGATGGCGTGGAGCAGCGGGTCGGGCCCGCGCCTCCTACCTGTAGCCGTGTGCGATCTCATGGAGTTCTTGGAAGGCGAGGCGGATCGCCATCTCGTTGCGGGCGCGCTCCTCTTCGGTCTTGGCGCCATCGACCAGGTGCGAGCGCAGGATGCGGGCGGCCTCGGCCCAAGCGAAGGACACCTTCTCCACCACCTCGGCGCGGGTGACGTACTCGCGGCGGCGGATGGCCAGCTCGAACTCGGCGCGCTCGTTTTGGATCTCGTAGCGCCGCACGATCTCCGCCTCGCGGCGGGGCAACTGCTCCTTGGCGCTGTTGCTGGTGCCCAGGCCCCGCTCCTCGATGAACCGCGCCCAGGCCGCCGCGTCCTGGGAGTTGTCCGGCCTCGCCCTCGGCGCGCCGGGCATCTTCGCCCACAGCCGGAACGCCTCCCGGGAATACGGCAGGACGTCGGCGAGCCCGCGGAATCCCTTCACCCATCTCGGGGCCTCGGCGGTTTGGTTCCTGCGCCGTTCCTCGAGGACCGCCCTCTCGCGCGCGGTGAGGGTCTTGCCCGCCTGGAGCTTCCTGACGATGTTGGCCAGGTCCGCGGAGAGCAGTTTCTCGACCTGCTCCGCGTCGAGGTCATCGATGGTGCGGCCGCTCACTTCACCGCGATCCAGCCGGCGAAGTTGAGCAGCCTCCAGAAGCAATCAACGGAGCGGAATCCGCAGCCCCGGAGCATGTCCTCGTTCCAGGCGGCCGTCACCGGCACCAGCACGCCCTCCAGCGAGAAGCGCTTCCGGTCGATCTCCTCACGCGAGTAGCCGTTGCGCTCCTTGAGCGCGAGGTACTCCTCCACGAAGAGGCGGTTGAGGCCCGGGCCCGACCCCAGGACCTTCTCGACCAGCACGAACGCGCCCCCCGGCTCCAGGGCGTCGAAAACCCGGCCAACGATCTCCAGCCGGTACTCGATGGGAGTGAACTGGAGCGTGAGGACCGAGAGGACGACCGAGGCGCGGCATTCGGGGAAGGCGTTGCGCAAATCCATGTCCAGAATCTCGACCATCCCGAAGCGGATGTGGTCGGCGAAGCGCTCGCGGGCGGCGGCGAGCATCGGTTCGGACACCTCCACCCCGATGAAGCGGTTCCGGCCGCCGAGTCGCTCCACCAGCGGGGCCAGCGCCTCGCCGCGCGAGCAGCCCAGGTCAACGATGGCGGTGTCGGGCCGCGCGTGGCGGGCGGCGATCCGCGCCACCGCGTCGCGCATCACGGCGTACTGCGGGATGCTGCGGGCCAGCATATCGTCGAAGCAGCCCGTCACCGCCTCGTCGAACGCCCACTTCTCCCCCGGCATGTGCCCTACGCTGGTAGACGTCTCCATGGCCTCTCCCCCACCGGCATCGCCGGGATCCCGTACCTCTCGTACATCGCCCTGGTCCTCGGGTTGCTCTCGATGGCGAACATCTCCTCGGGCTCGAAGCGCCGCAGCAGGTGGGCCCGGAGCACGTGCTCCTTGAAGGCGGGCGGCCCGAGGTTGCGGTCGTTGAAGAAGGCCTCCTGCGGCGACCAGCCCGTCAGCGCCCGGATGCGCTCAAGCGTCGGCTCGCGCCAGCGCTCGGGCCTGGCTGTCACCAGGATCACATGATGCGGGCGGAGCAGCTTCACCAGCCACAGGCGGTAGGTCTCCTCCTGCAGGCGCTTGGCCATCGGCGGGGGCGAGACCCCGCGCTCGGGGGAGTTCTCCGCCAGCGTGTAGTTGAGGTCCAGGAGCACGATCACAGCGCCACCCCCAATCGTTTGGCGAACGCCGCCCGCGCCTCGGCGGCCAGCCCCATGCGGCTCCCGTCCGGATACGGGAGGTCGAATTCGAAATCCACCGCCTCCCGCAGGCGGGCGGGGTCCACCGGCAGCGGCCCGGAGCAGATCGCCGTCACGTTGTTGCTCATCTCCGCGACCTTGACCGACCGGAAGTGGGGGCCGAACAGGTCGAAAAATTCCCGCTCGGTGTGGTACTTCTGGACCTTGGGCCTGTCCTGGAAGTCCCCGATGCGGATGCCGGGCTCGTAATCCAGCCGGAAGCAGATGTTCGCCGCGTTGGACTCGTTCATGAACGCCTTGCCCCGGACCTGCCGCCAGCCGGTCTCGGTGACGCTGGAGGCGCAGGCATACAGGCGGGTGAAGGGCCGGCACAGCGCCGCGCAGACCGCGACGATCTTCTCCCGGTCGGCCCGGAAGGGCACCGAGTTGAGCACGCTGCTGATGAAGACCGACGTCCACTCGACGCCATCGGCCACGGCCTCCAGGAACCCGCGGGCCATCTCGATGCTTTCGCGGGCGCTGATCTCGTTCCCGGAAAGCCGGTAGGGCTCGAAGGGCGTGCACGCGATGCCCGCCTCGCGCAGGAGCATCGTCTCGGTGAGGTGGCCGGCCCCGAAATCCAGCACGCAGTTGCCGTGCTCCTTGACCCAGCGGCCCCGGTCGGTCGGTTTGCGGATGTCGAAGGTGCCGCAGGGCGCCGAGCCGTGGACCGCGAAGGTGAAGCCGTTGCCCAGCCCCGCCCTCACGCGGCGGGCCCGGCGAAACGAGTTGTGGCGGAGCAGGTCGGCGTAGCGGGTGTGGATGTCGAAATCCATCGAGAGCAGGTTCATCATCGCGCGGGCGAACTCCGCCTCCTGGTCGGTCACGTACACGACCGGCGCGGTGTCCTCTCCCCGCTCGGCGAGCATCTCCAGCCGCCCGATGCCGTTGACCACCGTCCCGTCGGCGCGGCAGACCAGCGGCATCTCGACCCCGTTGCGGTCCAGGGTCCGGGCGAGGTTGCGGGCGTAGCGGATCCACTTCCCGGCGTTGACCCGGCACAGGTCCTTGACCTTCGCCCTGGCGGGGGCGAGACAGCGCAGAAATTCGCCAGAGTCCGGCGACTTGTCCGGGATCGCCTCCGCCAATCCCCGCAGGTCGATCCCGTCCAGCTCGCGGGTCGCGCCGCCGGGGGTCGAGTGGAAATCGAAATCGTTGGTCGCCCGGTTGAAGACGATGTTCAGCGCCTTGCGCCGCTCCAAGGGCATCGCCCCCACCCGGAACACCGGGACGCGGGCGGCGCCCATGCGGGCCGCCACCAGGTGCCGCTGGTGGCCCGAGAGGATCTCCCCATCGGCGTCGGCGTAGATCGGGGCGAGGAACCCCAGCTTGCGAAGCGAAAGCTCGATCAGGTCCAGCCGCCGGGGATCGACCTGGCGTGGATTGTAAGTGCTGCCACGAACGGCATCCAGGGGCTCGGCGGTCACCCTCATAGCCCGAGCCTCCCCCGGATCGCGGCCAACACCGCGTCCTTGTCGAAACCGACCTCCTGGCGCAGCGCGTCGGCCCAGGCGCCGAACTCGGCCTGGGTGACGCGGAACCGGTACATCCCGACCGCGATCGTCACGTCGCCCTTCTCCAGGTCGCCCACGTCGTCCCCCCCGCCCGCTTCGGGCGCGGCGTCGGCTGGCCGCAGCAGCGAATCGAGGTCCGCGGGCTCGAAGCCCGCCAGGAGCGTGTCGAAGTTCTCATTGCGCCAGCCCTCCGCGATGCGCTCCAGCTCGTTCAAGTCCACCGTGGCCAGTTCGGCGAGCCGGTTGTCGGCCACCAGCACCGCAAGCTCGTCGTCCTCGCCCGCGAAGTCCTGGTAGTCCACCGGAACGATCTTTAGCCCGAGGTGTTGCGCGGCCATGAGCCGCCCGTGGCCGGAGACGATGAGGCCGCTGCGCTTCGAGACCGTGATGGGATGCCTCCACCCGAAATGCCGGATGTTCTTGGCCAGAAGCTCCACCTGCCGCCCCGGATGGGTGTTGGGGTTGCGCGGGTTGGGCCTGAGATCCTCGACCGGCACCAGCTTGCCGAACTCGCACCAGACCTCCACCCCATCGGCGAGGGCCTTGGCTTTCGGTGCCGTCTTGCTCATCGGATATGCGCGGCCTGTCAAAGCCTCGCGAGGTCCACCGCGCTCTCCAGGTCCGCCAGCGCGGCCCGGACGCAGCCCCCGCTGCCCACCGCGATCCGGGCGGCGGTTGCGTCGTCGATGTCCCACCGCGAGGCCAGGAGGTCCGCGATCTCACCTGTGTCCGGTGGGAGAAGCTTGATCGCCTGGAAGCGGGTCTGGAAACGCTCGGTGAGCAGGTCCAGTTGCAGGTTGCTGGTGCCGATCACCGCGCGACCGGGCGGGAGCGCGTCAAGGTAGGACAGCAGCAGGTCCTGGGCGTCGCGGGTGCAGCGGTCCAGCTCGTTGATGATCCGCACCGACCAGGGGGAGAACAGGTTCCCGAGGCCCAGCGATCCCATCCAGCCCTTCACCGCCTCGACCGTCACCAGCTTGCCGTTGACCTCGTCCACAGCCAGCGGGCTCCCCGCCAGCTCGGCGGCCACCATGCCGGCCACCGTCGTCTTGCCCACGCCGGGCGGGCCGTAGAGCAGCACCTTCATCGTGCCGCGCTCCCCGGCCCGCAGCCGGCGGGCCTTGGCCAAGAGCGCCTCCGCCGCGCGGCGGGCGGGGCCGATCAGTTCATCGACCGACCCCGGCCGCCAGTTGAGCGGCGACACCTCCGCCGCGATCACCAGCCCTCCCTCCGCACCCGCGCCTTGATCGTGTTGACCGAGACGCAGAAACGTTGCGCGGTTTTCTTCGGGCTGCGGCATTCCTTGTAGAAGCGCCGGATCTCCGCCCAGCGGACATCGCCATCGCCGTTGGCGGGGGCCTCCGGCTTCTCGAACGCGTCGAACCGCACGACCTTCGCCTCGGGCTCGGGCTGCGCGACGGGCGCGGCGGGCGATGCCGCCGTCGGGGCGGCGATGGGCTCGCCCCTCATGATCGCCTCCACGATCTCCCGGATGATCGGCACCGGGATCTCGGTGACCGTGAACACGACCCCCGCCAGGCTCTGCCGGCCGATCTGCGCCTTGAGGAACTTGATCGCCGCCCCGCGGGTGCGGCCCTGGAACTTGCCCTCGAAGAGGGTCGCGCCCTTCTCCTCGCAGACGATGTAGTAGAGCTTGTCCATGCTACTTCGCCTCCATGGTGAGGGTGACGTTCTCCGCGTCGCCGATGAACCACTTCTGGATGTAGATGGTCCCGATGACCGGCGGCTTGCCGGGTTCGGTCTGTTCCTCGAAGCGGACGGTGTTCTTGGTCTCCCGGAGCCTCTTGAACTCCAGGGTGGTCTTGGTGGTGCTGTTCTCCGGCATGTGTTTCTCCAGTTCCAGTGCTGGCGGGTGATGGTGGGACCGGCCCGGACGCCAGCGGTTCGGGCGGGGAAACTGTTTCTCGATGCGGCGGCATGCGCGGCGCGCTGCGATCTCGTCGGCGATGACCTCGTCGTACTCGGGGCATTCGTGCGGGGTTCTCATCCGAGCCCCCGTTCGAAATCGCGCATGCCCTTCCACGCGGCGTAGTCGGTCTGCAGGCTCACCAGCACCGCCTTGATCACGTCGCCATGCTGGGAATATCCGAAGCCCGCCACCGCGTCCCGGCCCTCGGTGATCGCGGCCATGCGGCGGGCGCAGCTCTCGCTCTGCATGTACTCGGCGGGTCCGGTGATCGCCCCCGTCGCGGGGTCGTAGCTGAACCGCCCGCAGGTCTGCGGACCGGCGGCAATGATCGCGGCCCTCGCCCGCTCCGCCTCCTGGCGCCTCGCCTCCGCGATGATGGCCTCGGCGCTTATCTCGTATCCGATCGGTGTTGTGCTCATGGTGGTGTAGCAACAGGTTCCGTGCCACCCGCCGCCGTTGGGTGAAATAGATGGCAAGGCGTTGGATCGCAGGGCGGTGACGGCGCAGGCCAATCACACCACCGGCGGTTGCCTGCGTCACCTGTCGCTCGACGGGACAGGTCTGTTCAGCGGAGGGACAGATCCGTTCAGCGGCGCGACGGTTCTCCCCGTGAGAAAGTCCCGTGCCACCGCGACGGCTTTCTCCGCGCCATCAAGTCCCTCGAACCGAGGGCGGTGCCATCAATCGTACCCGCCGCCCCACCTTGGCACGTCACCTGTTGCCTCTCATCGCATGAAGCTACACGAGATGCCCAACGAACAGCGGCCCCGCACCCGCCTCTTCGAGCGAGGAACCGGAGCCCTCCGCGACGCGGAACTGCTCGCCGTCCTCCTCCCCACCGGACCCAAGGGCGCCTGCGCCCTCCAGGTCGCCGAGGAACTCATGGCCCGGTTCCGCGACCTCCCCTCCATCGCCCGCGCCCCGGTCGAGGAACTGGCCAAGGTCCCCGGCGTCGGCGAGGTCAAGGCCGCCCAGATCCACGCCGCCATCGAGATCGGCGTCCGGCTCGCCCGTCGACGCGCCGCCGCCAACAAGTTCGACGACGCCTCCCGGATCGCGGAACTGGTCGGCCCCGAGATGCGGCTGCTCCCCTCCGAGAGCGCGCGGGTCGTCCTGCTCAACGCCAAGCTCCACCTCATCGCCGCCGAGGAGGTCTCCCGCGGGCTGCTCGACCAAGCCCTGGTGCACGCGAGGGAAGTCTTTGCGCCGGCAATCGCCCGCAGGGCCTACGCCCTGGTCCTCGTGCACAACCACCCGTCAGGGGACCCCACGCCGTCGGAAGCCGACATCCGAATTACCAGATCGCTCAAGGAATCCTCCAAGGTCCTCGACATCCCCCTCCTGGACCACGTCATCATCGGCGCGCCATCGACGGCATACCCCGAGGGCTGGTTCTCCTTCAAGGCGGCGGGGTACCTTTGACGCGACGGTCACACTTCCCCAACGCACCTACCCCGCCAACCTGGAATAGGCCGAGCGGAAACCAGTGCGCCACGTTTCAGGGCGAAGAGACCACGATGGCGCACCGAAACCCAACATTGCTCGAACGAGCGTCGGGGTGAACCGGTACGCGAGACGACGACGCGAGAAAGCCGGCATTAGGCAGGGCCCAATATCCACCCCGCAAAACGCGCCGCACATTGCCCTCTTGGATGTCGGCCATTTCGTCGGCCTTCGGCTCATAGCTACCGCCGCCGGCCTTGCTCTTCTTGAGATGGGTGTCGGCGTACCAGTCTTGGACCCATTCGCGCACGTTGCCACCCATGTCACAGAGCCCTGCTTTGTTCGCCTTGTAGCTCCCCACCGGGGCGGTGCGTGGATGATTGTCCTTGTACCCCTTCAGAGCGGTCCCTTTAGGATCGTCGGGTCTGCCCCGCACTACTTCCTCCCCACCAATGTTCTCCACGTTCCGGGGCGGCGGCCAATCGTCACCCCAGGGATACTTCTCCTTGCCCACCGCCGTGTCCCACTCCTCGTCGGTCGGAAGGCGGTATTCCCGACCCTCCTTGATCGAGAGCCACGCGCAAAAGGCATTCGCGTCGTCCCAGTTCACCATCACGACCGGATCCTCCGGCGTCTGCTCGAACGTCGCCTTCTGACTCCAAGTGTACCCGCTGTCCTTGACGAACATCCCAAAGTCCTTCACTCGCGTCTCCCACACGCAGAGGAGCACCCCGGTGTCCTTGATCGGAACGAACGGCATGCCCAGGGAGTTGATGAACGGGCGATCCTTTGTCGCGTCCGCGGGCCTCGATGTCGTGTCCCCCAACAGCCGCGGGGGCACACCGCCCTGGCGACCGCCGACCCCTTGACCAACCACGGTGGCAACGACCTCAAACGTCCCCCCCTTCAATGACTGAATTTGCTTCTCCAATTCCAAGGCCGCATCAATCCGCGTTGCGCGGGTTAACTCCACCTTCATGCGGTCCAACGCCTTGATCGCCTTTATCGTCTCTTGCTCCAGCGCCCGCTTGGCTTGCCGCTCCCCAGCCCGAAGTGCCGCATCCAGATCTCTCCGAACTGTCGCCACCTTCGACAGGGAGAACCTCCCTCCCGCTTCGAACCCTGGCGTGCTCCTGCCGCCCTCCCACGCCTCACGCTCGGCGCGCACCGCCTTCACCGCTTCCAGATCCCCGCTTCGCGCCACGTCGATCTCCAAGGCTCTCAGGTCGGCGACGTATTTCGCCCTTTGGCGCTCGGCGGACTCACGACTCTTGGCCAAAATGTCCGAAACGGGCTCCAGAATCCGGGCCACATAGGACCGCTCGGATTCACTCAGGGTGCCCCCGCCCTGAGCCAGCAGAATCCCCGGGACCAGCAAACTCACGCTCGCCACCAATCGCCCGATCGATCTCATATTCGGAATCCCCCGTGAGTTGCGCTGACTCCCTCCGACGACACCCAACATTCCGGGAGACATGAACTGTCCAGTCCCGCGATCACCCTCACAAAATGCCAACGCCGGCCCACAAGAGCAAGGCTGATCCGGGTCGGCAACGCAGCGCATCAAACCTGACATCGCATCACCCGATCCCTCCGCGAATCCTCCAAGGTCCTCGACATCCCCCTACTCGATCACGTCATCATCGGGTCCCCATCCTCTGCGTACCCCGAGGGCTGGTTCAGCTTCAAGGCGGCGGGGTATCTGTGAACCACTGCACCGTTGACGGTGCTTGACTCGGTGCGCACGGAGAAGAAACTTTCCTCATGTATCGGGGAATTTCCGCCGCTTTTCGCTCGCCAATATACTCGGCTGGACCCGGCATATGCGGCCGATCGGTCGGCACAATCAAAGTTGGGCTGTAAACGTCCACGGCATCCGGAATTTCCAGCGTGAACATCTGTCGTCACTCACTTACAATCATCTTGCTGCTCGCGGCGCTGGCAGCGCTTCGTGCAGATCCAAGCCGACCGGATGCCTCAGGTCCCCTGGGTCAGACGGGCCAGTGGGTTTTGAAGCCCGCTTTCTCGGATGAGTTCGCCGCGGCCACGCCCGATCCGAGGAAATGGACCACGAGGCCGGCAAGCTGGGGTCCATGGACTTGGGATGAGAACAACGCCACGCAGGAAAACGGCAATCTTGTGCTGCGCATGACCTATGATCCGCACACGCGCGGCAATCAGCAGCAGAGATTCTTCTATAAGTCAGGAATACTTCGCTCAAAGCTCAAGAGAACCTATGGCTATTACGAAGCGCGGATCAAGGGATGCAGCCTATTCCCCGGAGCCTGCCCGGCCTTCTGGCTGTTTAGCGACGGCAAGGCGACGGAGGGCGAGGTGCGTTACTGCGAAATCGACATTGTTGAGTTGCAGATGCACGAATTGAATCGGTCAACCCAAGTGCGCGACCCGGTCAATCACATAGACATGAATCTCCATCTGCGGCTCGCCGACAAAGATGGAAAGATCAGATGGGTGCGGCCATTGATGGACCCGGAATTGTGCGCCAATTCGTGGATGGCCCCATGGGATCCCCGTGATGCCTTTCACGTCTATGGCTGCGATGTCACTCCAGAAACCATCGTGTGGTATGTCGACGGCAAAGAAGTCGCGCGGAAGGCGAACAAGTACTGGCATCTCGCCATGAACCTCGCGCTTTCACTGGGCTTGCGCTATCCGCACCTCGGATGGGTCGGCCAGGAAATGAAACCCATCCCGCAAGCCGCGACCGAAAAGGGATTCCCAACCTCGATGGAAGTGGACTACATTCGGGTGTGGGAGCGCAAGAAATAGCGATCTCAGGGCGACACAGGGACTCGATCAGCAAACAAACCCATCATGAGACCCAAGTCGCGCATCTCGTCATCCCGACTAAGCGGCTCATTGGGACCGACCCGTGGCGATCAGCCTCGGCTCCCACATCACCTGGCGCCCCAGTCATCATCTCCGGCCATTGTACCGCTCCCTAGAGGATCGGTTTTCTGGCAAGTTGGGCCGGTTTCCTGGTTTTTCTCAAGAGCAGCCCCGATGGGCAACCTACTTGGATTCCGATGGTTCTGTCAGTTTTCGCGCCTCCGGCTCATCGGATTTTCTGGCAAGTTGAACTTGCCACTTCACATGGGTTTTCGGGGGGGTGGTGGGGTTCCCCCGCCGTCTCTTGGGCTTTAGAAGACTCCCTACCGGGGTCCTGTCAACGTCGTCGTCGGCACCAGACGCAGGCCGCGAGCCCCACTAACGCCATGGCCACAAACGTCCCGGGCTCGGGGATCATGGCGACGCGAAACCCGAGGCGGCCGAAGTACTCGCCCGTGGGCGGGCTGCGGTCCCGGTACGACGACCGGAGGCCGTATTCGTCGTAAAGCCAGTCGCCGCCCCGCAGGCCCCGATCTGCGTCGATGAGCGTCTCGTTCAACTCCCACACGTTGCCTCCCTGGTCGAAGGTCCCGTAGTAGCTGGCGGCCAGAGTATAGGCGCCCACGTCGGTCAAATAGTTCGTGCCGCTGTAGTCGCTCGTGCTCCCGGTCTTCGCGAAGCCATCGTTGAGGAAATCATCGGGCGAGCCGTCGTCACGGTAGAAGTTCGCGCTGTTGGCGTCGGTCCCGTTGGGCGGGCGGCTGTTGGGGATCGCATCGCTCTGGGTCGGGTAGAGCCAGTAGTTTGTCGTCCCGCTGGCGGTCGGGTCGTAGTACGCGGCCTTGTACCACTCGTTCTCGGTGGGGATCACCCAAGTGGCATTGGCCGCGCGGGCGCTGATGTTGGTCGTTGTCGAACCATTCGTGAACAGCGTATAGCTTCCGTATTCGGTGGTTCCCGCACCGCCCTGCCCGTTCTCAAGCCAGTTCACGAATCGCGCCGCATCATAGAACGAAATGAAGACCACCGGCACGTTCTCGTAGCCGGATTTCACCGAGTACGTGTAGCTGCCGCTCGAACCCGAGCGCGTTATTCCCCCGCGAGCATCGGAATCCATGCTGCTGTTGTAGAGCCCATAGGTATCTGTTGCGGCCACCGAATTTAGGAACTCCGCGTATTGGCTGTTCTGCACCTCGTGCTTTCCAATGGCGTAGGTGTACGCAACGCTTCCGATGCCGGGCACCACGCTGGTGTTGAGCGGGTCGGGCGCATTGCCAGGGTCGCCCACCGTTACCATCTCCATTGTCAGGCCCAAGCTCAGGCTTGGAATCGAGAGGTAGAGCACAGAAACAAAGACGAGCTCACGCATAAGTTTTCCTTTTCGAAACTGGTCTATCGATTGCGCGAGTTTGATAAGAACCGCCTGCTTCTTTGTCAAGTGTCTCAGCGTTACAACATTGCGTACAAATCCACCAGCGGCTTTATCTGTTCCTTCAACGCCTGCCGGTCCTCCCACCGGTCCGGGGGCTCTGAGGAGATCCGGGCGTTGAGGTAGACGGTGACCTTGGCGAGGTGGGGGTACGGGTTGAAGACGCGGGCGGTGTCGCCGTCGCGCTGCTTGGCCTCGGGGGGAGGGATGACCCCGGCGAGCTGGTACGCCTGGCGGATGGACTTGGCCTGTGCGGTGACCTGCTCGAGGGGGATCTGGGCGAGGCGGATGTAGCGATAGGCGGTCATGTAGTCGAAGCCGAGCTGCTTCTCGACGAACTCCTGCCAGGGGGGCAAAACTTTCACATGTGAAAGATTTGCTCGATCTGCCCCGTTCGTGCCCGATTTGTCCCCTCCCCTGACCTCGGGGTACTTGGCGCGGATGGCCAGCAGCACGGCACCGCACTCGTGGGCGAGGCGCACGGATTTGCCCACGCTGGCGACGGCGCTCTTGGCGGCCTCGTCTGCCTCACGGTAGAGGCGCTTGGCCTCGGCGATCTGCCTGGCGTCGATGGTGGCGGGCGTGTCATTTTTGGTGCTCATGGACCTCTCCTTTCAGGATGCCGTCGTGTCTCCATGCACCCTTGGGGCGGTGTCTACCGCGCGCGACTTTGCGCTGGCGCTGGCGGTAGGTCTGGCGGGCCTCGGCCCTCTTCATCCCGCGGGCCTCGGGCAGCCGGAGGCGCTCGCAGAAGCAGACGACGCGCTTGGAGACCGCGGCCCTGGTGACGCCGAAGCGCCTTGCGATCTGGGTCTCGGAGAGGGGATTTCGGTTGATCGCGTAGAGGCAGCACTGGATGCCGAGGGCGGGCTTGTCGTCGGTGGCGAGGTCGGCGAGCACCAGCATGAACGCCGCGACGATGCGCGCGGCGATCTGGGCATCGACCTCTTGGCGGATGTGGCCGAGGATGGCGCCCGGATCGCGCGATGCGGCCACCTCGCGGAGCCTGTCGGCCGGCGTGTCGATGGCGTCTGCCGGATCGGGCCAATAGGAGGCGTGGATGGAGTCGGCGGGGTCGCGGAAATCTTCTTCGCGGGGCTTGGCCATGGGTCACTTCCTTTTTCGGGTCGGGGTGCCGCGGTGGCGGCGGAGGTAGTCCTCGAGGAGGATGCAGGCCTCGTGGGCATCGAGGACGTCGTCGAAGCTGAACCGATCGACGGGCAGCGGCGCGTTGCGGGCCTCGTATCGCGGGCCGAAGGGGAGATCGCCCAGGATGGGGTGGCGGACCCAGACCTGGTGGACGGTGCGGACGAACAGGGTGGGTGCTGTCTCACCCGCGCCTTTTGAGACAGGCCGATTACCGAGACCGACGCCTGTCTCAATCTCAAACCCCCCTATAAGGGGGGTTTTGAGATTTTGAGACGGGCTTGTCTCTGAGACTGAGATTTGTTTTTGAGACCGCGAGATTTCGTGAGTCATTTTTGCCTTTCCCCTTATCGGTTTGCGCGGACGTAGATGCCCGCCTCGGACTTCTGGACCTGCCCTGTGGCGACGAGTTTTTCGAGGATCCGATAGAAAGAGGCCCGGCTGAGGTCGTGGACCTCCTGCACCGCGGCGAGCCATGCCTTGGGCGACATGCCCTCCGCGCCGAGGCGCTCCAGCAGGTCTGCGGCCGGCACCGCCTCGGGCCTGCCGACCTTCTTGAGCTTGCCGGCGTCCAGGGAGACGGGCTGGAAGAGGGGGAAGCTCCAGCGGATCACGAAGGGCGCGAGGTGGGGGAAGTTGCGCAGGGTGGCCTCGACGGTGTAGCAGAAGGGCTCCTCGTGCGGGGTGAGGGTGAGGATGGAGTCGGGGTCGCGGGCGAAGACGCCCGATCCGCCGATGCGGTCCACCGACTGCTTGCCGGACTGGTTGCCCTTGGAGAAGTGCGCGCCGAAGACCACGGCGGCGCCCGTCTGGGTGGCGAGCCTCTCGACCTCGTTGAGCAGCTCGGCCACGTCCCCCGCCCTGTTCTCGTCGCGACCGCCGAGGCCCTTATAGATCGGGTCGATGATGATGAGCCCGTAGCCGCGGTCCCGGATGCGCGCGATGATCTCCGGCACCAGCGCATCCAGGGAGGCGGCGTGGCCGCGGAGGTTCCACACGTCGAGCATCCCGGGGATCACCGGGCAGATCTTGGCGGTGACGACGTCGCCCAGGCGGCGGGCGTAGAAGTAGGGCTGGATCTCGAAGTTGATGTAGAGGACTCGGGCCTGCGCCGTCTGCAATCCCCACCACGGCAGCCCCGATGCCACCGAGGCGGCGAGGTCGGTGAGCGCCCAGGTCTTGTACGACTTGGAGCCCCCGCCGATCACCATCTTCGATCCCTGGTGGAGCACGCCGGCCACCAGCACGGGGGGCCCGGGCTCCTCGGCGTGCTGGGCCAGAAGGTCGCTCGCGTCCACGATCCGGGGGAGGCGGGAGTTCGCCTCCGCGTGCCACTCCCCGAAAGATGCCGCGCCGATGCCGGTCGCCAGGAGGGCCTGCCGCGCGTCACCGCGCGCGACTCCCGCGAGCCGGCTGAAGCGCGAGGGGTTCTTGTTCTTGGCGCAGGGCGGGCAATCGGCGAAGTACTCGTGGAGCGCGGCGACGCGCTCGCGGTACTCCTGGGCGTTCTTCGCGTCCACGCGCACCCAGGCGTGGAGCGAGCGGCCTCCTGAGTTGATCACCGCGGTGACCGGGAGGCGGGAGTCGCGGATGATGGGCCACTGCCGATCGACGGGCAGGTCGTCCCATTCCAGCAGGGCGTGGCGGAAGGCGGTCACGTCGGCGTCGGCCTTGCCTCCCGCCTTCACCGGGTTGATCCGCACGAAAACGCCCGCGCCCGGTTCCCTGGGCCAAGGATCGGCGCCGCCCTCCAGAAGCTTCAGCCATTCGTCGCGCGTGCGGGTCTCGCCCGCGCAGGCGGGGTGGTCTCGGCCATCCTCTCCCATCGCCCCGGCCGCGATCGAGATCACCTCATCGGGCCCGTAGGCCGCCTCGAGGTGGAGGTACGTCGCCATGATGCCCTCCCTCGCCTCCGGGGGTGTCGCGACACTCGCGGGCGCAGAGAAACGCCGCGCGGGGGCCTTTGCGGGCGGCGTTTGGGCATCGGCGTTGTGCGTCACGGGGCGCGCCGGTTGGCCTCGATCCATGAACCGGTGCAGGTGTCTGATGGGCTGGCGCGGTTGTTTCCGGAACGCGGAGCGGATCGCCTTGCGCGCCTCCGGTTCGGGAAGCCCGTCGCGCGCCGCGCAGGGCAATAGCGCCGCCTCGGCCTCGTCGCCGCCCGCCCCCGCGTCCCGGAACTGGCACGCGGCGGCAAAGAGCGCGGTGTTGCGCTCGCCCTCCGGGGTCTTCTCGCTGAGGTAGCGCCGGGTGGCCGCGGGGAGGTCGTTCACTCAGCTTCCTCCCCCCGCCCTCGCCAGCATCCGGTGCCGTCTCCACAGGGAGAGATCCTCGAGGACGTCCCCGGCCTCAAGGGAGCCGATCCCCAGGCAGGCCGGGCAGCGGGCCACCGCGACCTCGAAGTCCCTTTCCCCGGACCGGATCGCGCGCGTGCCGCTGGCGTGGTAGCCACGCCCGGAACAACGGTCGCACCTCACCCTGGCATCCCCGCGCCCGATCATGCCGCCCTCCTGCCCCACCGCGCGCCGAGGAACCCCGAGGCCTCCTCGAAAGTCGCGGACTCCGGGGCGGGATGGCCGAGGGCGCGGAGGTACCTGATCTGCTTGGGCGTGGCCATGCCCTGCCTCCTGCGGGTCACCAGGCAATCGATGATGGCGGAGGCGTGGCCGCGGTCGCGGATCGAGTCCGTGTCGAAGCCGGCGGCCGAGAGCATGGCGAGCTGCCCCCGCGAGGGCCGCTTCTCGTGCCAGCCCATCGTCGGCTCGTACTCGGCGAGCGCCACGTCGTGGAGCGACAGGCAGAACTCGACCGCGTCGATCATCCGGCCCTTGCGCCTCGCGTGGGCCTCCAGCTCCGCCCGGAGCTTCTCCTCGCGGTCGGCGGTCGTCTCGCGGGATAGCTCCTCGAGGTCCTTCTCCTCGTCCCCGCCGCCGGCAGCAAGCCGCGCGGTCATCTCGGCGGCGATCTCCTCGCTGGCCGCGACCAGGTGCGCGGGCCGGATGAGGTTGTGCTTCTCGTGGAGCCACAGGAAATCGAGCAGCAGCAGGTTGTCCTTGCCGGGGGCGACGCGGGTGCCACGCCCCACCATCTGCGAGTACAGCGCGCGGGACTGGGTCGGGCGCAGGATCACCACGCAATCGATGCCGGGGTCGTCGAAGCCCTCGGTGAGCAGCATCGCGTTGCAGAGCACGTCGAAATCCCCGCGCGCGAATCCGTCGAGCACCGTGCGGCGCTCGGCCATCGTCCCGTCGACGTGCTCGGCGGCGAGGCCCTCGGCGCGGCAGATGTCGCAGAATGCGCGGCTGGTGCGGATCAGCGGCAGGAACACCAGCGCCCGGCGGAACGAGGCGTGGTCGCGGATCGCGCGGGCGATCTCCCGCAGGTAGGGCTCGACCGCCTCGCCCAGGTCGGCCTCGGAGTAGTCCCCCGCCACCTTCCGCACCGCGCCCAGGTCGATCCGGACCGGGATCGCCTTGCACGCGATGGGCGAGAGATAGCCCTGCCGGATCAGTTCGAACAGCGACACCTCGTAGGCCACGTTCTCGAAGAAGGTCCCGAGGTTGCGCTTGTCGCCGCGATCCGGGGTCGCGGTCACGCCAAGCACGTGCGCCCCGCCGAAGTGGTCAAGCACCGTGCGCCAGGAATCGGAGATGGCGTGGTGGGCCTCGTCGGCGACCACCAGCGAGAAATGCTCCGACGGCCAGCGGTCCAGCCGGCGGATCATGCTCTGGATGCTGGCGACCACCACCGCCGCGCCCGGCCCCGCCCTGTCCGCCGCCCGCTCGATCTCGGCGCGAAGGCCGGTGGCCGCGTGGATCTTGTCGGCGGCCTGGAGGATCAATTCCTCGCGGTGGGCCAGCACGAGCGTCTTGCCCCCGCGGTCCGCCTCCCATCGCGCGAGGTGCGCGAAGACGATGGTCTTGCCCCCGCCGGTGGGCAACACGAGCAGCTGGCGGGAGAATTCCCCCCATCCCCGCTCCACGGCATGGGCGCAATCGGACTGGTACGGGCGAAGCTCCATGGCCCCTCAGATCTGCGTCCCCTTCGCCGGCCGGAAGTGCCGCCGGATGTGCGCGTCAATCTCGGACTGCGGGATGAAGATGTGGCCGCGGGGCCCGCCGGGCCGGACGCATCCGATCTCCCGGCGGGCCACCATGGCGCGCAGCGTCTTCGGGCTGAGGCCGAATTTCGCGGCGGCATCCCGAAGCGTGAGCAAGTCCTGGGTCGATTTCATTCGCCCCTCAGAACGGGATGTCGTCCCGCGCCTTGTCGGCGACCGCCAGCGACTCCTTGTCGGTGAGCCAGGCCTCCACCGAGTTGAAGACCTTGCCGGGGTCCTTGCGGCCCGGCCTCCTCCCGATGCGCACGCGGGCCACCGCCCGCTCGCACATCTCGGCGGTCACCTCGACGAACTGGCCCTTCTCCGGCGCGAGCCCGCAGGCCTTCAGGAACGTGTCGATCCTCCAGCCCGCGTTCTCCGTGAAGGTGAGGGTGTCGTAGACGGTGGCCCCGTTGACCTCGAGCTTGAGGTCGATCTTCGGGTTGCCGTTCTGGCTGGTGCCCTCGCGGGCCTCGGCCACGAACGCGATGTAATCGCCGGGTTCGAGCAACTGGAAGCCTCCCCGGTCCTGGAACTGTACCTTTGGCATGTGATGTCTTTCCTTTCTGGTTGGTTGTTGAAACTCACGCGGCCCGGCGCGTCGTGACCTTCGAGTCCTTGAAGATCCGGAGTCCCGGGCACTGGCGCAGGCCGCCTTTGATGGCCCCGCGGATCGCGGCGCCGTTGGGCTCGATGAGGCAGAGGTCGGGACGCGATTCGAAGAGCTTGTTGACGTCCTCGACCTCGTATTTCCACGAGCCGCGCTCGACGATGCCGGCGGGCCGCATCCTGGCGTTGACCTCCGCCTGCTTGCTCTCCACCAGCGCGGCGTTTGTCTGCCGCACGAGTTCCCCAGCCTTCTCCTCGGCGGCCTTCCTCTCCGCCTCGGTCTTGGCCGCGGCGGCTTCGGCCTCGAGCCTGGCCCTCTCGCGGTTGGCGTCCTCGATGAGTTGCTGGCGTTTCTCGCGCTCCTCGCGCTCCCTCTTGGCGATCTCCGCCTGGAGGGACGTGCGGTACGCGCCGATCAGTCGCCCGATCCGGTCGGCCTCGGCCTCCAGCGGGCCGGAGAACTCCGACGCGATCGCGTCGATCCTCCGCCCGACCTCGAGCACGGGATCCTTGACCGCCTTGCGCGCCCGCTCGACCCCGCGGGCCATCTCCTGCAGGCGCGCGAGCACCTCGGCCGCCGCCTCCTGGTCGAAGTTGTTGGCGACGGCGAGGATCTCCCCCGCCTCGACCAGCAGGGCGTGGGATTGCTCCCGCACCTCGGGCTCGATGGCGATCTGGACGTCGTCGACGCCGGTCACCGCGATGAGGGCGGCGCTCACGACGCCACCCCCGCCGCGGCAGCCGCCTGCTGCACCGCCCGGAGGAACGCAGCCGGCCGCTTGAGCACCTTGCGGATGTTGGAAATGTCCAGGGAGGCGAGCGGGGCACCCTCCTTGAGCCAGCCCTCCCGCACCATCCAGGCCAGCGCCTGCTCGCGATGCGGTGCGACCAGCTCCGCGAACTTCTCCCGCTCGGGGCCCTCGTCATCGGCGGGGGCGTCATTTGCCGGGGCCTTCGGCGCGGGCGCGGGGTTGGCGAGCGGACGAATCGCCGGGGCCGCGGGCCTGGCCGGTTCGGCGGCCGGGATCTCCCCGCCGTCGAGCCACGCGCCGACCTGCTTTCCGATGTCCTCGGTGACCTGGAAGATCCGGTCGGTGAACATGCCGGTGCGGTCCTTGGAGACCTGGGCGGTGTGGTCGTGGGCCACGTCGAAGACGATGGTGAACTCGTACTCGCCCTCGTCCCGGAACACCGGCGCGAGCCCCACCTTGCGCGGGACCTGCTTGCCTTTGATGTCCTCCTCCAGCACGTACTCCACCTTCGAGCGCATGCAGGCGATCAGGTGGATGTCGGACTGCAGGATGGCCGCGAGCCCCGCGTCGTACTTCTTGCCCGCCTGGTTCCAGTTGGTGAAGGAATTGCCGCCGCGCGAATCCAGCGAGCCCTTGAACTCCAGCACGCCCTTCCAGAGGTGCGATGCGGAGTCGATGATGAGGCAGTCGTAGCTCGCGGCCGTCGCCGCCCCGATGGCCGCGACGAATTTCTCCACCTCGAAGGGCGGGTCGATGTCGCACACGTCGAACCGGAACCGGTCGGAGTAGAGCGACGCCGAGCGGTTCTCGGTGTCGATGACCGCGATCTTGCCGCCCGGCCCGACCAGCCCGGTGGCCAACCGAAGTGCCGACATCGTCTTTCCCGAGCCCGGAGGGCCGGTCACGGCGAGCTTGAGCTTGGCGCGCCGCCGCTGCGCCTGAGTGAATTGCATCTTGGGATTCTCCCCTTGGGCGTGGTTCTGAAGCGCCCCGCGCGCCCGCCCTTGCGCGCGAGACGGAAATCGATTCCCCCGCCGGTCCTCAGCGCCGAGAGCAGCGCTCCCAGGTACGCGACCCCGACCATCTCCCCCGTCACCCGGAACACCCGCCAGCCCAGCGCCCCGGCCGCGTTGTACTTCTCGCAGTCGTCGCGGAAGCCCAGGGGCCGGTTGTGCCGCCCGCCGCGCTGGCCGTCCTCACCGACCTTCCATGCCCCGCCCTCGATTTCGAAGGCGATCAGATCCTCCGGGGAGGCGAAGTCAAAGCGCCAGCCCCGCGGGCGAGCGAAGCGGTACTCTCGCTCCAACGGCGGCCCGCCCAAGATGCGCCAGATCAGCGCGAACTTGGCTTCCAGGGTGGAGCCAAGCTTTTCCTGAGACGACGCCGTCCGTTGCCTGCGGTTGGTTGCCATCTGGCAGAAGCGCCAGATTTCATGAGGCAGCAAAAAAGGGGCTGCGATTGCTCGCAAACCCCTGGCGGGAACACGCTTTCAGCGATTTCAACCGGATTTCATCGGTGGCGTCCCAGGTGCTTTGCCGCCTCATCTTTGATGCCAGGTTTCCTCTGCTCGAAGGAGGCTTTCCCCTCGGGGCTGGCCGCTAGGTACGCGCGAATCGTGGTGTCGCGATCTGCGGGATCATCGGCCCAGTCACGTTCGACGGCAGAGATCTCTTCAGTCACGGTCATCCCCTCCTCGTTGGCGTGGCCACCGCCTTTCGTGAATCGCATTGCTGGGGATGATGCGTTACAGGGGGGCAGGTTGTTCTTGCGGAGTTTCTCGTCAATGCCCCGGACGCGCCGACTCAGGGTCGCCGCGCTCTTCACCACGCCCGATTTCCGAAGCGATTCGAGGGCATTCTTCTGACTGCCGCCGGAATTGCGGACCGCACGCCAAATCGTCTGCTCTTCTGGGGTCAGGATGTCGGCGATTCGGTTATAAATCTCAAGAGCAGCTGCTTCCGGTGCAACTCGTGCCTCGGCTAGGTCGGCTTGCATGACGGGAACGCCCCGAACGTGCTCGTGCACCGTCGCGACGGTCTTCTCGATTCTCGCGACGGCACCCGAAATGGGATTGGTCATCTGCTGCAACTCTAGGATGCCGGCTTGGACCGTTGCAAGTGTGGGCCCTTTATCCGCCGCGTCACCAACAAGGTGCGCCCGCGTTGCGATGAGTTGGAGAAGGCTCCCATCGGCCAAAGGGAATCGCAGGTCGTCAAACCGGCGCCTCACCTCATCCAGGCCCTGCAAAACCTGTTCGCCGTGGCGGCGACAAAGGGCCCAAACGGCATCGACGGCGGCATCTTCCTCCATCCCGACGAACGGTGTCACATCGCTCAGTTCGGCAAGTCGCTCCATGAAGAACCCGTCGTCAGTCGCGGTGGCAAAATGGACAGCCTGGCGCACGTAGTCGAGCGCAGTCGTCCGCGCTTCGTCGGCCTCGATTCGGTCCCTGAAGATGTCCGCCGAGTAGATGCCCGCGTTGTCGATCTCATGAAGTCCGGCGGCATAGGCCGCAATGCGCCTGTCAACGCACTGAAAGCAGCATCCGCAGTGTGTTGCGCTGCCCACCAGGCGGTTGAAGGTCTTGCTGCACGACACCGAACTATTGATGAGGTCCCTCCCGCCCACTTTGTCCAGAAGTGCAAAGACGTCGGCCTTAGTCTTCGTCCAGAAGGGATTGAGCACTCTCACTGGCCCGCCGCGGACCTCGGCGAAGAAGTCCGCCATGAGCGCGTGCGTCTGCGGGTGCGTGGTGCGGCTCGCCCGCGCATTCATCAGGTCCTGCCGGCGGAGGAAGTTGAGCGAGGTCACCCCGTTCTCAAAGGCGAAGAAAGAATCAAGACCGATTCGGTGGGCGACGGCAAAGGCGATGGAACCGAAGAGGAACGCGCGGGTCCGCTGTGTCTCCTCCACACCGCGCACGTGGGCGAGACCGCAATCGAATGAGTAATGGTGGACCCGTCCCGGATGGTTCGCACACAAGACCCTAACAAGCGCCGCCTGGGTCTTCTTGGTGCTCGGCTGCCCCGACCGATGGCTGATGAGGTAGATGTCCTCGCTGGTGGTCGCCAGGCGCTCCAACACCCCGGCCAGAGAATCCAAGCCGCCCGAGAACAGGGCAACGCTTGCGGGACCTCGGGGCGCGATGGCGAACTCCTCTCGGTCGAATAGCGACGTTGGCGGCGTCGTGTGCCCTTCCAGAAAATCAAAAGAGTATTCGCAGTCGCCCGTCATGAACCGGATGGCCGCGCTGAGTTTCTCCTTCACGCGCGGCTGATTCCAGAATTCAGCATCCCGGACCCTCATGGAGAACAGCATGGCGCGTGGCCAGGCGTGATACTCCACGGCGTCCTTCGCACCGCGGAACGTCGCCCGGTCCGCGGCGAAGACGTAGGCGGCAAGTTCCAGCAGATCCAGAATCCGATCCGGAAGGTGGTAGAGCTGATCGACGAATTTCGGCAACCGCAGTGTGACCAGTCGTTCAGGGTCGTCATTCAGATAGTTGAGCGCTGTGACGTGCGCGCCAGCTGGGACGGACTTCGGCCGCGGCGCGCCGTTGCAGAGAAATACTCGCAGGGGGCAAGCGTCCTTCATGCGGCCTGCTCCTCTCGCCGCAGCTCATCCCGCATCTTCCCGAAAGCAACGGAAAGAAACCCCTCGATCTCCCGCTCGCTGGGAACCCTATCGCGGGCATGGCCGTTGAACCAGCCCGCCGCAAACGACTGCGTTATCTTCGCCGTCTCAAAAGCGTGCCTCGATACGCCGTCGACGTGGGACCTTATGCCTTCCCGGAACCGCTCGCGGTGCTCCAGTGTGGGGCAGGTTGCCGATGCCGCTCTTTCGAGGAAGTAGTTTAGATACCGCTCCGTGACCTTGCCGAAAAAGAGACGCGCCAAGTCGCAAAAGCCAGACCCTTCGCCCAGCGGACGCCACGAGTCAAGAAACTCGCTCGACGGTTTGAAGAGCGGCATTTGTTGACTGGCGTTCTGCTTGTACCAGTTTCCAATCGCGTCCGCCGCCGCACCGATGGTGATCTGCCCATACTCAGTCGCCGCCTGGTGCGGGGGGATCTGTTCCTTCAGCGATCTGACGATGGACAGAAGCGTCGCTCGTTCCGCAATGGGGATCCCGGACGCCCTCAGCGCCTGGTGTGGGTCTTCCGCCCGGCACGCTCGGGCAAACTTCACAAGGAAGGCAAAGGCTGTCTTGACCGCGTCGTCTTGGAAGAGGGTTTCGTACTGGCGGCGGACGTTCTCTAACGTCTGTGCGGCAAGGGTGCCGACCGGAACTTCATCGGAGAAAACCCCGCCCATCTGGCCAACCAGGCGCGTCCACCTCGTTGATTTCGGCAGGATTCCGACTCTTTCGTGTCCCATGGGGCAGCTTTCGGTTCCGTCCCGCTATGCCAGAGTGTTGCCGCAGATGATCCGAAGAGTCGCCGGTTCACACTTAGCCAGGCGCGATCCCGCGGCAACCTCCTTATCTCCCAATAGGTTAGCGAGTGAACTGGGGCTTGGCGAGCGCCCATTGAGGCTCGCGCGTCAGCAGGCCGTGAGATCCGGCGCCCCTCATGCCCCAAAACGCATCCTCGATCCCCGCCGCCCCGCGCCCCCGGTGGACACCGACCATGGAGAACGACGCCCTGACTCAACCTGCCGTTGCCAGAGTCAGCACGTTGGAAGCGGATCCTTCGGGCCTCACCGCAAACCACGCCTTTCCCTCATCGGTCGTCCTCAGCTCTAGGTATGAGTGGCGAATGATCGTCTCGGAGTTCCCGGCCTCCAGGGCGACCTGGGAGAGGTTCTGGGTGACGGCGGTGCGGTAACTGATGAACGAGTCCCGGAGCACGTCGTGGGGCCATTCGAGGCCGATGGCCTTGGCCAGCGCCGTCACCCGCGCGGAGGTCTTCGTGTTGCAGATCCGCCCCCCGGCGGCCCGGTGTGGCGCGAGCCACTCGGCCAAGTTGGGCTGGATGGGGATGAGGCGCCGGGCGGCGGTCTTGGCCTTGTGCTTGGCGACCTCGATCACGCCCCGGTCCCAATGGATGTCGGCCCATTCGAGGCGCTGCATCTCCAACGGACGGATGCCCGCGAAACCCCCGATGGCGATGAACGGCACCAGATCGGGTTGCGGGCGGATCGCGGGCCTTCCGGGTCCCTCCTTAACGCCGTGGGCGGCGGCCAGCAGGAGGCGGGACATCTCCCCCGGCGTGAACACCCGGATGCGCTTGCCGGGGTCCTTCATCCGCTTCACGAACGTCGCCTCGACCTCCCGATCCCGCGGTAGGTAGCCGCGCGACCGCGCGAAGTTGAACAGGGTCACGATATCCGTCCGATAGTTGTTCCACGTCTTCGGCTTCGCACGAAGGCGCGCGAGGGCGTCCTCGATCATGCGCCCGGTCACCGCCTGGACCGGCGCCCGGAATCGGCCCGCGAACCACCCGAGGCGGTATCGCAGCGTCGAGACATAGCGCTCCGAGAGACCGGTCTCGATCCGGTCCTTGATGAACTCCTCGACCAGATCGGGGATCCGCTTCGATGGGATCTCCTTCGAGTGCTTCTCCCGCCACCAGCGCGCCACCTGGAGCAGCGATGCCGGCTGCACCAGCTCCCACGCCTCGGCATACTCCTTCGCGGCGACGTCGATCGGGATGCCGGTCCGTTTCACCGCGGCCACCGCCACGCCGAACCGCTCCCGGTCCCCCACCCGCATCTCGGTCATCTCGGCGCGCCCATCGGTGAGATCCCGCGCCATGGCCTCCGCCGCCTCCTTGGCCGCATCGAGGGAGGCGCGCGCCAGCCGACGCCGCGCCCCGCCCTGCCGCCACGCGGCCGTGAAATGCTTCTTTCCGGTCCGGTAGATGAGTATCCGGACCGAATCGACCCAGATCTCGATGGGCCATTTCCCTGTGACAGCTTGTGACAACCGCCGCTTTTTTCGGGCCCCGCGCTCGCTGATCTTCACGCAGTATTTGTCACAAATGTGTCACAAAAAATCAAGGATTTTCTGTAAGTCATTGTGGCCCAAGACGCGTATCAAGGGTTCGAGCCCCGTCGACTCCGCTCCTTTTTTGGCCACAAACGGAGGCTCGGGCCCTAGTCCACCTCGCACCCGGCAAAGCCAGAGGCGCCTGCGCCGTGGCTCGCGTGCAGATTCATCGCAGTGCGATGCCTCGTTTGATCCTGACACATTCGCCGGGAGGGCGAGATCTGGCTCGCCCTCGAAACCACAAACCGTTACGGGCGATTTCCGAGGCAGAAAAGCGCCGGTAAGGCGCCGAAGCCACCAACTTTGGTCATGCAAGTGTCTGGGGTTTCGGCAAAACACGTGGTCCAACCCCACTGAAATTCCGCGATCTACACGCAATCGCCCGCGCCCCCGTCGAGGAACTGGCGAAGGTCCCCTGACCTGACCCCCGCGGTGGGACAGGTCAAAACTGAAGTTCCACCGGTTCCTT
>ENA-UOWO01000540-UOWO01000540.1-activated-sludge-metagenome-genome-assembly--contig:-NODE-540-length-54506-cov-14.980239_pt1 | contig 54506 bp, 45 predicted proteins | sample MGYA00238148_ERZ761564 | MGnify/ENA primary metagenome ERZ761564 (study PRJEB28885, sample SAMN05720194) | activated sludge metagenome | isolation source: Anaerobic digester | place: USA...
CTTCGGCTCCGGCTCAGACTTCGGCTCCGGCTCAGACTTCGGCTCCGGCTCAGACCTCGGCTCCGGCCCAGACCTCGGCTCCGACGCAGACTTCGGCTCCGGCCGAGAGCCCGGCTCCGGGGCGTGCTCAGGCGACAACGCCCGTGCAGGATCTGTTTTCGGTACCCGTGCGTCCTGCTGCACCCAAATCGGAATTGCCGATCACCCGCCCCTCGCCCATTCTCACAATGCATCCACAGGTAGCGGCCGAAGTCGCCAAATCCCTCGCGCGGGATGCCGAATCCGCCAAGCCGCGGTCATCGGACGCAACCCCGACTGCCGAAGAACCCTGAATGCGGGCTCGATGAGTCGACGTGTGCGGGACACCCCGCACACGCAGGCTCGACGTCGGTCAGCGCTTCAGCGCGCGCCTTGGGCGTCAAGCAGGCCATGCAAGCCGGCCAGATGGGCGAGAGTTACAGAATTGTCGATATTCAGTTTTTCGAACAGCCGGTACTTGTAGGTCGCCACGGTCTTGCTGCTCAGGTTCAGCAACTCGGCGATGACCGGCATCGGCTGGCCGCGTGCCAGCATCAGGGCGACCTCGAGTTCGCGAGAGGACAACTCCTCGAATGGGGATTGACCTGAACCGTCGATCGCACCGAGAGCCATCGCTTCGGCGATGCCCGGTGCCAGGTAGCGTCGACCGTCAGCGACCTGGCGTACCGCGCGCAGCAGTTCCGGCGCCGGACAGGATTTCGTGATGTATCCGCTGGCACCTGCTTCAATCAGGCGACGTGGAAAAGGCGCTTCACTGATCATCGTGACGATGACGACGCGGGTATTCAGCTTGAGTTTGCGCACACGCTCGGTCACTTCGATGCCGCTGACACCGGGCATGTGCACGTCGACCAGGGCAAGATCCGGCTTCAGCTTCCGCAGCAGTGCCAATCCCTGCTCGCCGTCCGGGGCTTCACCGACCACTTCGATATCCGCCTGCTGCTCCAGGATCAGCCGGAAACCGGTACGAACAAGCTCATGGTCGTCGATGAGGACGATGCGGATCATTCCCTATTCCCCTTTGGCGTGTACGGTAACGAGTCTGTCCTGTCAGGGCCATCGCAATCAAGTCCGCAACGACTGCAAAACGATGAACCTGCACAATTTGCCGAAAAAACCTCGTGGCCGACGCCCGAAACCAGCGGTTGGAGCGAACGCGGAATGCCGTCATCATGGGCATCCCGGTTGCCAGGTCATGCCACCGACTGGCTACCGGCAAGTCCTCAGCAGAAGAATCGTTCAATGATGCAATGGCTCCATAACGCACTCACCCAGTCCTGGGTGTACGCGAAGATGATCGGCGTCATCCTTTTGGCAGGGCTGATCCTCGAGGCTCTACGCCCTGCCGAGCGCGGACAGCCACGCGCAAACATAGCCTTCAATATCGGCTACATCGCGTTCCTGATCCCGTTCAACACGCTGCTGATGCCTGCTGTCATGGGCCTGATGCAGCCGATCGTCCAGCGTTACGGACTGCACATCCCGATCGCGTTTCCGGATGCCACGGGCTGGCAGATCCTCCAGACGCTCGTGTTCTTCTTCATCCACGATTTTTTCTACTACTGGTTTCATCGCGGTCAGCACACCCTGGCCTTCGCCTGGCCACAGCACAAGCTGCATCATTCCGAGCGCTCGGTGAATGTGACGACGACGCTGCGTCATCACTGGCTTGAAGATCCGATTCGAGCCTGGGTCATCCTGTTGCCGATGGGTCTGTTGTTTGATCAGAAGCCGGTGACCATCGGCTGGCTGGCCATGGCAGCGAACCTGTTCGGCTATTTCGTGCACCTCAATGTGCGCCTGCCGCTGGGCCAGATGACGCCGCTCATCGCAGGCCCGCAGTGGCATCGCTTGCATCATTCGATCGAACCGCAGCACACCGACCGGAATTTCGCTGCGTTCTTCCCGATCTTCGACATCCTGTTCGGGACCTATGCCAAGCCCGGCCGGGACGAATATCCGGCGACTGGCCTGCATTCGGGGGAGTCGCTCAACAGTTCGTTGCTGGCGATACTGTCACCGTTTCGTGACTGGTACCGCATGTTCCGGCGCGATCGGCCACCAGCGCTCGCGCAGGACGAGCAAGGGGCGGTCAACGAGTCGGTGGACGAGGATGGCGACTCCGCTGGCCAGCAAGACGAACGACAGGAGCATCGCGACACCCTGTGACGGGCTCCGCGCGACCAATGACAGCCCGGCGAGGGCACCGATGCGTAAAACCGTGACATGCGTGAGCAATCCGGCGTAGGCGCTGCCGGCAAGGCCGCGCACCAGCGCGCAAAGTCGATCCGGCATCTGCCAGGAACAGACCCACGGCAGGAGCAGGAGCCAGGCGCAATCGCTCATCGGGAGCAGAAAATTCCTCGCTGCCGATGAATGATCGAGGTCCACGTGGAGATGGATCCATGCGCTTGCGGCGAGGAGCGATCCGCCCAGCATCGCCAGGGCACCGCGCCAGCGAATGATCGCCGCGTAGCGGTGCACCCATAACCAGGCGGAAAGGACGGCATACAACGGCAGGTCGAGGCGGGCAATCAGGATCTTGCGCACGCCGACATCGAACACCGGGTCGCCCGTCGACACGAGCAGTGCGCGCAGCACCGTCGACATCAGCAGCAGCCCGATCAACACGGCGATTCCGGCCCGAAACCCGCGCGGCCGCAGCACTCGACACAACACCGGCGCTGCCAGCAGGACCATCGCGGCAGCGGCCACGATCCAGGCTTCGCCGAAAAAGGGCGGATGTGGCCACGCGAGGTTCTGGGCCAGGAAGGGATACGCGAGCCAGTCAGGCCGCACATCGTCCGCCGACACAAGCACAAGGTTGACGGCGAGAAGAATGAGGTAGAGCGGCCACAGCCGGAATGCGGATCGGGCCCAATGACGCGCGATGCCGATCTGATGCTCAGCCGTCAGCACGTCCTGTGCGACCAGAAACCCCATCGCGACAAGGAACAATTCGACATTGACCTGGCCGAGGAACATCCAGAACGCATCGGGGATGCCGAATGGGCCGAGCCAGAATCCGGCGTGACAAACCATCAACGCCAGTCCGGCGATGATGCGCAACAGATCCAGTCCAGGCAGGCGCATGTGGCGTTGCTCAGGTTGAGCGCTGGCGAAGTACCTCGAACAATACAACACCCGTGGCAACCGAAACATTGAGGCTTTCGACACTGCCTCGCATCGGGATGCTGGCGACGAAATCGCAGGCCTCGCGCGTCAGGCGGCGCATGCCCTCGCCTTCACCGCCGATGACGATGCCGACCGGCCCCTTGAAATCGCTCGCGTAAAGCGACTGCGGGCCATCCCCGGCAAAGCCCGTGAGCCAGACTCCCGCGTCCCTGAGCATCCTCAGGCAGCGCGAGAGATTGGTCGCCGCGAAGAATGGAACACGGTCCGCTGCGCCAGCGGATGCCCTCCTGACCGTCGGCGTGATGCCCGCCGCCTTGTCTTTCGGGACGATCACCGCGGTGACGCCTGCCGCTTCGGCACTGCGCAGGCAAGCGCCCAGATTGTGCGGATCGGTGACGCCGTCGAGGATGAGGAAAAGTGCCTCCTGACCTGCCGCCTCGATCAATGCGGGCAATTCGCTTTCACTGCGCGCTGGGGGCGTCTTGTACATCGCCGCGATGCCTTGATGACGGCCACCGCCAGTCATTCGATCGAGGTCGGCCTTGTCCCGGGCATGCGGCTTGATGCCCATGTCGCGCGCGCGTTCGGCCAGATCGCGCACGCGGGGATTCTGTTGTCCGGACTCTACATACAGTTCAGCAATGTTTGCCGCGTCGTAGTTCAACGCCGCTTCGACAGAATGGATGCCGATCAGGAGTTCAGTGCTCATGGGATTTCATTGGAATTCAGAACGCTCAGTGTGGACTGCTGGAATGGAATCGAAAAGCGCCGCGACCCACCGCATGGGCCGGCGAGGTCCGGTGCGCGGCGCTCAACGATGATCGGCCGGGATGTCGATCGCCGGTGGCTCACGCATCAGAAACCCGAGTGCTCATTTCGCGCGAACGCCACGTGGGTCCTCGGCAATCAAGCGGAAGTCGATCTTGCGGTCTTCGAGGCTGGCGCGCAGGACCTGGATGCGGACCCGATCACCAAGGCGGAATTCGAGGCCACGACGCTCGCCACTCAGGAGATGGCGCTTCGGATCGAAATGATAGTAGTCGTTGGGCAACTGGGTGATATGCACGAGACCGTTGATCTTCGATTCGCTCAGTTCGACGAACAGGCCGAACGAGGTGACTCCCGAGACGACACCTTCGAACTCGCTACCCACGTGCTTCTCCATCCATGCGCACTTGTAACGCTCGTCGACATCGCGCTCGGCTTCCTGGGCGCGGCGCTCGTTGTGCGAGCATTGCACGGACATCGAGCCCATCTGCGTCGGCGAATACTCGTAGTTGGCAGGTTTGCCGCCGGCAATCGCATAGCGGATCGCACGATGCACGAGCAGATCGGGATAACGCCGGATCGGCGATGTGAAGTGCGCATAGGCTTGCAGAGCAAGGCCGAAATGACCGGTGTTCTCGGGCTGGTAGACCGCCATGCTCTGCGAACGCAGCAGCACCGATTCGATCAGGCTGACATCGGGGCGATTGCGGATCTTCTTCAGCAGCGCCGCAAAATCCGCCGGTTCCACCTCGCCGGCCGGCGGCATTTTCAGCTTGAACTCGCGCAGGAACTCGAGCAGATCCTCGTACTTCGATGCGGGCGGCGGCTCGTGCACGCGATACGGTGCCGGGATGCGCTTCCTCATCAGGAATTTCGCGGCTTCGACGTTTGCCGCGATCATGCACTCCTCGATCAGCTTGTGGGCGTCGTTGCGCGGTTCGGACCCCAACTGGATGACCTCGCCCGATGCAGCCAGGCGGAACTTGACTTCGGTACTTTCGAAATCGATGGAGCCGCGCTTCTGGCGCGCCTTGGCGAGCAATCTGTACAACTGGTGAAGGCTTTCGATTCGGGGCATCAAGGCGCCGAGTTCATCACACGCATCGGCCCGCTTTTCGCCAACCGCCTCCCACACTTTCGTATAGGTCAGGCGTGCGTGCGAACGCATCACCGCGTCGTAGAACCTCGACGACGTCACCTCTCCGTTCCGGTCGATCTGCATGTCGCAGACCATGCATAAACGATCGACCTTCGGATTGAGCGAGCAGATGCCGTTGGAAAGCGTCTCCGGCAGCATCGGCACGACAAAACCCGGGAAATACACCGACGTCGACCGCAGGTAGGCCTCCTCATCGAGCGGACTGCCGATCTGCACGTAGTGCGACACATCGGCGATCGCAACGACCAGGCGGAACCCATGGGCATTTGCCTCGGCATAGACGGCGTCGTCGAAATCCCGTGCGTCCTCGCCGTCAATCGTCACCAGCGGCAGCGAACGCAGATCGACGCGCCCCTTGATCTCGGATTCAAGCACCTGCGGGTCGACTTCGGCTGCCTGGTGAGTGACCTTCGCGGGCCAGTCATGCGGCAGGTTGTGGCTGGCGATCGCCATCTCGACAATGATCGATGGCGTGAGGCGTTCGCCGAGCACGGCGAGGATGCGTCCCATCGGACCACGATGCTGGGTCGGCGGATCGCTGATCTCGGCGATCACGATCTGGCCAGCGCGTGCGCCCTGCTCGTCGCCGGCGCGGATCAGGATGTCCTGGTGCACCCGACGATCGTCGGGTGAGACGAAGGTCAGACCGTCTTCGACGACCACGCGACCGACGAGGCGCGACGAACGACGTTCAAGCACCTCGACGATCGCACCCTGGCGGCGCCCACGCCGATCGACGCCGACGACGCTGCCCAGCACGCGATCACCGTGCAGGACGGTGCGCATCTGCGCAGGCGACAGATAGAGGTCCTCACCGCCTTCGTCGGGCTTCAGGAAGCCGTAGCCTTCCGCATTGGCGACGACGACGCCGGCAATCAGGTCGAGCTTCTCGGCAACGCCATATCCGCCGCGGCGGTTTTGCAGCAACTGGCCATCGCGCACCATCGCTGCAAGACGCTTGGTCAGGGCATCGATGTCCTGACCACTGCGCAGACCGAGCGCTGCGGCAAGGGTCTCCGTCTTCATCAGGGATGCCTGCTCGGCGAGCAGGGCCAGAATGGCTTCGCGGCTCGGAATCGGGTTCTCGTAGCGCTTGGCCTCGCGGCCAGCGAAAGGATCCTGCCAGCGCTGGGCCTTGTCCTTGCCGCGCGCGGCACCCGCTGCGGGGTTTGTCGTTGCGGCGCTGCTCCGCTTGCCCGCCTTGGGCGGTGCCGCGGCAGACTCGGGCATCCAGGGTGGCAGCTTGGACTTGATGTTCTTCCTTGGCCCCGCTTTCGCCGGACCGGGCTTCTTCATTCCATTGGGTTTCTTTCGCATCGATGCGTTCTCCTTGTTGTTTCGTGACCTGCGCACCGCAAGGTGTCAGCAGGATTTTCATCGGGATTCATTCGGTGCGATCTAGATCGACACCATTGTGCGCGCGCAATGATTGACAGTCTGCAGCGGCCCACGTATCTTTCGCGCCCCCGGTCGCTTGCAGCGCACCGAGGCACAAGCCCAGGTGGCGGAATTGGTAGACGCACTAGCTTCAGGTGCTAGCGGGGCGACCCGTGGAGGTTCGAGTCCTCTTCTGGGCACCAATATCGAAGAAAAACCGCCGCAAGGCGGTTTTTCTTTTTGAGCCGCGATTCGGGATCCGGTAACGCGGCTGTTCGCCAGCGCCGGGTTTTCCGCAGACGCGATGGCTCCACGTTACGCTCTTTCCGAATCCCGAATTCCCAATCCCCGCTCCTCAGGCAAACGGATCGCGCAGCACGATTGTATCGTCGCGATCGGCACCGGTCGCGACGAGGGCGAGGTGGCAACCCGAAAGCTCCTCGACCGCACGCAGGTATGCGCGCGCCGCAGCCGGCAGCTTGTTCCAGTCCCGCACGCCCGATGTCGGCTCTTCCCAGCCCGGGAAATCGAGGTAAACGGGCTTGCATTCGTCCCAGCCATCCGCATCGAGCGGAGCAAGGTCACGACGCTTGCCACGGTACTCGTAGGCGATGCAGACCTTGATGGTCGGCAGGCCATCGAGCACGTCGAGCTTGGTGATCGCGAGGCCGTTGATCGCATTGATCTGGGTTGCCCGTTTCAGCGCGACAAGATCGATCCAGCCGCAGCGACGCGGGCGTCCCGTGCTTGCACCGAATTCGTTGCCGCGCTTGCGCAGCATCTCGCCCATTTCGTCGTTGAGCTCGGTTGGAAACGGGCCGCCGCCGACGCGTGTCGCATAGGCCTTGCAGATGCCGAGCACGTAGTCGATATCGGAGGCTCCGACGCCGGTGCCGGCCAGCGCGCCGCCGACGGTCGTGTTGGACGAGGTCACGTAGGGATACGTGCCGTGATCGATATCAAGCAGCGCGCCCTGGGCGCCTTCGTAGAGGATATGGTCACCACGACGACGCGCATCATGCAGCAGGGTCGAGACGTCATCGATCATTGGCCGCAGGTATTCGCTGTACTCGAGCGCTTCGTCGAGCACCTTCCGGTAGTCGACCCCGTCGGTCTTGAGCCATTGGGTCAGGATGAAGTTGTGGTACTCGACCGCCGTGCGTACCTTCTCGGGCAATTCCGAGGGGTACATCAGATCGGCGACACGGATGCTGCGCCGGGCGACCTTGTCCTCATAGGCGGGGCCGATGCCGCGACCCGTCGTGCCGATGGCCTTCGCACCAGATGCCTTCTCGCGCGCCTGATCGACGGCAATGTGATACGGCATGATCAGGGGCGTGGCAGGACTGATCTTGAGGCGCGAACGCACCTCGACACCTTCGGCCTCAAGCTCGCTGATCTCGTGACGCAAGGCGGCCGGCGACAAGACCACGCCGTTGCCGATCAGGCATTGCACCCCTTCGCGCAGGATGCCCGATGGAATCAGGTGCAGGACGGTCTTCTTTCCGTTGATGACGAGCGTGTGACCTGCGTTGTGGCCACCCTGGAAGCGCGCCACGATGCCGACCCGCTCGGTCAGCAGATCGACGATCTTGCCTTTGCCCTCGTCGCCCCACTGCGCACCCAGAATTACTACCGAATTGCCCATATCGTTCTCGTTTCGTTGATGTACCCCGCTGTGGGGCAACGTCGGTGACCAGACTCACGATCCATCGCTCGCCAACTCACCCGGCCTTCGGCATCCTGCCTGCGGCGCGCTGCGGGCGCCTGATGCGACTCAACGCATCAAGCGAAAGCTCCCGGTTCACCCCCGCTGCGCACCCGGTATCACTGCCAAACTGCATCTCTCGCCAAACCCGCTGGCAGGCGTCGTGTCCGATGACGTTCCCGTATCACGATTCCCTGCCCTCAGTGCACCAGCTTCAACGCAATCAATCCGATCGCGACCATCACCGCGCCGATGATACGCAGAGTGCGCTCATCGATCTGCATCAATTTCTCCGCCATGCGCTTCCAGGCACCCGGGGCAGCAAAAAGAACCAATCCCTCGACAACCAGCACCAGGCAAAGCGAGGCCGCCAGTTCGATCGGCATCGACGCCTACTTGCTGTCTTGCAGGTAGTGCAGGAACTCCGATTTCGGATCGAGCACGAGTACGCCGCCCGATGCCTTGAACGCTTCCCGATAGGCTTCAAGGCTGCGATAGAAAGCATAGAACTCCGCATCCTTGCCGTACGATGCGGCATACACCTTGGCCGCCTCGGCGTCGCCCTCACCGCGTCCGGTCTGCGCCTCGCGATAGGCGTTCGCCTTGATGACCTGCACCTGGCGATCGGCATCGGCACGGATGCGTTGGGCGGCTTCGCTGCCCTCTGCACGCAGCGCATCGGCCACCTGCTTGCGCTCGGAGCGCATGCGCTCGTAAACGGAGCGCAGGACCGAACTCGCCTCCGGCAAGTCCACCCGCTTGATACGCACGTCGACGATCCTGATGCCGAGATTCGTGGCTGCGTTGTTCGCCGTGGTCACGAGGGAGTCGGTCAGGTCGGAGCGCGCGCTGCTGACGACTTCCTGCAAGGTGCGCGAGTTGATCGCGGTACGCATGCCGTCCTTCACGATCGGCGCCAGGCGCAATTGGGCCTGGTCCTGGTCTCCCGCCACCGCCGTATAGAACTTCGAGGAATCGGAGATTTTCCACTTGACGACAAAATCGACGTTGACGTCCTTCTTCTCGGACGTAAGGTAGCGCTGGGCGGCCGCATCGAGGGTCTGCAAACGCCCGTCAAAGCGCACGGCCTGTTGCATCAGCGGAAGCTTGAAGTGCAGGCCCGGTTTCAATCCGGAATCGACGATCCGGCCGAACTGCAAAAGGATGGCGGTCTGGCCTTCGGCAACGATGTAGACGCAGCTGAAGGCGAGCAGGATCACTGCCGCAAGTACGAAACTGATGGCGGAACGCATTTCAACGACCTCCCTTGTCGGGTTCAGCCGCGGTCACCGCCGCAGCGGCCTCGGTGGCCGGCGCCTTCGGCGATGGCGCAGGACTTGGCACGGGAATCTGCAGCAGATTCTTGCCGCCGCTGAGATCGATGACCTTTGGCGTGTCGCTGACGACCTGCTGCATCGTCTCGATGTAGAGACGCTTGCGCGTGACTTCCGGCGACGCGCGATACTCGCTTGCGATCAGATCGAAGCGTTGCGCATCACCTTCGGACCTGGCGATGCGTTCCGCCTTGTAACCCTTCGCTTCCGCCAGTATCCGCGCGGCTTCGCCGCGTGCCTCGGGGACGACCCGCTTGGCATAGGCGTCCGCAATGTTGCTGGCACGCTGGCGGTCTTCGCGCGCGCTGATCGCATCATCGAAGGAGTCTTTCACTTCCTGTGGCGGGCGCACGTTCTGGAAGTTGAGCTCGGTCACGAGCAAGCCGGCGTCGTAGCGGTCGAGGGTTTGCTGAACCACCTTTTTCGCCTGGACCGCGAGTTCCGAGCTCGGATTGGCTACGGGCTTCTCGCCCTCGATCGGCTCGACCCGCTGATCCGGCATGATTGCATCAAGCTTGCTGGTGCCGATCACTTCACGCACGGCGCTTTCCGCAGCCTGTTTGAGCGTCTGGTCCGGATCCCGGGTCGCGTACAGGTAGAGCTTCGAGTCGGCGACTTGATACTGCACGTTGAATTCGACCTGCACGATATTCTCGTCGCGTGTCAGCATGCTGACCGTGTCCGAGATGTTCTGGATCTTGGTCGCCTCGACCTTGGTCACCGATTCGATCGGACGCGGCCACTTGAGGTTGAATCCAGGCGACATCGTGCGGGAATACTCGCCGAAGCGCAGCACCACGCCCTGTTGGCGCGCGTCGACCTGCGCAACCGAGTCGAACAGCAGCCAGGCGATCAGCAGGCCCGGGATCGCAATCCAGATGCCGCCGCTGCGGCCACTGCCGCTGCCGTTGTTGCCGCTGCCACCACCGCCAAACAGGCGACCGAGCATCTCCTTCGCGCGCTTGATGGCTTCGTCAAGATCATTCTTGCCGCCGCCACCGTTATCGCGCCACGGATCGCGCTGTTTGCCACCACCGGGTTCGTTCCAAGCCATCTAACAGTTCCTGTCTGGATTCTCTCGCAGCCACGGGTTGCGAATTCCTCTGGGAACACGCGGATGACGGAGAGGTTGCGCTTGACGCCATAGTCGGGATTCGACCCGCAGCGGAAGTGCCGCGGGGCCAGGTCAAGCCCGGGAAATTCCCGATTGATTGTAGGTAGCCACTGTAGTCGGGGCAAGCAAGGCCTCTTTCAACCAGTCGCCCTCGCCGCCGGGCATGCCGAAAAGCGGTTCGATCAGGCTGCGTGGCGCGTCGATCTCGATCGCCCAGCCAGCCTCGTCCAATTGCTCGGAGGCGACCGCGCCGAGCGCATGCAGGCGTGCGCGCAGCCGTCCGGATACGGCCGGCACGCGCACGACGCGATGCACGCGTTCGCTGGCCAGCGATTGGCCGACCGCCGCGAGCAGTGATTCCAGGCCAATGCCGTCACGCGCAGAAACCCAGACCCGCAGCGGACCGTCGCGATCGAGTTGCTCGGTCCGCACAACACCCGACTCAAGCCGGTCGATCTTGTTGTAGACGAGCACTTGGGGCAGATCGGCGGCATCGATTTCCGCCAGCACACGCTCGACGTCGGCAATTCGCGTGTCGCGTTCGGGATCGGAGGCATCGATCACGTGCAGCAGCAGGTCCGCTTCGCGCGCCTCGGCGAGTGTCGAGCGGAATGCGGCGACCAGATCGTGTGGCAGATCGCGGATGAAGCCGACCGTATCAGCGAGCACGATCGGCCCGCATTCGAGTCCGTCGATCCGGCGCAGGGTCGGATCGAGCGTTGCAAACAACTGGTCGGCCGCGAACACCTCGGCACCCGTCATCGCATTGAACAGGGTCGATTTGCCGGCGTTGGTGTAGCCGACCAGGGCGACCACCGGAAGGGCGCTGCGCTCACGCGAGCGACGTGCCTGGTTGCGCTGCACTTCGACCTTGTCGAGTCGTTTCTGCAATTGCTTGACGCGGGCGGCAAGCAACCTTCGGTCGATCTCGAGCTGGGTTTCGCCGGGGCCGCGCAAGCCGATCGCACCGCCACGCTGGCGTTCGAGATGGGTCCAGCCACGCACGAGTCGGGTCGACATGTGCTTGAGCTGGGCCAGCTCGACCTGCAGCTTGCCGTCATGCGAACGCGCACGCTGGGCGAAGATGTCGAGAATCAGGCCGGTACGATCGACGACGCGGCACTCGGTGAGCTTCTCGAGATTGCGTTCCTGCACCGGCGAAAGCGCGTGATTGACGAGAATGAGGTCGGCATCGAGCGCGTTCTTCAACTCCCTGAGTTCCTCGGCCTTGCCGGTTCCGACGAAATAGCGCGGATTGGGCCGATCGAGGCGAGCCGCCAGCGTACCGACCACGCCGGCACCTGCCGATCGTGCCAGCTCGGCAAACTCCTCGAGCAGTGCCGGATCGTGCTGACCGGGTGGCTGCGCCTGCAACAACAGGGCGCGCTCGCCTTTACGTGATCGATCGAACAGTTCGTCTTACTCGGGATCGTGGCTTTCGCCGGTGGCGGACTCGTCGAGCCCGCTGATGCGCACGTTGCGACTCGGCACGACCGTGGAAATCGCGTGCTTGTATACCATCTGGCTTACCGTGTTGCGCAGGAGCACGACGAACTGGTCGAATGACTCGACCGTACCCTGCAGCTTGATGCCGTTGACAAGATAGATCGACACCGGCACGCGTTCACGCCGAAGTGCATTGAGGAATGGATCCTGCAGCGACTGTCCTTTGGACATTATTATTCTCCTGGTGCCTGGCGCAGCACGATCGGGTGCTGCGCATCTTTCGATCCGAAAAAAAAGCGCCCGGGCCGGTCAACTCGACCGAACCCACTCCCAGCGAACCGCTGGCGCTCCGGAACATGGGTGCGAATGTTAAACCAATGTAGGCCGGATGAGAATGTCGAACCGGCTGCAATTTCAGCGATCGAGGAAGGCCCGGACCGCGTTTCCGACCTCGCAGCTCACGTTTTCGGCCCCGGAATCGAACATTCTCGCGTCCACTTCGGAGCGCAGCCAGGTCATCTGGCGCTTGGCCAGCTGGCGCGTCGCATGGATCGATGCGAGTCGAAACGCGTCGAGGGTGGCGCTTCCGTCGAGATAAGCCCAACCCTGCCGGTAACCCACCGCACGCATCGACGGCAGATCCGGCGACCAGCCCGGGCGCCTGCGCAGACTCCGGAGCTCATCGACGAAGCCTTGTTCCAGCATCAGGTCAAATCGTTCCGCGATGCGCGCATGCAGGGCCGAACGATCGCGCGGCACCAATGCGAGCTTGAGTATGCGAAAAGGCAGCCGATCGCGCTTGCCACCCTGCAGATCCGACATGGGCTTGCCCCGCAGCTCGAAGACCTCGAGCGCGCGCTGCACGCGCTGGCTATCGTTGACGTTGAGACGTGCAGCCGATTGCGGATCGAGGCGCGCGAGGCGTTCGTGCATGTACGCCTTGCCAAATCGCTCGACCTCGATGGCCAGGCGGGTCCTGGTTTCCGAGTCCGCTTCAGGCAGCTCGGACAAGCCTCGTTCGAGTGCCCGAAAATAGAGTCCAGTGCCGCCGACCAGCAAAGCGATGCGTCCGCTTTTCGCGATCCCTTGCAATTCGGCGATCGCATCAGCCCGAAATTCTGCCGCCGAGTACGCTTGCTCTGGATCACGGATATCGACGAGCCGATGCGGATATCGCGCCAGGGTCGCCGCGTCTGGCTTCGCCGTGCCGATATCCATGCCGCGGTACACCAGCGCGGAGTCGACGCTGACCAGATCGAACGGATGCTCGTCTGCCAGCTCGCAGGCGAGCCGCGTCTTGCCGGACGCGGTTGCCCCCATGAGAAAGATGATTCGCGGCCGACTGTCTTCACTGTGCATCCGCTGATTCTAGTGGCAGCGTCGACCGCTTGCCCCGGCGATGAGCGGAGTCCACCTGACCGCACTAACGGGAGCAACCGACATAAACTTTGACAAAGTGTGCTCCGGTGGGATCACATAGCGATTCACAACCGTACCGGCGGATATTCGAGCAATGGATGATTGGGCGATCCTCGAGCTGCTGGTGTACTTCACGGGTTCGCTGATCGCCCTGACCCAAAGCGTCGTTTTTGCACACTATTACCGCCTGTTCCGGCGCGATCACCTGCTGCTTTGGTCGTTGAGTTTTTTCGCACTCGCGATCTACCTCGGCGCCGCCGGAACATCGTTGTTGCTGATGTCGAAACTCGCCTCGGCCCACCCCTTGCGTCTCGTCATCTCGTGCATTTCACTGATGGCGGCCTATCTCCAGGTCGTATCGCTCGTGCTCGGCACCATCGCGATCTGGCGCACACAACGCTGGACGCGAAAGCAGATCTCCATTGCGCTGGCATTGGCCTGCCTCGTCGGCGTATGCACCGGACTTGCCTACGCATTTGATCCGGGATCCAGCCAGCAGCGCATGTTCCTGCGCGTTGGACTGCGTTATCTGGTCACCGGAGTCGCGGCACTGAGCATGGGCGTAGCGATCGCCCGCCGCTGGCCACGCGGTCGCCTTGGCCAGCAACTGACCGCGATCGCGTTGTGCGTCTATGGCCTGGACCTGCTCCACGTGTTTTCCGGATATGTCGCCCAGACAATCGGGACCCCGCTCTGGCCCTGGTTCCGGCAAACCAGCTTGCTGAGCCTGATCACGCAGATCTTCATCGGCTACGGCCTGGTCATCTGGTTGCTCGAGAACGAGCGTGATCGCGCCGAAAGTGCGACCGATGCCGCCGAGCGCCTGCGTCTTTTCGATCAGTTGACCGGCTTGCCCAACCGCTCGCAGATGCTCGATCACCTGGGACACCAGATGCAGCATGCGCAGGGCGCTGCCCTGCTCCTCGTGCGTCTCGACAATCTCGGCAATATCGCGGTCGCTTCGGGAATGGATGGAGTCGATGTAGCCCTGGCAAGCAGCGCCGAGCGGATCGAGGAGATAGCCCGGGCGAACGGGCTTGTTGCGGCTCGACCCGGCGCCGATCACTTCGCCGTGCACGGGGCCGGTTTCGGTGCCGATGGAGGTGCGCAGCGCGTCGCCGAACAGATTCTGGCCGCCCTTTCCCTGCCCTTGTTCTGGAGCGGGCGCGATCTCGCGCTGGAGGCGAGCGTCGGCATCGCCCTGGCGCCGCGCGATGCGCGGACTGCCGACGCCTTGCAGTCCTGCGCCGAAATGGCCAGGGCCAGGGCGCATCGCGACGGCGCGATGCGCTACCGCTTCTATGCGCCGGACCTCGACGCCGAAGCAAAGAGCCGGCTGGCACTCCAGTCCGAGCTGCGCACCGCGTTTGCCAACAGCGAGTTCAGGCTCGAGTTCCAGCCGATCCTCGATGGATGGAGTCTGGAAATCTGCGGCTTCGAGGCACTGGTGCGCTGGCATCACCCGCAGCGCGGACGCCTGCTGCCGGATGCATTCATCCATGAACTGGAACCGCTCGGCCTCATCGAAGCGCTCGACAAATGGGTCATCGAGCAAGCCTGTCTCGCTGCCCGCAACTGGCAGCGGGCCGATCACGAACCACTGACCGTCGCGGTCAATGTTTCCGCACACAGTTTCCAGCGCCGCGAGTTCGCCGCAATGATCGATGCGATTCTCGAACGCACCGGACTTCGCGCCGCCTGTCTCGAGATCGAGATCATCGAATCCATCGCACTGGAACACCCCGAGCGCGCCGCCCTGAGCATCGACCGCCTGCGCGAAATCGGCGTGCGCGTCATGCTCGATGATTTCGGCACGGGCTTCTCCTCGCTCAAGCACCTGCGACAATTGCCGTTCGACGGGCTCAAGATCGATCACAGCTTCGTCGTCGACGTGCTGATCGATCCACGTGACGCGGCGATCGTCCGCGCGATGCTGGCGCTGGCCCACAGCCTGGGCCTCGAAGTCGTCGCCGAGGGTATTGAAACGGCCGCCCAATTGGCCTGGTTCCAGGCGGCGGGGTGTGATCGCCTGCAGGGTTTCCATTTCCACCGCTCGATGGAACAGCAGGCCGTCATCGAGTTGCTGCAGTTGCATCCCCCGGTCGCAACCCCGCCTGTGGCCCAGGACATCGTCCTGTAGGCGACCGGGCTTGCCGGGCAATGCCAGTCATGTATCGGTCGCCTCCTGTTCCTATAATGGCGCCCCCGAACCAATCTGGCAGCCCGACATGATGAAGGCCCTGGTAAAACGCGAAGCCGGCAAGGGCATCTGGATGGAGCAGGTTCCGCTTCCGGAAATCGGCCCGAATGATGTGCTCGTCAAACTGGAGAAGACCGCGATCTGCGGCACCGACCTGCATATCTACCTGTGGGACGAATGGTCCCAGCGCACGATCAAGCCAGGCCTGGTCATCGGACATGAGTTTGTCGGCCGCATCGTCGAAATCGGTGCAGGTGTTCGCGGCTATGATGTCGGCCAGCGTGTGTCGGCCGAAGGGCACCTCGTCTGCGGCGTCTGTCGCAACTGCCGTGCCGGAAAACAGCATCTTTGCCCGAACACGGTCGGCATCGGCGTCAATCGCAATGGCGCATTCGCCGAATACATCGCGGTTCCCGGCTCGAACCTGTGGCCGATCCCGGACCAGATTCCGTCGGAACTCGCGGCGTTCTTCGACCCGTATGGCAACGCGGCGCACGTCGCCCTCGAGTTCGACCTGATCGGCGAAGACGTGCTGATCACCGGGGCCGGCCCGATCGGCATCATTGCAGCCGGAATCGCCAAGCACGTCGGCGCGCGCAATGTCGTGGTCACCGACGTCAACGATTACCGTCTCAAGCTTGCCGCCGACATGGGTGCGACACGCGTGGTCAACGTCTCGAAGCAATCCCTGGTCGACGTGGTCAAGGACCTGCACATCGAAGGCTTCGACGTGGGCATGGAGATGAGCGGCAATCCTCGCGCGTTCAACGACATGCTCGAATGCATGTACCACGGCGGCAAAATCGCCCTGCTCGGCATCCTTCCACGCGGTGCCGGCGTCGACTGGGACAAGATCATCTTCAAGGGACTCACCGTGCAGGGCATCTATGGCCGGCGCATGTACGAGACCTGGTACAAGATGACCCAGATGGTGCTCAGCGGATTTCCACTGCAGAAGGTGCTCACCCATCAGATCCATATCGACGAATTCCAGAAGGGCTTCGAACTGATGGAAGCCGGCCAGTGCGGCAAGGTCGTCTGCTCCTGGAACTAGCGACTTCGATGCCCAGTCCGTGACCGCGAACCGGCTCGAACAAATCGTCGACGCGCAACTGGGCACCGTTGCGGCCGGTCCATTGGCGGTGGCGCTGAGCGGCGGCATGGATTCCTCGGTCCTGCTGCACTGTCTCTCGCTCCTGCCCGCCGCGCGCGCGCGCGGCCTGCGCGCAGTCCATGTCGATCATGGCCTGCATGCGGACAGCGCCGATTGGGCGGCCCATTGCGAGCGACTGTGTGCGCGCCACGATGTTGCATTCGTCCGGGTGCAGGCGAAGGTCGAACGCGATCGTGGATTCGGCCTCGAGGGCGCCGCACGTCGTGCCCGCTTCGCCGCGCTGCAGGGCGCGCTCGAGGCCGACGAGATCGTCGTGTTTGCCCATCACCGCGAGGACCAGGCCGAAACCGTCCTGCTCAAGCTGCTGCGTGGCGCCGGCCCCGAAGGCCTTGCCGCGATGCGCGGGGTCCGGCCATTCGGCTGCGGCCTGGCCTGGCGACCATTGCTCGATGTTCCTCGAAGCCGGCTGCTCGAGCATGCACGCCAGTTCAAGCTCGACTGGATCACTGATCCAAGCAACAGCGATACGCGTATCGATCGCAACTTCCTGCGCATCGAAATCCTGCCGCGTCTGCGCGAGCACTGGCCGGAAACCGATACAAGCTTCAGCCAGAGTGCGCGCTGGATACTGGCTGCTGCGGATTTTGTCGATACGCAAGCAGAACAGGCGTTGGCGCGCGTGCAGGGGCTGGATCCGTCCACGCTGCACCTTCGCGAATGGCTGGACCTGCCCGAGGCCCTGCGCGATCCCGTGCTGCGGCGATGGCTGCGCGAAAACAACCTGCCGGAACCGACCCGCTATCAGGCCGGGGAATTGTTTCGTCAGCTCGCCTCAGCGGCCGTCGACAAACTACCCTGCTTGCGCTGGCCCGGCGCCGAGGTGCGTCGCTACCGGACCTTGATGTATGCCCTCAAGCCGTTGCAATTGCCCGATCCCGGCTGGGAGCACGCGTGGGATGGTGGCCCGCTTGAGCTGCCGGCGGCGGTGGGTACCTTGGCCATGATCCCGAATCCAGGTCATCCCGCCTCACCGGTCACGCCATCGTTGCGCGTGCGCTTCCGCCGCGGCGGCGAGACCCTGCGGCTCAACGCGGGTGGCTACCGGCGCGATCTGCGTGACCTGTTCCAGGAAGCGGGAATTCCACCCTGGCAACGCAGCCGCGTGCCGATGGTGTTCGATGCCAACGACGAGTTGCTTGCGATCGCCGATCTGTGGACGACGGATCGTGGCCGCGCGCACTTTGCCATGCTTGGTCATCGTCCGGCGTGGAATACGCATTGACCCTTTGGCGGGCGCAGGCTAGCCTTCGCCGCATGTCATCACCCCCTCCGCAAGATCCGAATCAGGTCGCCGAATTCGAGCAGTCGCTGGACGAGCTCGAACAACTGGTCACGCGCATGGAAGAGAGCGAGATGGGCCTGGACGATTCGCTGAAATCGTTCGAGCGCGGCGTCGCCCTCTACCGCAGTTGCCAGTCCGCGCTCGAGCAGGCCGAGTTGCGCGTCCGGCAACTGCTGGATCCGGGCAAGCCCGATTCCGCCGAGCCGTTCGATCCCGATACGCCGTAGCCTCTCGTCCGCCCGCAGCAACTTGGCCGCGCAGGAAAACGCCATCAATACTTCCACTCCCGCGAGCGACCTGTCGCCGGCACTGCGCGCGTTTGCCGCCCATGCGGACGAAGCGCTGGCACGCGCGCTCCCACCTGTCGAGCAGCCGCCGGCCCGTTTGCACCAGGCCATGCACTATGCGGTGACGGGCGGCGGCAAGCGCATGCGTCCGCTGCTCGTCTACGCGACCGGGACGGCGTTTGGCGCATCGCTTGCGCGCCTCGATGCGGCCGCTGTCGCGGTCGAGATCATCCACGCCTATTCACTGGTCCATGACGACCTTCCGGCCATGGACGACGACGCGCTGCGACGAGGCCGCCCAACCTGCCACATCGCGTTTGGCGAAGCGATGGCGATACTCGCCGGAGACGCCTTGCAGGCACTTGCATTCGAGATACTGACCGATGCGGGTCTGAACGGAATCGATGCAGCGACCCGACTCGAGATGCTGCGCGTCCTCGCCGGCGCCTGCGGCTCGCACGGCATGGCCGGAGGGCAGGCATTCGACCTGTCCGCGGTTGGCCAGCGGCTGAGCGTGGAGGAACTCGAACGCATGCATGTGCACAAGACCGGCGCACTGATTCGCGCATCGGTACGTCTCGGCGCACTGGCCGCAGGATGCACCGATGCTGGAACTCTGGATGCACTCGAAAGGTACGCTCATTGCGCCGGCCTGGCCTTCCAGATCCGCGACGACATTCTCGACATCGAGGGCAATCCCGCGCAGATCGGCAAGACACCTGGCAAGGATGCCGCCCAATCGAAACCGACTTATCCGGCAATCATTGGCCTGCAGGCTTCGACCAGGCATCTGGCCGAACTGACCGCGCAAGCCCTGCAATCGATTGCTCCGCTCGGCGAGTCAGCCAGGGACCTGCGCGACCTGGCCCGATTCATCGCCGAGCGGGAAAGCTGAGGATCTAGCTGACCAGACGCAGGGTCATCGGATAGCGGTAGCGCACGCCATTGTTGGCGTTTACCGCCGCGATGATCGTGAAGATCAACCAGTAGAAAAACAGGGCGAAGCCGAGTGGCACCGCGAGCAGCAGGCCGATGCCGACTGTGACGATCGAGAACAGCACGAGTCCGGCAGCCGCGATCAATACCGTGATGTTGAAGTTCAGTGCTTCCTTGGCCTGGTCAGCGGCGAAAGGAAGACTGTCGCGCTTGACCAGCCAGATGATCAAGGGCCCGAGCACGCAGCCAATGCCGGTAACGACGAAGGCGCTCAGGGCCGACAGATGACCGAGAAGTGCCCAGGTGCGTTCGTCGCCCGTCGGAGCAACCAGGGAGTCGGAACTGCCCTGCGATTCGACATCGACGTTCATGCGGTTCTCCTTTGCAGTGATGCACTGACACTGTGGTTGCGCGCAACGCCCGTTTCAAGCGCTGGAAGTCATGCTCCGGCGATGGTGAGGCGATCGAGCAGGATCGATCCGGTAAGGATATGCGATCGCGTATCGACATCACTGCCAATCGCGACGATGTTGGCGAACATCTCACGCAGGTTCGAAGCGATCGTGATCTCCTCGACCGCATGGACGATCTCGCCATCCTCGACCCAGAAGCCCGATGCGCCGCGCGAGTAGTCGCCGGTCAGCAACGAAACGCCCTGCCCCATCAGCTCGGTAACGACGAGACCGGTGCCCATACGCTTGAGCATTGCGGAGAAGTCGTCCGTGCCCGTCGCGACAATGAGATTGTGCACGCCACCAGCGTTGCCGGTGCTGCGCAGGCCCAGCTTGCGCGCCGAATAGCTGCCGAGCACGTAGCGTGCGAGGCGTCCGTCGACGACCAGATCCGAATCGCGCGTGGCAACGCCTTCGCTGTCGAAGTTGGCCGAGGACTGACCACGGCGGATATGCGGGCGCTCCGCGATCTGCATGAAATCGGGAAACACCGGTTTGCCGACATGGTCGACGAGGAAGCTGGCCTTGCGGTACAGCGCTCCCCCACTGACAGCCGAGATGAAATGGCCGATCAGGCCGCGCGCAACCTGCGGTGCGAACAGCACGGGACACTGGCGCGTGCCGAGCTTGCGTGCGCCAAGCCGGGCCACTGTGCGCTCGGCAGCACGGTGGCCGATCGACGCGACACCAGGGAAATCCGCAGCGCTGCGCACCGATTCGTACCAGTAGTCGCGCTGCATGCCCGCTTCGTCTTCGGCGAGCAGTGCGACCGAAATCATGTGCCGCGTATCGCGCTCACGCGAAAAGAAGCCGTTGGATGTTGCCCCAACCGCCAACGATGAACCCACTTGCACGCTGGCACCTTCCGAGTTGCTGATGCGTGGATCGAATCCGCGTCCGGCCTCCTCGCAACGCAAGGCAAGTTCGGTTGCTTCCTCGGTGCTGATGTCCCACGGGTGCCAGAGATCGAGATCGGCAAAATCGTGGGCGAGCAGATCAGGGTCGGCGAGACCGTTGCACGGATCTTCTTCGGTATGCCTGGCGATCGCGCAGGCGTGCTCTATGGTTTTCTCGATCGAATCCGGATTCAGGTCGGCCGTGCTTGCCGATCCCTTGCGCTTTCCGAAGTATACGGTGAGGGAGAGACCACGATCGCGGTTGTGCTCGATCGACTCTATCTCGCCGAGGCGCACGCTGACGCTCAGTCCGACATCGACACCGACACCCACATCGACCTCGCTCGCGCCCCTTGCGCGACAGCGACGCAGCACATCCTCGGTGAGCTCCGATAGCCGGTCGAGTTCGATCCTGCTGTCGTCATGAGTGGTGATTGCCTGATTCACGCCTTATCCTCTGTATCCGTTGACTGCCGTTTCGATGCGTCGAAGCGGCCATTGCCTGCAGAAAAACCGATGTCGCACGAAGAATCCGAAGACGCCTTCGATGGCCCCAGCCGCAGCCAGTTGCGACGGGACGCAATGGCGATCTACAAGCTGGCCGAGACCCTGGCCACGCTCACCGACGCGCAACTGACGCGCATTCCGCTGGAATCCGACCTGCTGGCTGAAGTCCGCCGTACACGCGGCATCCATCAGCCGATCGCGCGCAAACGCGAGACCCAGTACCTTGCCAAACTCCTGCGTCGACTCGAGAGCGAGGAAATCGATTCCGTCCGCACCGTTCTCGACATCGACAAGCAGCAATCGCACCGCGAGACCGCGGCCCTGCACCAACTCGAAGCCTTGCGCGATCGCCTGATTGCAGAGGGCGACAACGCACTCGATGAGGTGATCGCCCGACATCCGAATGCCGATCGCCAGCACCTGCGCAACCTGATCCGTCAAGCGGGCACCGAAGCACGCAAACAGAAACCGCCAAGAGCCTCACGTGAATTGTTCCGCACCCTGCGTGACCTGCAGGGCACCGAGCCCTCCAGCGCGGATTAGCTCAAGCCGCCGTTCCACCCACCGTGAGGTTGTCGATCTTCAGGGTCGGCTGGCCGACCCCTACCGGCACGCTTTGTCCATCCTTGCCGCAGACGCCGACGCCCTCGTCGAGTCTCAGATCGTTGCCGATCATCGACACGTGCTTGAGCACCTCCGGGCCGGCACCGATCAGGGTCGCGCCCTTGACCGGGCGCGTGATCTTGCCATCCTCGATCAGGTAGGCCTCGCTCGCCGAGAACACGAATTTTCCATTGGTGATGTCGACCTGGCCGCCACCGAAGTTGACCGCATACAGCCCGCGCTTGACCGAGCCTAGTATTTCTCCTGGGTCATGCTTGCCGGCCAGCATGTAGGTGTTCGTCATGCGCGGCATCGGCAAGTGGGCGAAGGATTCGCGACGGCCGTTGCCGGTCGGTTTCACGCCCATCAGGCGCGCGTTGAACTTGTCCTGGATGAGGCCACGCATGATGCCGTCCTCGACCAGCACGGTGCAGTTCGTCGGCGTGCCTTCGTCGTCGACGCTGAGTGAGCCGCGACGTCCGAGCATCGTGCCGTCGTCGACGATGGTCACGCCTTTCGCGGCGACCCGCTGGCCCATGCTGCTGGAAAATGCCGACGTTCCCTTGCGGTTGAAATCGCCTTCGAAGCCATGGCCTATCGCCTCGTGCAGGAGCACGCCGGGCCAACCCGGACCAAGCACGACGGTCATGTTGCCCGCCGGCGCGTCGACCGCATCGAGATTGACCAGGGCCGTGCGCACCGCTTCGCGGGCAATCCGCCGCGCGCGATCATTTGCAAGCAGTTCGACCAGATCGTAACGTCCGCCGCCACCGCAACTGCCGGTTTCGCGTCGACCATTCTGCTCGGCGATCACCTGCACGTTGAATCGCACCAGCGGGCGCACATCGGCGGCGAGTGTGCCGTCGGATCCCGCCATCAGAACCGTATCGACCGTCGCCGAAATACTGACGATAACCTCGCGCACGCGCGCATCAAGCGAGCGAGCGTAAGCGTCGATCTCGCCGAGAAGCCGCACCTTGGCCTCGCTCGACATCGAATCGATCGGATCGATCGCCGGATACAGGGCGCGCGCTGACGACACCGCCAGCGGACGGCCGTTGCCATTCGATCCTTCTCGGGCAATGGCCCGCGCCGAACCAGCCGCTTCGAGAAGGGCCGGCATGACGATATCGTCCGAGTACGCGAATCCGGTCTTTTCCCCGGACAGCGCACGCACGCCGACACCCTGCTCGATCGAGTGACTGCCTTCCTTGACCAGACCGTCCTCAAGCATCCAGGCCTCGCTTCGCGAATGCTGGAAGTACAGATCGGCAGCATCCACCGCAGGGGTCATCAGGCGCGCGAATACGCGATCGAGATCGGCGGCGGCCAAGCCCCCCGGTCGCAGCAGACGCTGCTCGGCGAGAGCAATCATTTCGGTCATCGGATTTCACGCAGCAGCATGTCAGACACCGAGTAGTGGGGACGACTTGAGATGAAACAAGCGATATATGCGTAAATTATTGATTATATTGCAGATATCGACCAGCAAGCGAGGTAGCTCACGAAGATTCGCGAGATCAGTCTCGACCCGCACCGCAGCGTGACGCAAGCAGCTTGCGCGTGGTTGGATACGAATCGGCTTCCACACCAGGCAACGAGAGCAACGCCGAACAGGCGTCGACCGGGTGCTTTCCCGGTTGTCGGCCCACGATGGGCCCGCATGCTTCAAGCAACAGCAGCATCTGTGGATGGGCAACCGGATCGGCAGATGCTGTTTCATCGCCGGATTCGTCAAGCGAGTTCTCAAGCAGCGGCACCGCTTCGTTGCAACGACCTTTGCCAATGAGGAATGCGGCAAGCGGAACACGCCAACCTCGAAGCGCTATCGGGTCGGTTTTGCCGACTTGTTCGGCCAGAGCCAGCGCCCCTCTGAAATCACGCTCCGCTCCTGCATCTGCACCGGCGAGCTCTTCGGCGATCGCAAGCTCACGCAAGGCCACGGCTGTCACGGGGGAAATCTCACCCTCGCGTGACTTCTGGATCTCGTAGGCGCGGCGCTGCCACTCCACGGCTTCCGCGTGCTTGCCCTGCAAGCTCAGCGCGCTGGCGAGATTCTGGCGGTCGTGCGCACTGCCCTGACCATTGTCATCGCGTTTGCGCGCCAGCACTTCGCGCAGTTGCAGTTCGGCCTCGGCGGCACGCCCGTCGTGGACCAGCGAATAGGCGAGGTTGTTTTTCGCAGTGAGCGCATCGGGATGGTCCTCCCCGAGCGCCGCGACCAGGTTCTGCACCACCGCTTGCTGCAGCGGCACCGCACCGGCGAAGTCGCGCCGCACGACCCGGATCAAGGCCAGCATGTTCAGCGCCTCGCTGACTTTCGGATGCTCCGGCGAAAGGTTCGCCCGGATGTTCGCCAGCGATTCCTTGCCAAGCCGCTCCGCATCATCGAGACGGCCCATGTCCGCGTAGACGCCGGCAAGATCGATCTTTGCGAATGCAACGATGGGATGTGACGCCCCGTAAATTCGCGTGCGGATCGCCAGCGCCCGCTCGAGCAGTCGGGCAGCCTCTTCATGATGTACAGAGCCGGAGAGGTGTACGCCCAGACTGATCAGGGTCGTCGCGACCTCCGCATCGTCGGGACCGAGCGCACTTTCGCGAATGGCCAGTACATGCCTGTACAGCGCGAGGGCTTCAGTGCGCCTTCCCATATCGTCGAGGTTCACGGCATAGCTGTCGAGATAGCGGGCAGTTTCGACGGCATCCTCGCCGAAGCGGATCTTCGCCGCCCGCGCCGCCTGGGCAAACAATACGTCGGCGGCCTTGAAATCACCCTTGGCAGCCTGCAGTGCTGCCAGGTGCGCGGTACTCTCGATGATCGCCGGATCGTCGCGCGACAATCTTGCAACGCGCAGGTCCAGCGCTTCGCGCAGTACGGGTTCGGCACGTCCGTATTCCGCCTTCAGGCGCAGGATGTTGCCGACCTGATCGAGACTTTCGGCTAACTCGCCCGATTCATCGTCGACGCGACGAGCGGCTAATGACTCCTCGGCCAACGACAGCGCGCGATCATAGTGACCGAGCGCCGCGTAGGTTGCAGCGATGGTATGGAGCAGGCGTGCGCGCACCGCAGTCTGAAGATGCATCGTTGCGTGCAGACGCGCACTTCCCTGGTCGAGCAGATCCTGTGCGCTCAATACCGCACCACGCGCTATCGCAGGGTCCGCGCCCTGAAACAGGTTGGTCAGGAATTGCGTGGTCTGCTGCGAGACTTCTGCCTCACGCGCTTTCGCACGCGCTTCGCGCAGAGCGAGCACACCGCCGCTTCCAACTGCAGTCAACACCGCCGCGAACATCGCCAATGGCCAGCGCCAACGCCACAAGATCTTCTTCAAGCGCTCGCGATGGCTGCCGATGCCGCTGCGTGGAGAACGTCGCGCAAGCCAATCGCAGAGATCGTCGGACAGCATCGCAGCGCCTGCGTAGCGCTCCGCTGGAAGCGCCATGAGCGCTTTGTCGAGGATGTGACCGAGATCGCTGTGCCGCGCCACCTCACCATCCGCTGCGGCAAGCACGAGTTGCCGCAGCACTGCGCCAAGCTGATAGACATCCGTGGCGGTGGTGATATCACCCCCCTCGCGCTGCTCGGGGGCGGCGTAGGCGGGGGTCATCGCCGCCAACGTCCGCGTTTGCTGTCCAGGCTGCGGGTCAAGCAGACGCGCAATTCCAAAGTCCAGCAGGCGTGGCCGTCCGTCCGCATCGACCAGGAGGTTTGCTGGCTTCAGGTCCCTGTGTATCACCAGATTGCGATGCGCAAATGCCACCGCTTCGCAAATGGGCACGAACAGGCGCACGCGCGCGGCAACATCCAGCTTGCGAGCCTCGCACCAGACATCAATCCGCTGCCCATCGATGTACTCCATGGCAAGCCATGGGCGGCCATCGGGTCCGACACCGCCATCGACCAGATGCGCGATGTGCGGGTGCGAGAGTCGCGCGAGAATCTGTCGCTCTCGAAGGAAACTGCGCGCAAGTTCCGGAGAAAGCGCACCCTCGCGCACACGCTTTATCGCCACCTGCTGCTCGAAGCCACCCTCGACACGCGCTGCCAACCATACTTCACCCATGCCTCCCAGCCCCAGTTTGCGCACGGGGCGAAAGGGACCGAGCTGGGGCGGCAACGCGGTTGGCTCAGGCGCACTGAGCAGGTCCGCTTCGTCAGTGTGCTGCAGCAACGAACGCAGGTCGGCCTCGAAGGCGTCATCGTTTGCCGACAGTCGCGCTATCTCCGATTCGCGCTGAGACAAGTCCAGATCGACCACACGATGAAAGGCCTCGCGCATGCGGGCAAAACGTTCGCTTGTATCGGTGGACTGCGGATTCATGCCTGCACTTACGTCGTCCGTGGCCAAACCCGACATCAGGCTTCCATGCGTTTGCGCAGCCAAGCCCGCGCAAACGCCCAGTCGCGATAGACCGTGCGTTCATCGATCTCGAGCAAACGGGCCACTTCACTGACTTCCAGCCCGACGAAGTAGCGCAGCTCCACGATATGTGCGATGCGCGGATCCAGTTGGGCCAGGGCGTCAAGCGCCTGATCCAGCGCAGGAAGTTCGGTTTGGGCGTCGATCGGCAGGGCCATGGCCTCGACGAAATCCGCGCGCTGCCACTGCCCACCTCCGCGCTTTTCACGCAGTTGGGCGCGTGCACGATCAATCAGGATCTGCCGCATCAACTTGGCCGCCGTGGTGAACAGGTGCTTGCGGTCGTGGATATTGAGCTGGCTCGCGCCGAGCAGCCGCACGAACACATCGTTGATCAGGGCGGTGGGTTGCAAGGTCTCATGGCCTGCATTCGCCCGCAGCTCGTGAGCGGCGATGCGGCGCAATTCTGCCCAGACTTCGGGCAGCAAGGTATCCAGCGAAGTGCTGTCACCCTCCTGCCACCGATGAAGCAAGCGGGTGATCTCCCCCTCTGGATCGCTCATTGCCTCTGCCGTCATGGACCGATTCTATCCTTTCATGTCAGGTCCGCGTGGCAACGACGTATGTCCGGTGAAAGGCACGCGCCGCGTGTCACGAGACTTGCCATCAGGGCCGCCATGAAAACGACTCGTTTGCCTGCTTCCTGCAAGACAGCTCAAAAATGCCGTGTACGTCTCCACGGTCGTCGAAGCCTCCTGTTCTGGCTCCCCGCATTGGCGGCCATGGCGTGGGGCTCCACCGCGCAAGCTGACAATGCGACGGTTGGCAACGGCACGCCTGCCAGTTGTACCGAAGCCGCGTTGAACGCCGCGCTGACTCAGGTGGTCGTGGGGGACCAGGCGCCCGGCGGTGTGCTCACTTTCGCCTGCGGCACGCAGCCCCACGCCATTGTCGTGACCTCCCAGAAGTCCCTCGAAGGCCAGGTCACGATCGACGGCGGTGGCCTCATCACCCTGGATGGGCAATATGCCACTCGACACTTCAACGTCTTCAGGACCCAGCCCGAGGATCAGACCGCAGTCCTGCTGAAAGACATTACCCTGCGCAACGGGTACGCCGACTACGGTGGCTCGGTGTATGTTGGCGAGGGCACCCGCCTTGACCTGCTGCGCGCGACCTTCGTCAGCTCCATAGCCGCTTACACCGGTGGCGCCGTCGCCAGTGCGGGCAGTTCCCTGCTCAACGTCAACGCATCCGTGTTCTACACCGGCTCTGCCCAGGCAGGCGGAGCGATCGCCAGTTATGGGGTCGCCAACATTGCCGACAGCGTGTTCTCGTCAAATTTCGCCTACTCGTCACAGGCTGGCGGGATCAGTCACGACGGCGGCGCCATCGCGAGCTTCATCGACAGCCTGCTTGTGGAGCGAAGTCAGTTCCTCGGCAACGTCGCAGACTACGGCGGCGCAATTTCCAATAATGGCACGCAAGCCACGCTGCGCGACTGCCGCTTCGTGGGCAACAGTGCCAGCATGGGCGGCGCATTGTACTTCGAGGCGTCGTCCAATCCGGCTCTGATCGCCGGCGGCCACTTCGAGAACAACGCCGCGGAGTTCTTCGGTGGTGCCATCAATTCGAGCGCACCACTGAACGTCGACCGCAGCCTGTTCAAGGACAACCGCGCGAGTGCTGGCGGTGCGGTCGATCTCTTCAGCTCCGGCAACAGCGTGCTGGCACGCAGCACGTTCAGCGGCAATACGGCCAATTTCGGCGGCGCCATTCTCGGTTCGGGGACGACAGGCTTGTCCGGAACACTCAACCTTTCGCAAGTGACGACCTCGGGCAACAGCGCAAGCAGCGGCAACGGCGGCGACTTGTACCTGCTGGATGGCTTCGGTATCGGCGTCCAGGTGTTCGACTCCACCCTGATGAACGCCTCTGCCGCCAGCGGCAGCAGTTTGTACGTTGGCCAGGATTCGGTTGTCCGCGTCGGCAGCAGTCTTGTCTGGGCCAGTAACGGCGTCGCGTGCACGGTGGCAGCCGGTGGCCAGCTGACTACGCTGGATCACAACGTGGCACCCGCGAGCTGCGGATTCGGCGCTGCCAGTGACCTGATCGTCGCCAGTTTCGCCCAGTTCGGTCTCGGCGCGCTCGCTGACAACGGCGGCGGTTTGCCCACGTTTCTGCCGCGGCCCGGAAGCCCCGCCATCGACCGTCGCATCGGTTGTTCCGCCGCTGAGGATGGTGATGCACGCCGCTTGCCGCGCCCTGCGGATGGTGACGGGAATGGCAGCCTGGACTGCGATGCAGGCGCCGTTGAGCGCCAACCCGTGGAGGTTGTGGACGACCGCATTTTCGCCGACGGTTTTCAGTCGCCGTGAAAATGTGACGTCAAGACGATGCTGTTTCGGCAGCCCTGCGATGGAAACAGGGTGCTGTCAGTCGCGCGGCACAAACGACGTACGTATGGGAAAGGGCGGCATCCGCCGCACCTGCGGAGTTCAGGGAGTTCAGCATGTCACGTTTCGTTCTCACCCTTGCCTGCCTTCTGCTTGCGTGCCGCGCGTACGCTGCAGTGCTCATGGTGGATACCACATCGGATGCACAACTGATGGCGTGCGATGCAGCGCTTCCAGGCGATTGTTCGCTGCGAGGCGCAATCGCCAAGGCAAATTCGATTGCGGGCGCCGATACGCTGGTATTCGGCCTGGTCGAATCGGATCCGGGCTATCAGGTTGCAACCGCCCACTGGCGCATTGCCCCGGCGTCGACCCTGCCGCTCATCCAGGACGATCTGACCATCGATGGCTACAGTCAGGCCGGTGCATTGGCCAACACGCTTGCTCCTGATCAGGGCGGCAGCAACGCGGTGCTGAAGATCGAGCTGCATGGTTTCGGCAGCAGCTCGCAGGCAGGGCTCGATGTCGGCAACGGCAATCCACATCTTGTGGTTCGCGGACTGGCAATCAACAATTTCACGATAAACCTGCAGTTGCAGTCCCCGGGCCCGCATGTCGTGGAAGGCTGTTTCATCGGCACCGACGTCACCGGGATGCTAGGCGTGTCGGCCAGTGGCAACTCGTACGGGATCCGTCAACGTGGACAGGCCACCATCGGCGGCACTCTGCCCGCCGCGCGCAACGTCATCGCCGGCAACGGTTATATCGACCTGTGGGACGAAAGCGCGACGAGCACCACGCAGCCGAGCGTCGTCCAGGGCAATATTTTTGGCCTGGCAGCGGACGGCAGCACGGTATTGCCTGGCCAGGACTATGGTCTCTACATCACCAACCCGGTCCAGGGCAGCGTGATTGGCGGCGCCAGCGTAGCGTCACGCAACCTGTTTGCTGGCATCGAGACCAGCGCGATCTATTTCACGGGCAATACCGGAGCAGCGAACGCGACGCCGATCCGCATCCAGGGCAATGTCTTCGGCACCGACTGGAGCGGTACGTTGGCGCGCCCGAACGGCTATTTCCCCTCCTCCCCGATCCAGCCGCAACCGACCATCGTGATATTTCGCAGCGGCGCATGCGGCGTCGTGATCGGCGGGGATGCGCCCGGCGAAGGCAACCTGATTGCCAACGGCGCTGGGGCCGGCGTACTCATCTCCACCTGCGCCAGCGCGGCCATTCTCGGCAACGCCTTCCGCGGCAATCGCATCGGCCTTGATCTATCCCCGTTCAGCCTCGCCGACGGCGCCACTCCCAACGATGCCGGCGACGCCGACGCGGGTGCCAACCGACTGCAGAACTCACCAGCCATCGAGCAGGTGACCTATCTGGATGCAGGCGCGACGATGAAAATCGACTACCGTGTCGACAGCCTGCCCGCACATGCAGCCTACCCACTGCGTGTGGATATCGGCGGCGGATCGAGCGGCCAAATGGAGGTGACTGCATTCATCGACAGTGTTGCCGAAGTCGATGCACAAAGCCTGCGCACGGTCAGCCTGCCGACCGCTGCATTCGCAGGCCTGGCACCGGTACTGACGACTACCGATGCCGATGACAATACCAGCGAGTTCGCCTCCGACACCCTTTTCGAATACGGCTTTGACCCATGATGAACACCACTCCGCTGAAACTTGCCCTGCTCGGCCTGTGTTTGAGCGTTGATGCCAGTGCAGCCGAGTGGTTCGTCTCGCCCACCGGCAGCAATACCAGCGGCAACGGCACCTTCGTACAACCCTTCCGGACGATCGGCCACGTGCTCGCTCCCGGCAACGACATCGTGCATGCAGGCGATACCGTGACATTGCGCGGGCCAGCCGGCAACAACACCTATCCGGAATGCGAGGTTCGTCTTCGGGTGCCGCTCACGCTGCGTTCGCACGCGGGCGAAATGGCGCATATCCACTGCGACATCACCAATATCGATACGGTGGCGGTACAGATCGATCCGGAAGCCTCCGGATCACGCCTGTCTCGCCTCGAGATCAGCGGCGGCTACTACTACGGAGTGTTCCTGCAGACCGATTGGGAACAGGGGACGAACGAATCAGGGCACGGCCCACTCGATGTCATCATCGAAGACTCGAGGATCCACGATACCGGCCGCGATGCGATCAAGATCACCCCGCATTCGGACCGCACGACGATTCGTCGATGCGAAATCTGGAACAGTGGCGCGATCTATCCACCGGGCACGCCGCTCGACGACAAGAACGCCGAGGGAATCGACAACGTCAACGGTTCCGGCATGGTGGTGGAAGACAATTACATCCATCACACCGCAACCACCGGGGTCTACTTCAAGGGCGGCGCCGCCGACGTGATCGTGCAGCGCAACCGCATCGAGAATCCCGGCTTGGCCGGGATCCTGGTCGGATTCGATACGAGTCCGGAGTTCTTTGACCTGGACAGCAACCCGGGGTACTACGAAGCCATCGGCGGCATCGTGCGCAACAACATCGTTGTTGGCGGCAATTATTCCGGCATTGGACTGTATGCCTCACGCGATGCCATTGTCGTCAACAACACGCTGATCGATACCGCCGCACTGGGCCATGCTGCCATCTACTTCGGCGTGACGTTCCAGGATTGGGACGAGAATGCGCTGCGCCCAGCCAACATCCGTCCGCTGATCCGCAACAATCTGATCGTGCAAGACGGCCGTCCCTGCATCGCGATCCGTTATTCCGACGAACTGGGTGGCTTGTCCGGACTCGATGGCTCGCCAGGCACGGACTACAACGCGTTCAACAATGAGCAGGGCGCATGCGCGTTCAGCGACTCGCGCCCGGGCAGCCCGCTCGACAATGGCGGCAACCTCGCGCAATGGCGATCACATACCGGCACGGACATGAACAGCCTGGAAGCGGCACTCGGCCTGGCCCCGGACGGTCACCTGCTGCCGGGCAGTCCGGCAATCAACGCTGGTCAGACGCGACCCGAGGTCATCGACGACATCGACCGCCAGCCGCGTACTGGCGCGTATGACATCGGTGCAGATGAGGTCGCCAGCGAGGCAATCTTCAGCGGCGGTTTCGAGGCGCAGTAGCGCAGCGCCGCCGCGCAGCCGACATCGGTCAGGCTGGCGCAATTCGCGGCACCTCCGGCAGGATGCATTGCAGGTGCTCATCGCGCCTGAGCCTTCTCCCCGCTACACTACGCAGCCTTCCTTCCCCGCCCAGCTGCCGATCACGGCCGACGGCGCATCGAGAATTCCATGTCCGACCCGGCGCCCCCCGTCACGCCCGCCATTTCCACTTTCAAGGATCTTGCGCTCAGCGAACCGCTGCAACGCGTGCTTGCCGACGTCGGTTACGAGTCGCCATCGCCGATCCAGGCGGCAACGATTCCGCACCTGCTCGAAGGCAAGGACGTACTCGGCCAGGCCCAGACCGGCACCGGCAAGACCGCCGCTTTCGCCCTGCCGATCCTCAACAACCTCGATCTGCGCAAGACCAAACCCCAGGCGCTGGTGCTCGCTCCTACGCGCGAACTGGCCATCCAGGTCGCCGAGGCGTTCCAGCGCTATGCCGCGCACTTGCCGGGGTTCCACGTCCTGCCGATCTACGGTGGCCAGGCATATGGTCCGCAGCTCGGTGGACTGCGTCGCGGCGTGCACGTTGTCGTCGGCACGCCGGGCCGCGTCATCGACCACCTCGAACGCGGATCGCTCGATCTCTCGGAATTGACCTGCCTGGTGCTCGACGAAGCCGACGAGATGTTGCGCATGGGCTTCATCGACGATGTCGAGGCCGTGCTCAAGAAAACCCCGCCGACACGCCAGATCGCCCTGTTCTCGGCGACCATGCCGACCCAGATCCGGCGCATCGCCCAGACCCATCTGCGCGAGCCGGTCGAGATCACGATCAAGTCGAAGACGACCACGGCGGCGAAAACCCGGCAGCGTTACTGGCTGGTCAGCGGCATGCACAAGCTCGACGCGTTGACCCGCATCCTCGAAGCCGAACCATTCGACGGCATGATCATCTTCGCGCGCACCAAGGTCGCCACCGAGGAACTTGCCGAACGCCTGCAGGCACGCGGTCTTGCCGCCGCGGCGATCAACGGCGATCTTGCCCAGGCGCAGCGCGAGCGCGCGATCCAGCAACTCAAGGATGGCAAGCTCGACATCCTCGTCGCCACCGATGTCGCCGCGCGCGGCCTCGATGTCGAGCGCATCAGCCACGTGCTCAACTACGACATCCCCTACGACACCGAATCCTACGTGCATCGCATTGGTCGTACCGGTCGCGCCGGACGCGAAGGCGATGCGATCCTGTTCGTGACGCCACGCGAACGCAACATGCTGCGCCAGATCGAGCGCGCGACGCGCCAGCCGATCGAGATCATGGACCTGCCCTCGGTCGAGACTGTCAACGACCGCCGCATCACGCGTTTCAAGGACCGCATCACGACTGCGCTGGCGGCCAGCGATCTCGCGATGTTCCGCAGCGTGATCGAGCAATACGAGAGCGAGCACGATGTGCCGGCGATCGAGATCGCCGCTGCCCTCGCGCGTCTCGCGCAGGGCGACAAGCCATTGCTGCTCGACGCCAAGGCAAAGCCCGAGCGGCGCGAATTCGATCCGACCGCGAGCCGCGAACGCAAGGAATTTGCCAACCGCAGCGAGCGTGGACGCGACGACCGCCCGAACCGTGGCGAGCGCCCGGAACGCGCCGAACGCAGCGAACGCCCGCGGGCTGATCGCCCGCCGCATCCACGCGCCGCGCGCACCGAAGCCTTCAGCAATCCGGCCGAGGATGGGCGCAAGCGCGTGGCGGAAACCCGCGAGCCACGCGCGCATGCCGCGTCCGAACACCGACCGGCCGAACCCGGCATGGAAACCTTCCGCGTCGAGGTCGGCCACATGCATGGCGTCAAACCGGGCAACATCGTCGGTGCGATCGCCAACGAAGCCGAACTCGACAGCAAGCACATCGGCCGCATCACGATCCGCGAAGATCACAGCCTGGTCGATCTGCCCGAAGGCATGCCGTCGGAGATCCTCCAGATCCTGAAGAAATCCTGGGTTGCCGGTCAGCGCCTGCGCATCACGCGCGGCACCGCCGGAGAACCTCGCGGCAGCAATGACGATTCAGCTGAACGCGGTCCGCGGCCGCCTCGTGCGGGCAAGCCTGCGGCGCAGTATCCATCGAGCGGACCGAACAAGGGCAAGCCGCGCAAGAAGTTCTGACCCGCTGCAGTCGGCTCGTTCGAGGCGTTCTACGGCCGACTGTCGGCCGAATAACCGCCGTCGATGCCCTTTGTCGCATAGGCCACGGCATCGTGCGGATGCAGGCTTTCGAGATGGGCGGCACGCAGCCAGAAATCGAGGATGCGTTCATCGTCGTCGAGCGCCTGCTGCATGCGCCGGGCGGCATCCTCGCAGAACATCAGGTTCTGTCCGTTGAGCAAGGCGAAAGCCTGTTCGTCTTCACGCTTGACGGCGGTCTGGACCGGAGTACGCAGCGCCTGCTCGATCAGGTCGATCAGGTCGACGATCGGAATATCGAAGCCGGCGGCGAGTCGCACACGAACGCGCGCGCTGCTGCGCTGGCTGTGCGGTGTGGCGCGTATGCCGGTTTCCTTGCCCAGCCATTCGAGCACTGCAGCTCGATCGAGCGCCTTGTCCTCGCTGAAGTCGGCTGCAAACTGCTCCTGGATCAACTGTCGGGCAAGCGCGGCCGAACACGGGCAAGTACTCGAATAGAGCACTTCGGTCTCGAGCTCGAATGCGAACGCACCGTCCTGCATTGTCGCGTCGACAACAACCGGGTAGGTCTTCCAGCCACTGTTGTCACTTGCCAGCGCCGCGCGCCTGACCATATGGTCGAAGCGGATGCTGATGCGCGCACGATCGGAAAGCTCGGCGTGCGAGTCGAGAAAATCGCGCAGCAGCCGACGCAGCGAGCACGGCGTCAGCAGCTCGTCCGACAGATGTCGATCGACATGCAGGTAAAGCCGCGACATGTGGATGCCGCGCGCCTCGGCGCGTTTCAGATTCACGAAAGCGGCGACGCGCGCCGGCGACTGCACGACATCGCCCTGCGAATTCGCCAAGCGCACCGGCACGGCAATCTCCTCCATGCCAACCCAGTCGAGGCGGCCTGCCGCGCCCACATCGGCCTCGGTGGCGATATCGGGCATGACGCGGGCGGAATGGGCAGTGGTGGTCATTGGAGCGTCCGCTTCATGGCTGGGTGGGTATCGGCCGACGCCGACACAGAACCGCAGATCTGGGGTGATCCGCCGGATGGATCAAGGGGCGCAGGTCACAAAATCAGCCCACGGACTGCATGCGCCGGGCCGCGCGCCAACCTATCCAGGCACTGGACAGTGGCAGCCGGTCGAGATTGCGGCCCGCTTCGGCCAGCGGATCGGAAGCTCCCGCCGCCCGGCGACTCCGGTACCGATCAACGTGCAGGCCCAGCGCCACCATCGGTGAAAGGCCGCGTTGGCTGGTCGTGCGCATCATCTCTGCGAGCGCCGCGAAATGTTCACGCAAGACTGCATCACGCTGCTTCCCCGGATGCTCGATCTCGCTCCTCGAAAGCTGGTGCCGGGCCAGCAAGTCGAGTGGCAGGGGCAGCCGGTCGCTGGCCAATGCCTCGTTCAGCCGCAGCGTCTCCTGCACGGCACGCGACAGCGTCGCAGCCTGTGCACTGGCTTCGATATCGAGCTTCGAATGCAGGCTCGCCTCGATCACGGCCAGCGGCAGGTGGAACCCACGATACCTGTCGAGCAGATCCGTCATGCCGGACGCGGGTGCGGCATCACGCTGCGCCAATGCACCGGCGATGAGCGCGGTCCAGGCACCGGCGGGAAGTTGCCTGACCGGCGCATGGCGAAGCAGCACTTCGCACAGGGGATGACGCGCGTCGCCGGCCGCAAGGGTAGTCAGCTCCCCCGCCCACCATTGCAGCTTCGTCGTCGCGACTTCGGGTTCAACGATATGAAAGGCGGCGTGCGCAAGCTCATGGGACAGGCAGGCCAGGGCCGACAGCGGCGCACGCAGCAACGGCTGCGCGTAACGCAGGGCGAGGGCAAGCTCAGGATGGGCAACGGCCCACTTCAGCTCGAAGCTCGACAACGCCTCAGCGGACATCCCGGTCCGGATGCAGGCAGGATCGCAGGGCAGCGACATCGTCGGCGATCGCATCGGCGCCCCAATCACGCGGATCGCCGCCGTTGAGATAGCCCCAGGCTGCCGCGATCGTGCGTGTTCCCGCGGCACGTCCTGCCTCGATATCGCGCAGGTCATCGCCGACAAACAGTGTTCGTGCCGGATCGGCATCGAGCAGGTTGCAGGCAAGCACGACGGGGGCCGGGTCGGGTTTGCGCGTGGCCAGCGTGTCGCCAGCGACCAGTGCTCCGCAGCGGCCTTCAAGGCCGAGCTGTCCGATCATCGGCGTGGCCAGCCATCCGACCTTGTTGGTCACGATGCCCCAGCCGATGCCGCGCGCTTCAAGATCGCGGAGCATGTCGTCGATGCCAGGATAGAGGTGCGTCGAGGCATTGCCACGTTGCGCGTACAGATCGAGGTAGCGAGGCAACAACTCCTCGATGCGCGTCTCGTCGAATCCGGTCAGGCCGCAGCGCAGGATCGCGCGCCCGCCAGCCGAAACCACCCGGCTGACCGCAACCGGATCCGGTGCGGCGTGACCGATCTCGGCGCACAAGGTCGCCAGCGCGGCGACCAGGTCGGGCGCCGAATCGGCAAGGGTTCCATCGAGATCGAAAAGCACCGCCTGCAGCGATGCGGCGCCGCTCATGCCGGCTTGACCGCGCAAGCGAGATAGTTGATCGCAACCGAATCGCTGAGCCAGGCCTTGCGCGTCAGCGGGTTGTAGCCGATCCCACGCAGGTCTTCGAGGACCAGTCCCGCGGCGCGCAGATCGGCGGCGAGCTCGGAAGGCTTGATGAACTGTGCGTAGTGATGGGTTCCGCGCGGCAGCAGGCGCAACACATGCTCGGCACCCACGATCGCGGCCGTGAACGACGGCAGTGTCCGGTTGAGCGTCGACACGAACAGGCGGCCGCCCGGCTTGAGCAGGTCGGCACAGGCCCGGATCACACTGGCAGGATCGGGCACATGCTCGAGCATTTCAAGACAGGTGACGACATCGAACTGCGCGCCCATGTCGAGCGCAAGCGACTCGACGCTGACCTCGCGATAGTCGACCTCCAGGCCGCTTTCAAGCAGGTGCAGTCGCGCCACGTCAAGCACGGCCGCAGCGAGATCGATGCCGATCACGTTCGCACCCGCCCGTGCAATCGATTCGCTGAGCAGGCCGCCGCCGCAACCGACGTCGAGCGCGCGTGCACCCTTGATTGCGACCCGATCGGCGATATAGGCGAAACGCACCGGATTGAGATCGTGCAACGGCCGCGACTCGCCATCGGCATCCCACCAGCGGCTTGCCAGGCGTTCGAACCTGGCGACTTCAGCAGGATTGACGTTGGTCGTGGTCATGCCTCACCTCGTCGCGATGCGGTCGCGCCAGCTTCGCGCCTTGCCGAGGATTTCGCCGGTATCCATGCCGGTCAGCTCGCGGTCGCGGAGCTTGCGCACACCGGCGATCCAGACGTCGCTGACCTGGTGACGCCCGGCCGCGTAGATCAGTTGCGAAATCACGTTGTACAGCGGCTGGCTCTCGATCGTGCCGAGATTCACCGCCGCCAGGTCGGCCTGCTTGCCGACTTCGATCGAGCCGATGCGTTCGCCCCAGCCCAGTGCACGCGCGGACCCGATCGTCGCTGCGCGCAACACGCTCACGGCGCTCATCGCCGCCGCGTCATTCGCAACCAGCTTGCCGACCAGGGCGGCCGAACGCATCTCGCCGAACAAGTCGAGATCATTGTTCGATGCACAGCCATCGGTGCCGATCGCGAGATTGACGCCGGCCCGGCGGATCGCCTCGGCCGGGCAGAAACCGCTGAGCAGTTTCATGTTCGATTCGACATTGTGCACAATCGAAACGCCGTGCGCGGCACAGTCGTTGATCTCGGCTTCGGAGAGCTGGGTCATGTGCACCGCGATCAGGCGTTCGTTGACGAGGCCGATCTGCTTGATCCGTGCGAACGGACGCATGCCGAAATCGCGCAGGCTGTCGTTGATCTCGTCGGCGGTCTCATGCAGATGAAGGTGCACCGGCAGATCGAGCTGATCGGAAAGCAGGCGAATGCGCTCGAAGCTTTCGTCGGATACCGTGTAAGGCGCATGCGGCGCGAACGCCGTGCCGAGCAGCGGTTCATCGCGCAGCGTGTCGTGGACGCCGAGCGCCTTGTCGAAATACTCGTCGCGACTCTGTGCCCATGGCGTCGGGAACTCGATCACAGGCAAACCGATCCGGCTGCGAAAGCCGTGCCTGCGATAGGTCGCCGCCTGCACATCGGGGAAGAAATAGTTCTCGTTGCAGCAGGTCGTGCCGCCACGGATCATCTCGGCGATGGCCAGTTCGACGCCGTCGCGCACGAATTCCGGCCCCATCACCCGTGCTTCGGCCGGCCACACGTGCTCCTTCAGCCAGACCATGAAAGGCACATCGTCGGCCAGCCCGCGCATCAGGGTCATCGGGTTGTGCGTATGCGCGTTGATCAGCCCCGGGATCAGCGCGTGCTCGCCAAGCTGGACGCGTTCACGCGCGGTGAACTGCTGGCGCGCGTCGGCGATCGGAACGATGGCGACGATGCGATCGGCGTCGACGACCACCGCATGCGATTCAAGCACCTGGCCTGAAGGCTCGACCGGTACCACCCAGCGAGCCTCGATCAGCAGGTCTACCGCCCTGGGCAAGGTCATGCGACCTCAATCACTTGACCCGACCGACGTATTCGCCGGTACGCGTATCAACCTTGACCACTTCGTTCTGGTTCACGAAGAGCGGAACGCGCACGACTGCTCCCGTCTCGAGCTTGGCCGGCTTGCCACCGCCACCCGAGGTGTCGCCGCGTACGCCGGGATCGGTTTCGACGATCTGCAGCTCGACGAAATTCGGCGGTGTCACGTTCAACGGCGCCCCGTTCCACAGGGTCACGATGACCATCTCGTTGCCCTTGAGCCACTTCGCCGCATCGGCCACCGCGTTTTCGTCAGCGGCGATCTGCTCGTGATTGGTCGGATGCATGAAATGCCAGAACTCGCCGTCCGAGTAGAGAAACTCCATGTCGGTATCGACGACATCGGCCGCCTCGACCGTGTCGGTCGATTTCATCGTCATTTCGACGGTGCGTCCGGTCTTGAGGTTGCGGTACTTGACCCGGGTGAAGGCCTGGCCCTTGCCGGGCTTGATGAAATCGGTGTCGATGATCGTGCAGGGGTAACCGTCCACGATAATCTTGAGGCCGTTCTTGACGTCATTCATTCCATGTGAGGCCATGGAGCGCTCCTGTTGCGTGAGGACAAGCCGCCCGTGCAAAGCGGCTAGAATAGGGAATTCGTTGACCGGGATGCCCGGAACCGATCGACAATGATACCTGCAAGCCCGCTTTTCTCACAGATTCCCCTGCCCCGTACGGCCGAGCGCAACTCCCGCTGGCAGCAGCATTGGCGTGATGCGATCACCGATCCGGTCGAGCTGCTGCGACTGCTCGGCCTCGAGTCGCAGGCCGGCGTATTGCTGGCGGGCGCGGATACCGGGTTTGCGGTCCGCGTTCCGCGCGGATTCGCGGCACGCATGCGCCCTGGCGATCCTGCCGATCCGCTCCTGCTCCAGGTGCTGCCTGGAGCCGATGAACTGCTGACCACGCCGGGCTATTCGATCGATGCGGTCGGCGACATGGCCGCGCGCACCGTCGCGGGCGTGCTGCACAAGTACGAAGGGCGCGCCCTGCTGATCGCGACAGGCTCGTGCGCGATCAATTGCCGCTACTGCTTCCGCAGGCATTTCCCGTATGCCGAGGAGACCGCGGCCACGGCGCACTGGCGGGCGGCCATCGATCACCTGGCCAGCGACGCCTCGATCAGCGAGGTCATACTTTCCGGCGGCGATCCGCTTTCCCTTGCGACGGCGAAACTGGCCGAACTGACCGACGCCCTCGCGACGATCCCGCATGTCCGCCGCTTGCGCATCCACACCCGTCTTCCCGTGGTGCTCCCACAACGCATCGATGCCGAGCTGATCAACTGGATGGACGGCCTGCCGCTGCAGAAAATCGTTGTCCTGCACGCCAATCACGCCAACGAGATCGATCCGGCTGTGGCCGAGGCCTGCCGCAAGCTGGCACGTTCGGGCGTGACCCTGCTCAACCAGTCGGTCCTGCTTCGACGCATCAACGACAACGTCGATGCCTTGGCCAGCCTCGGCGAGACGCTGTTTGCCTGCGGCGTTCTGCCCTACTACCTGCATCAACTGGACCGGGTCCAGGGCACCGCGCATTTCGAGGTCGCCGACCAGGCCGCCCTCGATCTCATCGATGCGCTGCGCGCGCGGTTGCCGGGATACCTGATACCGCGCCTGGTCCGCGAGACAGCCGGGGCAGCGAGCAAATTGCCCGTGTGAGTCGCAAACTTCCACCAAAATCCGCTGGAGTATGGAAATAGGTCGATGAATCCGGTACAAGTTTGAGTCTTGGTCGTCCCTCGCATGACGACCAACCGTGCCATGCGCACCCTTCCTGAAAGCGCTTATTTCATGACCAAGCCAGACAACGTGATCAAGCTGTTGCTGATCGAGGATTCGCCCGACGAAGCCGAACAGATCATCAGCATGTTGCGCAACGGAGGAATCGCCGTCCGTCCGTCGCGCGCCGCCAACGAGGCGGAACTGGAAGATCTGCTTGAGCGCCAGACCCCGGACATGATCCTTTGCAGCCTAGGCAGTCGCGACCTGCCGCTGCGCCAGTCCGCCGAAGCGGTCAACCGCAGTGGCAAGGACATCGCACTTGTCGTCTACGGGTCGAGCATCGCCGACAACGACGTCGTCGAGGCATTCCGCGATGGCGCCAGGGCCCTGGCACTGCAGAATCGACCTGACCACCTGCAGATGATCGTGCGGCGCGAATTCGAGGCGCTGACCATGCGTCGCAGCGTACGCCGCCTTGAAAACGCCCTGCGCGAATCCGAGCGCCGTTGCAGCGACCTGCTGGATTCGTCGCGCGATCCGATCGCCTACGTCCATGAAGGCATGCATGTGCGCGCCAACCGCGCCTACCTCGAAACCTTCGGCTACGAGGATTTCGAGGACATCGAGAGCATGTCGATACTCGACATGGTCGCATCCGAGGATGCCGATGATTTCAAGTCGCTGCTCAAGCGCCTGTCGAAAGGCGAACGGCCACCGCAGAAACTCAATCTCAAGGCCCAGCGCGGCGACGGCACGACGTTCGACGCAGTGATGGAGTTCGCCGAAGCGATGTACGAGGGCGAACCTTGCCAGCAGATCGTGTTCCGCCAGCAGGAGTCGGATCCGGGGACTTCCGAGGAACTCGAGGATCTGCGCACCAAGGACCTGATCACCGACCTGTTCAATCGCCATTACCTGACGACCGAACTCGATCGCGTCGTGGCGGCGGCAAACGCGGGCAAGTCCGACCAGGCATTGATCCTGCTGGAACTCGACAACCACAGGACCGTCGTCGACGGGATCGGCCTGGGCAATACCGATCTCCTGCTCGGCGACATGGCCAACCTGCTGCGCCGATACCTGAAGGAGACCGACATTGCGGGGCGACTCGGCGAACATACCTTCGGGATCATCGTCCACGATCGTGGTGTCGAGGCGGTCAGCCAGCTTGCCGAATCCCTGCGCAAGGCGTTCGAGGAGCGCATCTTCGAAGTCGGCAAGAACTCGATCAACCTGACCATCAGCGTGGCTGGCAGCCTGATCGGCGAAAAGGCGACCAATGGCAATGCCGTGCTCGATCAGGCCTCGATCACCCTGCGCACGGTGCAGGCCGAAGGCGGAAACATCGCGCGGGTCTTCGATCCGGCAGCGAAGGACAAGGCCGACGCCGAGAAGAACCGGCACTGGCTCAAGCTGATCAAGGAGGCGCTGGCCAATGACGGCTATTTGCTTTACTACCAGCCGATCATCAGCCTGCAAGGCGCGGAAGGCGAGTACTACGAAATCCTGCTGCGAATGAAGGGGCCAAAGGGCGAGATCCTGCCGGGATTCTTCATGCCGATCGCGGAGCAGTACGACCTGCTCCCGCAACTCGACCGCTGGGTCATAGGCACCGCGATCCGGGCACTTTCCGAGCGCGAGCATGGCGGCCGGAAGACCACCTTCTTCATCAAGCTTTGCCCGCAATCACTGGAAGACCCGGGGCTCCTGCCATGGGTCGCGCTGCAATTGAAGAATGCGCGCCAGCGCGGAGACGCGCTCGTCTTCGAGATGCCGGAAAGCAAGGTGGTCACGAGCCTCAAGCCGGCGCGGGCCTTTGTCCGCGGCCTCGAGCAACTGCATTGCGGCTTCGCGCTCGAGCAGTTCGGCTCGGGTCTCAATTCGTTCCAGTTGCTCAAGCACATCCCCGCGCACTATCTGAAGGTGGACCGCAGTTACATGGCGGACCTGCCGAAAAACAAGGAAAACCAGGAGCGCATCAAGTCCATGTGCGAGCAGGCTCACAACGCCGGCAAGCTGACCATCGCCGAATTCGTCGAGGACGCCGCGAGCATGTCGATCCTGTTCTCCTGCGGCATCAACTTCGTGCAGGGCAACTTCCTGCAGGAGCCCGAACAGGTCATGACCTACGACTTCGGCGGAACCTGATCCGCCCGGCACGATCTCGGGCCACAAAAAAATCCCGCATTGCGGGATTTTTCTTGTTTCGTCGCAGGACTGCCGCGGAGGTGTCCGGCATCGGATTCGACGCGGAAACCTCCACGACCTTGCGGGATGTCGGCTATTGCCCGGCACGCAGTGCCGCGATGCGCTCCTCGATCGGCGGATGGCTGGAAAACAGCTTGCGCATGCCGCCACCGGCGATGCCAAATGCCTGGATCGCCTTCGGCAGAGTGTTCTCGCCATGACCCTGTGACAGCCGGCCCAGCGCGGCAATCATCTTGTCCTTGCCCGCCAGCCGCGCACTGCCTGCGTCCGCCCGGAATTCGCGCCAGCGCGAAAATGCCATGACCACGATCGAAGCAAGCAGGCCGAGCACCAGTTGCAGCACCATGACGATGGCGAAATACGCGATGCCGCCGCCATTGCTTTCGCGATTGCCGCTGATCGCGCGATCGACCACGGTGCCGATGACGCGGGCGAGGAAAATCACGAACGTATTCACCACGCCCTGCAACAGGGTCATCGTCACCATGTCGCCGTTCGCGACATGGCTGACCTCATGGGCCAGCACCGCCTCGACCTCCTCGCGGCTCATCTGCTGCAGCAGGCCGCTGCTGACTGCGACCAGCGCGTTGTTGCGGCTCGGTCCGGTCGCAAACGCATTCATCTCGGGCGCATCGTAGATCGCGACTTCAGGCATGCCGATGCCGGCGCCCTCGGCCTGGCGGCGTACCGTCGACAACAGCCAGGACTCGGTCGGGCTCGAGGGATTCTCGATCACCCGGGCGCCGGTCTGCCATTTGGCCACCATCTTGGAGATCAGCAGCGAAACAAACGAGCCACCAAAACCCAGCACGGCGGACATCACGAGCAGGCCTTTGAAATTGATGCCGGCCTTGCTGTAGGTGTAGGTGTCGATGCCGAAGACCTTGACGACGATCGTCAGCAAAGCCATCACGGCGAGGTTGGTAAGGAGGAACAGGACGATGCGACGCATGGGTTTCTCGCTCTCTGGCCGGGATCCGGTCGAAGTGGTCTGACAGCCATGTTTGGGTAAACTGGCCGACTTTTCAAGCACGCGGGATCGAGAACTGGTCGTCGGCGCGGCGATCCGACCGAGCCCGACGAGCAAACCCCACAGGCGGTTTCTTCGATGATCCAGCGCGGACGCTTCGCCCCGTCGCCGACCGGCCGCCTCCATTTCGGTTCGCTGGTCGCAGCGCTTGGCAGTTGGTTGCGTGCCCGTTCGCGCAATGCCGAATGGCTCGTGCGCATCGAGGATCTCGATTCGGTTCGCGAAGTGGCAGGTGCCTCCGTCGACATTCTCGAAACGCTCGCGGCACTGGGCCTGCACGGCGATGGAGCGATCGTCCTGCAGAGCGAACGCACGGCGCGCTACGCCTCCGCGTTCGAGCAACTCGTCGCAGCAGGCCACGTGTATCCGTGTCAATGCAGTCGCGCCGACTTGACTGCATTTCACGGCATTCATCCGGAACAGTGCGTCCGGTCACTTGGCGCAGACCGAAATCGGCCGGCATGGCGTGTCCGCGTCGATGCGCTGCCGCGCCAATTCGAGGATGCGGTTTTTGGGCCCGTCATCCAGTCGCTGCGTGAAAGCGTCGGTGATTTCGTGTTGCGTCGCAACGACGGCGTTTACGCCTATCAACTGGCCGTCGTCGTCGACGATGCCGACCAGGGCATCACCGAAGTCGTGCGCGGTGCCGACCTGCTCGACTCCACGCCACGCCAGATCTTCCTGCAGCAACTGCTCGGGCTACCGACTCCGCATTACCTGCATCTGCCGCTGGCCCTTGATGAGGATGGCCGCAAACTCAGCAAGCATGAGAGCGCACGGCCGGTCGAGCGCGATGATCCGATCCCGGCATTGCGCGAGGCGCTGGCTTTTCTCGGCCAGCGCATCCCGAACGAGACCGCACCCGACCGGTTCCTCCGATCCGCAGCGGGACAATTCGACATCGCTCGAATTCCGATCCGCACTCCGCCGCATGTCGCAATGCGGAAGGACTAATGCACAACGCTTAGGCACAATCGTCGGCCTGCCATCGTGCAACCGCACTATGGCCCATCCATCAAGGGAGAATGGCATGACGGCACGGGTAGCTCTGGTAACCGGCGGCATTGGCGGCATTGGCACGGCGATCTGCAGGCAACTCGCCCAGTCCGGTCATCGGGTCGCCACCAACTATCGCGATCGGGCCAAGGCCGAAGCCTGGCAGGCGGCGCAGAAAGCCGATGGCTTCGATTTCACACTGGCCAGCGGTGATGTGTCGGAAGTCGCGGCAGCTGCGGCGATGGTGGCGGAGGTCGAGCGCCAGATCGGTCCCGTCGACATCCTGATCAACAACGCCGGCATTACCCGTGACACGACTTTCCACAAGATGTCCGCCTTGCAATGGCAGGAGGTCATCAACACGAATCTCAATTCGTGTTTCAACGTGACCCGCCCGGTCATCGACGGCATGCGCACACGCAAATGGGGACGCATCGTCCAGATCAGCTCGATCAATGGTCAGAAGGGCCAGTACGGCCAGGCCAACTACGCGGCATCGAAAGCCGGCATGCACGGCTTCACGATTTCGCTGGCCCAGGAAAATGCCAAGTTCGGCATCACGGTCAATACGGTTTCGCCCGGTTACGTGCTGACCGAAATGGTCAAGGCCGTACCGGAGGACGTGCGCGCCAAGATCGCGGCGCAGATCCCGGTCGGTCGCCTCGGCGAACCCGAAGAGATCGCCTACGCCGTCGGCTTTCTCACCGCCGAACAAGCCTCGTGGATCACCGGCGCCAACCTGTCGATCAACGGCGGTCACTACATGGGCTGGTAGCACCATCCGGTGAGGTATCGCCCACCCTCGTCACCATGCAACATGGCTGCGGGGGTTAGGCGAGGTCGCGCAAGGCCCGTCCCACGGCGTGGAAACGGCGGTTACCGGGTCCACCACCGCACTTTTCGATGCTGCGCAGCATGAAACTGGTGCGCCGCGACACGATCTGTTAGCTTTGCGTAATGACCGATACGCGCATCATCAAGAAGTACCCGAACCGTCGTCTCTATGACACCGAAATCTCGAGCTATATCACGCTCGAAGAGGTTCGGCAGCTTGTCGTCGACGGGGAAAAATTCGAGGTCCGCGATGCCAAGTCCGGCGAGGACCTGACCCGCTCCGTCCTGCTCCAGATCATCTCCGAGCACGAGGATCGTGGCCAACCGATGTTCACGACCCAACTTCTCTCGCAGGTGATCCGCTTCTATGGCGACTCGCTGCAGGGCTTCATGGGCAGCTACCTCGAAAAAAGCCTGCAGGTGTTCCTCGATCAGCAGCAGCAGTTCCGCAGCCAGTTGAACAACATCATCGGTCGCACACCGTGGTCGATGCTCAACGACATGACCGAACGGAACATGGATACCTGGCGATCGATGCAGCAAGGCTTCCTCAGCGATGCGGTCAACAAGGTCCGTCAGACCGCTGATTCGGCAAAGCCGAAAAAGGAAAGCAAGTCCTGACCGCGTCCGGCATGACCTTTTCCGCATGCTGATTTCCGATTCGATTTCCCCTGCCGACCCATTGGCGGTCGGAAAACTGCGTTCCATCTCCTGAAGAGGGCTTGATTCCATGTCCCAGCACGTCGCCCTCGTAACCGGAGGCATCGGTGGACTTGGCACCGAGATCTGTCGCCACCTTGCGCGTTCCGGCAAACGCGTGGTCGCCGCCGATCTCGGCACGCGCAGCGAACGCGTCGCGGCCTTCCTCGATGAAACCAGCGAGCACTCCGGAGCGATCGTGTTCGAGCCGCTCGATGTTTCCGATCATGCCGGCTGCACGGCATCACTCGCCGGGATCGTCGAACGCCACGGACCGATCTCGATCCTCGTCAATGCCGCTGGAATCACCCGCGACACGAGCTTGCGCAAGATGTCCGAACGGCAATGGTCCGACGTCCTCACGGTCAATCTGGACGGTGTATTCAACACCTGTCGCGCGCTGATCGACGGCATGACCGAGCGCGGCTTCGGTCGCATCGTCAACATCTCCTCGGTCAATGGCCAGACCGGACAATTCGGCCAGACCAACTACTCCGCGGCCAAGGCCGGCATGCATGGCTTCACGATGGCGCTCGCCCGCGAGGTCGCGCGCAAGGGCGTCACCGTCAACAGTGTTTCGCCGGGCTACTGCGAAACCGCCCTGGTCATGGCCGTGCCGGAACCGGTGCGCGAGCAGATCATCAGCGACATACCGGTCGGCCGCCTCGGTAAGCCTTCCGAAATCGCCCGCGTCGTCGACTTCCTCTGTGCCGAAGACTCCGCATTCATCACCGGCGCGAATATCCCGGTGAATGGCGGCTACTTCATGGATTTTTGATCACGCCGCCAGGACTCGTTGGATAGCGAACGAGCAAGTACCCCCAGGCAATGCCAGCGGCTTTTCTGGATACGTGAGACGCTCGAAGCGGCCTGGGCAGGGTCGTTGACGCAACTCGATCGACACGATCACCCACTTGGCGGTGGCAAGGCTGGAGTTGTCGCGCGAGTCGAGCGGACAGCTGCATGAGACGCCGATCCGATTGTGCGAAGTGGCTGCCGCACGTTTCTGGAAGCGCCCTGAATCTCAGGAAGAGTCGGTGTCGTTTCGAATTCGATTGACTCGTTTTCGATACTCGCGAACATTGTCGCCGCGTATCCGCGTCTCGCGCGTTCCCTTCACTTCGCCGACCTTGCTGTCCGAGCCGGTCACGGGCTTGGCCTCGACCGTGGTCTCGCGCTCGAAGGCATGCGATTTGTCGGTGTTGCGGTAGTACCGGTACAGGGCCCAGTACAACGCGGTGGCGCCGGCCGGGCCGAGCGCAAGCAGCCAGAGTCCGCCATCGTCGCTCATGACGAACTCCCCAGGATCCAGAGTGCAATGCCTTCCAGGAAGGTGCCGACCGTGATCGCGGCCATCAGCAGTTTCCACTGTTGTATGGGCACGCTGCCCATCGTCTCGCCGGTACGGCCGTTGACCGCGATGTAGTGCAGCATGCCACCGTTGCTGCCGGGCTGGTGGTACGAATACAACCATACCGGCAGGTACATCGACACCCAGCGCGTGCCGTGCACGTCGAGGCGCTCGTGCTCCCAGCGCACACCGCGGTCGTAGCGGCTCGTCGACGCCTGGACCTGGGCGCGCGCGATCGAGAGCAACTGGTCTTCCAGACGCGGGCGCAGTTGCTCGACGTCGCTGTCGCGTTTTTCCGAGGTGATGCCGACCAGATAGGACGCGTTCCACTTCACCGCATTCTTGGTGTCGAATGGCAGGATCGTGTTGATGATGTTGTTGGTGTTGACGCGCGTGTCGAGATTGCCGCGTTCGCTCGAGGATTCCAGCGGCAGGTCGTCCACGGTGAAATCGACATGCCGTCCCACTTGGTACACATCGGCATCGTAGTAGGTCTTCTTGTTGTCGCCGCTGCCTTGCGTGTACTCGCGCGTCTTGATCTCGCCCTGGCCGGCGACGTCGGCGCTCGCGTTGCCATCGACGATCATGTACGGCATGTAGACGGCGACGACATTCTCGGGCGTGAACTGCTCCTTGAATGCCTTCAGCGCGAACAATTGCCGCTTGCCGACGAACTGGCGGATGCGCGCGACCGCATCGTCCTTGCTGATGTGGAACGGCAACACCGCGTCAGGCACCGCGCCGTTCGGCACCTGTTCGTTGACGCCGAACACGTGGCGGCACCAGTGACATCTCGCGGTCATCGCGCTCTCGGTGTTGACCGTCACTTCAGCGCCACAGCCGGTGCACTTGAAACTCATCAGGCTGGCGGAGTCGGCCGCGATATCGCGTGCACCGGATGCGATCACCGTGCCCTTGAGCTGGTCGATGCCCTGACCGAGTCCAAATTCCTCCTCGACCCGCGCGCCATGCCATTCATTGCGACAGTACTGGCAGATCAGCAGGTCGCTGCCGGGCTTTTGGCGAATATCGGTTGCGCCGCACTTGGGACAGCGGTTGAGGCCATCCTTGAGCTCGGCGGCGGCCGTGTCGATGGCGACCGGATCGGGCGCCAGCAGTTCCTCACGGATCGGTTCGGGCAGTGTGGCCTGGTCGATCGGGAAACTCCCCGGCAACGGCGGCACGTCCCGCGGCGAGCCCGGTCCGGCCGGCGGTGCCGGTGGCGTATTGGCATTCGACATGGTGGTCTCGCGATTGGCGGATTACAGACCCAGCGCCTTGCTCTTGAGCGCATCGTAATCGCCCTGCGTGATCAGGCCGAGATCGAGCATCTCCTTGGCTTTCTTCAGCTTGCTGACCGGATCATCAGCCGCCGGCGCGGCCGGCGCCACCGGCTGCTGCAGGCCACCGAGGCCGCCCATCATGCCCGAGGCCATGCCGATACCCATCATGCCGGCCGCACCGCCGTTCTCGCCTGCCGCCTGCATGCCCTGTGCGACGCTGGCCTGCAGATTGGAATTGCCGCGCGAGCCCGACAGCGCGTCGGCGCGCTGCACGGTCTTGAGCAATTCGCGCGTGTTCGCGTCGTATTCGATCGACACGATCGCGGTCTTGACGATGGCCAGGCCGCGATCGGACTTCCATTGGTAAGCGTTCTCCACCGCATCGGACAGGCTCTTGGCGAAACCGACCGAATCCTGCTGGAGCTTGGTGATGCGATTGCCCTTGGCAGGGTCATTCGAGTACAGGCTGAAGGCCGGCGCGAGCGAGCCGACCACTTCGTTGAAGAGCTGGCCAGCGGCGGCGTTGTCCATGTCGGTGAAATCGAACACCTTGCCGGGTTGCAGGTAGGCGGCCGGCACGAAGTTCTTCACGAACAGGATCGGGTCGACGATCTTCATCGTGTAGGAGCCGCGCGTCACCGCGCCGACCTGGGTATTGAGGAAGCCGTCGTCCCAGTAGATCTCCGATTGGGTACCGAAGCGGTTGTCCGGCAGTTCCTTCAGCGAAACGAAGAACGCCGCCTGCTGCGAGCCCGGCTGGCCGCCGAACTTGAAACGCTCCCAGCTCTGCTTGATCAGCGACTCGACGAGGCCGCCACCCGAGAAGATCGACTTCGAGTTGATGTCATCCGAGCGCCATTCGTAACCGCCCGGCTCGGCGGCGAGGCCGGTGATCTTGCCGTCCTGGAAAAGCAGCAGCCCATAGCCTTCGGGAACGACGATCTTCGACCCGTTGGTGATGATGTTCGAGGAACCCTTGGTATTCGAACCTCGACCTGCGTTGGTGCCCTGCGGCACCGCGGCGAACAATGCCGCCGTCGACGGCAGGCCGTCCGGAATCGTGTAGAAATCCTTCCACTGGTCGGCGAGCGCACCACCGACCGAGCCCACCACTGCCTGAATCAGACCCATAACCTCTCTCCGCGATTCCTGGCCGGGCACCGTACCCGCCATGCCGGGTCAACTATACATTCTCGGGCACGCCAGTCGAGACATCCTCGAGTCGTCGGTCACGCTCAAGCTCCTCACGACGTGGCCGGACTCCGCTGGCATGTCTGGAACGGCTGCGGATGATGCATGGTGCCGGGCGGAGATCAACGCTAGTTGCCGATCTCGAATCCATTCCTGAAGATCAGATCGCCCTCGTCCAGATATCGCAGCACGACATTGTCGAGACGGGCATACAGCGGGTTCTGGATGGCGGGGTCGCTGAAGTTCTGCAGCACGCCCGGGCTGATTTCCAGCGTGGTCTGGAAGTTCCAGCTGGACGTGGCGATCGCAATGCTGCTGGGGGCAAAGGGACTGTTCCAACCTATGTTGCTCGGCAGGTACAAGTCGCCTTCGGCATCGGCCGGCCCCGTGCAATTCGGGCTGTTGAAGCGCAGGCGCCAGTTCACCGTCGCGGTGTCGGGGAAATTGACCGAGCCGTCCGCGCGGGTCAGGCCGCGCGCGCTGAGCATATAGGCGCCGGGCCATGGCACGGCGAAACACTGGGTCAGTCCGTAGATGCTGGCGATCTGGAAACCACCTGGCTCTCCGGTCTGGTCACCGGGGATGAACATTTCGGTGGAGCCTGAGCCATCGCCCAGCGCGCTCCAGCGTGTGTAGTCGGGGAAATTGTTGGCCCACAGGCGCAGGCTGACATCGTAGGTTCCATTGATCAGATACGGATCGGTCGGCTGGCGCTCGAGCGCGCCGACATCGCGCACAAGGGCACGCGGCGGCCCCGGCCGAACCTGCTGATCACGCGGGCGACCGTCGATACCAAGATCATTTCCCGCGACAGGCGGGGCGAAATCGAGCGCCGGCGAACTGATTCGAAGGCCATAATTGACTGCCTCTGGATCAATGAAGCGGGGATCCGCCTGGATGTTGTAGGGTCCTTGCGGCAAGGTGCTGACATCGCTGACCACGTTGTAGCGGATGTCGTCAGAACTCAGGTTTTGCCCTCCGCCGGGATAGAGCAGGGTCAACTTGCCCGGTTGCCAGATGATGTTGTTCTGCATGTCCAGCTCGCCGGTGTCGTCAAAGCGGATCAGGTGCGTGGCGCCGCCGTTGATGTTGTTGGCGATCGTGCTGTCGGTCAGTTTCAAATGATCATTGGCGAGTCGTATCACGTCGCTGGACAACGAGTTCGCCACGATCAGGGTATTGGCCATGTCGATCCCGAGCAGGGTGTCGGCACCCCGCAGCGCATTGCCTCCGACATTCCCTGTAAGCACCGTGCCTTGCATGGCCATGTAGCCGCCCGGGTTGAATCGCAGGAGCGCTCCGCCGGTCTCCACGCCTGATGCATTGGCATTCCGGTTGTTGGCGATGAAATTGCAGCTGTTGACGCCGGTTGCGCAAGCTATGCGACCGAGCGCCTGAATCGGCTCAGGACCCGGATCGGAACATCCCCTGTTCATGATGAAGAGGCTCTGGGCGTTCTGACCCAGAAAACTGTCCTGGTCCGTATAGACCGCTGCACCATCGCTCGCGGTATTGCCGTCGATCAGTGCATCGACAGCGCAGGCTTCCGAGGAATCGTATCCTCCTGAAACAAACGCGTACCCGCGCAACCAGATCGCTCCACCCGAATTGCTCGCCTTGTTGCTGTTGATGCGCACGGGCCTGCTCGCATCAACGCCGAAAAAGCGTGCACTGGCGCTGCCGTCTCCTGTGGAAAAAATCGCGATGCCCCCGCCGCGCATCGCCGTATTGCCGGTGATCGCGCCGAAATTGATATAGCCGGGCGAGGCGATATCCGCCCGGGCGGGACCTTGCAACGCGATTCCACCGCCATCGCCGTTCACCGCCGTATTGCCCTGCACGGTGGTTCGATCGCGCAACATGAAAAGCCGTGAACTGCCGTTGATGAAAATGCCGCCGCCGGAGTTCTGCGCGGTGTTGTTGAGGATCACCGTGTCGGTTTCGAGCGTGAGGATCGCGGCTCCTCCGCTGCCATTGAAGTAGATGCCGCCACCATAGCTTGAGGTGTTGTTGGTGACTGCGACGTTGCGCAGGATCAGGTCACCGCTGCCGCTGAACTGGATGCCGCCTCCATAGTTCGTGCCCGTCGAATCACCCCCGCGAATCGACAGATTGCGCAGGTCACGCACACCGCTGCCGCTGATGCGCAGGACAGGCGCCGCCGCACCACCGGCGCCGTTGACGACAATGTTGGCCACTGCAGGAGTGGAACTGGCGCATGTCGCATATCCTCCTTCGATGATCAGGTCCTGCGTGCCGATGGTCAGCGCCTGCTGGGTATAGCTCGCGTTGTTGGCAACATGGATTCCGTCCGGCCCGGGATTGCTTGCCGCACCGTTGATGGCGGCCTGGATGGAGCTGTAGTCGCACGCACCATCTCCACCGACGAGGAAGGTGAGCGCGAGGACGTCGCGATGCGCGACGAGCGCCGCCAGGACGATCACTGCAGCAAGAATCGGGTTCGGTCTGTAGATGAAGCGCGCATCCATGGAATGCTCCTCGAAATCGCCGTCGCGGGTCGCGGCGTGTTTCGAGGAACGCTGTCGGGCGGGCCGTTTGGACATTCGCCCGCGCGCAAATGCACCCTTGCCTGCGCAGGGTCATGATTCCGACCAGCCTGGGCAGGCTCCATTCCCGAGCGAAATGGAATGCAGTTCATGGCCACTGTGGTCCATGCGCATCCGTCCGGCGCGCAGCCGATCGGCTGCCGGCCTGCAGGATGCCCGCCGAGAATCAAACCGGAGGCAGGACATTGCGGGTCGCCAACGGACGAAGCCCGCGCGCCGCTAGAGCGTCACGACGATTCCGCTCTTGCCCTTGGCGGGGTACTTCGTGCGGAAACGAGCGCCGGGTTTCAGCGATTCGGCCTTCCACTTGGCGTTGTGGTCCGAGAGGTAGTTGAACCACAGCGTGGGTTTTCTTCGCGATCCGAGGATCACCGCTTCGATGGCCGCGCTGTCCGGATGACCGAACTTGTCGCCATTGCTGCTGACCAGGAAGTGTTTCGCATCGACGAGTTCGAGCAGCTCGGGCGTGATGTTGTTCCTGCTGCCGTGGTGGGCAATCTTCATGGCGTCGACCTTGAGTGGCTTGTCCTTCGTGTAGCCGTGGTCGCGCAGGGTTTCGCAGACCACCCCGGCATGGGCGTCGGCGAGGAACAGGCACGACTTGCCGCCGAATTCGGCGAGGAAGGCGATGCTGCTGCCGTTCGCCGCGCCGGAATCCCTGCCCTTGAGCTGGCTCAGCAGATCGGCGGTGAGATCGCCGGGGCCGAGGGTAAGCTCGGCATCCGGATGGAACTTGTTCTCGTCGACGAGCTGCGCCCAGGCCGCTTCGAGGTCGCCGGGCATGATCGCCCATTTCTTGACGCTGGAGCGCCAGTCTTTTTCGAGCGCGGCGAGCGACGCGGCGTTCGGCGAAACCAGGGTCAGGCGCATGCCGACGGCCAGTTCGACTCGATCGTCCGCCAGTTTGCCCGTACAGACGGCCTTGCCGCCGAAGCGCTTGTTCCAGCGCGACGGAGCACGTTGCACGATCAAGGCACTGAGAAATTCGCCTTCGCGGCCACCGAGATTTTTCGCTTCGCCGATGTGCCGCCAGCCGTTGAACCAGATTTCTTCCGGCTTGACCAGCCAGCGTTTGAACGGCTCGGCCATCAGGCGGACCAGGCCCTCGATATGGTCGGTGTCGACGTGGCTGATCACTGCGAGTTCAACACCGGTGTCGCCGGGCGGTAGTTGCTGCAGTCGCGCGGAGACTTCCGGCCAGGCATTGATCGGGCCGCCATCGATCAGGATGCGCCGCAGGTTGTCCGGCGTCCCGTACTCGATCCAGAGGGCGTCGCCGTGCTTGGCCGGCAGCATCTCGATGCGGAAGAACGGGTTCGACATGGGACCTCCGTCAATTGGACAACAACCATCGGGCATCGCCGAAACTGACCAGGCACAGGGGCATGAGTTCTCCGTCGAGCAATGCCTGGCGTTTGAGTTCACGCATCACTTCGCCGAGCCGACGCGTCGGCATGGCATCGGTGAAAGTCAGTCCATGGATCAGGCGCGCAGCGACATCGGCGGAATCCTCCGCGAGCACGGTCGCGATCGTGCCGATGACTACGGCAGCGCCACGCGTGCTGAATACCACTACCGGATTGGCATAAGCGTCGCTGGTTCCGGCCATGTCGCATCCGAGCAGCGCAACGAGGGGACCACTGCTGCCCGGCGTGGCGGAGCGGATATGTCCCGGCGTGATGGTGGCCGTCTTGATTGCCTGTCCGCCGATCTCGACCGTTGCACGAAAGCCCGACCCGTCGGAGTGCGCGAGCGCGATCAGCACCGACCGATCCCGCTGGCTGACCAGTTGCAGCCACGCCCCCCAATCGTCGGCCTTGTCGCCGGCGATTCCCGCCGCGGCCAGGCGCTGCCGCAACGGATCGAGTTGTGCATCCTTGACCCGGTCACTGCATCCATACACGGCAGCGCCGGAAATCTTCAGCGTGTCGCGACCGGGCACCGGCTCGGACTTCACTCCGACTTCGCCTGCATTGGCCAGTTCTGCCTGCAGTGCATGGCGTTCTATGACCTTGCTGAGCCCCCAGAACCCCATTGGGCAGAATGACGTCGCATCCTGCACACAGGTGTTCGGACAACGTCCGGCCTGGACTGCCTCGCGCCACTTCGCACACGGCTCGGCATCGTCAT
>ENA-UOWO01000545-UOWO01000545.1-activated-sludge-metagenome-genome-assembly--contig:-NODE-545-length-54171-cov-16.273450_pt1 | contig 54171 bp, 38 predicted proteins | sample MGYA00238148_ERZ761564 | MGnify/ENA primary metagenome ERZ761564 (study PRJEB28885, sample SAMN05720194) | activated sludge metagenome | isolation source: Anaerobic digester | place: USA...
GTCGGGATCAATCTCGACAGTGCGACGCGATTCTTCTGGCGCGTGATCGCGAAGAATCCGTGTGGCGAAACGATCTCGTCGGCGACCTTCACCTTCATGACGCGATCGCTGCCCGGGGATTGCCCGGTTGGAACGATATCGAGCGTGATCTATGGCACCGACTTCGAGTCGGACAATTCCGCCTGGACGAGTTCGGGGTCGCAGAACACCTGGGCGGCGGTCGGATCGAGGACGCACAGTGGCGTCAAGGCGTTCCTTGCCCAGGACCTCGCGTCGGTTTCCGATCAACGCCTGGTCTCGCCGGCCATCGTCCTGCCAGTCGGGCAGGCGCCATTGACCCTGCAATTCTGGAACCATCAGACCGTCGACGACCAGTCCGGATCCGCGTGCTTCGATGGCGCGATCCTCGAAGTGTCATCGAACGCCGGTGCCTCGTGGACCCAGGTGCCCGATGCCCGGTTGCTGATCGGAAACTACAAGGGGCCGATCAGCAACACGCAGGCCAATCCGCTTGCGGGGGCTTCGGCCTGGTGCGGAGACCCGCAGGACTGGACGCGCTACGTTGTCGATCTCGACAACCAGGCCGGGCAGACCGTTTCGTTCCGCTTCCGTCTTGGCACCGATTCATCGGTCGGTCGGGCCCCTGACGGCTTCTACATCGATGACCTCAAGGTGCAAGGCTGCGCAGTCCAGTCCGATTCGATCTTTGCCGATGGATTCGATCCTGTCGCTGCACACTGAGCCTGCTCGACGCAGCGGCCATCGCGGGCGGAACCAGTGCGCGATGCCGTGACTGGTCGCCGGCAACCGTCCGGGCGCAGCGGCGCCGTGCCACTTGACCCGCGCTGGCCTAGCTTGCGTAGGGATCGGCCACGCTGAAGCCGGCGAGGATGTCACGCTCAAGCGCTTCCATGCGTTCGGCGTCAGCATCGTTCTCGTGGTCGTGACCGAGCAGGTGCAGCGTGCCGTGTATGGTCATGTGGGCGTAGTGGTCGCGCAGGACCTTGCGCTGTTCTTTCGCCTCTCTTGCGACGACCGGCGCGCAGATCACGAGGTCTCCGATCAAGGGCAAGGACACGCCTTCCGGGAGATCGGCCGGAAACGACAGCACATTGGTCGCGTAGTCGCGTTTGCGATAGGTCATGTTCAGATGACGGCCCTCGCGGGAATCGACGATGCGGATCGCGATCTCGCAATCGCGTCGTCGTTTCGCACCGCGCAGGGCTGCTTCGACCCAGCGCACAAAACTCGATCGTTGCGGAATCCCGCGCGGACCGAGTCCGACCGAGCGCGAAAGTTGCAGTTCGAGTCTCATGCGCCGCGTTCAGCGTTCGAAATCGCCGTAGAACAGCGCGGATTCGCAGGTGCTGGCATGCAGGCTCACCGTGTCGTTGCCGGATTGCGGTACGCCGATCCTCGCGCTGGCCGGATCGAAGTCGATGTCGGCCGGGGCCGAGAGACCGTCGACGATGCTCTGCGCCGGCGAGCCAAGCGTGAAAGGTGGGTCGAAGCGGCGCAGGCAGCCGCCCGAGGTACATCCGCTCCAGGCGGCAACGATGATCGCTCCGCGACAATCGAGCGTGATGCCGTCGATATTTGCCAGCGTCGTGTTGATCAGGGGTACCGGCGTCGCGCCCGGAACGAGATCCAGCGCGAGGATTTTCGCGTTGCTGCCCCAGGTCGCTATCAGGAGCCGGTTGCCGATGCGATCGTAGACGACGCCGTTCGGCACCGAGCTGCCGGTCGATATCGGCGTTGCCGGCACCGGCACGGCGAGATTCGACACGTCAATTGAACGGATCGTTTTTGCGCTGAAATCGCTGACGTAGAGCGTATCGACACCGTTCGAGCTGATGCCGTTGAGAAAGCTGGCCCCGCTCAACGCCAGGTTCATGACTTCCATCGCGCTGTCGATGTCGTAACCCTTGATCCTTCCGGAATCGAGCACGAACAGGGTGCCAGCCAGCAGTTCGATGCCATACGGCGCGCTTGGTGCCGCGGTGAACAGGCTGAGCGTTCCGTCTTCTGCACGGGCGACGATCGTGCCGTTGTCCGTGCTGCTGATCAGGCTGCGACCGAGGCGTGGATGGAACTCGACGCTTTCCGGTCCGCTCAGGGTCTGGCCCGCGGCCAGCAACGGGGCGAGCAGGCCCGCGGCAACCACCCACTTGTGCGACAACCGGCTCATTCGGATTTTCCTGATCTGGTTTTCTCGAGTTCATCCTCGCGCGCCTCGTAGGCACGCACGATGCGCTGCACGAGTGGATGGCGCACGACGTCCTTCGAGTTGAAGAACGTGAAGCTGATCCCGTCGACATCGCGCAGCACGTCGATCGCATCGCGCAAGCCGGACTTGATGTGCCGGGGCAGGTCGGTCTGGGTGACGTCGCCGGTGACCACGGCGACCGAGCCGAAGCCGATGCGGGTCAGGAACATCTTCATCTGTTCGACCGTCGTGTTCTGCGCCTCGTCGAGGATCACGAACGAGTCGTTGAGCGTGCGGCCGCGCATGTAAGCCAGCGGGGCGATCTCGATGACATTGCGTTCGATCAGTTTGCCGACGCGCTCGATGCCGAGCATCTCGTACAGCGCGTCGTACAGTGGACGCAGATACGGATCGACTTTCTGGGTCAGGTCGCCCGGCAGGAAGCCGAGTTTCTCGCCGGCCTCGACCGCGGGACGCACAAGGATCAACCGCTGCGCGCGGTTGTCGTTGAGCGCATCGACCGCCATCGCGACGGCCAGGTAGGTCTTGCCCGTGCCGGCCGGGCCGATGCCGAAGTTGATGTCGTGCGTGGCGATCGCATGCAGGTAGCGCGCCTGGTTCGGGCCGCGTCCCTTGATCATGCCGCGCTTGACCTTGACGGCGACCTCCTGGACGCCTTCCGCGGCCTCGGCGGCAATTGCCTCGATGCCGGATTCCTGCAGGTGCAGGTTGATCTGCGGTGCCGTGAGCGCCTCGTTTTCGGTCAGCGCATAGAGATCGCGCAAGACGCGACTCGCCAGTTGCACCGCTCGCTCGTCGCCGAGCACGCGAAACACGTTGCCGCGGTTGGCGATCTCGACGCCGAGACGCAGCTCGATCTGGCGCAGGTGTTCATCGAAGGGCCCGACCAGGTTCGACAGGCGTTCGCCATCGTCGGGATCGAGGGTGAAATCGTTGCGCTTGGGATCGGTCATAGGCGCGCGAGGGTAGCGCGCCGCGCGGTACCTCGCCAGCTTTCGCATTCGAAGCAGGTCGGCAACGTGCCCCGCGCTCTCGCATCCGCATGTCTCGATCCACGCATCCTGGAGACGCCGATCGACGGAACTTCAACTGCGCGAACCGCGTCGCCGATCAGTGTCGCGCTGCAACCAGCGCGTGCAAACCCTGGCGCGGCGCCGGGCCGTGGCCTACGAGCCGCTGCCCGGATCTGCGCACCAGCGTTTCCGGCCTGCGGAACCGGTCTTGATGAACTGTTCGATGTAGTAGTCGAGCAGGCGACGTGCGTACGGTGCGTCGGCGGATGCGATCGAAGCCTGCATGTCGCTCATCCAGGCATCGATGCACAAATGCTTGTCCGCCGCGCCCGTCGAGCAGGTCAGCAGGTCGCCAAATGCCGATCGGTAGGACTCGAATGCGGGTCGCGTCATCGGTGCCCCGTGGCCGGGGACGAGCAGTTTGAAGTCGACACGCGAGAGCGTTTCGAGCGCATCCCTCCAGCCTTCGGGACAGGCGGTATCGAACAGCGGCACGGGCAGGGTGACGAGATCGCCGGCAATCAGGGTTTTCGTCTGCGGATCGAATATCCACAGATCCCCTTCGGTGACCGAGTGTGGGCTGACGTGAACATCGAGCGTGCGACCACCGAGCTTCAACGTCGTCGACCCGGTCACGCGATCGGTCTCGGCCAACGCGCGATCGAGCTGCAGGAGCTTCAGTTCCGCCGCGTATCGTGCTCGCTCGGGAGAGTTCCTGGCGAGGGTCGGCAGGAGCAATTCGAGCTGTTTGCGATTGTCGGCATGAAAGCCGGCGAGCGCCGCATCGAGCGAGGGATGCGCATGGATGTGCAGGTTTGGCCAGGTCTGGCGAAAGCGCGCATTTCCGCCGATGTGATCGAGGTGCCAGTGCGTATTGATCAGCGCTGCAAGCGGTGCGCCCGAGTCCTTCACGATCCTGATCAGGGCGGTCGTATGCTCGCCGCCGCGACCGCTGTCGATGATCGTCAGTCCTTCGCTTCCGCGCAGGATGATGCTGTTGCCGTCGGGGCTGTGATCGGCTTGCAACTGACCCGGAAGGACAAGGATTCCGGGCGCAATTTCCTGCGCCGTATTGTTGCCGGATTCGTCCGGCAACGCAGGGGTCGCCAGGATCAAGCCGAAGACAACGAGAGCAATCCGGATTGCATGCATGGCTGGATTCCCGGTCGACCGCGCGGATTTGCATGGTGCGTCCGCGGGCTGCAAGGGATTGGGCGACGATCGAGCGGATGCATCGAGTGCCGGACGTCACGGCACGCGCTCAGCGACGGCGCTTGCGATGCCGCCGCGATCACCGCATCCGTCGACGGGAACCGTGCAAAGCCGCACGGTTCCCGCCGACAGCGTTTTCAGATGCTCAATTCAGGGTCGCACGACCGAGATCGACTTGACCGTGCTGCGGCCGATGCCTCGGATCTCGGGACGATACATGTCCTCGACCAGAGGCGGCGGCACCAGATACGTGCCCGGCGAGACCGCGCGGACGAGATAGAACACGTTCGCCTCCTGGCCCTGGGCAAGCTGCAGAGCGGCGACATAGCGATCGTCGCGGAATTCCTCGTGCTGGACGTCGGCCGCGCTGCTGCGATCACTCAGGGTGATGCCGGCGACGACGACGTCGGCCCATTGCTTGGCATCGGTCAGGTTGAAGTTCTCGATCTCGAGACCGCCCGGCAGCAACTCGACCAGCAGTGCATCGGGCATTGCCTCACGTGCTTCGATCTTGAGGCCGATGATCAGCGCATCGCCTTCCTTGAGCGGCCCCACCACCCAGGGTTTTCCATCCAGCGTGTAGAACGTGCGCTGGATCGCGACCTTGCTGTCATCGACCGCGGGCATCGCCTTCGGCACACCGACGACATCGGTGGCGAGATAGAGCGGCGGATTGCCATTCGGAGTCAGGCGCACGCCGGCACGCAGTTCGGCGGCGTTGAAATTGCGGCTCCAGATGCGATCCGGAGAAATCGCCGACGCCGCGCCACCGATATCGAGCGTGCCCGACACCACGGCATCGCCATCCTTGATCAGGTTCTTGCCAAGGCGGCCGATTGCGACCTGCTCCTGCGTGCTCAGGTAGACGCGCCCGCTGCCGCCCCAGCGCGCCTGCGCCTGCTCGGCTTCACTCTGCTCGGTCTTCATCGAACGCGCGAGATCGAACACGCGCCCGCCGAACTCGGGTTTGCTCATGCCGAAACGTTGCACGAGCGCAACCATCAGCGCGGTGTCGCGCAGGTTCGAGCCGTAGTCGCCAAGCCAGCGCGGCCGGTTGAAGGTCTTGGCGAACGCTTCGTCGATCGCCTTCTCCGCGCGTGGCGCATCGCCCATCAGCTTGAGCGCGATGCCGAGGTGGACGAGCGGAAGTGCGGTGATCGATTTCTGGCGCTCGTTGTCATACAGCGCGCGCAGGGTGCCCAGTGGCGCGCGGTTGACTCGCGCGAGGACATAGGCCGACCAGGCTTCGTCGGCAAAACGCAGGTGATCGGCGAAGTCCGAGCTGTAGTACGGATGGCCGCCCGAGAGCAGGTCGTCGGACAGGCGCTGCAGGGTTTTCTGCAGCATGTCTTCCGGAACGATGAAACCCTCTTCGCGCGCATCGAGCAGGAACTCGGCGACATAAGGCGTGAGGAAGGTGTTGACACCGGTCTCGCCGCCCCACATCGAGAAGTGTCCGGAGCCCGCCTGCATCGAGGCGATGCGGCCGACCGCCGTTTCCACGCGTTGCTTGCGCGCGGACTCGTCGAGCCCCTCGACATGCAGTTTGTCCGCGGTCGCCTGATCGAGCAGCAGGGCGGCAAATCCCTTGCTCGTGGTCTGCTCGATGCAGCCGTAAGGGTATTTGAGCAGTTCCGACAGCGCCGTGGAGAACGGCAGCGGTGGCAGGCTGCTCAAGGTCATGCGCGCAGTCACCGAATCGGCGACGAGGCCGTCGAGGGCACCGGTTCCGAGACTGATCGGCGCCAGCGTATCGAGCGAGCGTGGCGTCGATTGCATGACGCTGGGCCAGCCGGCCCGCACGACCATCTCGAATTCGCGCTGGATGCGGATCGGCTCGCCGGCCTTGTCGGTCGCCTCGGCGCCGACGCGAATCTTGCCGACCCCGTAGCCTTCGAGTGCGTCGAGCGGGAAGTCGAGCGTGGTCTTGGCGTTGTCGGCAAGACTGATCTTGCGCTCGCCGGTTGCGACCGCGAGCGGTTTGTCCGCCTCGACCTTGATGCGGAATTCACGGGCGGCCCCGGAGAAGTTCTGCAGGTCGAGCGAGACCATCGCCTTGTCACCCGGCGCCATGACGCGCGGCGTGCTGATCTCGGCGACCAGTGGTGCACGCACGATCGTTTCGGCGTCGCTGTTGCCGTACTGGTCCTCGCTGAAGACCAGCGCACTGACCCGCAGCGTGCCGTTGAAGTCGGGCACCTTGAGTTGCACGCTGGCGCTGCCCTCGGCATCCAGGGTGACCGGACCGCTGAACAGGTCGACGGTCAGCACCTTGGCCGTGGGACGACGCGCCTGGGGCAGGGCGTCGAGGGCAAGGTCGCCACCGTAGCGCAGTTTGGCGGTGCCGCCGTTGAAGCTCTCGATGACGCGCCCGTAGAGGTCGTAGGCGTCGACGCCGAGGCGGCGCTGCGCGAAGAACCAGTCGTTCGCGTCCGGCACGCCAAAGCGCGTGATGTTGAGGATGCCGACGTCCACGGCGGACACGGTGACCTGTGCCTTCTTGCCGGCCAGCGCAGGTACCTTCACGCTGACCGCAAGATCGGTCTCGGGTTTCATCAGCTTGGTTGCATCGAGCTGCACGGCGACCTTGCGCGACGAGCGATCCATCGGCACGAAAGCCTCACCGACCGCGCGTGCCGGGGTGATGCGTTCGGCTGCGGAGCCGCCGCGGAAGACCAGCGCAGTCAGATACACGTCGTGGCGTTCCCAGGCCTCGGTCACCGGAATCTCGAAGGTGCTGCCGGCCTTGGCTTCGATGTTGCGCGTGTACAGCATCGTGTCGGATTCGACGATCAGCACGCCGGGGCCTGCATGCGGCGGAGTCACGGTGACCTTGAGCGTGTCGCCGGCCTTGTAGCCTTGCTTGTCGAGCGACAACTTGACCTTGTCCGGGCGCGCCTCGCCGCCGCGGTTGTCATCGTTCCAGCTCCAGCCCGCGGTGAACGGGAAGCGCATCGTCAGTCCGGTTGCCGGATCGAGCACTTCGACGCGATAGCCGCCCCATTCAACCGGCACGTCGATGCGTGCGGCCTTGCCGGCTTCGATCGCGACCTCGCGTGCCTCGGCATTCTCGAAACGCTCGACGTAGTTGAAATGCCAGCCGCTTTCCTTGTCCCAGATCCAGTGATAGTCGCGACGCTCGCGCACGAGGGTGAGCTTGAGGTTCTGCGCCGCGAGCATGTCGCCTGCGGCATTGCTGCGGATCAGCTCGAAGCTGGCCGTGGCGTTGGCCCCGGCGCCATCCTTTACGTCGAACAGCGGGCGGATGCCAACCAATGTGTCGGCCGGCCAAACGGTGCGCTTGAGCGTGCGCGTGACCGTGCGACCACCGGTTTCATAGACGCTGCCCGACAGCACCGCTGCAACCGGCGCCGCCTTGGCTTCGTCGAGCACGGCCACCTCCTCGCTGAGGTGACCGGACTCGTCGAGTTTGGAATCGACGGCATCCTTCGCTTCCTTCGGCAGGTCGATCAGCGGATCGCCGAAGAAATAATCCTTGCGCGTTTCGACCGGATGCACGTCGGCGCTCAGGGTCAGGCGCGCGCTGAAGCGGTTGTCCGCCGCCGGTGCGCCATACAGATAGTCACCCTGGACCTCGAGTTTGAGCGGCTCGCCCGGCTTGAGCTGATCCTGGGTCGTGCTGAGGTCGAGCTTCATGCGTTCGGGCAGGAATTCCTCGATGCGCAGGTTGAGGCTCTGGGTCGCTTCCTTGCTGGCCGGATCGAGGCGGAACTCGACCTGCCAGCGCCCGGTCGGGGCATCGGCAGGAATCTCGCGTGACCACTCGAAATAGCCGAGATCCTTCGGTTCGAGCCGGGCCTGCGCGTAGAGGCGACCATCGGGTTGCTTGAGCGATGCGAACAGCGGCTGCGGCTTGATCGGCTTGCCATCGTTGTCGCGCAACAGGGCCGACATGCGCACGGTCTCGCCCGGGCGGTACAGGTCGCGACCGCTCCAGGCGAACACATCGAACCACGCTTCGTGTCGACCGGCGACAGCGAAATCCGAGAGGTCGAGCGCGGGCTGGTTGAACGGCACCATCGACACATCACGCCCGGCCCTGGCGACCAGCACGTGTTCGGCCTTGAGCGTATAGGCGAGCATGGCATTGCCGCTCTCGTCGGCCCGCCCGCCGACAACCGTGTTGCCGTTCTCGTCGAGCACGCTGAATTCGACACCGCTGATCGGATCGCCGGATTTCAGCGAGGCCGCGTGGACGAATACCTTGTCTTCGTAGATGCGCGTATGCACGCCGACATCGCTGACAAAGTAGAAACAGGTTTCCTGCTCGTCGCGGAATTTGCCGGGCTGGCGGAGCACGGCGAAGTACAGGCCGGGTTTTTCGAGCTCCGGGATGTTCTGGATCGGCAGGTAGTTGAGGCTGCGCTCGTTTTCCTTGCCGCCGAGGACAAAGCGGTTGGCATAGACCGAATCGGCGATCTCGGCGACCGGCTTGCCTTTGCGGTCGTACCAGCCGTATTGCGGATCGAGTTCCCACGAACCGCGCTTGCCGTTCTTCTGGTACGCCGCGAAGAAATTGGCGAGCTCGTTGTCGTGCACGCGCAGGAATTCGACGTCGACCTCGTTCACGTTGACCGAAACGACCGGAAGGCCGCGCGTCTCGCGGGCTGGCAGGACGCTGCCCTGGGCCGCGAAACCGACCGCGGGTTCAAGTGGCCCGGTAAAGATGTCCTTGCTGGTGTCCGCGCCCAGCGTGCGGCCATCGACCGCGGAAAGAGCGGACTTGATCCGCACGGTGTAGCTGGCATTTGCCTCGATGAACGGAAAATGCAGGGTCTTGCCGGCCTCGTCGAGTGCCCAGCTGCCACTGACGGTTTCGCCATTGCTGCCGGTGACGACGAGGAGGTCGTCGAACGCCTGCGTACCGGTCAGTTGCTGCGGAAATTCGAGCGTGAGCGCGAGCTGGCCCTGGTACTGCTCGGCCCGCGCGGAAGTAATCTCGAACGCCGTGCCCGTCGCCGGTTTGGCCGGTTCGGCCGCCACCGGTTTGCCACCCTGCACCTCGGGCACCGAGGCCGGCCGCTTGCCGCATGCGGCAAGCGCCAGGACCATGAGTACCAGCAACAAGCCCGACAACGAGCTCCACTTCGACACAGTCCGCAACATCGACATCGTGATTTCCCCGGGAAAGTCTGCGCCGGCAGTATAGCGGCGCATTTGTGGCGTCTCCGGGGCGAAATCAGGTTTTATCCCGGTCGCACCGGAATCATTGACAGGACCGGTTCGCGCGAGTGAAGCGTGCCGCTCGCGGCTGGCGGATCGGCGCCGCAATCGGTGGATCGAGTCAAGACGATCCGCGGGTCGTCCAGCTATCTCTCGGCGTTGTCGGGGATACTTGCTCTCCCATCGCTCCACGAGCCCGTCGCTTGATGTCCACTGCCCTGATCTGGTTCCGCCGCGACCTGCGCGTTGCCGACAATCCTGCGTTGAGTGCGGCACTGGATGCGCATGACCGGGTCATCCCGGTATATGTCCATGCGCCGGACGAGGAAGCGCCCTGGTCTCCCGGTGCGGCGAGCCGTTGGTGGTTGCATCATTCGTTGACGTCACTGGACCGACGGATTCGCGATCTAGGTTCGATCCTGCAGGTTGCACGCGGTCCGACCCTGCCGGCACTGCGCAGGATGATCCGCCGGTTCGATGCGTCCGCGCTGTACTGGAATCGTCTCTACGAACCGGCAATCGTCGCGCGAGACACGGGAATCAAGCAGCGGTTGATCGATGAAGGCATCGACGCACGCGGCTTCAAGGCGAACGTGCTGTTCGAGCCCTGGGAAATCCAGACCGGACAGGATCAGCCGTATCGCGTGTTCACGCCATTCTGGCGCAAGGCGCGATCGCAACTGCAGGTTCGACCGCCGTTGTCGAAGCCCGAGGGTCTCGCGAAGCCGGAGGGCGATTCCGTGCAGACGATCGATGATCTCGAACTGCTTCCGCGCATCCGCTGGGATTCCCGCTTCCACGACGAGTGGACGCCCGGCGAGCCGGGCGCCACCGAGGCGTTCGAGGATTTCATCGAATCCGGTTTGCGCGACTACGCCAGTGATCGGGACCGACCCGATCGCGCGGGCACGTCGCGCTTGTCGCCCCATCTGCACTTCGGCGAAATCTCGCCGATGCAGATCGCCTGGGCACTCGAGGAACGCGTCCATCAATCGGGAGATTCAGCGCGATCCGCGGGTGCCGACAGCTTCCTGCGCGAGATTGGCTGGCGCGAATTCTCGCAGCACCTGTTGTTTCACTTTCCCGATATGCCGGAACGCAATCTCAATCCACGGTTCGATGCATTCCGCTGGGATGACGAGGATCCTGCATCGATCAGGCGCTGGCAGCGCGGGCGCAGCGGAATTCCGATAATCGATGCAGGCATGCGCGAGCTCTGGACCACCGGCAGCATGCACAACCGCGTGCGCATGCTCGTCGCATCGTTCCTGACCAAGAACCTGCGCCAGCACTGGCATCACGGCCAGCGCTGGTTCTGGAACACCCTTGTCGATGCCGATCTCGCCAACAATGCGCAAGGCTGGCAGTGGACGGCCGGTTGTGGTGTCGATGCCTCGCCGTATTTTCGCATCTTCAATCCGGTCAGCCAGGGCGAGAAATTCGACCCGCGCGGAGATTATGTGCGGCGCTGGGTAGCCGAACTCGCCGCCGTGCCGGCGCCGTTGATCCACCATCCATGGAGCGATCCGGGCATTTCGGAACGTACCGGATATCCCGCGCCGATGATCGACCTGGCCGCCTCGCGGACACTTGCGCTGGCGGCCTACAAGGATCTGCCGAAGTCCGACGCGGATTGAAATACGGGCTGACCGGTGGTGCAGTCGTTGCGTTTTCACGACGCTAACGGGATGCTAGCCCGGCGCCGGACTTGACCCGTCCGTGATTTCGATGCGCAAACCGGGGGCAGGCATGTTCGATTCAGATGGCGGCAAGCGCGAGGCGATGTCCAAGGTCGACACGGCCTGGCTGCGCATGGAGCGGCCCACCAATCTGATGATGATCACGGGCGTGTTGATGTTTGCCGCTCCGCTGGTCCCCTCGGCGATCAAGCAACTGCTCGGCGAACGTTTCCTTGCCTATCGGCGATTTCGCCAGAAGGCAGTCAATACGCCGTCCGGCGCGTATTGGGAAACCGACGAGGATTTCGATCTCGACTGGCATGTCCGCGTCGCCGCACTGCCTGGCGCCGGCGACAAGATCGAGCTCGAGAATTTCGTCGGTGAGCTGGCCTCGTCGCCGCTCGATCATTCCAAGCCGCTCTGGCAATTCCATGTCGTCGAGAACTATCGTGGCGGCAGTGTGCTGGTCGCGCGCATCCATCATTGCTACGCCGATGGCCTGGCGCTGGTCCAGGTCATGTTGTCGCTGACCGACACGGCGCCCGATCCCGAAAAGCACGCCGAGCTCACCAGGACCTGGCTCAAGCGCGACGGCCAGAATGTCTGGCAACGCATGCTCGAGCCGGCGCAGGCGAAACTCGGCAAGGCGCTCAAGGTCGGCAACAAGGTCTTCGACAAGATGACCGAGATGATCAATGATCCCTCGGTGGCTGCCGATGTCGCCCGTGAGGGCGGCGAGATCACGCGCGAGCTGGCCAATGCCTTGCTGCTCCCCGACGATCCGTTGACCCTGCTCAAGGGGCCGCTCGGCGTGGTCAAGCGCGTGGCCTGGGCCGAACCGCTGCCGCTCGAGGAGGTCAAGACGCTCGGCCGCGTACTCGACTGCACGGTCAACGATGTACTGCTTGCTTGCGCCAGCGGTGCGCTGCGCGGCTACCTGCTCGATCAGGGCGGCGAGGTCGATGGGCTCACCATTCGCGCGACTGTGCCGGTCAACCTGCGCCCGCTCGAACATGCGAAGAAACTCGGCAACCACTTCGGCCTGGTCTTCCTCGAATTGCCGATCGGCGAAGCGAATCCGCTGCGTCGCCTCGAACGCGTCGCGGCGTGCATGCGGGAACTCAAGGGTTCGCGCCAGGCGATCGTCACGCTGGGCCTGCTCGGTGCGCTGGGCATGGGTCCGCAGGCTTTGCAGGCGCCCGCTCTCGAGTTGTTCAGCCGCAAGGCGACGACGGTTGCGACCAACGTGCCCGGCCCGCAGCAGCCGCTTTACATGACCGGTGTCGAGGCGACCGAACTGATGTTCTGGGTGCCGCAGTCCGGCTCGATCGGCGTAGGCCTGTCGATCCTCAGCTACAACGGCACGGTGCACTTCGGTCTGATGGGCGACGCCAAGCGCGTGCGCGATCCCGATGCGGTAACCCGGCGTTTCGGCGAGGAATTCGAGAAGTTGATCCTGATCGCGCTGATGGAAGACTGGGACGGGACCATCGCGTCCGCCGGGGCCGAAGCGACGCTCCGGCATGAACTGATCGGTTGAGGCAACGCGGGTGCGCTCAGTCGGGAGTCGCCTTGCGGAACTGGCGTGATTCGCGACCGATCAGATGCAGGGCGAGGCGATCGGGCATCAGCTTGAGCATCGACTTGATCGCGCGATTGATGCGGCCATTGATGTAGACCGCCTCTCCGCGTTCGACTGCATCGAGCCCCTGACGGACGACCGTCTCGGCATCCATCCACAGCCACCCGGGAAGTTTCGACATCAGTGCGCGCGAGCCGGTGACGTCGTGGAACTCCGACCAGGTGAAGCCCGGGCAGAGCGCGCAGGTGTGCACGCCGTCCTGGCCGTATTCGAGATGCAGGGCCTGCGAAAACTTGATCAGATACGATTTCGCTCCCGCATACAGGGTCTGTCCCGCCGATCCGGGGATATGTCCGGCCAGCGAGGCGACATTGATGATGCGTCCGTGTTTGCGTTCGCGCATGCCGGGCAGCAATCGATGGCAAAGCTCGGTCGGCGCCGTCATCAGCACCTGGATGAAATCCGCCTGTGCGCTCCACGGCTGGCTGAGGAAATAGCCGGTGACGCCGTAGCCGGCATTGTTGACCAGCAGGTCGATGGCGACCCGGCGCTGTTCGATCTGCTCGGCCAGGAGCCGCGCGGCATCGCGATCGGCCAGATCGCAGGGGATCACCTCGACCTGGATCCCATGGGCACTGCGAAGTTCTGCAGCAAGGTTCTCGAGTCGCTCGACGCGGCGTGCGGTCAGCACGAGATTCGTGCCGCGTGCGGCCAGCTCACGCGCGAAAGCAGCGCCGATGCCGGCCGAAGCGCCCGTGACCAATGCGTGGACAGTGTTCGGCTTCATCGGGAATCCGTTGTGCGAGGGGTGGACGGAAGAGTAGCGCCGCCGGGACACAAGCGGTGACTCCGGGATGACGGATTTGCCGCTGTCGTCGCCCGCCGTTATCCTGCGCGCCCCTGGGACTGCCTGGTTCTGCCGATGCGCCGCAAACTCGTTGCCGGAAACTGGAAGATGCACGGATCACGCGCGGGTTCGGCGGAACTTGTCAGGACCTTGGCTGCCTCGTTGCCCGGCGCTGTCGATGTGGCGGTGATTCCTCCTTTTCCGTATCTGGCCGAGCTGATCGCCGCAAACGCCGGAACCGCCATCGCGTTTGGCGCGCAGGACCTCAGCGAGCATGCGCAAGGCGCCTACACCGGGGAAGTTGCGGGCAGCATGCTCAGCGAGATCGGCTGCCGCCACGTCCTGGTCGGTCATTCCGAGCGCCGCCAGTTCCATGGCGAGACCGATGCCGTCGTCGCGCGCAAGTTTGTCGCGGCGCAGGCGGCCGGGCTGATCCCGATCCTTTGCGTCGGCGAATTGCTCGAACATCGCGAGGCCGGCGAATCCGAGATCATCGTCGGCGCGCAACTCGATGCCGTGCTTGGACTTGCCGGTATCGCAGCGTTTGAAAATGCCGTGGTCGCCTACGAGCCGGTCTGGGCGATAGGCACCGGAAAAACCGCAAGTCCCGGCCAGGCGCAGGAGGTTCATGCCTTCATGCGTGACAAATTCTCAAGACAGGATGCTAGAATAGCCAGCTCGCTGCGGCTCCTGTACGGAGGCAGCGTAAAGGCCGCCAATGCTGGCGAACTGTTTGCCCAGTCCGATATCGACGGTGGACTGATTGGCGGCGCTTCGCTGGTGGCGGCCGATTTCCTTGCGATTTGTGAAGCGGCTTCGTCGGCTGCGAACCAGGGTTCCTGATTCAGATGTTCACGATCATTGCTCAAGTTTTCTATGTGCTGATTGCCATTTCGATGATCGCGCTCATTCTCATGCAGCGCGGTGCCGGTGCCGATGCAGGCTCGGGATTCGGCGGCGGCGCTTCCTCGACTGTCTTTGGTGCGCGTGGCTCGGCAAATTTCCTGTCGCGCAGCACGGCGGTCCTGGCCGGTTTGTTCTTCCTGCTCAGCCTCGGCATGGGCATGTATCACGGTCGTCCCGCCGCGGTTGGTGAATCCTCGGACGATCTTGGCGTGATGGCGGGCGTTGCCCCGAAGGTTCCGGCTCCGGCTTCCGGTGATGTACCGGCAGCTCCGGCGGCGGCACCGGCATCGACTGACGTACCAGCGCCAATGCCTGCACCTGCGGCGGACCAGCCGGCTCCCGAGCCAGCCAAGTCCGATGCGGCGCAGCCGGATAAAGCGAGGAAGGACGGAGCTTGATAGCGTTGCCCAGGTGGCGGAATTGGTAGACGCACTACCTTGAGGTGGTAGCGGCGAAAGCTGTGGGGGTTCGAGTCCCCCCTTGGGCACCAATATCATGTACAACCGTCGTTGCCGCACACTGCGGCAACCGCTGATGCGTCGAGGACGCGGAGGTGCAAGTGCTAGTCGAGTATTTCCCGGTCCTGCTGTTTCTCGTGGTGGCCACCGGCATCGGCATTGCGTTGCTGGTCCTTGGCAACCTGCTCGGACCGAAGAAGCCCGCGGCGGAGAAGCTTGCTCCGTACGAATGCGGCTTCGAGGCGTTCGAGGATGCGCGCATGAAGTTCGATGTGCGCTACTACCTGATCGCCATCCTGTTCATCATCTTCGATCTCGAAATCGCTTTCGTGATTCCCTGGGCCATCGTCTTCGATGAGCTTGGCGCGTTCGGCCTTGCCGAAATGGGCATGTTTGTCGGCTTGCTCGTGCTCGGCTTCGTCTATGTCTGGAAGAAGGGAGCTCTCGAATGGGAATGAGCGACACGATCGCGCGGGTGATGCACAACCCGACGCCGGCCGGCCCGGTGGACGACATCCTGCGCCCGGGCGACGACAATCCCCTGATCGAGCGTGGCTTCGTCACCGCACGCATGGACGAACTGGTCAACTGGGCGCGCACCGGTTCGATGTGGCCGGTGACCTTCGGCCTGGCCTGTTGCGCGGTCGAAATGATGCACGCGGGCGCGGCGCGCCTCGATCTCGATCGCAATGGCGTGATCTTCCGCCCGTCGCCGCGCCAGTCCGACGTCATGATCGTGGCCGGCACCCTGGTCAACAAGATGGCACCGGCACTGCGCAAGGTCTACGACCAGATGCCCGAGCCGAAATGGGTCATCTCGATGGGTTCCTGCGCGAACGGTGGCGGCTACTATCACTATTCGTATGCCGTGGTGCGTGGCTGCGACCGCATCGTTCCGGTCGATATCTATGTGCCGGGTTGTCCACCGACGGCCGAAGCACTGATCCACGGCATTCTGCAATTGCAGAAGAAGATCCGCCGCACCAACACGATCGCGCGCTGAGGACGAGGCATGAGCGAACCTGCATCCCTGGCACGCCGCCTCGACGTACAGCTTGGCCAGAAGATGGTCGGCAGCGTCGAGTCGCGCGGCGAAACGACGATCGAGGTGTTGCCCGAAAACTGGCTGGCCGTGGCACGCATCCTGCGCGATGACCCGGCCTGGCGATTCGAGCAGTGCATCGATGTCTGCGGCGTCGATTACCTGAGTTACGGCCAGACCGAATGGGACACCACCGATGTCTCGTCCGAAGGCTTCTCGCGCGGCGTCGAAGGCAAGGGCGCCGGCCGCTTCAACTGGGCGGATCGGCCCCGCAACACGGATATCCCGCGCCGCTTCGCGGTCGTCGTGCATCTGCTGTCGCTGGCCACGAACCAGCGCCTGCGCATGCGTGCCTTCTGCGTCGACGACGACGTCCCTTCGATGCCCTCGCTTGTCGATATCTGGCCGGCGGCCAACTGGTTCGAGCGCGAAGCCTTCGACCTGTACGGCATCGTCTTCGAAGGCCATCCGGACCTGCGCCGCATCCTCACCGACTACGGTTTCGTCGGGCATGCCTTCCGCAAGGATTTCCCGCTGATCGGCAACGTCGAGGTCCGCTACGATCCTGAAAAGAGACGCGTGGTCTATGAACCTGTCTCGATCGAGCCGCGCGTGCTCGTGCCACGCACGATCCGCGACGATTCGCGTTACGAGCAGGCCAGCGCCGAGCGCGAAGCGGGGATGAAGTAATGGAGGAAATCCGCAACTACACGATGAACTTCGGCCCGCAGCATCCGGCCGCGCATGGCGTATTGCGCCTCGTGCTGGAAATGGATGGCGAGACCGTGGTGCGCGCTGATCCGCATATCGGCCTGCTTCATCGAGGTACCGAGAAGCTCGTCGAATCAAAGCCATACAACCAGTCGATCGGCTACATGGATCGTCTCGACTACGTTTCGATGATGTGCAACGAGCACGCCTATGTGCGCGCGATCGAGAACCTGCTCGGCGTCGACGTGCCGGAACGCGCGCAGTGGATCCGCACGATGTTCGACGAGATCACGCGCATCCTCAATCATCTGATGTGGATAGGCTCGAACGCGCTTGATCTCGGTGCGATGGCGGTGTTCCTCTACGCGTTCCGCGAGCGCGAAGAGCTGATGGATTGCTACGAGGCGGTCTCGGGCGCGCGCATGCACGCGACCTATTATCGTCCGGGCGGTGTCTATCGTGATCTTCCCGCGGTGATGCCGAAGTACAAGGAATCGCGCTGGCACAAGGGTGATGATCTCAAGCGCTTCAACCAGTGGCGCGAAGGTTCGATGCTCGACTATCTCGAATCGTTCTGCGCCGATTTCCCGGGCAAGGTCGATGAGTACGAGGAGCTGTTGACCGGCAATCGCATCTGGAAACAGCGCACGGTCGATATCGGCGTCGTGCCACCCGATCTGGCCAGGGCCTGGGGCATGACCGGCCCGATGCTGCGCGGCTCCGGTATCGCCTGGGATCTGCGCAAGAAACAGCCGTACGCGAAGTATGCCGAGGTCGATTTCGATATCCCGGTCGGGGTCAATGGCGACTGCTATGACCGTTATCTCGTGCGCGTCGAGGAAATGCGCCAGTCCAATCGCATCATCCAGCAGTGCGTGGCCTGGCTGAAGGCCAATCCGGGGCCGGTGATCGTGCAGAACTACAAGGTCGCGCCGCCGAAGCGCGAAGAGATGAAGGACGACATGGAAGCCCTCATCCATCACTTCAAGCTGTTCACCGAAGGGTATTGCGTGCCGGCCGGCGAAACCTATGCGGCAGTCGAAGCGCCAAAGGGCGAGTTCGGCTGTTACCTGATTTCGGACGGTGCCAACAAGCCATTCCGCTGCAAGCTGCGCGCGCCGGGCTTCGCCCACCTGTCCTCGATGGACACGATCGTGCGCGGCCACATGCTCGCCGACGTCGTTGCCATGATCGGCACCTACGATGTCGTGTTCGGGGAGATTGATCGATGAAGGCGACCGGGACCTACAACCAGATCAAGGACGTCGATCCGCTGGCGTTGCTGAGGCCGCATACGCGCGAGCACATCGATGCGTGGGTGGCCAAGTTTCCGCCCGATCGAAAGCGTTCGGCGTTGATCCAGGCATTGTTCGTGACCCAGGAGCAGAACGGCGGTTTTCTCACCGATGAGCTGATCGTGGCGGTCGCCCGCTACCTCGACCTGCCCCAGGTATGGGCTTTCGAGGTGGCCAGTTTCTACTCGATGTTCGAGACTGGCCCGGTGGGTCGCAACAACGTTGCGATCTGCACGAATATCTCGTGCTGGCTCAATGGCGCCGAGGACCTCGTGCGGCATTGCGAGAAGAAGCTCGGTGCGAAGCTCGGCGAGAGCACGGCCGATGGCCGCATCTACCTCAAGCGCGAAGAGGAATGCCTGGCCGCCTGCTGCGGTGCGCCGATGATGGTCGTCAACGGCCACTATCACGAGAACCTCGATACCGAGAAAGTCGACAAGATCCTCGATTCATTGAAATGAACCCGTAGGAAGCGGCTTCAGCCGCGATGCTCTTGCCCTGCCTGCAAGCTGCCGCGCGATCAAAGCCGCTTTTGGATACAGAAGAACGAAGAGACCGTAATGGCATTCGGACCCGCTCCAAAAGATCACCAGGTCGTCTACACCACGCTGCATTTCGATCAGCCGTGGACGTACGACAATTACCTCAAGGTCGATGGCTACCAGGCCTGGAAGAAGATCCTTGCCGAAAAGCCCGATCCGGCGACGATCATCGACGAGCTCAAGAACAGTTCGCTGCGTGGTCGCGGCGGCGCCGGCTTTCCGACCGGCTTGAAGTGGTCGTTCATGCCGCGCAATGCGCCGGGGCAGAAGTACATCCTGTGCAATTCCGACGAATCCGAACCGGGCACCTGCAAGGATCGCGACATCCTGCGCTTCAATCCGCATGCGGTCGTCGAAGGCCTGGCCATCGCGTGCTACGCGACCGGCTCGACGGTGGCCTACAACTACCTGCGCGGCGAGTTCCACCATGAGCCGTTCGAGCATTTCGAACAGGCACTCAAGGATGCCTATGCGGCCGGGCTGCTTGGCAGGAACATCGGCGGATCCGGCATCGACGTCGATATCCATACCGCACTCGGCGCCGGCGCCTACATCTGCGGCGAAGAAACCGCGATGATGGAATCGCTCGAAGGCAAGAAGGGCCAGCCGCGCTTCAAGCCGCCGTTTCCAGCCAACTTCGGCCTGTACGGCAAGCCGACGACAATCAACAACACCGAGACCTATGCCTCGGTGCCGGCGATCCTGCGCAAGGGCGCGAGCTGGTTCCTCAACATCGGCAAGCCGAACAACGGCGGACCGAAGATCTTCTCGGTATCGGGTCACGTCGCGAAGCCAGGCAACTACGAGATTCCGCTCGGCACCTCGTTTGCCGATCTGCTTGAAACGGCAGGCGGCATGCGCAATGGCGCAAAACTCAAGGCCGTGATCCCGGGCGGTTCGTCGATGCCGGTGTTGCCCGGAGAGACGATGATGGCGATCACGATGGACTACGACGCGATCCAGAAGGCCGGCTCGGGCCTCGGCTCGGGCGCGGTCATCGTGATGGACGAATCGACGTGCATGGTGCGCGCATGCCAGCGCATTGCGCGTTTCTACTACGCGGAATCCTGCGGTCAATGCACGCCGTGCCGCGAGGGCACCGGCTGGATGTATCGCATGCTGACGCGCATCGTCGAGGGCAAGGCCGAGCTGGGCGATCTCGACACCTTGAAAGCCGCTGCCGGCCAGATCGAAGGACACACGATCTGCGCATTCGGCGAAGCAGCTGCCTGGCCGGTTCAGGGATTCCTGCGCCACTACTGGCATGAGTTCGAATACTTCATCGTGAATGGCCGGTCGATGGTCGGTGTGCACCTGGAGGATGCCGCATGAGCGCGCAGCCCGTGGCGACCGCTGTACCTCCAGATCACGTCACGATCGAGATCGACGGCAAGCCGACATTCGCGCCGAAGGGTTCGATGATCATCCAGGCGGCCGACCGCATCGGTATTGCGATACCGCGCTTCTGCTACCACGAGAAGCTCGCCATCGCCGCGAACTGCCGCATGTGCATGGTCGAGGTGGAAATGGGCGGTCGACCGATGCCGAAACCGCAACCGGCCTGCGCGACGCCGGTTGCCGACGGCATGAAGATCTTCACCCAGTCGCAGCGCGCGTTGTCCGCGCAGCGCAACGTCATGGAATTCCTGCTGATCAACCATCCGCTCGATTGCCCGATCTGCGATCAGGGCGGCGAGTGCGAGTTGCAGGACCTGTCGATGGGCTATGGCCGCTCGGTCAGCCGCTTCGTCGAAACCAAGCGCACGATCCCCGATGAGAACCTGGGGCCGCTCGTCGAAACCGAGATGACGCGCTGCATCCAGTGCACGCGCTGCGTGCGCGTGATGTCGGAAGTGGCAGGAACCCATGAACTTGGCGGCATGGAGCGTGGCGAGCGCCTGCAGATCGGCACCTACGTCGGCAAGCCGTTGATGAGCGAGCTGTCCGGCAATGTGATCGACGTCTGTCCGGTCGGTGCACTGACCAACAAGCCGTTTCGTTTCAGGGCGCGCGCCTGGGAATTGATCGCGCGCGAGTCGATCGGCTATCACGATGCGCTCGGTTCCAATCTGTGGTTGCATACGCGCCGCGGCGAAGTCCTGCGCACCGTCCCGCGCGACAACGAGGCGATCAACGAATGCTGGTTGTCGGATCGCGACCGCTACAGCCACGAGGGCCTGCGTTCGGCCGATCGCGCGACAGTGCCGATGATCCGCAAGAACGGCGAACTCGTGGAAACGACCTGGACCGAAGCATTGGCTTTCGTAGCCGACCATCTGCGCAAGGCGAGCGGTGACCTGGGTGCGCTGGTCGCGCCGCTGACTTCAAGCGAGGAAGGCCACCTGCTCGCGCGCCTGATCCGCGGCCTCGGCAGCGACGCCATCGATCATCGCTTGCGCCAGGTCGATTTCTCCGACGCGCCACGCGCAACGCCCTTCGAGACGGCATTTGCGGAGATCGAGAAGGCCAATGCGATCATTCTGATCGGCTGCAATCCGCGCCACGAGATCCCGCTGCTGAATCATCGCCTGCGCAAGGCGGTAAAGGCCGGGGCGAAGATCCACGTGATCAATCCGCTCGACTTTGATTTCAACTTCGCACTCGCCAGCAAGCAGATTCTCGCGCCGGCTGCCCTGCTCGATCGCATGCTTGTCCTCGCGCGGGCGGCCAGTGACGCCGGCAAGCTGCCGGCGCCGTCCCCGCTCGCGCGGGAATTCGGCAAGGTCGAAGCCAGTTCCCAGGCAAGCAGCCTGATCAGCCAGGTCAGCGATGCCACCGCTTCGCTCGTGATACTCGGCGAGGCAGCGGTGCAGCACGCCGATGCGGCCTGGTTGCGCGCGGCGGCGAAGTACATCGCGCGTGTGACGGGCTCCGGTTACAACGAGATTCCATCAGGCGCCAATGCGATCGGCCTGGCCGATGCGGGCGTCGCACCGCAGAAGGATGGTCGCAACGTGTCGGCGATGCTCGCGGATCCGCCGCGAAGCCTTGTCGTCTATCACGCGGGCTCGTCCGATTTTGCGACGCCAGCGGCGTTCGACCAGGCGCGCGGCAACGCGGATTTCCATCTCTACATCGGCGCCTACGCCTGCGACGGCGTGCGCGGCAAGGCGCATGCCGTCCTGCCGATCGGCCTGCCGCCCGAGATCGACGCGAGCTACACGAACCTCGATGGCACCGTGCAGTCGGTCGCAGCCGCGGCCAAGCTGCCGGGTGAGGCGCGCCCGGGCTGGAAAGTCCTGCGTGCGCTGGGCTCGGCACTCGCACTCGGTGGTTTCAGTTTCACTGAAATCGATGAAGTGCGCGCGCAGATGGCCAAGGCGCCGACAACGACATCCGGGCTCGGCGAGCGCAAGCACCGGGGCGTGGCGGCGGGAAGCTTCGAGCGCATCGCGACAACGGCGATCTATCGCAGCGATGCAGTCCTGCGCCGCTCACCGGCGCTCAATGCCCATCCACTCACGCGCGGCGCGCTTGTCTCGCTGAATCCGGCGGATGCGGCGGGGCTGGGTATGGCCAATGGCGACAAGGCGCGCGTCGATGACGCCGTGCTCGAAGTGCGTCTCGATCCCGGCGTTCCGGCAGGTGCGGCATGGATCGAGGCGGGCTACGCCGCAGCCGCGGGCATTCCAGGCCAGGGTTGCGCGCTCAGGATCGCGAGGATCTCCGCATGATCGACGCGCTGCACGATTCCCTGCTTGGTTATGGCAGTACCGGCCTGGTCGTCTGGACGGTGCTGAAGATCCTTGCCATTGCGGTTCCGGTGATCATCGCCGTCGCGATGTTCGTCTACTGGGAGCGCAAGGTCATCGGCTGGATGCATGTGCGCATGGGGCCGAACCAGATCGGCCCGTTCGGCCTGCTGCAGGCATTCGCCGATGTCTTCAAGCTGCTGTTCAAGGAAGTCATCCTGCCGACGAACTCGAACAAGGTGCTCTTCTTCCTGGCGCCGATGATCGCGCTGGTGCCGGCGCTGGCTGCGTGGTCGCTGGTCCCGTTCGACGCCGGCCTCGTGCTGGCCAATGTCAATGTGGGCTTGCTCCTGCTGCTGGCGATGACCTCGCTTGGCGTCTACGGCATCATCCTCGCTGGCTGGGCGTCGAACTCGCGCTACGCGATGCTCGGCGCGATGCGCGCGGCGGCACAGACCGTCTCCTACGAGATCGCGATGGGCTTCGCCCTGGTCAGCGTGATGATCCTGACCGGCAGCCTCAACCTGACCGACATCGTCATGGCGCAATCCGGCAGCAAGGGTTTCCTCGACTGGTACTGGCTGCCGCTGCTGCCGATGTTCGTGATCTATTTCATCTCGGGAGTCGCCGAAACCAACCGCGCACCGTTCGACGTCGCCGAGGGCGAGTCGGAAATCGTCGCGGGCTTCCATGTCGAATATTCCGGTTCCGCATTCGCGATCTTCTTCCTCGCCGAATACGCGAACATGATCCTGATCGCGTTCCTCGCCTCGGTCCTGTTCATGGGTGGCTGGCTGAGCCCGCTGCAGGGCTGGGTGACTGCCGATGTGCCGTGGATCGACTGGTTGTGGAAAGGCGGCTGGCAGTGGACCTTCATCAAGGCCTTCCTGTTCTCGTTCTTCTATCTGTGGTTTCGCGCCTCGTTCCCGCGCTACCGCTACGACCAGATCATGCGCCTCGGCTGGAAGGTGTTCATTCCGATCACGATCGCCTGGGTAGTCGTCGCGGCGTGCATGAAGTACTTCGGCCTCGTCACGATCGGCGCATGAACGAGCCAGGAATCCAAGCCAAGCCATGAACAGAGTCATCCATTATTTCAAGAGTCTGCTTCTGCTGGAGCTGCTGGCCGGCATGTGGCTGACCATCCGCTACATGTTCAAGCCGAAGTACACGATGCGCTACCCGGAAGAACACATTCCGAAGTCGAATCGCTTTCGCGGCCTGCACGCGTTGCGTCGCTATCCGAATGGCGAAGAGCGCTGCATCGCCTGCAAGCTTTGTGAGGCCGTCTGTCCGGCCCTCGCGATCACGATCGATTCGGAAATGCGCGAGGACGGCACGCGGCGCACGACGCGCTATGACATCGACCTGTTCAAGTGCATCTTCTGCGGTTTCTGCGAGGAATCCTGCCCGGTCGATTCGATCGTCGAGACGCACCTGCACGAGTATCACTTCGAGAAGCGCGGTGAAAACGTCGTCGACAAGATCCAGTTGCTCGCGATTGGCGACCGTTACGAAGGCGAGATCGCCGCGGCGCGCGCCCAGGATGCGGCGTTCCGATGAGCAGCCATGGAGAATCCGATGACATTTGAACTGGTCTGCTTCTATTTCTTCGGCGCAGTCGCCGCAGCGGCTGCCCTCGCCGTGATCAGCGTGAAGAATCCGGTGGTCGCTGCGCTCAGCCTTGTCCTGACGTTCTTCTCGATGGCCTGTGTCTGGCTGCTCGCGCAAGCGGAGTTCCTTGCGGTCGCGCTGGTCCTTGTCTATGTCGGCGCGGTCATGGTGCTGTTCCTGTTCGTGGTGATGATGCTCGATGTCGATTTCGCGCCGGTGCGCGAGGGTTTCGTGCGCTTCCTGCCGGTCGGCGTCGTTGTGGCCGGGGTCATGCTGACCGAGATGTTGATGATGATCGGCGTGCGCACGCTGCAGACGACGCCGACCGATGATCCGGCGCTGCTTGCGGGCATGTCGAACATGGAATGGCTGGGCCATACCCTTTTCCGCGATTTCCTGTTGCCGTTCGAAGTCGCCGCACTGATCCTGACGGTCGGCCTGATCGCGGCGATTCCGTTGACCCTGCGTCATCGCAGTGGCATCAAGACGCAGAATCCCGGACGTCAGGTCATGGTCAGGCGCGAGGATCGAATCCGCCTGGTCAAGATGCCGGCCGAGAAGAATCGGGAGGCGGCGCCGTGATCACTCTCGCGCATTTCCTTGCCCTCGGCGCGGTGCTTTTCTGCATCGCCGTGGCGGGCATCTTCATCAATCGGAAGAACGTCATCGTCCTGCTCATGTGCCTGGAGCTGATGCTGCTGGCCGTGAACACGAACTTCGTTGCGTTCTCGCGATTCCTCGGCGATCCGTCCGGGCAGGTTTTCGTGTTCTTCATCCTGACCGTCGCAGCCGCCGAGGCCGCGATCGGCCTGGCCATCCTCGTCGTCCTGTTTCGCAATCGCGCGACGATCGACGTGACCGACATCGACAAGCTGAAGGGTTGATTGATGATGCTCGACAAATCCATCCTGCTCACGATCGTGCTGGCGCCGTTGTTCGGCGCCGTGATCGCCGGCCTGTTCGGCAAGCGCATCGGTCGGGTCGGCGCACACAGCGTGACGATCGCCGGCGTGGGCTTGAGCTGCGCGCTTTCGATCTTTGTCCTCTACCAACTGGTCTGGGGCGGAGCCGTCACGTTCAACCAGAATCTCTACACCTGGTTCGAGATCGGCAGCACGAGTGCGAATATCGGTTTCCTGATCGATCGCCTGACCGCGATGATGATGGTCGTCGTGACCTTCGTTTCGTTGATGGTGCACGTCTACACGATTGGCTACATGGCCGAGGACGACGGCTACCAGCGCTTCTTCAGCTACATCGCGCTGTTCACGTTTTCGATGCTGATGCTGGTCATGAGCAACAACTTCCTGCAGCTGTTCTTCGGCTGGGAAGCGGTGGGCCTTGTGTCGTACCTGCTGATCGGCTTCTGGTTCAGGCGCCCGACCGCGATCTTCGCCAACATGAAGGCTTTTCTCGTCAATCGTGTCGGTGATTTCGGGTTCCTGCTCGGTATTGCCGGCGTGCTGATGTGGTTCGGTGGTTCGCTCGACTACAGCGCGGTGTTCGCCCACGCACAGGATCCTTCGGTCGACCTCGCCGCACGTTCGGTCGAACTGATCGCCGGGCATCCGTGGCACGTCGCCACGATCGTCTGCATCTGCCTGTTCATCGGCGCGATGGGCAAGTCCGCCCAGGTGCCTCTGCACGTCTGGCTGCCCGATTCGATGGAAGGCCCGACCCCGATTTCGGCCCTGATCCATGCGGCGACGATGGTGACCGCCGGCATCTTCATGGTTGCGCGCATGTCGCCGCTGTTCGAGTTGAGCGAGACGGCGTTGACCTTCGTCCTCGTGATCGGCGCGACCACGGCCCTGTTCACCGGCCTGATTGGCGTCGTGCAGAACGACATCAAGCGCGTGGTCGCCTATTCGACCCTTTCCCAGCTTGGCTACATGACCGTCGCGCTTGGCGTATCGGCCTATTCGGCGGGCGTGTTCCACTTGATGACACACGCGTTCTTCAAGGCCTTGCTGTTCCTCGGCGCAGGCTCGGTCATCATCGCGATGCACCACGAGCAGGACATGCGCCACATGGGTGGCTTGCGCAAGTACATGCCGATCACGTGGATCACGATGTGGATAGGCTCGCTGGCCCTGGCTGGCGCGCCGGGCTTTGCCGGCTTCTTCTCGAAGGATGCAATCATCGAGGCGGTCGGGGAATCGCATCGCGCCGGCGCCGGTTATGCGTACTTCTGCGTGCTGGCCGGGGTCTTCATCACCGCGCTGTACAGTTTCCGCCTGCTCTACATGACGTTCCACGGCAAGGAGCGTTTTGTCGTCGATCCGGTCAAGCAGCATCATGGCCATGACGACCACGAGCACCACGCACCTGGCCATCTCGCCCATGCGCCGCATGAATCCCCATGGGTCGTGACCCTGCCGCTGGTGTTGCTCGCGATCCCGTCGATCGTGATCGGATTCCTGACCATCGGACCGATGCTGTTCGGCGACTATTTCGGTGATGCGATCTTCGTGCATGAAGCGAACAACGTCCTCGCCGAACTCGGGCATGAGTTCCATGGCGCGTTCGCAATGGTGCTGCATGGCTTCACCCAGGCTCCGTTCTGGATCGCATTCGCTGGTTTCGCCACCGCGACGTACATCTGGCTTTTCAATCCGGGCATCGCCGACAAGGCCGAGAACGTGCTGCGGCCGGTCCATTCGATGCTTGCCAACAAGTACTGGATCGACAACCTGTATCAGGCCGTATTCGCGCGCGGCGGCACGGCGCTCGGCCGTGGACTCTGGCGCGGCGGCGACGCGAGCCTGATCGATGGCGCGATCGACGGTTCGGCCAGCCTGGTCGATCAACTGTCGGCCGTCGTGCGCCGGGTCCAGTCCGGTTATCTCTACCACTACGCCTTCGCGATGATCCTCGGCCTGATCCTGCTGCTTGGCGGATCATGGTGGTTGTTCATGCGCATCGCTGCCTGATCGACGGGGAATGACGACCACCATGGCTCACTGGCCTCTTCTCAGCATCCTGATCTGGTTGCCGATCATCGGCGCCGTCGTCGTGCTTCTGCTCGGGCGCGACCCGCGCGTGGCACGCTGGCTCAGCGTGCTTGTCGCGCTGGCGACCCTGGCCGCCAGCATCCCGCTCTATCTTGGCTACGACGCCGTCGCGGGCGGCATGCAATTGACCGAATCGCATGTCTGGATCGAGGCGCTGAAGGTCAACTACGCGCTCGGTGTCGACGGCATTTCGGTCGCCCTGATCGTGTTGACCACGTTTACCAGCGTGCTCGTGATCATCGGATCGTGGGGGCCGATCGACAAGCGCGTCTCGCAATACATGGCGGCGATGCTGGCGCTCGAAGGCATGTTGATCGGCGTGTTCGCGGCGACCGATGCGCTGCTGTTCTACGTGTTCTTCGAGGCCATGCTGATTCCGATGTTCATCATCATCGGCATCTGGGGCGGTCCACGACGCGTCTACGCGACGCTCAAGTTCTTCATCTACACGTTCCTCGGTTCGATCTTCATGCTGATCGGACTGATCTACCTACACATGAAGACCGGCGAGTTCTCGCTGCAGGCCTTCGCCCAGGCCGGACTCGGCACGAAGGAACAGGCGTGGTTGTTCTTCGCCTTCCTGATCGCGTTCGCGATCAAGGTGCCGATGTGGCCCGTGCATACCTGGTTGCCGGATGCGCACGTCGAGGCACCCACGGGTGGTTCGGTGATCCTTGCCGCGATCATGCTCAAGGTCGGTGGCTACGGTTTCATCCGCTTCTCGCTGCCGATCACGCCGGATGCATCGCAGGAATATGCCTGGGTAGTCATCGCGATGTCGCTGATCGCGGTGGTCTACATCGGTTACGTCGCGCTCGTCCAGGACGACATGAAGAAGTTGATCGCCTATTCGTCGATCGCCCACATGGCCTTCGTCACCCTCGGCATCTTCATCACGCTGGCGCTGGTTCGCGTGCATGGCAATACCGATGCCGCACGGCTCGGCATGCAGGGTGCGATGGTCCAGATGATCTCGCACGGTTTCGTGTCAGGCGCGATGTTCTCGTGCATCGGCGTGCTCTACGATCGCCTGCATTCGCGCATGATCCGCGACTACGGCGGCGTAATGAACGTGATGCCGTGGTACGGCGCCTTCTTCGTGCTTTTCGCGATGGCCAATTGCGGGCTTCCGGGAACCAGCGGCTTTGTCGGGGAGTTCATGGTCATCCTGGCCGCGTTCCAGGACAATTTCTGGATCGCCGCGGTCGCTGCCTTCACCTTGATCATCGGTGCGGCCTACACGCTGTGGCTGGTCAAGCGCGTGATCTTTGGCGAAGTGACGAATCCGAAGGTCGCGAAGTTCAAGGATCTCGATGCGCGCGAATGGATCGTGCTTGGATCGTTCGCGGCTGCGGTACTCGTCGTCGGCGTTTATCCGAAGCCACTGACCGACCTGATGGACAGCTCGGTGCTGCAGATCGTCAACGCGCTGATGCTGAGCAAGGCTTGAGAATCCGATGACAACGCCATTCAATCCCGCCGATCTTCTCGCAATCCTGCCCGAGCTGGTCCTGCTCGGGGCGACCTGCGCAATCCTTCTGATCGACCTGTTCCTCAAACCGGGCCAACGCGACATCACGCATTGGCTTTCGATCGCGGCACTCGCAATGACCGCGTACTTTGTCTGGCGTGGCGCGCCGGACCTCCGCCAGGCCACGACGGCGTTCAACGGCATGTTCCTGCATGACGGCATCAGCGTGGTGCTCAAGCAGTTCGTCCTGCTGATGAGTGGCCTTGGCCTGCTCTACGGGCGCAACTACATGCGTGAGCGCAAACTGCTGATCGGCGAGTTCTACCTGCTGATCCTGTTCGCGACCCTTGGCATGATGCTGCTGGTTTCGGCCGGCAGCCTGATCAGCGCCTACCTCGGCCTCGAACTGCTCGCACTGTCCTCGTATGCATTGGTCGCGCTGAATCGCGATTCGGCGATTTCCGCGGAAGCGGCGATCAAGTACTTCGTGCTCGGCGCACTCGCGTCGGGCTTGCTGCTGTACGGCATGTCGATGGTTTACGGTGCGACCGGCACGCTCGAGCTGGCGCGCATCAGTGCGTCGATCGGCCAGGTCGAGCATCCGGGCTGGCTGGCTTTCGGCCTGGTTTTCATCGTCGCCGGCATCGCTTTCAAACTCGGTGCGGCGCCGTTCCACATGTGGTTGCCCGATGTCTACCAGGGCGCACCGACCTCGGTTACGGTATTCATCGGATCGGCTCCGAAGCTCGCGGCCTTCGGCCTCGCCTATCGTCTGCTCGAAGGCGGTCTCGGTGGCCTGAGTGGGCACTGGACCCTGATGCTGGCGATCCTCTCGGTTTTTTCGCTGGCCATCGGCAATCTTTTCGCGATCGCACAGTCCAATCTCAAGCGCATGCTCGCCTATTCGACGATCTCGCATGTCGGTTTCCTCCTGCTCGGATTCGTCGGCGCGATGCCTGCGGGGTACTCCGCGGCGATGTTCTATGCGATCAGCTACTCGCTGACCGCCGCAGTCGCGTTCGGCATGATCGCGTTGCTCGCGCGCACGGGTTTCGAATGCGAGGAAATCGAAGACTTCAAGGGTCTCAACCAGCGCAGCCCCTGGTACGCGGGAATCATGGCGATCGCGATGTTCTCGCTGGCCGGCGTGCCGCCCCTGTTCGGCTTCTTCGCCAAGCTGCTCGTGCTCAAGGCGGCCATCGATGCCGGTTTTCTCTGGCTCGCGATCGTCGCGATCGTATTCGCGATCATCGGCATCTACTACTACCTGCGCGTGGTCAAGGTCATGTACTTCGACACGGCCGGCGACGCCACGGAACTTCCCCTGCCTGCAGACCTGCCGATGCGCTGGGTCATCTCCCTGAACGGGCTGGCCCTGATCGTGCTCGGTTTTGCCTGGGGACCGCTGTTTGACTGGTGCAATCGCGCTTTCGGCATCTAGGTTTCCGCTGCTTCGCGGCAACAGACCCGGTCCAGGCTTGATCGGCGCTGCCTCGGGTCAACCGCAGGCAAGCTGGTCATCATCAAGAATGCACAGCGATTGCCTTGCGCGATTCCCGGCAGGTGGTTAGAATGCGCGGCTCTGATGCGGGGTGGAGCAGTCTGGCAGCTCGTCGGGCTCATAACCCGAAGGTCGCAGGTTCAAATCCTGCCCCCGCTACCAGGTTTCCAGCGAAGGGCCACTGCGGTGGCCCTTCTGCCGGAAAGGCGCAGGATGCGCGATCACCGATGCCGGAGAAGCAAGACAACGGTGAATTCTGGAATGGGCCTTGCGCCCATTTTTTTTTGGCGAAATTTGCAGCGGGATCACGAATCGCAGTGACGAACGAGAAACTCAATGAACTTCTGACTCCGCTGGTCATCGACCTCGGCCTGGAATTCGTTGGCATCGAGTTCAGTCCGAGTAGGGGCAGCAGCCTGTTGCGCGTCTTCATCGATGCGCCGGAGCGCCCGGTCACGATCGACGACTGCGAACGCGTAAGCCGCGAGATTTCCGCGTTGATGGACGTGAATGATCCGATCGAGGGCCACTACACGCTCGAGGTCTCGTCGCCCGGCATCGATCGACCGTTGTTCACGGTGGAACATTTCACGCGTTTCATCGGCAGCGAGGCGAAGCTCAATGTCGCCCTGCCGATCGATGGAAGGCATCGTTTTCAAGGCCTGATCAAGGGCGTTGAAGGCGATCGCATCCATCTCGACCAGGATGGCAAGGACGTGCACATCGCCCATGCCAATATCGTCAAGGCAAAGCTGGTGCCGGATTATGTCGCGCTGGGTTTTGGCGCGGCGCCGAAGAAGAACGAACACCTCGGGGCGCGCAAGCGCGCCCCGAAACACAAGTGAGGCTGCCGCGGCAGTCGCTCAGGAGTTGAACTGATGAGCAAAGAATTGTTGCTGGTAGTCGATGCGGTCGCCAACGAGAAGGGCGTTTCCAAGGACGTCATTTTCGAGGCCATGGAAGCGGCGCTCGCGTCGGCGGCAAAGAAGCGCTACCCGAACGAGGAAGTCCTCGCCCGCGTCGCGATCGACAAGCACTCCGGTGAGTACGAGACGTTCCGCCGCTGGGAAGTGGTGGCCGACGATGTGGTCATGGAATCGCCCGACTGGCAGATCCGCCAGATGGATGCGCTCGACGTCAAGCCGGACAGCGTGGTCGGCGAATTCATCGAGGAGCAGATCGAGAATCCCGAGTTCGGTCGCATTGCCGCCCAGGCGGCCAAGCAGGTCATCGTGCAGCGCGTACGCGAAGCGGAACGCGCGCAGATCGTCGATGCCTATGCCGATCGTGTCGGCGAACTGATCACCGGTATCGTCAAGCGTGTCGAGCGTGGCAATCTCTATATCGATCTCGGCGGCAACGCCGAAGCCTTCATTCCCCGCGACAAGGCGATTCCGCGCGAAGCGGTCCGCGCCGGCGATCGCGTGCGTGGCTACCTGTTCGAAGTGCGTTCGGAACCACGTGGTCCGCAGTTGTTCATCTCGCGCACCGCTCCGGAATTCATGATCGAGCTGTTCAAGCTCGAAGTCCCGGAAGTCGGCCAGGGCCTGGTCGAGATCAAGGCCTGCGCACGTGATCCGGGCGACCGCGCCAAGATCGCCGTCCTCGCCCACGACCACCGAACGGATCCGATCGGCGCCTGCATCGGCATGCGCGGCTCGCGCGTGCAGGCGGTATCGAACGAACTCAATGGCGAACGAATCGACATCGTGCTGTGGAACGACAATCACGCCCAGTTCGTGATCAATGCAATGGCGCCTGCCGAAGTGCAGTCGATCATCGTCGACGAGGAAAAGCACTCGATGGATATCGCGGTTGCCGAGGACAAGCTGTCCCAGGCGATCGGTCGCGGTGGCCAGAACGTGCGACTGGCAAGCAAGTTGTCCGGCTGGCAGCTCAACGTGATGACCGCTGATCAGGTCCGCGAAAAGAGCGAGAGCGAACAGGAGGCCGCACGTGCCCTGTTCGTCGAGAAACTCGAAGTCGACAACGAGATCGCGCAGATCCTCGTCCAGGAAGGCTTCTCGACCGTCGAGGAAATCGCCTACGTGCCGACCGCGGAGCTGCTCGCGATCGACGGTTTCGACGAGGACATCGTCGAGGAATTGCGCGCACGCGCACGCGACGCACTGTTGACCGATGCGCTGGCAGTCGAGGAGGGCATCGAGGAACACAAGCCGGCCGACGATCTGCTGGCGGTCGAAGCGATGGATGAAGGGGTTGCCTACGAGCTTGCCCAGCATGGCATCGTGACTCGCGCGGATCTCGCCGATCTCGCGACGGATGAACTGGTCGAACTCGCCATCGAAGGCATCGACGAGGAACGCGCGGCGGCATTGATTATGGCGGCACGCGATGCCTGATCCCGTCACCACCGACTGCAGCGGAAGGTTCCGTTGCGGAGTGATGAAGGGTGTGTGGCAATCGCGGGCAGGTCAGGAGTAGAGAGAATATGTCGGATGTAACGATCAAGCAGTTGGCCACGGTCCTGGGTACGCCAGTGGACAAGCTGCTCACGCAGCTTGCGGAAGCTGGCATGAGTTTCACCGACCCGGAGCAATCGATCAGCAGTACCGAGAAGGTCAAGCTGCTCGGGTTCCTGCGCCGCAATCACGGCAAGGCCGATGCGTCGAGCGAAGACAGTGCGCCGAAACAGGTGACCCTGAAACGGCGTACGGTCAGCGAACTGACGGTCAATCCCGGACAACGCGGCGCGGCGACCAAGACCGTCAACGTCGAGGTTCGCCAGAAGCGCACCTACGTCAAGCGCAGCGTAGTCGAGGATCAGGGCAAGTCGCTCGATCCCGAGCGCGAGGACGCCTTGCGCAAGCTTGAAGAGTCGCAGGCAAAGCGTGACGCCGAAGACCAGGTGCGTCAGGACGCTGATCGTCGCCGACATGAAGAAGAGGCGAAGGTCCGCGCAGCCGAGGAAGCGAAGCAGAAGGCCGAGGAAGCAGCCCGTGCCGCCGCCGCCGAGGTGGAGCTGAAGGCGAAGGATGACAGTGCCGACGAGGCAGACAGCGATCCGGTGGTTGCAACGGCCGGAGCCGCCGTCGAGCGCCCCCGCCGCAGCGAGGACCGTACAGGCCCGGTGTCCGAAGGCGCAGGACGTCACGGCAAGCCCAAGCATGCCAGTGGCCATCGTGGTCGCGATGGCGACAGCTCGCCGCCGTCCAAAAAGTATTTTGGCAACGAACTGCATCTTTCGCAGGAAGGCAGTGCGCGCCGTACCGGCCGCAAGAAGCCGCGTGCGCGCCCCGCCGAACCGTCGCGGTCTTCCGGTACGCATGGATTTTCCCGCCCTTCGGCACCTGTTGTGCGTGAAGTAGAGATCGGCGAGACGATCAGCGTGGCCGATCTGGCCCAGCGCATGGCGGTCAAGGGCGCTGAAGTGGTCAAGACCCTGTTCAAGATGGGCGTGATGGCGACGATCAACCAGGTCATCGACCATGACACCGCGCAACTCGTCGTCGAGGAGCTCGGGCACACCGCGGTCAAGGCTTCGCCGAACGATGCGGAAGTCGATCTGCTCGCGCATGCAGAGACCACGGGCACGGCCGAATCGCGGCCGCCGGTGGTGACGATCATGGGACATGTCGATCACGGCAAGACCTCGCTGCTCGACACGATTCGCCGCACCAAGGTCGCCTCCGGCGAAGCGGGTGGCATCACCCAGCACATCGGTGCCTACCACGTCGAGACGCCGAAGGGTGTCATCACCTTCCTCGACACGCCGGGCCACGCGGCATTCACCTCGATGCGCCAGCGTGGCGCGCAGGCGACCGACATCGTGATCCTTGTCGTCGCTGCCGACGATGGCGTGAAGCCGCAGACGATCGAGGCGATCAAGCACGCGCGTTCGGCCAAGGTGCCGTTGATCGTCGCGATGAACAAGATGGACAAGCCCGAGGCGAATCCGGACAACGTGAAGCAGGGTCTGGCCCAGCACGAAGTCATGTCCGAGGACTGGGGCGGTGACGTGCAGTTCGTGCCGGTTTCGGCGAAGGCGGGCACCGGTATCGACGACCTGCTCGAAGCGATCTCGCTGCAGGCCGAATTGATGGAACTGACCGCCGTGCGCGAAGGCCGCGCCTCGGGTGCGGTCATCGAGTCGAGTCTCGACAAGGGACGCGGCCCGGTCGCGACCGTGCTGGTCCAGCAGGGCACCTTGAAGAAGGGTGATTTCGTCGTCTGCGGTGTCGAATACGGTCGCGTGCGCGCATTGTTCGACGAGACCGGCGCACAGATCGACGAAGCGGGTCCGTCGATTCCGGTGCAGCTGCTCGGTCTTTCCGGCGTTCCCGAAGCGGGCGACGATTTCGTCGTCGTCGCCGACGAGCGCCTGGCCAAGGATGTCGCCAGCCAGCGTGACGCCAAGCGTCGCGAGACCCGCCTCGTCGCGGCCGCCGGCAACCGCATGGAAGACGTGCTCGCGCAGATGGGCCAGGGCGAGGGCCAGTTGTCGCTCAACCTCGTCATCAAGGCCGATGTGCAAGGTTCGGTCGAGGCATTGCGCCAATCGCTGACCGCGCTCAGCAACGACATGATCCGGATCAACGTGATCTCCTCGGGCGTCGGCGGCATCACCGAGTCCGATGCGACTCGTGCGGCGTCATCGAAGGCCACGATCATCGGCTTCAATGTGCGTGCGGATGCGGCGGCGCGGCGTGTCGTCGAGTCGAGTGGTCTCGATCTGCGTTATTTCTCGATCATCTATGACGTGATCGACCAGGTGAAGCAGGTTGCTACAGGTCTGCTTGGCGTGGAGATCCGCGAGGAGATCATCGGTATCGCCGAAGTCCGCGACGTGTTCCGTTCGTCGAAGTTCGGCGCGGTCGCGGGCTGCATGGTCATCGAGGGCTCGGTCAAGCGAAACAAGCCGATCCGCGTGTTGCGCGACAGCACGGTGATCTTCGAAGGCGAGCTCGAGTCGCTGCGGCGCTTCAAGGAGCTGGTCGACGAGGTGCGCAATGGCACCGAGTGCGGCATCGCGGTCAAGCAGTACAACGATGTCAAGGCTGGCGACCAGATCGAATGCTTCGAGCGCATCGAAGTGCAGCGGACGCTGTGAGGAGCCGGTAAGCCATGGCCGACTTTACCCGCTCCGATCGTGTTGCCGTGCAGTTGCGCAAGGAAATTGCGGTGCTCGTGCATGCGGCCGTGCGCGACCACGCCCTGCCATCGGTCAGCGTCTCGGATGTCGAGGTGACCAAGGATCTGGACCTGGCCAAGGTATTCGTCACTACCTTGCTGTCCGAGGAATCGAAGCTCGCGGTGAAGGCCCTCAACGAGATGGCTTTCGAGTTCCGCCGCGAGCTGTCGCGGACGCTGAAGATGCGGCGCGTTCCCGAGATCCGTTTCCACTACGACGATTCGGTCGACAACGGCGAGCGCATCGAACACCTGCTGCGTGAGAACGCGCCGAAAGCGAAAGAAAGCTGAGCGGCATGCGGCGTGCGGCAAAGATTCGTTGGCGTGATGTGCACGGCATCCTCCTGCTCGACAAGCCGGCAGGATTGAGTTCGAACCAGGCCCTGCAGAAGGTCCGCCAGCTTTTCCGGGCGGCCAAGGGCGGGCATACCGGGAGTCTCGATCCGCTGGCAACCGGCTTGCTGCCGATCTGCTTCGGCGAGGCGACCAAGATCGCCGGCCTGTTGATCGGTTCGAGCAAGGCCTACGAGACCGAATGCCTGCTCGGCGTCTGTACCGACAGTGCCGATGCGAATGGCAATGTTGTCGAAACCAGACCGGTTCCAGAACTCGACGCGGATACGATCGAGCGGGCCCTGTCGGCGTTTCGCGGCGACATCCTGCAGGTCCCGCCGATGTATTCCGCGCTCAAGCGCGATGGCGAGCGGCTCTACCAGTTGGCACGGCGTGGCGAAAGCATCGAGATCGAGCCGCGTGCGGTCGCAGTGCATCGGTTCGACCTCTGCGAAAGGCAGGGAAATCGCCTGCGCCTGTACGTCGAGTGCGGATCAGGTACCTATGTGCGCAGTCTCGTGCGTGATCTCGGCGAAGCATTGGGCTGCGGCGCGCATGTCACTGCCTTGCGACGGCTATGGGTCGATCCGTTTCGATCGCCGGAGATGGTGATGCTGGAGCAGTTGGAAGCCCTGTCCGCGGAAGGCATCGAGGCGCTCGACAGCCTGTTGCTGCCGATCGAGGCGGGTCTGGCGGCTTATCCGGAGGTGATCCTGGATGAAGCGCAGGGCAGGCGGTTGGCCCAGGGGCAGGCTGTTCAGCTTGGCCGCGACGCCGGAACCTGCCTCGCGAGATCCGTCGACGGGCGGCTTCTTGCGGTCGCTGAAACGTGGCCGGACGGCCTTTTGCGGACGCTCAGGGGCTTCAATCTCGGCTGATCGCGGCGATCCGGCGCATCGGCATCGCCCAGACAACTTGTTGCAATGCACCTTTGCCAGCTAAAATAGGTAGCTTTCCCGGCCAAAAACTTCAACGCGGGGCGTTGGCAACTGTCACCGGCTGGTGGCCGTTCCGAAGCCTCGCCCTCGTTCCATAAGGGTTTTCATCATGTCGCTCAACGTCGAAACAACCAGCAAGATCATCGCCGATTACGGCCGTGTTGCCAACGATACCGGTTCACCGGAAGTCCAGGTCGCATTGCTCTCGGCCCGCATCGAACATCTTTCCAAGCACTTCGCCGATCACGACAAGGATCATCATTCGCGTCGCGGCCTGCTCAAGATGGTCAACCAGCGTCGTCGCCTGCTCAACTACCTCAAGAGCAAGGACAACGACCGCTACAAGACGCTCATCGAACGTCTCGGCCTGCGCAGGTAACTCTTGCGTTCGATGTACGTGCGCGTTCATGCATGAACGCTGCACGAATTTCATTCTCGCGGGGTCTTGCTCGACGCGGCATGACACAGCAGGGCGACCATCCATTGCGGTACGTGTGCGTTCATCCTTGAACGCAGCGCAAGCAAGCAACAGTGCGAGCGTGAAGATCAACGCGGGACGAGAGATCAACAGCGACCATCCTTGGCCGCACTCTTAAGAAGAAGCGACGGCGTTCCAGAGGGAGCGCCCTTGCGTCAACGAACCGGGACAAAAACGTGGCGAAAGTAACCAAGACATTCCAGTACGGCAATCATCAGGTCACACTGGAGACGGGCGAAATCGCTCGCCAGGCCAGCGGTGCCGTGGTCGTCAAGATCGGCGATACGGTAGTGCTGGTCACCGCAGTCGGTGCCAAGTCGGCGCGCGAGGGGCAGGATTTCTTCCCCCTCACCGTCGACTACCAGGAGAAGTTCTACGCCGGCGGCCGCATTCCGGGCGGATTCTTCAAGCGCGAAGGACGCCAGACCGAGAAGGAAACCCTGACCTCGCGCCTGATCGATCGTCCGATCCGCCCGCTGTTCCCCGAGTTCTTCCGCAACGAAGTGCAGATCATCGCCACCGTCATGTCGATGAACCCCGAGATCGATGGCGACATCCCGGCCCTGCTCGGCGCTTCCGCCGCGCTGGCGCTGTCCGGCCTGCCGTTCAACGGCCCGATCGGCGCCGCCAAGGTCGGCTATGCCAACGGCAACTACATCCTGATGCCGTCGGCAACCGAGCTGAAGACCTCGGAGCTCGAGCTCGTCGTCGCGGGCACCGCGAATGCCGTGCTGATGGTCGAGTCGGAAGCCAAGTTGCTGAGCGAAGACGTCATGCTCGGTGCAGTCGTGTTCGGCCACAACGCCGCCAAGCAGGCGATCCAGGCGATCAATGAGTTCGTCGCCGAAGTCGGCAAGAAGTCGTTCTCGTGGACGGCACCGGAGCGCAACCAGGGCATCGTCGATGCGATCAGGAATGCCGTTGGCGATCGCCTGACCGCAGCCTACGCCGTGGTCGACAAGATCGAGCGCCGCGACGCGATCAGTGCATTGAAGAAGGACGTCGTCGCCGGGCTCAAGGCCGATGCCGAAGCGAACGGCTGGGCAGCTGCCGACCTCGCCAAGGAATTCTCCGAACTTGAGTACACCACGCTGCGCGCGTCGGTGCTTGCCACAAAGAAGCGCATCGATGGCCGCAAGCTTGATGATGTTCGCGCGATCACGATCCGCACCGGCGTGCTGCCACGCACGCATGGTTCCGCCTTGTTCACGCGCGGAGAGACGCAGGCCCTGGTCACGGTCACCCTCGGTACCGGCCGCGATGCGCAGATCATCGACGCCGTCGAAGGCGAATCGAAGGATCCGTTCCTGTTCCACTACAACTTCCCTCCGTACTCGGTCGGTGAAGCGGGCCGCATGATGGGCCCGAAGCGCCGCGAGATCGGACATGGCCGTCTGGCCAAGCGCGGCGTACTCGCCGTGAAGCCCTCGATCGAGGATTTCCCGTACGTGCTGCGCGTGGTCTCCGAGATCACGGAATCGAACGGTTCCTCGTCGATGGCCTCGGTCTGCGGATCGTCGCTCGCGATGATGGATGCCGGCGTGCCGCTGAAATCGCCGGTTGCCGGTATCGCCATGGGCCTGGTCAAGGAAGGCAACGATTTCGTCGTGCTCTCCGACATCCTCGGCGACGAGGATCACCTCGGCGACATGGATTTCAAGGTGGCCGGCAGTGCCGATGGCATCAGCGCGCTGCAGATGGACATCAAGATCGACGGCATCACCGAAGAGATCATGAAGGTCGCGCTGGCCCAGGCCAAGCAGGGTCGCCTGCACATCCTCGGCGAGATGAACAAGGCGCTCGGCGCCGCGCGCACCGAGATGAGCGAGTTCGCGCCGCGCTTGCTGACGATGCGCATCCACCCCGACAAGATCCGCGAAGTGATCGGCAAGGGCGGTTCGGTGATCCGTTCGATCACCGAGGAAACCGGCACCACGATCGACATCACCGATGACGGCACCATCGTCATCGCCTCGGTCAATCGTGCGGCGGCCGACGAGGCCAAGAAGCGCATCGAAATGATCGTTTCCGACGTCGAGCCGGGCCGGATCTATGAAGGCAAGGTCGCCAAGCTCATGGACTTCGGTGCATTCGTCACCATCCTGCCGGGCAAGGACGGCCTCGTCCACGTCTCGCAGATTTCCAACGAACGCGTCGAAAAGGTTTCCGACAAGCTCAAGGAAGGCGATATCGTCAAGGTCAAGGTGCTCGAAGTCGACAAGCAGGGTCGCATCCGCCTGTCGATGAAGGCCGTCGAGGAAGGCGAGGGCGTCACGCCCTGATTCTTCGCGACAGGTGAACAGGAAAAGCGGGCTTCGGCCCGCTTTTTGTTTGCCCCGATCGTTGTGGCGATTGGAGCGACAAGCGGTTCTCCGCGCCGATTTTCCAGGCGCCTGCCAGTTCGCGCAGCGGGACGCCGCATTTCAAATCGCAGGCTTGATCACCGCTGCCGATGTGGTTCTTGACCTTGGCCAGGGCCGAATCATCGAGAAAGCGCGTTCCGGCGATTTCGGGTTTCCCAGCGTGACCCGGCACGAGCATCCGGGTGAACGTGCTCACCCTCATCTTTGCATTGCAGGTTTTCCGACGCATTCCTGACGCCGGGCGGGCCCCGTGCAGGCGTCGCGGACTTTCGGTCTCGGCGACGGGGCGGCATGAAGTTTGCTAGGGATTGCCTGCGCGATGTCGGTGCCAGCATGGCGCCGCGTGTCCCATACCTCATGCGGCCAGTACCAGGGCGACGACTGCAATCGCCGGGCGTGGTGTCGCGAGTATGCCGATTCGGCTAGGCTGTCACGAACATCGGAAGGATATGCAGGTGTTTCAATCACGGGGGAGCTTGTTCGTCCTGTTTGCCGGTCTCTTCGTCGGCATGGCATGGATCGGCACGGCGCGCGCGAGCGAATCGGCCGGCCTGCTCGTGCTCGGGCGGGTCAGCGACGATCCCAAGTCACAGTACGAACCGATGAAGGCCCTGCTCGACTATGTGGTCGAGCGCATGGGTGACGTCGGTATCCATGAAGGTCGCATCCTGATGGCGCGCGACCCGGTGCAGATGACCAGTTACCTGCGTCGCGGACGCGTGGACTGGGTATCCGAAACCGGCGCAGGTGCCGTGCTGCTGCAACGCCGGGCCGGGGCAGAGACGCTCGTGTTGTCCGAGCGAAACGGTATCCGCCGCTATCACACGATCTATTTCGCCCGCCGCGACGGTGCGGTCAAATCGATCGACGAATTGCGCGGCCATCGCATCGCGTTCCAGAACCGCACATCGACCAGTGCGTACTACGTCCCCGCGATGGAACTGCTTGAGCGCGGCATGCGGATGGAGATTCTCGGTTCGCCGTCGGATCCGCCGGTGCCTGATTCGGTCGGCTACGTGTTCGCGCGCACCGAGCGCAATATCGCCACCTGGGTGCACAAGCGCGTGGTCGATGTCGGCGTCGTCAGCAACCTGGACTGGTCCAACCCGCAGCATGTCCCCGAGTTCTTCAAGAGCGATCTCGTGATCCTGCGCGAAAGCGGCGACGTGCCGCGTGGCGTCGAGATCGTCCGCGAAGGCCTTGCCCCCAAGGTACGTGCACGCCTGCGCGAAGTGCTGCTGGCGATGGCGGATGATCCCGCTGCGGGCGCGATTCTGGATCGTTTCCATCAATCCTTGCGCTTTTTCGATCTGGACGAGCGCGATCGTCGCGATCTCGAACGCCTGCGTGCGGGCGTTGCCCATGTCGGCGCGGAGATCGAATGATGCGCCGCTTCGGCCTGCAGGCAAGATTCATTGTCCTCGTCGCTGTTGCGCTGGTCGTTTCCGCGACCGCGCTCGGCCTGCTGCTGCAGCGACAATGGGCGTTGCGCAACCAGGTGCTGGATCTCAGTCGCGAGTCGATCCAGCATCTCGTGCTCGATCGCCTGCGCGAGCAGGCACAGTCAGTCGGCACGAACACGGCCGAAGCGCTCGTCAACCCGCTCTACAATTTCGATCTCGAAATCATCGGGCGCGTCGTCCGCGACGTGCTCGTGCAGCCCGATGTGAAGTACGTGACCGTGTACGACACGACCGGGGCGACCATCCATGATGGTACCGATGCGATCGCCGGTTACGGACAGGTCATGTCGGATGCGCTGGCGGCAAGGATCATTGCTGCCGACCAATTCCTGATGCAGCGCGAGGGCGACGTGATCGATGTGGCCGCGCCGATCCGGATCGGCGACCAGCGCCTCGGTGGAGTGCGCATCGGCTATTCCCTTGAATCGGCACGACGCTATGAGGACGAGGCCAATCGACAGCTCGGCGATCGCCTGACCGACATCGGCAGGCGATATTTCTTCGGCGTACTCGGATTGCTCGGACTCGCCCTGGCTGTCGGCATCTTCATCAGCGTCATCATGCAGCGCATCCTGATCCGGCCTATCCGTCGACTGGCTGGTGCTGCCCGCGAGATCGAGGCCGGCAACCTGATCCCGAACCTGCCGGGTCGCGACAGTGGTGACGAGATCGGTGAGCTGGTGCAGGCGTTCGAACGCATGACCGAAGGTATCGCCCGCCGCGATCGCGATATCCGGCGCATCGCCAACACCGACGCGCTGACCGGGCTGGCCAATCGTCGCGCTTTCCGCGAAAGCGTCGAGGACTATGCGAGCCAGGCGGCCGATCGCCAGTTTGCACTGGTCCTTGCCGATATCGACGATTTCAAGCCGGTCAACGATTCGCTCGGTCATGATGCCGGCGACAAGCTGCTTTGCCGGTTCGCCGAGCGCTTCTGCCAGGTGGTCGATGCGCACAAGGACATCGAGGCGATTCCAGCAAGGCTCGGCGGCGACGAGTTCATCCTGCTGGTCAGGGTCGCCGCAGGAAGAAGCCTTGCGCTGCGGGATGCTCTAGTCAGCCTGGGCGACGACCTGGTCAGCGCGTTCAGTCAGCCGACCAGCATCGACGGGAATGCGGTGGGTTTCAGCGCATCATTCGGCATCGCCCTGTTTCCCGAGGATGCCGGGACGACGTCGCAATTGATGAAGGCCAGCGACGTCGCGATGTACGAGGCCAAGCGGGCCGGCAAGAATCGCTATCGTTTCAGCAATCAATCGCGCGCGGCAGGCAATCCCGGTTGACGATGTCGTGCGCCGCCCGGGATCACGGCCCGCGGCTCAAATCCAGCCAGTCAGATAAAACAGCCCGATGATGACGAAGACGGATGCCGTCTTGATCAGGGTAATCGCAAAGATATCGCGATAGCTCTGCCGGTGACTGAGGCCGGTGACCGCAAGCAAGGTGATCACGGCGCCATTGTGCGGCAGGGTGTCCATGCCGCCCGAGGCCATCGCCGCGACGCGATGCAGGACTTCCATCGGGATGCCGGCAGCACTCGCATTCGCGATGAAGCTGTCCGCCATGGCGGCGAGCGCGATGCTCATGCCGCCGGACGCCGATCCGGTGATGCCGGCCAGGGCGGTGACCGAAATCGCTTCGTTGACGAGTGGGTCCGGGATCGCTTTCAGCGCCGTGGCGACGGCGAGAAAGCCGGGCAATGCGGCAATCACGGCGCCGAAGCCGTATTCCGATGCTGTGTTCATCGAGGCCAGCAAGGCTCCGCTGATCGCGTTCTTCGTACCTTCCGCAAAGCGCGCGATGACAGTGCGCCAGGCGAACACGCAAACACAAACGATACCGACGATCAGCGCGCCCTGGACGGCCCAGATCGCGGCGACCTTGGATATCTCCTGCACGATGGGCGCCGGCTCGCCGATCACCGACGGGATGAACGACTGCGTTTCACCATAGAACGCGGGTATCCAGCGCGTGAACAGGAAGTTGGCGATGCCGACCAGCAGCAACGGCAGGATCGCGATCAACGGGTGGGCGAGCTTGTCGCCGGCGAAAGCGACCGGTTCGTTGACGAGGTTTTCGCCATAGCCCTCGCCGTTTCTCGCGGCCCATCGGCGACGTGATTCGAGATAGGTCATGCCGACGATCAGGATGAAGGCGCCGCCGAGCGTGCCGAGGATCGGCGCGGCCCAGCCATTGGTGCCGAAGAAAGAGGCCGGAATGATGTTCTGGATCTGCGGCGTGCCGGGCAGGGCATCCATCGTGAACGTGAATGCACCGAGCGCGATCGTGCCGGGGATCAGGCGCTTCGGGATGTCGCTCTGGCGGAACAGTTCGGCGGCGAACGGGTAGACCGCGAACACGACCACGAACAGCGACACGCCGCCATAGGTCAACAGCGCGCAGACCAGCACGATCGAAAGAATCGCACGCCGCGCGCCGACCACGCGGATCGTCGCCGCAACGATCGATTTCGAGAAACCGGAGATCTCGATCAGCTTGCCGAATACGGCGCCGAGCAGGAACACCGGGAAATAGAGCTTGAGGAAGCCGACCATCTTCTCCATGAAGAGGCCGGTGAACATCGGCGCGACCAGGCTCGGGTCGGTCAACAGGACCGCGCCCAGGGCTGCGATCGGTGCGAACAGGATCACGCTGTAGCCGCGATAGGCGACGAACATCAGGAAGGCCAGCGCGGCCAGCACGATCAGCAGGGACATCCTTGAGGCTCCGGACAGCGGCGTGCGAGACGCTCTGGTCGCGCAGTATCCGCAGCCCTGCGTCGTCGGCCCACTGTACCAAGGTACAAGTGCCGAGCCCGGCGCGAGGCCGCAGACTGCGCCCAGCCTGATACCGGGTCATGGTCTCGACCGTGGCCGGAATCACCGATTGCCAACAACACCATTCTGAAGAAGGGGACGTCATGAAGCGCAAAATCCTGGGCCTGGCGATTGCTGCCGTGTTCGCCGCGTGGACCGGTACGCTGGTCGCTGCGGAAAGCGAGCCAGCCGATGCCGCCGATGCAGCCGGTGCGAAGGATTCGGCGTCGCCCGGCGAGGCCGAGTCGAACACGCTCGAATCGATCACGGTGACCGCGCGGCGTCGCTCGGAGAACATCGAGAAGATCCCGGTCGCGGTCAGCGCGTTCGGCGAAGAGGATCTCAAGGATCTGCAGGCGAGCAATATTGACGGTCTGCAGGGTGCCGTGCCGGGCCTCAACATCGTGCAGGGACGTGGCTCGTCATCGAGTGCGAACGTGTTCATCCGCGGCATCGGCCAGCCGGATGCGCTGCAGACCTTCGATCCCGGCGTCGGCATGTACGTCGATGACATCTACTACTCGCGCATCCAGGGTGCATTGATCAGCCTGTTCGACGTCGATCACGTCGAAGTGCTGCGTGGTCCGCAGGGCACGCTGTACGGCAAGAACTCGACCGGTGGCGCCATCAAGATCGTGACCAAGGATCCCTCCGAGACGGCGACCGGTTCGGTCGAGGCAACGGTTGGAAACTACGGACGGGCGGAGGGACGCTTCTATCTGTCAGGCGCGTTCAACGACCAGTGGTCGGCCAGCATTGCCGGTGCGGTCGTGACCCACGACGGCTACGTCGAAGATCCGGCGACTGGCGAGGAATACAACGACGATGACACGAAGGCAGTGCGCGCAAAACTCGCCTGGCATCCGAGTGATGCGTTCAACGCCACCCTCGCGCTCGACTACACGCGGCAGTCGACCGCGCTCACGCTTGGTGAGCCGACCGCGCCGCTGGTCCAGACCAATTTCACGGCTACCGGTGCGGTGCCGGTCATCCTGCTTCCCGCACCGGCTGGCGAGTACGACTTCGAGGCCAGCACATCGTTCGGCCCCGGGCAGGGCCAGGACCTGACCCACAAGGGTGTTTCGCTGCACGCCGACTGGAACCTGTCGGACTCGTGGTTGATGAAGAGCATCACCGCGTACCGCAGGCTCGACAGCAAATCCTTCATCGACATCGATGCATCCGAGTTCGAGTTGGGTGACGTGCTGGTTGCCTTCGACCAGAAACAGGCCAGCCAGGAGTTCCAGCTGCAGTACGACAATGGCAGCAACCTGCAGGCGACCTATGGCCTGTACTGGCTGCGCGAGACCGTGCCGTCGCACCAGGAAGCCTATGCCGACGACCTGTTCGCCCTGTTTGGCGGTCCGATCGGATTCCTGCGCACGATCGACGATGACCTGCGCACGACCAGCTATGCCGGATTCGCGCATGTGAACTGGGAGTTTGCGCCGAGCTGGACGCTGGCAACCGGGCTGCGCTGGACACGCGAGAGCAAGGACTACGACCGCAGCACCTCGATCTTCTGGACACCGCAGATTCCACCAGGACTGGTCAACAGCACGCTTGCCTTTACGGGTGACGAAAGCTGGAGCGCATGGACGCCGTCCATCTCGTTGCAGAAGCAGTTCAACGAGCAGGTCATGGGCTACGTCTCGGCCAACCGCGGCTTCAAGTCCGGCGGCTTCAACGGCCGTGCGAACAGCGTCGCCGAAGTGACCAAGGCGAAATTCGATCCCGAGTTCGTCTGGACCTACGAGATGGGCCTCAAGATGCGTTCGGCCGACAATCGACTGCAAGGCAACATCGCTGCGTTCCACAGCGAGTACAAGGATTTCCAGGCGCGCGTTTCGGAAATCGTCAATCCCGATTCGGCAACACCGAGCTTCACGTTCCCCGTGCTCAACGCCGCCGCACTGTCGATGAACGGCCTCGAGTTCGAGGGTGCCATGCTGCTCGGCCAGGGCACGCGCTTGTCGGCACAGGTCGCCTGGCTCGACGCGGAGTACGACAAGTTCATCGATCCGCGCGTCGAGCTGAGTCCTGGACTGGCCAGCCTGCACGACCATGTTCCGTTCTCGCCGGAATGGACCGCGCGCATCGCCCTGGCGCAGACCTTCGGCCTGTCGAGTGGCGGCGCGATCACGGTCGGTGGTGACGTCAGCTATCGCGATGATGTCTGGCTCAGCGTCGACAATCGCGACAATCTCATGCAGCCGAGCTACACCCTGCTCGGCCTGTTCGGCATGTACGACTCGCCCGATGCGAAGTGGCAGTTCCGCGCCGGCGTGCGCAACTTGAACGACAAGGTCTACAAGACCGATGGCCAGGAGTTCTCGAGCGTCGGCAACATCCAGACCGCGTACTACGGCGCACCACGCAACTACTACATCTCGGCACGTTATTCGTTCTGAGTCGGCACGGAATCGTCCTCCTATGGAAACCCGCAGCATGCGTAGCCCGGCACGACTCGTGCCGGTCGCCATCGCAATCGGCGCATTGCTGGGCGTTGCCGCTTGCTCCCGGGAGCAACCTGCAGCGGGCTTGCCCGCACTTGCGCTCGATCCGGCCCGCACGACGGTCTCCGGGATCTCCTCGGGGGCGTACATGGCGACCCAGGTGCACATGGCCTTCTCCAACCATGTCGCCGGGGTCGCCCTGCTGGCTGGCGGACCCTACGGTTGTGCGCAGGGAAGTCTGGAAACCGCGCTGTCGCATTGCCTCAATCCGGCCGTGGATGCGGCGCCGGATGTGGCCGCACTCGTCGCAGCCGCACGCTCGCGTGCCGGCAGCGGCGCAATCGCGCCACTCGAGGGACTTCAGGGCGATCCGGTTTTCCTCATGCATGGAACGCGCGATACGACGGTCGCGGCGTCGGTGAGTTCGGCCGCGGCCGATTTCTATCGCCAGCTCGGCGGTGCCGTGGTTCGCGAAGACAACGTGCGCGAGATGGCGCACACATTTCCGACTCCGGCGTCCGGAAGCGATTGCGCAACGAGCGAATCGCCGTACGTGGGCAAGTGCGGCTTCGACGGCGCTGGCGAGATCCTGTCAGCGATCGTGTCGACCACCGTGAAGCCGGCCGATTCCGCCAACGGTGAATTGCGTGAGTTCGACCAGTCGGCGTATCTGGAGGGCGGCAAGGACGCGCAATTGGCCGACAAGGGCTATGTCTACGTGCCGCTGGCCTGTTCGGCGGGAGAAACCTGTGCGCTGCACATCGCCTTCCACGGCTGCCAGCAGAATGCCGATGCGGTTGGCCAGGCCTTTGTGCGTGACACCGGCTACAACCGCTGGGCCGACGCGATGCATCTGGTCGTGCTATATCCTCAAGCCCGCGCAAGCTTCGCGCCGTTGAATCCGAAGGCATGTTGGGACTGGTGGGGTTACACGGGGACGGACTACGACACGCGCCAGGGCAAGCAGTTGCGCTGGGTCGCGAATGCGGCTGCCGCGCTGGGGGCGCCGCTCGAATAGCATCGTCGTTGCGACGAACGAGGGTTCCCGTTCGTCCTCCCTCATTGCGGCAGGAGCCGCTTCCAGTGCGAAACGCCTCAGTGCCCGCCGGTCCACGGTTCGGTCGACCCAAGACGACCCCTGCCGATGATCCGGCTGGAAGCTCCCCCAGCGCACCAGCGTGCGGGACTTTGGCGATGCGCTGGGAGCGGCTTCCGGCGCAATACGATGGCGTCGCACCACACGTCGCCGCTACCTTGATCACCGCGCCGAAGCGGAAGTCTCCGCGTGCTGCCTGACCTGAGCATCATCGCTGCCGGCGTGCTCTGGCTCGGCATGTTGTTCGGTGCGGCCGTGCTCGGCGATCGCAGGCCACAGTTGTTCGCGCGTCACTGGTCGCACATCTACGCGTTGTCGCTTGCCGTGTACTGCACGTCGTGGACGTTCTACGGCACGGTGACACAGGCGTCGCGGTCGGGCTGGTGGCTGCCGCCGACTTTCGTCGGCACGATCCTGATCTACGTTTTCGGGATCGGCCTGCTCATGCGGCTAGTCTCGATCGCGCGCGCGCACAACAGCAGTTCGCTGGCCGATCTCGTCGCGATCCGCCTCGGTCGCAGCCCGATGCTGGCCGCGCTCGTCACGGCGGTCGCCGTGATCGGCATCGTTCCGTACATCGCCTTGCAGCTCAAGTCGGTGGCGATGAGCTATGGCCTGCTTGCGCGACGCCAGGACCTGGCTGCACCGGCCTGGCAGGACAGCGCGCTGTGGGTTGCGCTCGCGATGGCGGTGTTCGCGATGCTGTTCGGCGCACGGCGTGCGAGTGCCGCCGCCCACAATCGCGGGCTCGTGCTGGCGATGGCGTTCGAGTCGGTGCTCAAGCTGATCGCGATGCTGGCGCTCGGCGCTCTGGTCTGGTTTGGCCTCGAGATTCCATTCGACGCAACGGCGTTGCCGCCGGCAGCCAATGGCAGCGCTGGCTTCACGACCCTGATCCTGCTCGGCGCGCTCGCCGTGTTCACGCTGCCACACCAGTTCCATGCGGGCGTCGTCGAATGCCGGGATGCCGCGCACGTGCGCACGGCGCGCTGGCTGTTCCCGATGTACATGTTGCTGATCGCCCTGCCGATCCTGCCGCTGGCGCGCGCGGGCGATGCCTTGCTCCGGCCGAGTGGCGTGCCATCCGATCTCTACGTGCTGGCGCTGCCCCTGGCCCAGGGGCAGCATATCCTGGCCCTGCTGGCTTTTCTTGGCGGGCTGAGCGCCGCGACCGGCATGGTCGTTGTCGCTACCCTGGCGCTGAGCCTGATGATCGGCAATCACTGGATTGCGCCGTTGCGCGTGCGTGCCGGTTGGGGCCGCGCATTGACCGGCGACCTGCGCGGCGAAGTCCTCATGCAGCGTCGCCTGATCATTCTTGCCGTCGTGCTGCTGGCCTGGGCCTACAGCCGCGTGCTCGTCGCCAGCGAGGCGCTTGCCGACATCGGTGCCGTGTCGTTTTCGGCCTTGTCGGCGATCGCGCCGGGTGTGCTCGTCGCCGTGTACCGACCGCAGGTCGGCGCGCGTGCGGTGGGCGCAGGAATGGTGGCAGGCACCCTGGTCTGGCTGTATGCCTTGATGTTGCCTGTCATCGGTGCGGATTCGCTGGCCTGGGTGACCGATGGTCCGTTCGGGGTGAGCTGGCTCGCGCCCGATCGATTGCTCGGGCTCGACGACTGGAGCCGACTTGCGCGCGCCGTCGTGCTGAGCCTCGCCGCGAACCTCGCCGTCATCGCGCTCGTTGCGAGCTCGCGCTACGCGCATGCGACGAAGACCGGCCAGCGCGGTCGGGTCGAGGTCGGCGACCTGCGCGCGCTGTCACTGCGGTTCCTCCCCGAGGAGCAGGTCCGGATGCTGTTTGTCGGCGCCGATGGCAGCGCATCCGCGTCCGAAGCACTGGTCGCCGCGATCGAGCACGAACTTGCTGCCGTGATCGGTGCCTCGTCCGCACGCCTGCTGTTGACGGTCGCTCGTCGCGAGCGCACGGTCGAACTCGAAGCGGTCGTCGATATCGTCGGTGAGACCTCGCAGGATCTGCGCTTCAACCAGCGCGTGCTCGAAGCGGCGCTCGAGAACATGAGCCAGGGCATCAGCGTGGTCGACCGCGATCTCGGCCTGGTCGCCTGGAACCGTCCGTATGCGCAACTGTTCGGCTACCCGGACGAGCTGCTGCGAGTCGGCGTGCCGGTTGCCGACCTGTTGCGCTGGAACGTGGCGCGCGGACTCGGCGGCGGGGAATCCGTCGCGGATGAAGTGCGCAAGCGCATCAACCACATGCGTGCCGGAACTCCGTATGTCGCCGAGCGTCGTTTTCCTGGCGGACAAGGCGAACGCGTCGTCGAGATCCGCGGCAATCCGATGCCCGGCGGCGGCTTTGTCGCGACCTTCACCGACGTCACCGAATTCCGCAGCAACGAAGCCGAACTCATGCGCGTCGCCGAGACGCTCGAACAACGCGTCAGCGCGCGCACGGCGGAACTCGATTCGGCACGTCAGGAGGCGGAGAAGGCGAATCGTGCCAAATCCCGTTTTCTCGCCGCGGTCAGCCACGATCTTGCCCAACCGCTGAATGCCGCGCATCTGTTTGCGCACGCATTGTCGCAACGCCTGCGCCATGTCGAATACAGGGAATCGATCGACAACATCGACGGCGCACTGACCTCGGCGGAAAACCTGCTTGCCGGCCTGCTCGACATTTCACGACTTGATGCCGGGCGCACCCGCGCAAGCATCGAGGCGTTCCCGATGCAGGAATGGCTGGCCGGGCTGGCCGCCGAATTTCGCGTGCTCGCCGACGAGCGCGGCCTGCAATTGCACAGTGTTGCTTCGCGCGCGTGGGTGAGCAGTGATCCGCAACTGCTGCGGAGGATCGTGCAGAATTTTCTTGCCAATGCGATCCGCCATGCACGCACCGGGCGCATCCTGCTCGGCTGCCGACGCCGCGGAAGAAACCTGTCGATCGAAGTCTGGGATACCGGGCCGGGAATCGCCCAGTCCGATCGCGAACTGATCTTCGAGGAGTTCCGCAGGCTCGGCCATTCCGGCGAGGGCCTGGGACTCGGTCTCGCCATCGCCGACCGTATCGCCAGGCTGCTCGATCATCGCCTGCGCATGCAGTCACGGATCGGGCACGGCACCATGTTCGCGATCGAGGTGCCGATGGCTGCGCCGATGAACCTTCCGCCGCCGCGCGCTGCCGCGAACGAACCGTCCCTGCCGCGTCGGCGCCTGCTCGTCGTCGACAACGATCCGGCCGTGCTGCGTGCCATGCAGGCTCTGCTCAGCGGCTGGCAGGCCGAGGTGCATGCCGCCGAAACGCCGGCACAGGCAAGACAATTGTTCGCCGCCCACGGCGCCGACATCCTGCTGCTCGACTATCACCTCGACGATCAGGTCAGTGGTCTCGAACTGCGTGATTCGCTCGGTGCGTCGGCGCGGAAAATACCCTGCGTCATCATCACCGCCGATCACGGCAGGACGGTTGCCGATGCCGTAGCGGAGGCCGGATGCGAGCTGCTGCACAAGCCGCTCAAGCCACTGGCCTTGCGTTCGCTCGTCGCGCGCCTGATCGCGCGCAGCGCCGCCTGATTGCTCAGTCGCGGAAATTCTCGAACTGCAGCGGCATCTCGAGATCGCTGGCGCGCAGCAGCGCGATCGTCGCCTGCAGCTCATCGCGCTTCTTGCCGATGATGCGCAACTGGTCACCCTGTATCTGCGCCTGCACCTTGCTGCCGGAATCCTTGATCAGCTTGATGATCTTCTTCGCCAGCACCTGTTCGATGCCTTGCTTCAAGGTGACGTTCTGGCGCGCGGTGGCGAGGTTCACGTCGGGATCGGCGATGTCGACGCAACGCACGTCGATGCCGCGCGCGGTCAGCCGTTGCAGAAGGATGTCCTGCATCTGCTTGAGGCGAAATTCGGCGTCGGCCTTCAGCGTGACGAGGCCGTCGCCGAGTTCGAATGTCGCGCCGCTGCCCTTGAAATCGAAACGCTTGTCGAGTTCGCGATTGGCCTGATCGACCGCATTGGTCAGTTCGTGCGAATCGAGTTTGGAGACGACGTCGAAGGAAGGCATGGGCGGATTTCCTGGTGCAAAGGAGTGATTCTACGCGGGCGCGAGGCCTCGGGTTCAGCGCAGCACGCCCACCTTGAGCTGGGCCCAGTTGCCGCTGTCGGTCATCGCCGTGATGGTCTGGTCGCCGATTTCGGCGAAGCGATGTTCGAACGACTCCGTGCCTTGGGTGGTTGCCTCGAGTCGACCATTGACCAGCCAGGTGACGTTGCCCTGTGCGCCAAGTGCGCGCAGGCGGACCATCGCCGGAATGTCGCTGTTCGGTGCGCGTGCGACCGTGGCGCCGTCGGCGATGCCATCGATGCGCAGGTCCTGCGTGCTGGCAAAGCCGTCGTCCGCGCACTGTGGCGCGAGCGCAGGGAGGTTCGATCGTCGACGCAGATCGCGCGCCAGCCATGGATAGGCCAATGACGGCCAGCGCGCGATTTCGAGATCGCGCGTGCCGGTGACGTTGCAGCCGGGACTCAGGCGCAATCCGCTCCGCGCATCGACGCGTACCTGCAGCAGACCGGCGCTCCAGGTTCGCGCGTCGCGTTCGGGCAGGGTCGGCGGAATCACGCCATCGAGTACCCAGGCCGTGTGCTTCTGCTGGCAGCGCTCGGGATGCGTTGCGTCGAAGGCCAGGCCGAGCGGCCAGCAGATTTCGGCTTCCGTGACATTCGCCGGTGGCGCGTCGGGTACCGCCGAGAGCGCGGAGCGGGGCAGGCTGTCGACAACCTGGAACATCAGCGGCAGGGCGGTCACCGCGCCGTACTGACCCGGCAGTGGCGTGCCATCCGGTCGCCCGATCCAGACCGCCACGGTATGCCGGCGTGTGCCGCCGATCGCCCAGGCATCGCGAAATCCGTAGCTCGTGCCGGTCTTCCAGGCGACCTTCGGATGCGATCCGGTATCGAAGGTGCCGGGTCGATAGCCGGGTCGCGGGTTGGCTTCGAGCACGTCGCGGATGATCCACGCCGCACCTTCGGACAGCACGCGACGCTCGACCAGCGGATCGTCCTCCGCGTAGCGCACGAGGCCGCCGATACCCTTGCGGTTGAGCGCGGCATAGGCACCGGCGAGATCCTCCATGCGCGCACCAACGCCACCGAGGATGATCGACAGGTTCGGCTCGACGCCGCGCGGCAGGCGCAGGTGCAGGCCGGTGTTGGCCAGGCGCGCAGTGAATCGCGCCGCGCCGACCCGATCGAGCAGGTCCACCGCCGGCACGTTGAGCGACAGGCGCAGGGCCTCGGCAGCGCCGACCGGGCCATTGAAGGCCATGTCGAAGTTGCCCGGCCGGTAGCCACCGAAGGATTGCGGTGCATCGACCAGCAGGCTCTCCGAATGGATCAGGCCGTCATCCAGCGCGAGCCCGTAGAGAAACGGTTTCAGCGTCGAACCCGGCGATCGCCAGGCACGCACCATGTCGACATGGCCGAGCCGCGCTTCATCGCCGAACGTTGCCGAGCCGACATAGGCGAGCGTGCCGAGATCGCTGTTGTCGACAACGAGCAGGGCGGCCGAGGTGCGCTCCGGAAGACGCGCCAGATAATCGCGCACGCGCGTTTCGACATTGCGCTGCAGTTCGATGTCGATGCTCGTCGTGATGCGTCGTTCACGCGGACGATCGTGGTGCAGGCGGCGCGCGAGCAGGGCTGCGCTGAGCGGCGCCTGCAGGGTTCGTGCGACCACCGATTCGATGCGCGCATCGGTGACTTCGGACGGCGTCCAGACAGCGAGCGTGGCCATGCGATCGAGCACCTTGTCGCGTGCGGCCCGCGCGGCTTCGGCTTCGCGATCCGGTCGCAGTCGGCTCGGCGCCTGCGGCAATACCGCGAGCAGGGCGGCTTCGGCATGCGAGAGTCGCCGTGCCGAATGGCCCAGATAAGCCCATGACGCCGCTTCGACGCCGCGCAGGGTGCCGCCGAACGGAGCATTGTCGAGGTACAACTCGAGAATTTCGCGTTTCGACAGATGCGCTTCGAGCTGCAACGCGCGCAGGCTCTGGCGCAGCTTGCCGGCGAAGCTGCGCGAATGCGGCTCGAGTATCCGCGCGACCTGCATGGTCAGGGTCGAGCCTCCCGAGACGATGCGGCCGTTGCCGATCATCTGGCCGAGCGCGCGTGCCGAAGCCATCGGATTGATGCCCGGGTGATGCCAGAACCAGCGGTCCTCGTAACTGACCAGTGCTTCAAGATAAAGCGGTGAGACATCCTCCAGCGCCACCGGATAACTCCAGATGCCCTCCGCGTCGGCAAACGCGCGCAGCGGCGATCCATCGCGCGCAAGCACCACGGTGCTGCCGCGATCCGGATCGGGCAAGGGCAAAGGAAACAGCCGGTCCAGAACCAGCGCGGCGACGAAGATGACGATCAACAAGACGACAAGACGGCGCAACCAGCGTCGCTTGCGAGGAGGGGATTTGGACTGGTTCGGCATCGGCATCGGAGTGTGCGGAAATCCGCAGGGAAAATCTCGAATCTGGCCCAACTGCAGTCAGGGAATGACGTCCCATCCCGGCCCGGCAGCGACTGGGCCGAATCGTCGTTGTCGGATGTCCCGACCGGAATGAGAAAGTGCGATCCCGCACCGGATCATCTCGTCACCGAAGATGGCTTGCGGAGAAAAAATGCTCTTTCCTTGTGCGATGGTGCGAGGGTCGGCGTCGACTGTTCCCGATTTCTGTCGCCTGAATATGGGGTCGTCGCGGATCGCATTGGACTCGCCGAGGGGCATCGCTCCCAAGAGGGGACAAGCCGCTGAAGCCGCTTCCGCGCCGACGGGGTTGCCCACCCGCGGCCGGGCTCAGCGCGAACTGTCTTGTCGGCCAGGAAGTTCGAAGCTGTCGAAAAAAACCGGATCGGGATCGAAGTCGATCAGCAGGTCGAGGTTGACGACCGCGTTCGGGTAGCCGGACTCGATGTTGAGGGTCGAGAAGCGCACGCTGTTGTCGCCATCGTGCAGTTCCGACAACGGGATATCGAACGAGTGGTTGAAACCGCCGGTCTGACCCGGCTCGTCGAGCATCGCGATCTCGCCCGGCGTGAACGCGCGGTCGTGGCGTGGATGATCGTTGATCCGGTAGCGCAGTCG